>CAEZWE010000079.1_pt1 | contig 8445 bp, 7 predicted proteins | sample 7264891 | NCBI WGS metagenome assembly CAEZWE01 (sample SAMEA6813872, study PRJEB35770) | uncultured Acidimicrobiaceae bacterium | biome: Freshwater; feature: Freshwater reservoir; material: water | place: Czech Republic | collected 2017-07-26 | depth 0.5m m | reverse complement strand
CGGTGAGAAGATTGTTTGGACCAGGCGTGCTGGTGGGTGCGTTGGTGATGACCGGGTGCGGCTCATCAAATAGTAATGTCGTTGATTCAACTTCAGTCGCGGTGACAGCCCCTTCATCGGTGGAGACAACGACTTCTTTGCAGAACACCAATGCAGATTCTTTTTTGCTTGTTGGTGGAGGATCGATTGATCTCACACGCGGCCCAACGGCTATGCCGATGGCTTTGTGGTTTTGGGCGCCTGGTTGAGGCGCTTGTAATTTTGAGGCTCCCTCGGTCGAGGAAGCGCACAAAAAATTTGGTGACAAGGTCTCAATTGTGGGTGTCGCATGGCAAGGATCGTCAAAGGACTATCAAGATTTCGTTGCACGACATTCGCTTACATTTCCCAACATCGAGGACTCTGCAGCAGATGTCTTTGGTTCGTATCAGGTGAGGGGACAACCTGCGTGGGCGATGGTGAAGCCCACCGGGGAATCAGAAGTGTTCTCAGGTGTGTTAAGCGATGATGAACTGGCTGAACAACTTCAGTTGCTCAGCCAGTCGTAACATCACAGATTTAGAGCTGGAGGCTCTTGATCTCGAGGAATTCCTCGAAGCCGTATTCACCAAGTTCGCGGCCAATACCTGATTGCTTGTATCCACCGAAAGGTGCATTGGGATTGAATGCACCACCATTGACTTCAACTTGGCCCGTCTTCATACGACGTGCAATAGCGATGGCCTTGTCTTTGTCTGCTGAGAAAACTGCTCCGGCCAAGCCATACACGGTGCCATTGGCAATCTCTACTGCTTCGTCCAATGTGTCGTAGGGGAGAATCGACAGAACAGGTCCAAAGATTTCTTCTTGGGCGATGGTCATGTTGTGAGTGACATTTGAAAATACAGTCGGCTTCACGTAGAAACCGGTGCTCAAGCCCTCAGGTGCGCCGAGTCCACCCGCAATCAATGTGGCACCTTCTTCAATGCCCTTGTTGATGTACATCTGCACGCGGTCGCGTTGTGCTGCAGATGCGAGTGGTCCGAGGTTTGTACCTTCGGCAAAAGGATCGCCTACCTTCATTCCGTCTGCAACAACAGCAGCGGCTGCTTCTGCCTCAGCGAGACGCGTACGCGGTACGAGCATGCGTGTGAGTGCAGAACAGGTTTGGCCACTGTTGAGGAACGCCTTGCCGACACCACCCATGACTGCTTTGCCAAAGGTCTCTGCATCTAGATCGTCACAGATGATGTTGGCGCTCTTGCCACCCAACTCCAGTGCGATCTTCTTGATGGATTCTGCACCTACTTGCATCACGCGACGTCCTGCACGGGTGGAGCCAGTAAACGACACCATGTCGATGTCTTCGCTTGCAGCAATTGCCTCGCCCACCACAGGGCCAGTGCCGGTGACCAAGTTGAATACACCTGCGGGCAAACCCACTTCGTGGATGATCTCGGCCAGCATGAACGCATCAATTGGTGCTACCTCGCTGGGCTTGAGCACAACTGTGCAGCCAGCCGCCATTGCATATGCAACTTTGGCAGCAATTTGGTGAAGGGGATAGTTCCATGGAGTAATACACCCAACTACGCCAATGGGTTCGCGCACAACTAGCGACGAGCCGATTTCTTTAGAGAAGTTGAACGACTCAGCCAACGCTGCAGCTGTCTTGAATGAATTGATCGGTAATCCCACTTGCACCAATTGGGACAACATCTTGTTCATGCCTGTCTCACGCGAAATAGCAGACGCAATTTCGTCCATGCGACCAGCTAATGCGTCGCCAATGCGATTCATGTACTTTGCACGCTCTTCAGCAGGAAGTGTGCTCCATGAGTCAAAAGCAGCGCGTGCGGCGCGTGCAGCATCAGCCACATCTTGGGCGGTGCCCTCTGGGATGGTTGCCATCACTTCCTCGGTGATGGAGTCAATGACGTCAATTGAAGAAGAACCTTTTGATGCCACCCATTGACCATTGATGTAGAACTTGTCGTATGTCGTCATGACAACCCTTTGCTGTAATTGTTCACTCTTCGTGAACGCATCCGTTTTCACATGCTAGGCGCTGATGGCTGCATTTGGCGAGGGCAGAAGTCCCAGATCTGGTCGTGTGGAGCTCTATGCGACCACAGAAATTGTGATGATTCCGGTGATGTTCAGTGGTGAGGAAGAAATGGTGAGGTGGCGGCCGACCAACTGCACGAGGCGACGTTCGCCATTTTTCATCTCCACGATTCCCTTAGCGCGCACCACGGAGGATTCGAGACGTGTCATGTAGAGACTGAGAGCGTTGTCGTCCTCGAAACATGGTGTCGTGAGAAGTTGCGAGGTGAAGGTCTTTTCATGTGTGTCGGGTTCCGCGATGGAAGAGGTGACCTGAAGAATCTCTGACAGAACGCCCGGCGAGGAGAGTACGACCGGTGTTGTGGGCGCAAGAGTGTGCAGTAGTGACTTAATTTCGTTCTGAGTGTCCACGGGGGCAATGTCGCACTTGGTGAGAGCGAGAAGATCTGCAGAAGCAATTTGTCGGATGAAGACTTTTCCCACGTATGTGTCTTTCATGGTTGCCAATCCGTTTATGGCATCGACCAAGACGACTGTTCCCGCATTGTGGAGACCTTGTATGTGTGTGAAAGCAGCAACTGCGGATGGGTCGGCAACACCGCTTGCCTCGATCACAATCTGTGACGGCAATTCAGCGCGATCAAGAATTGTGAAGAGCACATCTGCCAATGATGTCCCGACTGCACAACAAATACATCCGTTAGTGAGCTCAATGACGTCATCGTGGACGGCCGATATCAAGGATCCATCAATGTTCACTTCACCAAAGTCATTGACAATGACTGCGATTGGTTCCTGGGCAGATTCAAGAAGAGCGTTAAGCAGTGTCGTTTTGCCCGAACCCAAATATCCACCAATTACATGAACAGGGATTGATGCCCTTTTATGGTTCATGCAGGTGCAGTGGGACGCGGTTGAGGTACTCCACCCAGAACAGTGCCCCAAACTGAGATGTCACAGATCGTGTGGCTGTCTACTTCGTAGGGATCATCATCTAGAACTGTCATATCGGCATATTTGCCCACCTCGAGTGAGCCCACAATATGGTCAAGATGTAACTGATATGCAGCGTCAATAGTTGCCGCGTGAAAGGCGCGATCAATAGTGATTCTCTCGCTCTCTCCCAGTACTTGGCCAGTGGGTGTGATTCTGTTGACTGCTGCCCACATGGTGTGGAGATGTCCGGGAGGCGTCACGGGGGCATCTGTGTGGATGGAATAGTTCAAACCAATTCGATCAGCGGTAGCGCAGGGGTTCAAGTGTTGTGCCCGATCAGGACCCACTGTCGTGTATCGATGTTGATCGCCCCAAAAAAACATGTGGTTGATGAAAAAGTTCGCCACCATTCCAAGATTGTGTGCTCGGCGCATTTGTGCCGATGTAATCAACTGTGCGTGTGTGATGGTGTGGCGGTGATCAAGCCATGAATGTTCTGCGAGAAGTGTTTCGATTGCATTGATAAACACCTCAGAGGTGGCATCTCCGTTGCAGTGACAATGAATCCCAATATGTGCCGTATGAAATGGTCGAAGAATGTCGACTACTTGTTCGGGTGCTGTGAGAAAGAGCCCGTGGTCTTCACCGGTGAAATATCCAGGCCATTGAAGCACGGCCGTGAAACCTTGAATAGATCCATCTAAGACGAGTTTGACTATAGGAAAAAACAACTTGTCATGTTCGTGTTGCCGCGAAGCGAAAATCTTGGGCACAGTGTCTCGTGCTTCTGTAACTCCACCAGTGATCCGCGAAGTGGAGACGACTCGAATAGGGAACTGGGCCTCACTTGTTATTTGAGCAAGAGTGGATCGTGACTCTTCGGTGGCGTAAAACATGTTGCCAAGATCGGCCACAGTGGTGATCCCAGCATTTCGCATGGCTGAACCAAAGTGGGTGAATGTTTCTTGAGAGGCGACGGTGCGGCCAATAAATCGAAACTCATCTTTTGCGAGCGCCATGGCTGCAGGTTCACGGAGTTCACCATTGGGTGTTCCGTCCTGTTGCCGCCCAATTCCTGGAGCTTGTGAAGTGGTGGAGATGTCGTATTTGTTCAGGAGAAATGAATTCACTGTGGCCAAATGTGCACTGGCATGAAAAACGAACACAGGATGATGGGTGGTTGCGTCATCAAGATGGAATCGGTCGAGACGTTCGGAATCCATATAGATGGGGTCAAAACCCGCAACGATGATGGATTCTCCAACTGGTGTCGATTCTGCAATGGAACGAATCCGCACAATGAGATCGTCGGTGGAACGTATGCTGTCTACCCAAGTGCCGTCTGGCATGTGGCGACCAAACCATCCCACGTAGGGAATGGAGCTGTACATACCCGACATTGAGTGGGCATGAGCCTCAACGAATCCAGCAGTAAGAACTTTGTCGGCAAATCTCGTATCAACATTTTCAATGCCCCATTCTTTGCACTCTTCCAAAGTGCCGACAGCTAACACCTTTCCCTCGCGCACAGCAATTGCGTGCGCAGTAGGGCGAGAAGGATTGGCCGTGCGAATCAGGCGTGCGGTGAAAATGACATCATCTGTTGATGACGTGTCTGAACTAGGCATCCCCGCATTCTTGCCGACAAGTATCGACAAAAATGCACTGATGGTCTAGGCGCTACGTGCGGGGCGCTTTGCGCTGCGTTGACGGGGTCCGCTGCCGCGAGATGCCGATCCACGTGTATCGGTTCCCTTGCCACGAGAAGGTCCACGACCGGGACGGCTATCACGGTCGCCAAAAGGACGATCGCTGCGTTCTGGGCGGGGTCCGCGTGGGCCTCGGTCATCGAATTGACGTGGGCCGCGGTCATCGCGTGCAGGACGATCATTGCGATCACCGCGTGGTCCGCGTGGGCCACGGTCGTCGAATTGACGTGGGCCGCGGTCATCGCGATCACGGAAGGGTCGGTCACCGCGTTCTGGGCGGGGTCCGCGTGGGCCTCGGTCGTCGAATTGGCGTGGGCCGCGGTCATCGCGATCACGGAAGGGGCGGTCACCACGTTCTGGGCGGGGTCCGCGTGGGCCTCGGTCGTCGAATTGGCGTGGGCCGCGGTCATCGCGATCACGGAAGGGGCGGTCACCGCGTTCTGGGCGGGGTCCGCGTGGTCCTCGGTCATCACGATCACGGAAATCAGAGCCACCGCGATTGCGGTTGCGTTGGCGGGGAGCACCACGTCCTTGGCCTTGACGGTTTTGTCCACGGCGTTCTTCAAGGTTTGGCATTTCGCGATGTTGGCGTTCGCCTGGTGCAATTTCGGTCAAGATTTCATCACCCACGGTGACAGTTTTGCTGATGGGGTCGATGCCTGCGTCGCGAGCCAATCGCTTGACATGACGGCGCATGTTCTCGGTCACCATTGTGATGACAGTTCCCTCAGCTCCAGCTCGTGCAGTACGACCTGAACGGTGAAGGAATGCTTTGTGCTCTTCGGGTGGATCTGCGTGAATCACTAATGCAATGTCATCAACGTGAATTCCACGAGCTGCAATGTCTGTTGCAACAAGTGTGTCTACTTTGCCGCTTGACAAAGCTGCAAGATTGCGTGCGCGTACTGCTTGAGAGAGATCACCGTGAAGTTCAACACTGGGAATTCCTGCTTGCACAAGTGCGGCGGTCAATTTGCGTGCACCGTGCTTTGTGCGTGTGAAGACGAGTGATCGACCAGGAGCTGCACAAAGATCAGAAATCACATCAAAACGATTTCCTTGATTCACATTGAAGAAGTAGTGAGTCATTGCTGCTTCAGATTCTTCGTTTGATTCAACTTCGTGTGTCACTGGGTTTTGCAGGTACTTGCGCACCAACTTGTCAATACCGCGGTCAAGAGTCGCAGAGAAAAGAAGACGCTGACCATCGCGTGGTGTCTTGTCAAGAATGCGTGTGACGTGTTCGAGGAAACCAAGTTCAGCCATGTGATCGGCTTCGTCCAACACTGTGACTTCGACAGCATCGAGTTCAATCTGTCCTGATTCCATCAAGTCAATGAAACGACCAGGGCACGCCACAACAATGTCGACACCTGAACGCATTGCGTTGATTTGTCCGTTGTAGCTCACTCCGCCGTAGACAACTGCGGTGCGCATATCGAGCGCATCAGCAAGTGGTGTCAATACGTCACACACTTGGTTTGCCAACTCACGAGTAGGAACCAAGATGACGGCACGTGGGCGGAAACGCTCACGACGCCCGCCGCTTTGGTGCAAGCGGGTGAGAAGAGGCAAACAAAACGCAAGCGTCTTGCCTGATCCAGTACGACCACGACCCAAAGTGTCGCGACCCGACAAAGCGTCGGCAATTGTGGCCTGTTGGATGGGGAATGGGGCCGTAATGCCTTGCCGTGCGAGTTCATCTACGAGGGGCGCAGGCACGCCAAGGTCAGCAAAAGTAGAAGGACTGATGTCCATGGGGGTATCTCCCTTGTAAGGGCCATAGATACCGGTTTGTACCCATGGGCAAAATGAATGAGAGACCACCGTACAGCACAACCTGTGGAAAACCTAGGGATAACCCAGATTTTCTTCTGTGGGCCTTATGGGTGAAGGGTTACCTTGATTGCAGCATCACCCGCAGTGGTTCCTTTACCGAGAATTTTCTTGGCAACAGACATCACTGTGAGCAATTTCGTTCCGATCCAGTACTTCTTGTTGATGAGGTCTTCGACCTTTTTTGCTTCCACCGCATCGAGAACAACTGCACTACCCAAATACACCTTGGCGTCCTGGGGAATCTTTCCGCGCATATCGCAAATCGCCAATGTGGCCCGTGCATCATTTCGAATACGACGAATCTTGAAAGCCTCGGGTGCTGTGGTGAAGGCGTAACCACCCTCAAAAGGCACAATCCATACAGGCGTTGCCACAGGTGTGCCGTCTTTTTTGTAGGACACGAATGAAACGTATTTGGCGCTGTCAATTTCTGCTGGCATGTTGCATACTCCTCAAAAAACAAAATGGTCGGGGTGGGGAGACTCGAACTCCCGGCCTCCTGGTCCCAAACCAGGCACGCTACCAACTGCGCCACACCCCGTTGATGTGAACTCTTAGGTTATCGGGCGCGTTTGGCCTGTCGTGCAAGTCTTTTTGCTGAACGACCAATGGGTTCAATATGGCGGTGGTCCAGATTGCCCACCTCGGTTCCATTTGTGAAAAGAATGCGATAGCGCAACCAATTGAAGCCGTTGGCCAAGATGACTTTGCCCTCTGTTCCTTGGGGTGCACCGTCTAAGTCCACGGTGGCTACCACTTTGTCTCCACGGCGCAATGAGATCTGCCCCTCATGGGGATTGGCGAGAGCGTGTGGCTTCCAAAGAGTCATGGTCCCATTATTGCGGGAAAGAGTCCCTCAGGGGCGAACCGATACACTTTCCAGTCTGTGAAAAGCACTCTCGAAGCCCTAGAAGGCAACAAAGTCAAACTGTCGATCGAGGTCGACGAGTCCGAATTCGACCGCAACCTCGATGCAGCGTTCCGCAAGATTGCCCGCGAGGTGCGTCTTCCTGGGTTCCGACCCGGCAAAGCACCACGCAAAGTTCTTGAAGCTCGCATTGGTCTTGAGGCCGCTCGCGGCCAAGCCATTCAAGATGCAATCCCTGAATACTTGGGTCAAGCAGTACGTGAACACGACGTCGACATCATTGCAACTCCTGATGTCAACATCACCGAAGGTCAAGAGTCGGGTGCGGTGAAGTTTGAAGCAACTTGTGAAGTGCGCCCAGAGATCCAAGTACCTGGATATGCAGGCTTGAGAGTTGAGTTGGTGAATCCTGCTCTCACCGATGATGAACTCAATGAGGCCGTCACTGCCGAGATGCGTCGCTTTGGTGTGCTTGCCGATGTTGATCGTGCTGCAGCTCTTGGCGACAGCGTGATTATCGATCTTGAAGGTCTCCGTGAAGGGGAGCCTGTACCTGGTCTTAATGTTGACGAATGGACCTATGAAATTGGTCGTGGCTGGGTAGCCCCAGGCTTTGACGACCAACTCACGGGCGCAAAAAAGGGTGACACACTTCGATTCTCGGCGGTTCCTAATGGCACCGAAGAAGAGGCAGATTTTGTCATCACCGTGAATCGTGTGCAGACCCTTGAAGTCCCCGAATTAACCGATGCATGGGTGGCAGAAAATATCGCTGATGCGGACACGATTGATGCCTGGAAGACGTCGCTTCGGACGCGTTATGAGGAGCAGCGCACTAATCAGATGCGCCGCACTGTGGTGGATCGCCTCACCGATGAGTTGGAAAAGCTCGTAGAGATTGAAGCGCCAGAGGCCATGGTGAACTCAGACTTGCAAGCACGTGTACAAAACACCATTCAGCAGTTCCAATCACAAGGCATTGCCTTGGACCAATGGCTTTCAGCAACTGGCCAGGATGCTGATTCATTTGTGTCTGGATTGAAGTTG
>CAEZWE010000078.1_pt1 | contig 8939 bp, 6 predicted proteins | sample 7264891 | NCBI WGS metagenome assembly CAEZWE01 (sample SAMEA6813872, study PRJEB35770) | uncultured Acidimicrobiaceae bacterium | biome: Freshwater; feature: Freshwater reservoir; material: water | place: Czech Republic | collected 2017-07-26 | depth 0.5m m | reverse complement strand
CTTCTTTTTTGCCTCTGGCGTGTGTCTTGTACTTCTGATGAAGGGTCATCTTGCCGTTGTGGCTCTGGTGGGGGTGGTGATGGTGGCAGGTCTCTCAGGTGGTGCGTCGGCGTGGCATGACGCCACCGCTCCCATCGTGGGTCCATGTGATGGAATTGCCACACTGCGCAGTGATCCCGAATTGTTCTCCGCCGGAACGGCAGTGGTTCTGGAGTTACATGGTCGGAGATATCGCGTCAGCGCATACGGGGTTGCTGGTCGTCGTCTTGCGATGCGGTTGAGTGGTCAATCTGTGTATGTGTCGGGAACATGTGGTCCACTCTCAGGAAACTTTGCGCGCATTGATCGGGTGAAACACATCGTGGGTCGAATGAACGTTGAAGAAGTGTCAGAGAACTATGCAGAAGGCACACACTTCATTCGCGCAGCGAATCGAATGCGAGGTGTCATTACCGAAGGTTCACAGTCCATGTCGCGGGAGAATCGTTCATTGTTTCTCGGCTTGGTCATAGGCGATGATCGTGATCAGTCCAAAGAGATGGTGCAACGTTTTCGCGAAAGTGGATTGTCGCATCTATGTGCCGTCTCTGGACAAAACGTGGCATTTTTGTTGCTGCTCATTCGTCCGCTTACATCACGACGACATCGCGTGGTGTCCTGGGGAATCACCATAGGCGTCATCGCATGGTTTGTTGTGGTGACACGAGGAGAGCCATCCATTACGCGCGCAGCTGTCATGGCTGGCATGGTGGCTACCTATGCACTTTTTGGCAGACACGCCAGTTCACGTATTGTGCTTGCGCGAACTGTGACTGTGTTGTTACTCATTGACCCGATGCTTGCCTGGAGTGTGGGATTTGCTCTCTCCGTTGGTGCCACGGCGGGACTTGCATGGCTCTCTGCGCGAAGCACACAGATTTTCTCCTCCGCTCACACAATTGGCTCCACATTTGCAGCACAAGTGGGAACGACACCCATTTCTCTAGCCGTATTTGGAACTGTTCCGGTGGTGTCGCTGGTCGCCAATCCACTTGCCATTCCGGTGGCAGGAATAGTGATGACAATCGGGTTGCCCCTGGCAGTTCTGGCTGCGGTGTTTCCTGTGCTCGCAGATCCAGTAGGTGCGTTGTTGAGTCTTCCCGTGTCCTGGGTGGATGGAGTTGCCCGCATCTCGTCCGCCATAGCTCCTAGTGGCTGGGTGCACATCGCATTATGGGCATTGGTGCTCATCGGTGTGTACGGACTGTGGAGGCGCACACTCGGCCCACGCCTTGTCACGCATCAAGTTCCGTAGGGGAACTTGTGGCAGGGTAGAGGGATGGCTGTGTATCTCATCTCCGGTGATGAAACCTTGATCAGTCTCGAGTTGACCTCTCTTGTGGATCGTCTCGTAGGCGATAACGACCGCTCCATGATGGTGGACGATTTCGATTGCGCCGAGTCAGCCTTTTCTATGGGGCCCGTGGCTGATGCACTCACCACGATGTCGTTGTTTATGGAGAGCAAGGTGGTTGTAGTGCGTCACTTGCAAGACCTTGACGCCGCCTTTGTCGACGTATTTGTCAATGCAATTGATGCCTGTATTCCAGAAGTTGATCTTGTGATGACGGTGACGGGCAAATTGCCCAAGGTCATTGCCGATGCATGCAAGCGCGCGAAAGCACAGACCATTGGTGCCACTGTGGTGAACAACAGCAAGGACCGCATCACATGGGTGGAGGAGCGACTTGTGGAGGCAGGCTTCACCTATGCCCCCGATGTGGCACGCATCATTGCTGCATGGTTCGGTGGAGACCATGCGCGAGTATCAGGGCTCGTTGCCACATTGACGTCGGCCTACGGTGAGGGCGCCAAACTGTCGCGCTCAGACGTAGAGGTGTTTTTGGGCGAAGCCGGAAGTGTTGCGCCTTGGGATCTCACAGATGCTGTTGATGCCGGAGATGCAAAGAAAGCTCTCGAGATGTTGCATCGCATGATGATTGATTCTCATCCCATGCAAATTCTTGCATTGCTCGCCAATCGGTACGCCCAGATGATGAAGATCGATGGACGCGGCGTGCGTACTGCAGATGACGCGGTAGCCATTTTGGGTGGTAAGCCCTTTACGGCCAAGAAAGTCCTCGAGCAGTATCAGCGTTTAGGAAGTGCAGGAATCTCCAAAGCGATGGATTTGATTGCTACTGCAGATGTAGACCTTCGCGGAGGCAAAGACTGGACACCAGAGATGGTGATGGAAGTACTAGTTGCGCGACTTGCCCGATTGGGCGGAACAACAGGTGGGCGAATTACTTCGCGGCGTTGAGGCGCTTCATTAAGCGACTCTTGCGACGTGCTGCGGCATTGGGATGAATGATTCCCTTAGCGGCGGCGCTATCGATGCGCTGCACAGCAGAGTTCAATGCGGCATCTGCCTCAGGGGTGCCCGCGGCAGTCAATGCACTACGGGTACGGGTCTTGATTTCGCTACGGACAGCCTTGTTACGGTCGGCCGACTTTGCGTTGGTGAGGATGCGCTTTTTTTGGCTCTTAATGTTTGCCACGTTGAACAATGCTAGCGACGTATAACGCCGTCACCAACCGCCACAGGTAGGCTCAATTTTGCCCATGGACATCTCCAAAATCCGTAATTTCTCGATCATTGCCCACATTGACCATGGAAAGTCGACGCTCTCTGACCGCATTCTTGAAATGACCGGCGCAGTGCAGGCGCGCGACATGAAGGCCCAGTATCTGGATTCCATGGACTTAGAGCGTGAACGGGGCATCACCATTAAGGCCCAAAATGTGCGAGTGGAATGGAAAGGGCACACTTTTCATCTCATCGATACCCCTGGACATGTGGACTTTGGATACGAAGTCAGTCGTTCTTTGGCTGCATGCGAGGGAGTGGTGTTGGTGGTCGATGCCGCACAGGGCATCGAAGCGCAAACTTTGGCGAACTGTTATCTCGCTTTAGAGAACAATCTGGAAATTGTGGCGGTCCTCAACAAGATTGACCTTCCTGCAGCAGACCCTGATCGCTATGCCCAAGAAATTGAAAACATCTTGGGCATTCCCGCAGAGGACATCTTGCGTATCTCTGCCAAAACAGGTGCGGGCGTCCCTGAACTTTTAGATGCAATTATTGAGCGTGTTCCCGCGCCCGTGGGAGACCCTGACGCTCCATTGCAAGCGCTCATATTCGATTCACAATTCGACCAATATCGCGGCGTGGTATCGAGTGTGCGAGTGATGAACGGCCAACTCAATACGGGTAGTCGTCTTCAATTCATGCAAGCGCGAGCAACTCATGATGCAATTGAAATTGGTGCACGCCAGCCTGGACCACATCCACTTCCACAACTTGGACCTGGCGAGGTGGGGTATCTCATTGCAGGAATTAAAGATGTGGGTGAGGCACGCAGTGGTGAAACGGTGACCACGTTGTCACACGGATCCACCGAGGTCTTGCCGGGTTATCGCGATCCCAAAGCCATGGTGTTTTGTGGTTTGTATCCCATCGATGGTGATGATTTTGAAACTCTGCGCGAAAGCCTGGAGAAGTTAAAGCTCAACGATGCCTCTATTACTTATGAACCTGAATCGTCGGGTGCGTTGGGATTTGGTTTCCGTTGTGGATTTCTTGGGCTTCTGCACATGGAAATTGTGAAAGAACGTCTTGAGCGTGAATTCAACTTGGCTCTCATTGCAACAGCACCCTCTGTTGCCTATCGAGTAACGAAGACAGACGGGGAAGTGCTTGTGGTGGAAAACCCCGCCGATCTTCCCCCTACTCAAAACATCAACTTCATTGAAGAGCCATTTTTCCGAGTGGGCATCATTACCCCGAAGGATTACACCGGGGCACTAATGGATCTATGCCAAACGCGTCGTGGTGAAATGGTGAAGCTGGAATATCTCTCGCCGGAACGCGTTGAATTGCATTATCTCATTCCGCTGGCCGAAGTAGTGGTGGACTTCTTTGATCAAATGAAGAGCCGCACTCAGGGGTATGCGAGCTTGGACTACGAATTAGATGGGTATCGCCCCAGCAATTTGGTACTTGTAGACATCTTGTTGAACGGTCAAGCAGCGGATGCTTTCAGCACCATTGTGCACCGCGACAAAGCATTCGATTACGGCCGACGCATGTGTGAAAAACTGCGCGAACTTATTCCGCGACAGATGTTCGATGTTCCCATTCAGGCAGCCATCGGCGGAAAAGTCATTGCTCGTGAAACTGTTAAGGCAAAGCGTAAAGACGTGCTTGCCAAGTGTTACGGCGGTGACATCACCAGAAAGCGCAAACTTCTCGAGAAGCAAAAAGAGGGAAAGAAGAAAATGAAAGCAATTGGCCGGGTAGAAGTTCCTGGCGATGTTTTCATTAGTGCTTTGAAGTTGGACGACTAATGGAGTCCCTCCCAGTTGAAGAAGTGCGTGGTGGAACTTTTCGCTCTCTGCGACATCGCAATGTCCGGGTGTACTTTGCTGGGCTACTCGTATCCAATATCGGCACTTGGTTGCAATTCACTGCGACATCGGTGCTGTTGTACGACATCGACAAAAAGGCAACCGATGTCGGATTAAACACCTTGTTCCAGTTTCTGCCGATGCTGTTGCTTGGCGCCTGGGCCGGTGGTTTTGCAGATCGACATGATCGGCGCACTATTGCCATGTACACCCAGGCAGCTTTAGGTGTGCAAGCAGTCTTTCTCGCTATTGCCGACTTCACCGGTCATGCAACACTTCCCGTGGTGTTTGCTTCCTCACTTGTATTGGGCATTGTGAACGCAGTCGATAACCCTGCGCGCAGAGGTTTGGTCACAGAACTCGTTGAGCCCCACGAAATTTCTAATGCGATGTCTTTGAATACAACCGTGATGACAGGTTCGCGAATCTTTGGTCCCGCATTGGCGGGACTTCTCATTGGTCCATTGGGCACTGCTTGGCTCTTTGCATTGAATGCAGTGTCTTTTATTGCGGTGCTGGCGTCGTTGTTTCTTATCACTCGTTCAGAAATGTTTCCTGTGCCGAGTACGCCTCGGTCTGCAAAGCCAGTGCGGGAGGCGTTTGCTTTTGTGAATTCGGATCCTTTGTTGAAGCGCACATTTATTGCCTTCACCATTGTGAGTACGTTCGCGTTCAACTACGGCGTTGTTTTGCCGAAATTGGTAGACACACGATGGGGTATGCCAGGTGCTTTTCCGTGGATGCTGACAGTGATCAGTATTGGAAGCATCGTGGGGTCATTGGCAACAGCACGACTGCCGCACGCCACGGGTCGGTGGTTCATGTTGGCTACGGCAGTGTGTGGAGTATCTGCAATTGCACTGGCGTGGTCGCCCAACATCGTGGTGGCATTCGTTGTTGCTCTTCCACTCGGTGCGGGTGGCACAGCTTGTGTGGCTTCGATGAACGGACTTAGCCAACTCAAGACTCCTCCTGAGATGCGTGGGCGAATGTTGGCTCTGGTTGCTGTTGCTTTTCTTGGTTCCACTCCCATTGGAGGACCCATCACTGGATGGGTCGCAGACTCGGTAGGAGTTGAGTGGGCATTGGCATATGGTGGCGTGGTGGCTTTGATGTGCGTTCCGATGTTGAGGAAACTGTGATGAGTACTTCTGTGTGGTGGATTCGCCGCGACATTCGCCTCGGCGATAACAAGGCACTGCAATCAGCGGCAGCTGCGGGCAAGGTTGTTCCGTTGTTCATATGGGATGACGCATTGTTCACGACTTCAGGCTTTGCTCGTCGTGAATTCATGTGTCACGCATTGAATGCACTGGATGATTCGATGAATCGTGCGTTGATATATCGAAATGGTCCAGTCGTCGAAACAGTGGTGGAGTTCTGTCGTCTTGTGGGCGCCGACACCGTGCACATCACCGAAGACTTCGCACCATATGGGCGCAAGCGTGATGCTGAAGTGGAAAAGGCTCTCGCAGCTGACGGCCGTCGTTTAGTACGTGCAGACACTCCCTATGTGATTGCGCCAGGTACTGTGCGCAAAGATGACGGAACCCCCGTGAAGGTCTTTACCCCTTTCTATAAGCGTTGGTTGACGCATCATTGGTCATCGGCTGGTGAGAACAAAGTGGAGTTCGCCGATTTCCGTGACCTGTGTGTGGGCTCACGAATGGAGACGACAACACACGAGTTTGCAGCAAGTCCCAGCGAAGAAGCCGCATGGGAACGCTTTGATGAATGGTCCCAACGTGCAATGGGCAACTACAAAGAAGCGCGGAACAACCCCGGTGTGGATGGCACATCAATGATGTCGCCCTATTTGAAATTCGGCATTGTTCATCCACGCCAACTCCTGCAGCGTCTCGATGGGTCTGCTGGTTCTGATGTATTCCGATCAGAGATTGCTTGGCGCGAGTTCTATGCAGATGTTCTTTTTCATCAGCCAGATACCACCTGGAAGAATTTGCAGCCCAAGATGGATGCATTACCGATTGACTCAGGCGTAGTAGCAGAGGAACGATTCGCGCAATTTTGCGAAGGGCGTACGGGGTATCCGATTGTGGATGCAGGTATTCGGCAACTTCTTACCACTGGGTGGATGCACAATCGTGTGCGCATGATTGTGGCCAGTTTTCTTGTGAAGGATTTGCACTTACCGTGGCAATGGGGTGCAAAGTTCTTCATGGACCATCTCATAGACGGTGATGTGGCATCGAATGCACATGGTTGGCAATGGACAGCGGGCACAGGCACCGATGCCTCGCCGTTCTTTCGTGTATTTAATCCCATGGGTCAGAGTGAGAAGTTTGACCCCCAGGGGGACTATCTACGTCGGTGGATCCCAGAGATTGCACACCTTGACAATGCAAGTATTCATGCCCCTTGGATGCTGGGGCTACTGGCACCCGCGGAGTATCCAGCTCCCATGGTGGATCATGCCGTGGAACGAGAAGAGGCATTGACGCGTTATAAAGCGGTCAGCGGTAAGTAAAATTTGATGCGCCATGTTGGATGAACGTAAAACCGCAATTCTTCGTGCTGTTGTGCAGGAATATGTCGCCACTGGTCAGCCAGTGGGTTCTACTCATATTGCGACGTTGCCATCTGTCAAAGTGTCTTCTGCAACGGTGCGCAATGAAATGGCAATGTTGGAACAAGAGGGCTATCTCGCCCAGCCCCATACGTCTGCAGGACGCATTCCTACAGATAAGGGCTATCGGCATTTCGTCGATTCCATTTCTCCCGAGGGCAATCTGGCGGGGGAACAGCTCTCTCAGGTGGGTGATTTTTTTCAAGCCGCCCATGGCCGCCTAGAAGACTTATTGCGCCATACCACCACATTGTTGGCCAATATCACCAAGCACACTGCGGTGGTCGTGGGTCCCGAAGTAGAGAACACCACCGTGCGTGCCATTCACATCAGTCGAGTTACGCCGCGCACCGCAACTGTGGTTGTTGTGTTGTCTAACCATGGAGTAGAAAACGAAACAATCAGCGTGTCCGATGGTGTCACCGATGAACACTTCGCCTTGGCTGTCCAGCATCTTTCACGCATGTTGACCGATCGCTCATTGGCAGATGTGGACACTGTTCCTTCTACTAACGACGCTCATGTTGATTCAGTGTGCTTTGCCACAATAAACGCGCTCTCCAAGCATCGAAAAGATAAGCCCGTGTTTGTGGGGGGAGCTGCCTCATTGGCGAATGCTTTTGATGCAGTTGATGTTGTACGCGATGTGCTCACCACTATCGAGCAGCAGTTTGTAGTCGTCACACTGTTGCAAGATTTACTTGATCGTGGTTTGTCGGTCTCTATTGGTGCAGAGCACGGTATTGAACAACTCTCAGCGTGTTCAGTCATCGTGGCGCCCGTCATCGCCGATGGTGAAACCATTGGTTCGGTCGGCGTACTTGGTCCCACACGAATGAACTATCCGCAAGCGCTCAATACTGTGGAAGTGGTATCTAGTCAGCTGGGCCGCCATATTGCAGAGGGCGCATCGTGAGTACAGATTTCTACGCACTCATTGGTGTTCCACAAAATGCGTCAGCCGATGACATTAAGCGTGCGTATCGAAAGCGCGCCCGCGAATTGCATCCCGATGCCAATCCCGATAATCCCGAGGCGGAAGAAAAATTTAAAGAAGTCAGCCGCGCTTATGAAGTGTTGTCAGATCCTGAGACACGCGCTCGCTATGACCGTTTTGGAGAAGCAGGAATTTCTGGTGGCGGTGGCGGCTCTGATCCATTTGGTGGTGGCGGATTTGGAGACATTTTTGAAGCGTTTTTTGGTGGTGGCGGCTTTGGAGGCCAACGTCAACAAGCCGGTCCACCACGTGGTCAAGATCTTGAAGTAACCGCACGCATCACATTGGAAGATGTGCTCAATGGTGCCCAAGTCACCGTGCAGGTCAACACAGCAATCGCTTGTGATTCATGCAAAGGCTCCGGTGCAGGAGCAGGAACCGAGCCTGTGCAATGTGCTGAATGTGGTGGGCTTGGTCAAGTGCGGCGCGTGCGACAAAGCATGTTGGGTCAAATGGTTACCACTGGCCCATGTGGCCGTTGCGGGGGAATGGGGCAGGTCATCGTGACGCCGTGTTCTGTGTGCTCGGGTGACGGTCGCGTGATGTCGAAAGAGTCCTACACAGTTGATGTACCTGCCGGCATTCGCTCGGGGCAAACATTGCGTCTTTCCGACAGAGGTGCGGTGGGCCCGCGTGGTGGCCCCGCAGGTGATTTGTATGTCCATGTTGCTGTGGCAACACATCCAGACTTTGAACGCGTGGATGATGACTTGATGTACACATTGTCGTTGACGATTACTCAAGCTGCACTTGGTGTGCACACAGTGTTGCAGGCCCTCGATGGCGAACTTGACCTTGTTGTGCCTGCAGGTACACAGCATGGGAAACAATTCGTGGCGCGTGGACGTGGAGTACCTCATCTTCAAGGACGCGGTCGCGGCAATCTCATTGTGCGTGTTGCAGTGG
>CAEZWE010000077.1_pt1 | contig 9168 bp, 8 predicted proteins | sample 7264891 | NCBI WGS metagenome assembly CAEZWE01 (sample SAMEA6813872, study PRJEB35770) | uncultured Acidimicrobiaceae bacterium | biome: Freshwater; feature: Freshwater reservoir; material: water | place: Czech Republic | collected 2017-07-26 | depth 0.5m m | reverse complement strand
GTTGTTGATGCGGTGTGATGTTGAAGATTCTTTTTATTTCAACGGGTTCTATGAGATTAGATGCACAGCGTGTCGCCTGAAGAAGACGAGTTATCCACAGGTTGTTGTCAATGTGCTTGTCAAAAAGTAAAAAGACCCGCACCGAAGTGCGGGTCTTTTTGAGTGGAGCGGGTGACGGGAATCGAACCCGCATAGCCAGCTTGGAAGGCTGGAACTCTAGCCATTGAGCTACACCCGCGTATGTGTGCCCTTCATTGTAGTGGGCTTAGTGCGCAAAGACAGAAGGCAATCCTCCGGTATGGATAAAAACCACGTTGTGCGAAGCCGAAAACATGCCCTCTGCATCAAGACCTAGTACCCCAGAGAATCCCTTGGCCGTATACACCGAGTCCAGCACCCAGGCACCTCGATGGGCGGCCCAATGAGTCGCCGCCGCGCCTGCTTCTGTGGGTATTGCATAACCGTCCCCGAGGAAACGACTCTCAATCTGCACATCCGAGAGTTCGAGGGGGGCATCTGATGCGGCGAGGGAAAGGGTGCTTTTGGCTAACTGAAACACTGAGTCAACAGTCAATGCAACCCCTTTGGCGACACCAATTGCAATGACAGGGCAGTGAGGTTTCGATTGCGCGCGGGCGTGTGCGAGGCCTGCAACAAGTCCTGCGTGTGTTCCTCCACTAGACGACGTATGAATGATGACGTCAGGTGTGATGTCAAGTTGTTGACACTGTTGCATCAGTTCATCAAAGGCTCGCCAATAGCCAAGTGCACCCATTGGGGTGGATCCACCAATAGGAATTGAGTGAGGTCGTCTTCCTTGACTGCGCAACTCGTCAGTGAGTGCGGAGCGATAGGACTCAAGTTCTCTCCATTGCGCATCATCACAACCAGTGTGGTGAAGCGTTGCGCCAAACATCTGGGACAACAGTTGGTTTCCCTCTAATCGGGTGGGTCGATGTCCGGCGAGAACCAAATGTGTGTCGAGCCCCAGGCGTGCTCCCGCGGCGGCTGTCATGCGGCAATGGTTTGATTGCGCAGCGCCCACAGTGACAAGACAGTCAGCGTTCTGTGAAAGAGCTTCGGCGCAGAGATACTCAAGTTTGCGCCCTTTGTTTCCCCCTGCTCCAAGCCCTGTGAGGTCATCGCGCTTTACCCATAGACGTGCTCCAGAGGGCAGAAGACCACCGTCTTCGAGAGGAGTGGGGGCGGTGATGAGTGAGATCCGTGGCGGAAAACCCGGGACTTCACTTGAAGCTTGATCCGACTCTGAGTTCATGGATCAACGGTAGTGCGTCGCGCAGTGTGCTCTAGTCTGCCGAGGTGGAACATTTTGATGTCGTTGTTGTAGGAGCTGGAATCTCTGGAATCGGAGCAGGCTATTTTCTACAACGAGATTGCCCAACCAAGACCTATGTGATTCTCGAAGGGCGAGACACCATTGGTGGAACATGGGATTTGTTTCGGTATCCAGGAGTTCGCTCCGACAGCGACATGCACACCTTGGGATACAGCTTTAAACCGTGGACAGCGGAAAAAGCGATTGCAGATGGCCCATCCATTTTGCAGTATCTCAACGAGACTGCCGATGAATTTGGCATTCGCAGCAAGATGAGATTTGGTCACATGGTGACGAGTGCCCAATGGTCCTCGCAGGAGTCGCAGTGGACAGTGCAGGCACAAGTCAAGGGCGTAACGATGACGTATACGTGTAGCTACTTGTTTATGTGTTCGGGGTACTACAACTACGCAGAGGGTTACACGCCATCAATCCCCGGAATGGACTCATTTGCGGGTCAAGTTGTTCACCCACAGAAATGGCCAGAGAACTTCAACTACACGGACAAGCGAGTTGTGGTTATTGGTTCGGGGGCTACAGCAATGACATTGGTGCCCGCCATGGCCGATCAAGCAGACCATGTTGTGATGTTGCAACGATCACCCACCTATGTGGTGGCTCGACCCGATGTCGACAAAGTGGCAGGACTCCTGCGAAAAGTCTTGCCTGAAAAAGTTGCGTATGCACTGACGCGTTGGAAGAACACCACGATGCAACAGTTCGTCTACAAGCGTTCACGTACGGAGCCTGAGAAGATCAAAAAACTTCTTCTCAAGGGTGTGCAAGACGCTCTTGGCGAGAATTATGACGTGGCTACGCATTTCACTCCCTCCTACAACCCATGGGATCAACGTTTGTGTTTAGTGCCCAACGGAGACTTGTTCACCGCCATCAAGAACGGTCGCGCCTCCGTCGTGACTGATCGAATTGACCACATTGATGCCCGTGGAATCGCTCTTGAGTCGGGAGAGCGCATTGATACCGACATCATTGTGACTGCAACTGGGCTCAACCTTGTCACGCTCGGCCAGGTGGCATTTACCGTGGATGGCACACCCGTTGACTTCTCCACGACATGGACCTACAAGGGGATTGCGTACTCGGGTGTTCCTAACTTGGCGTCCAGTTTCGGGTATATCAATGCGTCATGGACATTGCGTGCAGATCTCACATGTGAATATGTATGTCGTCTTCTCAATCACATGGATGCAACAGGTACAACTCAATGCACGCCTCGCTTGCGACCAGAAGATGAAGGCATGGCAGAGAAATCCTGGATAGATAACTTCTCGGCTGGCTACATGGAGCGTGTGATGGATCAATTCCCGAAACAGGGAGATCATGAGCCGTGGATAAATCCTCAGAATTACAAGCGCGACAAGAAACTCTTTCGTGAATCGCCCATCGATGACGGAGCAATGCAGTTCTCAGGTGTTCTAGAACGCCTGTAGGGGTTCCCTTTTAGCTTCGTGGCACTTTGCTCCACGGAAGTTCTTTATCGACGCGTGGTTCACCAGGAAGACCCAGCACTTGTTCACCCAAGATATTGCGCATGATTTCGCTGGTTCCGCCTTCAATTGAGTTGGCGCGTACGCGCAAGAATGCGTGACGCACTCCACCTTCTGAACCGTCCACAGATAATGAATCAGGGCGACGGAATGTGAAGTCGTAGTCAATGAGTCCTTCTGGGCCCATTAACTCAATGGAAAACTCGGTCACCTTCTTGTTGAAATCTGCCAGCATCAATTTTGCAATCGAGCCTTCGGGGCCTGGGTTCCCTGCTTTGGCCGCTTGTGCTGCTCGCATGTTGGTCAATCGCAACGCTTCGCTTGTGCAGAACAGCTTCATCAATGTGTCTTTGTGTGCTTTATCGCGCAAATCTGCTGGTCTGTTCTTCCAGATTTTGATTGCCTCATCAATAGGGCCACGGCGTTTTGCATTTCCTCCACCGCCGCCTCCAATTGCGGTGCGCTCGTTCATCAATGTGGTTAATGCTGCACGCCATCCTTCGCCTACCTCTCCCACGCGGTATGCATCGGGCACACGAGTGTCGGTCATGTACACCTCATTGAACTCTGCTTCGCCGGTGATTTGTCGCAACGGACGCACTTCCACTCCTTCGGCACGCATGTCAAGAGCGAAATAGGTCATGCCTTTGTGCTTGGGGGCCTCGGGGTCGGTGCGAGCCACAAGCATTCCCCAATCAGCAAGGTGAGCAAGTGTGTTCCACACTTTTTGGCCGTTGATGATCCATTCATCACCGTCGCGCACTGCGCGTGTACCAAGTCCCGCAAAGTCACTACCGGCACCTGGCTCAGAAAAGAGCTGACACCACTTCTCTTCACCGGTAAACATTGGGCGAAGAAATCTGTTCTTCACTTCATCACTACCGTGGGTCACAATCGTGGGTCCTGCGAGTGCCATGAAAAATGATGCAGGGTCCTGCGCTTTTGCGCCTGCTGCACGCACACGTTCCTCAATGCGTCGATTGAGATCGGGACGAAGTCCTAGGCCTCCAAAGCCTTTGGGAAAATGTACCCACGCAAGACCAGCGTCGTATCTGGCTCCACGGAATGTGACATCGTCGACGGTCTTTGGATCATGTGTAGCAAGAAGTACATCTAGTGCATCATTGACAATGTAGAGTTCGCGGTCAGAAACGGTGGTGGTGCTCATGGCCAAAGTTTCGCCGTTCATCACCCACTTTGCCAAGACGGAGCATCTCAGCACTGGCTGTTAGGCGATAGTGGCCCCAAGAAGTTGTCCAATACCAATGGTGATTGCCATAGCGATGACTCCACCCACGACCACACGGATAACAGGGCGAGTTTTTTGGGCACGGCCAAATCTCGCCCCAGCCCATCCGAGTGCGGCAAGTGACGCGGTGACTACCACCAACGTGACAGCGATGCGTGAGTCATCTGTTGCTAATGCTGCGGTAAGGAGGGGGATGCCGGCTCCCAGGGAAAAAGCCAGAGCAGAACTCACCGCGGCTTGTACGGGGCGTGCCTTGGTGATTTCTGTGATGCCGAGTTCTTCTGCAAGATGAATAGCAAGTGCATCATGACGAGTCAGTTCTTCGGCCACTTCCCGCGCGAGTGCTTGGGGCAGGCCCTTAGCGGCAAAAATCTCGGTGAGCTCGTCCAACTCATGGTCGGGCATCGTTTCGAGCTCCCAGGTCTCTTTGGCGATGTCTGCTTGTTCTGCATCGCTTTGAGAACTCACGGAGACATATTCACCCAATGCCATGGACACTGCGCCGGCCACAAGTCCGGCGATTCCTGCAGTCAAAATGGCCTCACGGCTTGCCGATGATGCGGCAACAGCCAAGATGAGACATGCAGTGGATATAAGTCCATCGTTTGCGCCAAGTACAGATGCGCGCAGAATCCCCACTCGATGGGCGGCGTGACGTTCAAGATGAGCCATAGTCTCCATTGTTACAGTTCCCGCGGGCACAACAAAGCGTGATTAGATGGATTTATGAGCACTCATCCCACAAAGGCAAAACTGCTCGATACTGCTGTGAGCCTTATCGACGAATTTGGCCCCATCGGCTTCACTGTCGATGCGCTGCTGGAACGATCAGGGATTTCCAAGGGTTCGTTGTATCACCACTTCGTTGATTTTTCGGATGTGATTGAACAAGCCCAAGTCATTCGATTCTCTAGGTATATCGATGCTGACATTAGAGCTCTTTTTGAGATGCTTGCATCAGCAAATTCTGGAGCAGAACTACGCGAGCGCTTTGAATCGCTTGTGCTCGCAACTTCACACCCGAGCCGCGGAGATGCCCGATCCGATAGAGCAACCATTCTCGGTCTTGCGCGACACTCGAAGAATTTTGCTGAGGCCTTGGGAAGAGAGCAACAACGAGTCACTGACGCCTTGGCTGATATTGCACGTGAAGCTCAGGAAAAGGGATTCATTCGTAAAGATGTAGATGTTCGAGTTCTTGCAACTTTCGTGCAGACGTACACCTTGGGTTTTGTCCTCAATGACATCACCATTGACCCCATCTCACCTGCTGACTGGTCCAAGTTTGTAGGCGCTGTTCTTGCAGCGTCGCTGTAGTTCAGGAGGACAAAGTCTCGCCGAATGAGTTTGCGGGAGGATCTGTGCGTTCAAATCGACTGACGCGATGAATGCCAAAGGCAGAATCTTCGTGGTGTGCGGCAATTAATTCGATGGGATGTGGAAACTTTTCGTCGAACATTGACTGAAGTGTTGTTTGCAATTGGGGATTGCCCACGGTGTCCCAAAGTTCTTGGTTTTCCCACACGAAGATGAGGGTGACTTCACCAGGTTTGCTGTCATCAAGCCACACTTCTTTTGACAAAAAGGGAATGCGGTCTAATCCTGGAGTAAATGCCTCGCCCAACGTCCACACTTCGTGGTCCACTGCAATGAACTCATTGACCACGCCTGGGTCCATAGAAAAAACTAAGACCTCGACAGGGCGGTGTTCATGGTTGACGTAGTGGTAATTCATGGCAGTGCTCTCGAGACATCAGGTTAGTGAGAAGTGTCCTGTGGGTTCGTCTTGGTGAGTTGGGTCTTGTTGGGGGACAATGTGGCGTGAGCTTTCCCTCGGACTTAGAAATCGCCCAAGCAGCAGTCTTGTTGTCCCCTGAAGAAATTGGTCAACAGATTGGCTTAGGCGCGGAACATCTTGAACCATATGGTCGTTATGTCGCCAAGATTGATCTCGATGCACTGGGTGATGTATCGCAACGCAAGAAGGGGCGATACATCGTTGTCACTGCCATTACGCCGACACCATTAGGTGAGGGAAAGACCACCACCTCGGTGGGGCTAGCGCAAGCGATGCGACACGTGGGCAAGGTGGGTTTGTTGGCGCTTCGTCAACCCTCTATGGGGCCCACATTTGGCATTAAAGGTGGAGCTGCTGGAGGTGGATACAGCCAAGTGGTGCCGATGGAAATTCTAAACCTGCATCTCACAGGTGATTTCCATGCAGTAACTGCCGCACACAATCTTTTGGCGGCAATGGTGGATAACCATCTGCATCATGGAAATGCTTTAGGCCTTGCGTTGAAAAAAATCACATGGCGGCGAGTCTTGGATGTCAATGATCGATCATTGCGCAACACAGTCATTGGTATGGGCACCGATCAAGACGGGGTGGTACGCCAAAGTGGATTCGATATCACCGCAGCATCGGAAGTAATGGCCATTTTGGCTCTGTGTACTTCTGCACAAGACCTACGCGCCAGACTCGGTCGTATCGTTGTGGGCTACACCGAAGATGATGTGGCTGTCACGGCAGAACAGATTGGTGCAGCAGGCGCGATGGCGGTCATCTTGCGTGAGGCAATAAAGCCCAACTTGATGCAGACATTGGAGAACACGCCCGCAATCATTCATGCAGGACCTTTCGGAAACATCGCAACCGGGAACTCCTCGGTGATTGCCGACCAGGTGGCGATTCATCTATGTGACTATCTCATTACTGAAGCTGGTTTTGGTGCCGATATGGGTGCCGAACGTTTTTTCAATATCAAGTGTCGTGTCTCCGGCATGGTTCCCGATGCTGCGGTACTGGTAGCAACCGTGCGTGCACTCAAAGCACATTCTGGGAGATACCGAGTGGTGGCGGGTCGGCCATTGCCGCAAGAGATGTTGCAAGAAAATCCTGACGACGTGCGCGCAGGTGCAGCAAACCTCATCAAACAAATTGAGAATGTGAAGATCCACGGCGTCTCGCCAGTTGTGGCAATCAATGCATTTCCTGGCGACTTCGCCAGTGAACATCACGTCATTGCCGAGATTGCACAATCGGTGGGAGCACGAGTTGCAGTGTGTCGACATTTTGGTGAAGGGGGAGCCGGAGCAGTAGATCTGGCGCGTGAAGTGATTGCAGCATGTGAAGAGCCCACTTCATTTGAGTTTTTGTATCCCGACGAGGCGACCTTGGATGAAAAGATTTCTGCTGTCGCTACCAAGATCTATGGTGCAGCACGAGTGGAGTACACATCTCTTGCGCGCGAACAACTCAAAATGTATGAGGCCAATGGATTTGGACACTTGCCAGTGTGTATCGCAAAGACTCATCTCAGCATTAGTGGTGATCCCACTCTGAAAGGCGCGCCCACGGGTCATACCTTGACGGTGCGTGAAGTGCGCGCCTCGGTAGGTGCAGGTTTTATCTATCCAATTTGTGGCGATATGCGCACAATGCCAGGACTTGGATCACAGCCAGCCGCGTTGTCCATCGACATTGGTGAGGATGGAAAAGTTGTGGGGTTGTTTTAGTTACTTGCCACGCAAGGCAGCAACAATCGGCGCACATTCGTCAATATTTTCTGCACCCACAATCGTGTAACTAAAGCCCCATTTCTCACGACGCTCAAGAAGCTGTTCGATACATGCATCAACAGATCCAATGAGAGCAAATGGTGATGTGTCGATCAGTTCAGCAGGAACGCTGAACATCGACGAGATCGCGTTAATCGTTGAAGCTCGGTCGTTGGTGACTTTGACGAAAAATGTTCGAATATTGAGTTCAATCTCCGACAATCGATGAGCACCAGCTTTGGCCACAAGCGCCACCTTTTCGTCAACGGATGCAGAAGTCATGGTGGAGATTGCCTCGGGGCCAACAACGCCGGCAGTGAGAGTTCCATTGATGCCCACTATGTCTGCTTCGCGTGCCGCAAATCCCAACACTCGAGGTCCGCCGCCACCAATCAAAATGGGCGGCAGAGGTTGTTGCACGGGCTTGGGCAGACCGTTGTAGTTGGTAATGGTGTAGTGATCACCCGAATAAGAAAATGTGTCGGGGCCCAGTGCACCTCGAATGACCGCTAAGCCTTCAATGAAGCGATCAATGCGCACTTTCGGTGAGTCATAGGTCATTCCAGCTTGCTCATAGTCACTCAGCATCCACCCTGCACCCAGGCCGATTTCGGTACGACCGTCCGAGAGCAAATCCATCGTGGCGAGCTCCTTGGCAAGTACCACAGGATGTTTGTAATCGTTATCAAACACCAAAGCACCAATGCGCAATGTTGTGGTTGCATCAGCGGCGGCCATCAGCGCAGGTACCGGCGCAAGCTGGTTGGTGAAGTGATCGGGCATGGTCAGTACGTCATAGCCAGCGTCTTCACTTCGTCGCGCTAACTCAGCCCACTCTTGTGCACTTGATGCATGTGAGACTTGGACTCCGAAACGAAATGGACGATGAGGAAACATTGACATGTTCTGCACGGTAGCAATCTTGGTGACAACACCAGCAGGTCCGTGCCCGATACGGTGGTCAACATCGTGAAAACCTTGTTCTCGACCCCCCGAGCCCACTGGCTGATGCGCTTTGCTATTGCGGTGGTGGCTGGATCGTTGCTAGTGACAGCAACGGTGGTTGGCGCGGCCCCTCAACTCTGGAGGGCAGTCTCGGCACATGAACAAACGCCCGTGCAATTGCCTTCCTTTAGTGGTCTTGCTACTCGAACAAAAATTGTGGATACAACGGGACGCCAAATTGGAGTATTCGAATTTGAAAACAGCCAACCCATCTCCATCGATGCCATTCCCGATCATGTCGTAGCAGCTTTTTTGGCGGTCGAAGATGAAGGATTTGAAAAGCACAAGGGTGTTAACTTGCGCGCACTTGTTCGCGCCGCACTGGCTAACTTTCAATTCACCACCGGCCGACAGGGCGCATCAACCATTACTCAACAGGTAGTCAAGAACGAATACCTTGCAGGACTTCCACGAGATGGCCGATACAAAATTTTGCAGGCCCGTTACGCAGTCATGCTGGAAAAGACAGTGTCGAAAGAGCAAATTGTGGAGCGCTATCTCAATGTGGT
>CAEZWE010000076.1_pt1 | contig 9185 bp, 10 predicted proteins | sample 7264891 | NCBI WGS metagenome assembly CAEZWE01 (sample SAMEA6813872, study PRJEB35770) | uncultured Acidimicrobiaceae bacterium | biome: Freshwater; feature: Freshwater reservoir; material: water | place: Czech Republic | collected 2017-07-26 | depth 0.5m m | reverse complement strand
CTTGTGCCGCGAGCTACCGGACTTGATTCCTTGGTGTGGGTTCTGCCTGTTGCGGTACTTGTGTGTGCGGTAGCGGGTCTTGCAGTTGCGTTCCGTCGCTGGCGCGTTCAATTGGAAGGCGACGCCACGAGCGAAGACTTCGCACTTGTAGAACGACTAATGGGTCAAGATGTCACTGACGCGGAAAATGTGTAATGACTGAGAATCTTCGCGACGAGCTTGAATTTCTATTGAACTCACTGCGCGATCTTGAAAAAGAGCGCGACGCAGGCGATATCGACGATGTTGATTTTGCAACTATTCGTGATGGCTATGTGGCACGTGCAGCGGCGCTCTCTCGCGAGATTGAAGGTCTCGAGCAGTCCTCGCCACGCCCCAAGCCCAAATGGACCCAACGCATCGTGGCCAGTCTTGTGGTGTTGTCAATGGGGCTAGGCGGCGGAGTATTACTTGCACAGAACTCTGGACAACGTTTGCCGGGTGAAACATTTACCGGCGGTATCGAACAAAGCACGTCAACGCTGTTGGCCAGTGCCCGTCAATTGAATTTTTCTGATCCTGTGCGTTCCATTGAGTTGTATTCAGAAGTTCTCAAAGTGGAGCCGGATCATCCAGAGGCACTCACGTATCGGTCGTGGATGTTGGCTTTGACATCACGTGATGCAGAAACGGCTGTGAAGCAGATTGCATTGACCACTGCAGTTACCGATTTGATTCGCGCACAACGTATCGATCCGTCATATCCCGATCCGTATTGTTTTCTTGGAATTGTCTACTTCCGATTCCTTGAGCAAGCATCGCTTGCCAAACAGCAACTTGATGTGTGCTCGTCGATGAATCCACCTGCGTCTGTGTCAAGTTTTGTGAACGCGATTGTGGATGAAGTGAACGCAGCAGTAGAGCGTCAGAACTAGATAACGGGGCGATCCCAGTATTCAGCGTGTGTGAACAACTTGTTCACGTGATGCAACACAATGACAGAACCCTTGCGAGGTGATCGCATTGAAGCGTCAACATCCATACCGCGGCGAATGAGTCCGTTGACAAGATCTGGGATGACATCTCCATGACTACACAGCACGGCATTGTCCGCAACATCGTCCAGGACCGCAAGGGTTTTCTCAAGCGGAGATTCCTCGGTGAGACGTTCATCGATCACAATTTCTAAGCCAGTGATCTCTGCAAGTGGCTCAAGGGTTTGCACACAGCGCACATATGGGCTCGACAACAGCATCGAGGGCGTGTAGGGGAGCAAACGATCAGCGATGATTTTGGATTGACTCCATCCCACTTGTGTGAGGGGCCGGACCAGGTCGTCGCCTTCCCAGGTGGATCGAGAGCCGGCCTTTGCGTGACGTACGAGAAAGATTGGCACCTAGCCACCGTACACAGCCCGAGTAACGGCAGAATGAACACATGGGTTTTTTTGACCGAAATCGAAAAGAAGTTGAAGAGCAGGGATACGACCCCAACAGGCTTCCACCAGGTCAATATCTCACGGATCGTTTTCCTGTACTCCATGTAGGGGATGTTCCTACTTATGCACCCGGTGAATGGAATCTTGCTGTGGGTGGTCTCGTGGATAAACCGTTCACGCTTACATTCGAAGAACTCACTGCGTTACCGAGCGTTACTCTCACCACCGATATTCATTGCGTGACGAAGTGGTCAAAGTTTGACACTGTGTGGCGCGGCGTGAAGTTGAAAGATCTTCTCGACACCGCCGGTATTCAATCCGATGCAACTCATGTGATGGGTGTTGCCGAATATGGCTACACCGCGAATCTTCCCCTAGAAGATGCATTGCGTGATGAATCAATGGTGGTGTGGGAATACGAAGGTGAGCCCATTGAACCTATCCATGGTGGCCCAGTGCGTCTGTTGGTGCCGAATCTTTATTTTTGGAAGTCACCTAAATGGTTGCGCGGCATTGAACTGATGAATGCAGATAAACCCGGTTTTTGGGAACGCAATGGGTACCACATGTATGGAGACCCATTTTTAGAACAACGCCACTGGGGCGACTAGCCGTTACAAAAACTTGCGGAAAAGTTTTGCCTTACGTGCGGTGTAGGGCGGATATGCAAGTGAGGGATCAATCTTGGTGCTACGTGTCAACACTGGTTTCATGTGTTGGAAGATGCGCACACCAGACTTGCCGTGATAGGCGCCCATGCCACTTTCGCCTACGCCACCAAATGGCAGGTGAGGGTTGGTGATGTGCATCAATGTGCCATTCACGGTCACGCCACCTGCGGTGGTGCTGTTCACCACATGCGAGATCACATTTTTGTTTTCAGCAAACACATACAAAGCCAAAGGATGTGGGTGGTTGTTGATGTAGGTAATCGCCTCATCGGCAGAGTCGATTCCGATTACTGGCAAGAGAGGTCCGAAAATCTCTTCGCTCATCAACTGTGATTCCAGGTCAACATTGTCAATAACTGTGGGCGAGATGTAGCGCTGTGCTGCATCCACATCGCCTCCCACCACAACATTGCCCCCACTCATCAAAGTGTTCAATCGTGTGAAGTGACGATCGCTGACGATGCGACCGTAACTGTCACTGTACTTTGCGTCAGCACCGTAGAAATCTTTGATTGCATCTGCAATGCCGTCAATCAACTTCGCCTTCACTGAGTTATCTACCAAGATGTAGTCAGGTGCAATGCATGTTTGGCCAGCGTTGAGCCACTTGCCCCACGCAATGCGTCGTGCAGCAATGGCGATGTTTGCTGATTTGTCGACAACCACAGGGCTCTTGCCACCTAATTCCAAAGTGACAGGAGTGAGGTGCTTGGCAGCAGCTGTCATCACAATGCGTCCCACAGTTCCGTTGCCTGTGTAGAAAATGTGATCGAACTGTTGCGCCAGAAGTTCAGTGGTTTCGGCGACTCCACCTTCCACTACGGAAATGGCAGATTGATCCATGTATTTGGGAAGGAGTTCTGCAAGAGCCGCCGATGTTGCGCCCGAGACCTCAGATGGTTTCATCACCACGGCATTTCCCGCTGCAATGGCACCGGCTGCAGGAACCAACAACAACTGAACGGGGTAGTTCCATGGTGCAATCACAAGTACAACACCAAGTGGTTGGGGGATACGGCGTGATTTTGAGGGTTGTGTGACGATGGGGGACGAGACACGCTCTGTCTTGTTCCATTTCTTGAGGTTCTTCAGCATGGATTCGATTTCGCCGAGAACAAAAGCGATGTCGGTGACAAATCCTTCGACGGTGGGCTTTCCTAAGTCAACCCGCAAAGCCTCAATGAAACGCTCTTCGTTTTCTTCGAGCATTTTTTTCATTTGCTCTAACTGCTGACGACGCCATGCAAGCGGTGCCGTGTGGCCCGAGCGAAATGTTGCACGCACTTGTGTCACAAGAGATGCAACAGAGGTAGTGGTGCCAGCAGGAGTATCAAGAACAGTCATAACGGAGTCTTTCTGTAGTGAGGTAAAAGAGCGGTTTATACAGCAGTGACACACAAGGTGTCACCCGAGGCGATAGTGCCGATGGTTTCAGGGTCGGTCTCACCATAAATGGCGCCCAACATTCCCTTCACCATGCCACGTTCTACTGCACAGATCACCGGGTGTTCAATGGCTACATCTCCAAAAGGACAATGGCTTGTCACAATGCGTAACTTGTTGTCGCTTTTTTCAGTGTGTGCCGCAAATCCGTGTGCAGTCAATGCATCTGCAACTGCTTGAATCGCAGAACGTAAAGATCGTGTGCCTACAGCTGCGTCATGACCAGTAAGACCAGTTGCCATCGCTTGGCCATATTCGTTGCCCACTTGTTCGGCGATGTCGTGTGCAATGTTGGAAGGTAGAGCGGCAAGTGCTTTGCCGAGTAATGTCAAAATCAAATCATCGGTGCGAATGGGAAATTCAAACTCGGTTTCTTTGCTCGCAACGCGGTAGTGCTTTGAAGGTCGTCCGACACTTGCTGACTTCTGACGGGCAACTGTGACTTCTAAATACCCGCCAGCGGCGAGCTTGTCGAGGTGATGGCGCGCCACATTGGCGTGGAGGTCGAATTTGTGTGCCACCTGTGACGCGGTAATGCCCTCGTCGTGTTCGCGGACAAATAGGTAGATAGCTCGCCGTGTGGGGTCACCAAAAGCAGATGTGATCGCCGACACGGTCGCAGTAAATGCCTTCGGTGTCATGACATGGGTGGTGGTCATTTCACTCACAGGGGTATTCTACCTATGGCCGTAGTGCAAATACCCCCCTTGGAGTCTTCATGTCATCAGTAACCGTCGAACAAGTCATCGAGGCCCTGCGCCCCGTTGAAGACCCCGAATTGCATCGCTCCATTGTCGATCTTGACATGGTGCACGACGTGGCTATCTCTAGCCAAGGTGTCTCGCTCACGGTGACATTGACGGTGCCCGGATGTCCGATGCGCAATGAAATTCAATCACGCGTCACTAATGCGGTGGCGCCTTTGATTGGTGGCGCACCAGTGACCATCAACTTTGGTGTGATGACCGATGCACAGCGAGCAAACGTTCGTCAGATGTTGAACGGAAATCCAGGTGCAACTGCAGGTTCCACACAAGCACACGGCCATGCAGAAGGACGCGTGATTCCCTTCGCTGCAAAAGATTCCAAAACTCAACCACTGCTGATTTCATCGGGCAAAGGCGGAGTGGGCAAGAGCTCGGTCACAACCAACCTTGCTGTGGCACTTGCAAGTCGCGGGCACACAGTGGGCATTGTGGATGCCGACATCTACGGCTTTTCTATTCCACGTATGTTGGGCGCAGAACGCGATCCGGTGATGATCGACAACATGTTGTTGCCACCTGAGAACTACGGCGTGCGTTGCATCTCTATTGGGTATTTCGTACCCGAGGGTGAAGCAGTTATTTGGCGCGGACCGATGTTGCACAAAGCACTCGAGCAGTTCCTCACCGATGTGTTCTGGGATGAGCCCGATTATCTTTTGGTGGACATGCCGCCAGGAACAGGTGACATTGCATTGAGCTTGAGCCAGTACTTGCCAAAGGCAGAAGTTCTTGTGGTGACAACTCCACAAGATGCAGCACAAAAAGTTGCACGCTTGTCGGCCGCAATGGCAAAGAAAGTCAATCTCCCCGTGCGTGGAGTGATTGAAAACATGTCATGGTTCACCGGCGATGATGGCAAGAAGTATGAGTTGTTCGGCTCAGGTGGCGGCCAAGAACTTGCCGAAGAGCTTGGAGTGCCTCTTTTGGCGCAAATTCCTCTCACACCAGTGTTGCGTGAAGGTGGCGATGATGGACGACCCATCGCGGCAGTTGCACCAGATTCTGAAGCGGGACGAGCATTCCATCAGTTGGCCGAAAAAGTTGAGGCGATGAAGCCAAAGAAAATCTTTAGTAAGGGTCTCAAACTGCTCTAGGCGGTACCGTGTAGTGGCGTAACGCTTTGAAATGTTCGAAGACGTGAAATGGTGACATCGAGGTAAACACAGTGGATATTCGCATTGGAGTAACACAGGCATCACGAGAGATTGCTGTGGAAGTAGATGACGACGCCAAAGTGCGCCAAGCTCTCAAGGCTTCGGTGGAATCAGCCATGAAGGGCGAGATCGATACTTTGTGGATTACCGACAAAAAGGGTCGCGACATTGCAGTACCCGCAGCCAAAATCGCATATGTCGAAATTGGTTCAGCTGATGCGGATCGCCGTATTGGCTTTGGTGGCTGAACCCGCAACTCACGCATTGCCATCCTGACTCCTAGCCCATAGGGCAGACTTGCAAGGAGAAGGGAGCGTCCATGGCAACCATTGGTGAACTTGCACGCCAGCACACAGCGCTATCTAAAGAGCAGATTTCTCACTTAATCAATCTCTCTAGCGAGTGGGGCATGCTTGCCGACTTGTGTTTTTCTGACCTGATGATGCACGTGCCTCGCGAAGATGGCACATGGATTGTGATTTCCCAGGTGCGCGCAGCCACCGGACAGACTCTCTACATTGACGACCGTGTCGGAATGACAGCTCGTCCGGGTGATGTGCCTCTCATTGCGAAAGCGTTTGATACAAGCACGATTGTGGAAGATGAAATCTTCTTTGAAGGTGTCGCCGATGACTGTCGCATGATGGCGATACCTGTGGTGCATCAAGGTGACGTTATTGCGGTGATGTCTCGTGAATGGTCGCGCCGTACCGGTCGACAACTCGGAGAATTGGAACGCCACTACCTCGACCTTTTCAACACTTTCGCATCAATGATTGTGCGCGGTGATTTTCCGTTTCCTGGCCGTGTGGCCGACAGCAGCGTGGCTCCCCGTGTGGGCGACGGCGCCATCGTGCTAGATGGCAAGGCGCGAGTGCGATACGCCTCACCTAATGCCACCTCCGCTTTACATCGCGTGGGAATTAGCACCAATGTGGTGGGCCAGACACTGGCCGAGTTGGGTGTTACTGATTCATCTGTACGCCAGGCTTTTGAACGCAAAGAACCTGTAGTTGAAGAATTTGAACAAAGCACTGAAGTCACTCTGCTGACGCGTTGTCTCCCTCTTGTGGTCACCACCGACGGAGACAGTGAAGTAACGGGCGCTTTGATGTTGGTGCGCGACGTGAGCGAATTGCGCCGACGTGACCGCTTGATTTTGTCGAAAGACGCGACTATTCGCGAAATTCACCACAGAGTAAAGAACAATCTGCAGACAATCTCATCGCTTCTGCGTCTCCAAGCACGTCGTCTGCAATCAGCCGAAGCAAAAGCTGCAGTCACAGAATCTGTGCGTCGTATTCGCACCATTGCTTTAGTGCACGAAGCATTGTCGCGAGAACCAGGTGACGATGTGGCGTTTATTGAAATAGTTCGGCCTTTGTTGCGACTGGTAGAAGAAAGTCTGCAGTCGCCCGATCGCCCGATGCGTTTTGAAGTAATGGGCGATGGTGGACGTTTGCCCGCAACCGTGGTGACGCCTTTGTCTGTGGTGTTGACCGAGTTATTGCAAAACGCGGTGGACCATGGCTACACCGAAGGTGACGGTGGCGGAAGTGTGGTGGTGCGACTTGGTTGCACCGACACAGAGCTCACTGTGGCCGTGATTGACGACGGGCGAGGAATTGCTCCGGACTTTTCACTCGATGATGCCACTGGCTTGGGACTCTCGATTGTGCGTACTTTGGTGACCACTGAATTGGCGGGATCTATAGAGATGCGTCCCGCGAGAAGTGAAGACCTAGAAGCGGTGGGCCTCACAGTGGTGGAGGGCAACACTGGAACGGTGATTGAGCTGCGCGTCCCTATGGAGGGCGAATAAATCTTTAGCGTGCGGCGGCGCGCTGAGCGCGGGCAGCAGCAGCGGCCTCGCGACGCATCTGGCGACGCTCTTCCTCAGAGGTGCCACCCCAGATGCCGGTGTCTTGGTTGGTCTCGAGAGCGAACTCGAGGCATTCGACGTTCACGGGGCATTCACAGCAGACCGATTTGGCTTTCGCAATTTGCAAGAGCGCTTGGCCAGTAGTTCCCACGGGAAAGAACAATTCAGGGTCGGTATCACGACAGGTGGCAGCTGAACGCCAGGTGTAATCGGCACTTCCAAGAGCTAGCGAAGACGCGAGGATCGACACGGTCGTTTCCTTAAAGGTTCTAGGCGCCAAGGCGCGGGGCGGATGCGTGGGCGGCGAACCGCCCGCATGCAAACGCTACGAGCGAAGTGGGCGAGTAACAATGACGAAAGCAAAGTTCTTGCGATGTATTTTTTCTCATAGTGTGAACGAAAAGCGAAAGCAGGTTGTATATGGCGCCGGTACAGGTGATTGCCCACAGGGGAGCCTCGTTGGCAGAACGAGAGAACACTCTTGCTGCTTTTCGTCGTGCACACGCCATGGGTGCAGACGCAGTAGAACTTGATGTACGTCGCACACTTGATGGTGCAATGGCAATTCATCACGATGCAACGCTGTCCGATGGTCGATTGATTTGTGCGACGCATTCAGATGATCTGAAAGACGACATTCCTTTCCTTGCAGATGCCTTAGATGCATGTGCAGGCATGTGGGTCAATATTGAAATCAAGAATTACCCCGCTGATCCAGACTTTGACGACACAGATTCACTCGCTGCAACAGTTGCGTCGCATCTCATTGAGCGCGGTGAGGATGAACGTTGGTTGATTTCATGTTTTCACCGACCCACGGTGGATGCAATGCGCACATTGCATCCCGGTGTGCGTACCGCATGGCTTACCTTGGGTGTGCGAGAGGCAGATTGCGAGAAAGTCGCGCGGGATATGGCGCGATCTGGCCATACGGCCTTGCATCCGTGGACAGATTTGCTGACACGTGCCTGCATTGAGACTTTTCATGCGCATGGCTTGGCAGTGAACTCCTGGACAATTGACGATCCCACACGAATGGCTGAGCTCATTGAGTTGGGAATTGATGGCATCTGTACCAATGCACCCGATGTGGCATTGGAAGTATTGGGCCGAAATTAGAAACGTGGCACGTTAGGGATGCGAACGTACAAGTCGTAACGCATTAGGAACGTGCTCAAACACAATCTCGCGCACCTCGCCTAGATAGTCCCCATCGAGTTGATAGGGGAATGCTCGTGCATCGCTATAGGTGACCGAAGAAACATTTGTATGAATATCGAGCCATGGGCGCTCTTCAATTCCGCCACCACGCAATGCAGAACCCAAAGTGCGCAAAATGTGCAGTGGCTTCATTGTCTTGAACGTGACTACGGAAAGTCCACTCGACAGCGATGTAGAAGGAACAAGATCTAAGGGACGGTTTCCGAGGTAGGTGTAGGGATTTGTGTTCATCACTACTGAGAAGAACCCTTCATCTACACGTTTTCCATCATTGAATGTGAGAGAAAAGTGTGAACGCTTGCGATCGAAGTCTGCAAAAAAAGTTTTGAGAGCAGCAACCACAAAAAGTGGGTGCCCGAAATACCTTTTGAGCCACGCGCGTTGCTCTACCCATTTGACGACTGCGGCGTCGTATCCCACGCCAGTGTGGAATGTGAAGTAGCGACCGTTGGCACGCCCCAATCCAATAGGTGAGATGTCGCCTCGGTCGAGAGCATCGATGATGTGTTCGACTGCTTGCAGTGCATCATTGGGCATACCAAGGGTGCGTGCGAACACATTTGTGGACCCACCGGGCAAAACTGCCAACGCGGTATCAGTTGTTGCTACGCCGGTTGCTACTTCGTTGAG
>CAEZWE010000075.1_pt1 | contig 9340 bp, 6 predicted proteins | sample 7264891 | NCBI WGS metagenome assembly CAEZWE01 (sample SAMEA6813872, study PRJEB35770) | uncultured Acidimicrobiaceae bacterium | biome: Freshwater; feature: Freshwater reservoir; material: water | place: Czech Republic | collected 2017-07-26 | depth 0.5m m | reverse complement strand
GCAGTCGTTTTGGTGGGTGGATTTGGAACTCGTCTTCGACCTCTGACGTACACCACTCCAAAGCCACTTTTGCCTATTGCAAATGTGCGTCAACTAGAACATTTGATTGCCCATCTTGGATCGGCGGGCATTACAGATGTCGTGCTTGCATTGGGGTTCAAACCAGAACCATTTTTTGAAGCATTCCCTGAGGGCGTTTGTGCCGGTGTTGCATTGCACTATGCAGTTGAACCAGAGCCTTTTGATACCGCAGGGGCAATCGCATTTGCTGCTCGGGATGCAGGCATCTCTGACACCTTCGTGGTGATGAACGGCGACATCATTTGTGATGTTGATGTTGCAGCACTTGTTACTTTTCATCGCTCGCGTGGTGCAGAGGCAACCTTGCATCTCACCCCCGTGGAAGATCCCTCCCAGTACGGTGTCGTCGAGGTCGATGAGAACGGCTGGGTGCAGCGCTTTGTAGAAAAGCCCGCCCCCGGTGAGACCACAAGTTCTGTGATTAACGCCGGAACATACGTGCTCGAACCACGAGTTCTCGATCGGATTCCTGTCAATACAAAGGTCTCTATTGAGCGCGTGGTATTTCCTGCAATGGTGCAAGATAAGTCATTGGCGGCAATGGCCACTAACGACTACTGGATTGATACAGGTCGGCCCGATACCTACTTGCAAGCCAACCTTGATCTCATCGACGGGACGCGCCCGACAATTTTGTCATCAGTAGCTCCGCATGTAGTCATTGATTCCACCTCGTCGGTCACGCGCACCGTGATTGGTGAAGGCGCACACATCGGTCGTAATTGTGTTTTGATTGACTCTGTGGTGTTACCGCATGCAGTGATTGGCGATCGCGTACGTCTCGATAACTCATTGGTGATGGGGCGCGTGGGCAGTGATGCCACATTGGTGCGTTGTGTAGTGGGCCTTGATGGGGAAGTGCCAAGCGGTGCAGACCTAACGGACGCTCGAGTTCCTCATCCAGAGGCTCAGTAATGTCAGCATCGCGTCACATCATGATCTGTGGTGGCGCTGGCTTTATTGGTTCTCATCTTGTCGATCGACTCCTCGCTGAGGGTCATGAAGTTGATGTAGTCGATGATCTGTCGACGGGCTCGCTCGCAAACTTGAACGAGTCACGATCAGGTTCTGGGCGCTTTAAGTTTCAGAACATCTCAGTTGCCTCGGCAGAGTTTTCCGAATTGGTATCGCTACGTAGGCCTTCGATCATTGTGAATCTGGCTGCTTTTGCTCCCTCGCATATGCATCTTGCCGGCGCATCAAACAGTTTGGCCTCAACCATTGCAGTGCTTGAAGCAGCACGACGTGGAGCGGTCTCCAAGGTGGTCACTGCTATTCCTGCGCGTCTTCTTTATGGGGAAGTTGCCGCACGTGATCTGCCCATCAAAGAAGGCCACATCAACGATGCGCGTACCACCGAAGAGGTGCTTGGTCGTGCAGCGGCCGATATGCATCACGTCTATCGCGATCGTCACGGCGTGGAGTTCACTGTGCTTGCCATGGCAAACGTGTACGGGAAACGACAGAGAACTGATGATGGAGTAGTCGCATCATTTCTTGACGCGTTATCGCACGGCAAAGCCCCCAATGTGCATGGCAGCGGAAAGCAACTGCGCGATTTTGTGTTTATTGATGACACTGTAGATGCAGTGTCGCGTTCTCTTGATCGGGCCGGTGGCTTGGTTATCAATGTAGGAACTGGCGTGGCCACATCCATTAATGATTTGTGGTCCGTGATGGGTGGGGCAGCAGCTCCTGTGCCACGCAATGTCGCCGAACGTCCTCACGACATTGCGCGGTTATCGCTCTCGCCAGTGCGTGCGCGCATTCAATTGGGCTGGTCACCCTTCACCACTTTGGAGCAAGGTGTAGCGAGTTTGCGCTAGCGGAATAGGTCTTCGCTGGGTGGTCGCACAATTTCAGAGATTGCCGAAGAGCGAAACCACTCTGGATCGGCACCACGGATAATGGCAACGGGTACTCCTGAGGATTTACCCATCACCAATTCGCCCGCTGATGCCAGTTCGTCGGCGATGCACACCTCGGTTACTTGCATCACACGGCCCAATGCATCGGGCGTGCCGCGCAAATCGTGCACTGCGGCAATTCCTGCAACTCCAATGGCCACATCGGTGAGTCCTTTGCGCCACGGACGACCAAAAGTGTCACTAATGATGACACCCACCGACACACCCAGGCGGGCCTTGATGATGTCGCGTATACGACGTGCGGATCTGTCGCTGTCGTCGGGGAGCAGAGCTGCATAGCCACGTTCCACATTGGACAAATCAATTCCACTATTGGCACAGACAAAACCGTGTTTGGTTTCGGTAATGATGAGATCTCCGCGACGACGCACCACACGTGTTGCTTCTTGTTCGACAAGTTCTTTATGCGACAACGGATCATCAGGGTTGATGGCAACAAGTTTGTTTTCCGCTTTTGACACAACCTTTTGCGTCACAATCAAGACATCGTTTTCGCGTAACGGTCCATTGGGTTCTTGTGCGCATGCATCGGCAATGACATCACCAAGTTGCATACCCGGGGTGATCTCGCCGATTCCTTCAACGCTCCATGCCATTAGTCGGGCCATTATTTGCCTCCTTGTATGTCAACTGCATCGAGTGCGCATTGGGCAAGTGCCATGGAAACCCCTGGGCGCGACATGATGGTGTCGGTCACAACACAACGCATTCCCGTCTTTTCTACGTCACTTGCGAGATGTGCATCCTGCTGGTCAATCACTAACGTTCCACAGATCTCTTTATAGAGACGCGCGACTCCTACAACAGTGGGTTCATGTCCAAGTTCTACCAGCATGCGATCGGCAGGCCCCTTAAGTGCGGTTCCGGCCACAATGGGCGAGATGGCAACCACTTTGTCACGTACTTGAGACAGTGCGTTGTCTATGCCGGCGAGTGCGCGCATAGGACCAATGGACACGATGGGATTCGAGGGTGCGATGATGATGCGTGCTGCATTCTCGATGAGCGACAGATCAATGAAAGATGCAGTTGTGGCTCCCTCAAAATCCACACCTGTGACAGCGACGTTGTGCTTCAGTTTTACGAAGTACTCCTGAAAGGTGACAGTCTCTTTTTCAAGATGCACATGCGTGCGCACCACGTCGTTGCTCATTGGCAAAATCTGCACGGTCACTTCAAATGCGCGACGAATCTCATCAGTGACTTCTGCGAGGGTGGCACCCTCGCGTAGTCGGGCTGTGCGATAAAAGTGCGTTGCAAGATCCTGGTCGCCAAGGTTGAACCAACGCGGTGCCGCGTGTGAGTGTTTGGGGCGAACATCTTCAAATCGAGCAAGGGCTTCCATGGCTCGCCAGGTCTCATCGCGCAACCCCCATCCACGTGTGGGGTCGATTGCGTCGGCAAGGGTGTAGGTCACCGTGTCGATGTCGGGAGAAATCGACAAACCATGAAGTTCAGTGTCATCGCCAGTATTGACAACGGTCACAATGTCGGCGGGAGGGGCAACCTGGACAAGGCCTTTGAGGAATCGCGCGGCCCCTACACCCCCTGCCAACACCAGAATCATGGTGCAAGCGTAGGGCGTCAACTTGGCGAAGGTTCACCCCGTAGACATGCTGTGGTGGTACCGTCACTAGGTCCCATCATCCATACATAATGAGGTAATTCCGATGCCCCGCGCTTTCATCACCGGAATCACAGGTCAAGACGGTCAACATCTGGCCGAATTTCTCCATTCCAAGGGTTATCAAGTCTTTGGCATGCTCAAGGGTCAAAACAACCCTCGCGCATTGCAGATTCGCGACGAGTTTCCCTATGTCGAACTTGTCCCTGGTGATTTAGCAGATCTCACCAGCTTGGTGTCGGCCATGGAATATGTACAGCCCGACGAGGTCTACAACTTGGGTGCAATTTCTTTTGTGGCTATCTCGTTTGGACAAGCAGAGCTCACTTCAAACATCACTGGTCTAGGCGTACTGCGCATGTTGGAAGCCATTCGTATGGTGGGCGGAACTCAGAACAACCCCATTCGTTTTTATCAAGCATCGTCATCGGAGATGTTTGGCAAAGTACGTGAAGTGCCTCAAACAGAACTCACACCGTTCCATCCCCGTTCGCCTTATGGCTGTGCGAAAGTGTTCGGACATGACATCACTGTGAATTATCGCGAGAGCTACGGCATCTACGCATGTTCTGGAATTCTGTTCAACCACGAGGGTCCTCGTCGTGGTCTCGAATTCGTGACACGAAAGATTTCCAATACGGCAGCGCGCATCAAGCTTGGTTTGGAAAGTGAACTAGTCATGGGCAACCTCGATGCAAAACGCGACTGGGGATATGCCGGTGACTATGTGCGTGCAATGTGGATGATGCTCCAGCAGCCTGAACCCGACGATTACGTCGTGGCAACGGGTGAGACTCACTCCATTGAAGAGTTCCTCACACTGGCATTCGAAGAAGCTGGCTTGGGTGATTGGCGTCCTTACGTCAAGCAGGATCCGCGTTTCTTCCGTCCCGCAGAAGTGGATCTTTTGATTGGTGACCCCTCAAAGGCACGCAATCAATTGGGATGGATTCCCGAAGTTGATTTCCCCTCATTGGTCAAGATGATGGTGAGAAACGATCTTGATATCGAAGCCGCACGGCTTTCGAAGTAGTTCCGAGTTATCCCTCAAAAGGGGAGTCAAGAACACCGTCGAGCATTGATTCGGCATCTGGAATAGCGCCCGCCACGATGCGGGCACGTAATGCGTATCCAAAAATCATGCAGGCAGTTAACGACCCTGCGACTAATCCCAGTTCCACACGCAAGAACAAGTCATTGCTTGACACGGTGGTCACTACAAGAAACACTGCCATTGCAGAGAGCCAGCCAAGTGCAACCCAACTATGTCCGTGAAGAGCAATAACTGCTTGGGCAGTGGCTAGCGCAATCATGTACAGACCACTTGCCAGGGCAAGGATGGTTAACGTGCGTCGATCAAGTCCGCCTTCATAGACCAACTCCAACGCCCATGGTCCGAGTGCAAACGAACCCACAACTCCCAAGAGCGCGACACCAACAACCACTTTCATCAGCAATGAAAATCCCTCGCGGAATTCATCGAGGTCACCCTTTGCTGCGAGACGCGCCAGTCGTGGAAGTAGGGACGCTTGCACTGCTTGGAATAAAAACAAAGGCACACGCGATAACAACACGCCGTTTCCGAATGCGGTGACAAGTTGTGCTTGATCGGAACGCGCCAAGATGTCTACGCCAAGTGGGCCAGCATTCACTAGTCCTGCAGCCATTACTGAGCCAAGCAAGAGCCAACCCAGATTCGGTGTGATCTCTGAGAATGAAGCTTCAGGGCCAGGATCGGTGCGAGTTTGGCCGCGTACACCCACCACAGCAACTGCAACCAATGGTGAGAGCGCAACAGCAAATGCATACGCGCCGATGCTTGTGATGTTGAGCTGCCACAACACCACTACGGCAATGATGCGCGTGGCTCCATCGACACCCATGATGGTGCCGTAACTAACAAACCGACCAGATCCCGATGCAATGCCACGTGCGAGGTGCATGGGTGCGTATGCGACAACGGTGACCATCAGTGCCGCGGTGACAATCCAATGTCCTTCAAACATGGTGCGCGTGAGATACGGCGAAACCACAAGTATTGCGATGGCCAACAAGGCGGTGAGTCCGCCAGCGAGGGGGAGCATTCTGCGCACCACAGGTCGTCCGCCCTGTTGCAATGCGCGACGATGAGCCAATGCGCGACCGAGTTCTTGTTCAACGGGCATCAAGATGCCAGGCACAAGAGCAAACGTGGTGAACCACAACGCAACAATGGGCTTGAAGGCTTCTTTGCCCAACGCAACTTGGCCCACTTTGAAGAATGCATACGCGGTGAAGCCAGCGATAAAGAGCCCAATGGCTACGGGAAACGTGCCCTCAGGCAGGGGTGTCTTGGCTCCGGGCTGAGGATCAGTGGGCGTGGACACGAACCTTGAGGCTACTTGGATAGGCCAAGGCCTACTGAGTTTGAGAATGAAAGCGAGTTATTGAGCGGTGTTAAAGCGCGATTTTGCGGCATCGATGAGTTCGCGACGGCGAACTTGTGCTTTTTGAAATCCCAGCACAGCAAAGCCAACTGCGGTGTAGCCAAACTCCGTGGCCTGCTTGACGGCTGGCTGATTCAAGACAGCGGTGGGATTGATCTTGCGGAAGTCAACAGCGGTGAGGTCAATGGAATGCAACTGGGGAACCTGAATCTTGGGAAGGTTCACCTTGGGGAGATCAACAGAGGGGATCTGCAACTTGGAGAGGTCGATCTTGGGGAGAGTGAAAGAGGGAATCTTTGGCATGCAAGACATAGTAACCCTGACTGCTAATTTTTGCTAGCACTTGCGTACGGGCCTTATGTCACATCGGGTTCTGTGGACTGCTCCGCGATGGTCAAGGGCTAGCACTAGCCTCGCGGGGGCGTGACTAACACTGATGTGACTTTCTCTGGGCCCCCTGTGGTTGCCGTGATGGTGATTCATGAATCGGGCGACTGGCTCATTGAATCTCTGCGCGCCCTGGTCTCCCAGGATTATGAGGGTCTCCAGATTCTGTTGCTGATTACTGGGACATCCGAAGGCCAGGCCGCCCGCACGATTCTGGACATCATCGAGACCGAGGCACCCCAAGCGGTGGTGCGATTTTTGGGAGGCAATCCTGGGTATGGACCTTCTTGTAACGCGGTACTCGATCTCGTTCAGGGCGAGAGTGGACTGTTCTGTTTCTTGCATGACGATGTGGCGATGTTCCCCGATGCCATCTCACAGTTAGTTGTGGAACTACATCGGTCGAACGCCGGTGTAGTGGGTCCCAAGCTTGTGTACTGGGATGACGCATCGATGATCCAATCGGTGGGAAGTGCATCAGATCGCTTCGGGGTAACTGTGCCCTACGCCGATACGGGTGAGCGTGATCAAGAACAGCACGATGCCGTGCAAGACGTTTTTGTTGTCTCGAGCGCATGCATGGTTGTGCGAGCTGACCTATTTCGCACCGTGGGCGGTTTTGATGCATCTGTAGGCACTGCCGGAAATGATTTGGATTTTTGTTGGCGTGTCCATACATCGGGTGCGCGAGTCGTCATTGTGCCCGCAGCAATTGCGCGCCACAGAGAATCAATGTCGCGCGAGTTGAAAGAGGACGATTCTGAAGACAGCACTCGAACGAGTGAATATGACCGTGTGAAAACAGTGGCGTCCTTGTCGACGGTACGACAGTTGCCCGCTGTGTTGTCACAGATGTTTGTGCTTACTTTGGTGCGAACAGTGTTGTTGCTAGTTACAGGTCGTGGTCGTCGCGCACTCGATGAACTGTTGGCATTTCTTTCCTTGCCACGAAGCGTTGCCGAAGTGCGTCAACGTCGAAAAGAAGTGCATCAGTATCGAAGTGTGGATGGATCTGGTATCGGAGCGTTGCAAGTGCGAGGTTCGTCCTATGTCACTGTGTTCTTGCGCCGGCGTGCACGTGTTGCAGGTCTGGCGCAGTCTCAGGCGACCAAAGATGTCATCGAGGCGGCACCAAAAGGTTCCTATGTTTTATGGGGTGTGCTTGTAGGAGTTCTTCTCCTTGGGTCACGCGCACTGTTTCTTGACGGTGTTGTATCAGTGGGTCAAATGGTGCCGTTTCATGAATCGGTGCGTTCCACAATTGCTTCCTATGCATCTGGATGGTGGGGAGCAGGGTTTGGCCAAGTATCTGCAATTCCCACAGGAGTGGTGTTAACTGCACTATCTAGCGCTGTTGTCTTTGGTCAATCTGGAATGGCGCACACTTTGGCAGTTGTGTTGTTGCCATTGGTGGGCTGGCTTGGTGTGTGGCGTTTTGCATCAGTTTTTGGAACCCGTGCTGCTCGCATTGGTGCGGTGACGGCGTATGCAGCTGTTCCCTTGCCTTACGTAGCAATTGCTACAGGTCGTTGGGGTGCATTGCTGGTGTATGCATGCATGCCGTGGATGATTCATCTTTTGCGCATGCTCGTAGGTCATGCCGATATAGGAGGGGCGCGATTGGGCGAACACATGGTGGTGGTCTCCCCGCAAGTGTGGCGTCAATGGTTTGCATCACTTGTGTTGCTCGTTGCAATTGTGTTCGCTTTTGAACCATCCATTGTGGGTGTGCTTCCTATTACTGCAGTCGTTCTTTCTGTTGCAATGTTTGTGCAAGGACTACACATCAAGTGGGTAGCGCGGTGGTTGGGTATCACTGCATTGGCAACTTTTGTTGGTGTGGCTTTGAACTTGCCGTGGTCCATCTCATATGTGCGTGATGGTTGGTGGGAAGCAATTTTTGGTGCACCAGTGGAATCAGGAAGACAACTGGGCCTCTGGCGCTTGTTGACGTTTGATCTGGGTGAGTATTGGCTCTCATTTGGAATTGTGGGACTCTACGGAGCAGTCATTGGTGCAGTTCTTTTGGTACGTGGTGCCCGTACTCAATGGGCTTTGCGTGGCGCGACATTGGTCGCTGCCGGACTACTGCTTGCAATCTCCGATGATGCTGCATTGTTGCCATTACACATGGCAGAGCCAGGAATCATGTTGGTTCCTGTTGCACTCGGACTTGCAGTGTGCGCAGGTGCGATGGGGGCATCGCTTGCATCCGACTTGGGTCGTGGACGTTTAAGTTGGCGACAACCTTTTGGCGCACTTGTAGGAGTGATCTTTGCAATCGGTCTGGTACCAACTGCGGTCAACAGCGTGCAAGGCAGTTGGCATCAGCCCTCTCTTACGCTGCCACAGTTGTTGGCGCAGCTTCCGGCCACCTCCACCGACGGTGATTATCGGACTCTTTTCATTGGTGACTCTCGTGTATTACCAGGGGCGCCATTGGGTTTTGGATGGGGCATCTCGTATTCAGTCATCAACGGACCGGTGGCAAAGATTGACGAACACTGGGAGATTCCTGAAACCACCGTGCGAGAAAATGCCAGTGCCGCAATGTATGGAATTGTGCGAGGACAAACCTCACGTGCGGGACGCTTGCTTGCACCACTGTCTGTGCGTTTCATTGTGGTGCCCGTCATTGATGGTGCACAATCCACTAGAGATAACCCCATTGCTGCGCCACAGGGACTGGTGGAGTCTTTATCGCGTCAATTAGACCTCAAACGTAAGTTTGCCTCACCCGATGTGGTGGTGTTTGAAAACAGCTCATGGCTTCCGGTGCGTTCCATACTTACCGACGTGGGTAGCCAAAGCAGTCAACTCGCTGGCGCACAGTCCATGATTGCCGCCGACATCAGTGGGGCAAGTGCATTGCCCGCTGTGGAGTATTTCAATAG
>CAEZWE010000074.1_pt1 | contig 9565 bp, 8 predicted proteins | sample 7264891 | NCBI WGS metagenome assembly CAEZWE01 (sample SAMEA6813872, study PRJEB35770) | uncultured Acidimicrobiaceae bacterium | biome: Freshwater; feature: Freshwater reservoir; material: water | place: Czech Republic | collected 2017-07-26 | depth 0.5m m | reverse complement strand
TACACAGTTGATGTACCTGCCGGCATTCGCTCGGGGCAAACATTGCGTCTTTCCGACAGAGGTGCGGTGGGCCCGCGTGGTGGTCCCGCAGGTGATTTGTATGTCCATGTTGCTGTGGCAACTCATCCAGACTTTGAACGCGTGGATGATGACTTGGTGTACACATTGTCGTTGACCATTACTCAAGCTGCACTTGGTGTGCACACAGTGTTACAGGCCCTCGATGGCGAACTTGACCTTGTCGTGCCTGCAGGTACACAGCATGGGAAACAATTCGTGGCGCGTGGACGTGGAGTACCTCATCTTCAAGGACGCGGTCGCGGCAATCTCATTGTGCGTGTTGCAGTGGTGATACCTACTTCTTTATCCCAAGAACAAGAGCAGCTACTGCGTCAACTTGCAGAGATTTCTGGTGATGAGATTGCGCCACCGGACAAGAGTTTGTTTTCCAAAATCAAATCGGCATTTACGTGATTGAAGACCTTCGTCGTTCATCTGCGCATGTCTTCGTAGAAGACCTTTCTGCACCGGTGCTGAGCGAAGATGACTTTCACCATCTAGATCGTGTGATGAGATTGCGTCGTGGCGAAATCGTGACGTGTTCTGATGGCGTAGGCAACTGGATCACTGCTGCATGGGATGCAGGAGTGCACCGTGTGGGCGAGATTCATAGTTCGCCGCCGCGAGAACGCGTGCTCACTGTGGCTATTGCACCAGTGAAAGGTGATCGCACGGAGTGGGTGGTTGAGAAACTGGTGGAGTTAGGGATTGACCGCATTGTGGTCTTGGCGCCCACCAATCATTCCGTAGTGAAATGGTCCCAGGAGAAAACAGCTCAAGTCCTCGAGCGATACAGGCGCATTGGCCGAGCCGCAGCAATGCAGTCACGACAATTGTTCCTTCCTCATATTGACGGACCCGTGGCTCTTGATGCTCTCGTCGGGGGTGTAGCGGATGAAGTGGTTGCCTACGCCGAGCCTGGAGGTGACTGTGTCATCAGTGAAGTCACCACCTTGGTGCTGGGACCAGAAGGTGGCTTTAGCGCCGCCGAAGTGGGGGAGGCTCCCGCCCTGGTGGATTTGGGTGGGTCTATTTTGCGCGCCGACACCGCGGCCATCGTGGGGGCAACTCTGATGGTCGCACACCACAGGCGTTGAATAGACCACACTGGGTGGTGACATGAGTGCTCTATCTGACGACGAACTTCTTCACGATTCTCCTTTCACGCGACTCGTAGGTGATCGCCTGCGTCGCATTCGACAGCAAAAGAAACTGTCCTTGTCTGAGGTGGAAGCTACGAGTAACAGTGAATTCAAGGCATCAGTACTTGGGGCCTATGAACGAGGCGAGCGAGCCATCTCAGTACCACGCCTCGAGAGACTTGCGCGTTTTTATGGTGTAAGCATTGACCAACTGTTACCTCGCGAAAGCTCTAGTGCTGCCGAATTGGGCGGATCAGATGGTGTCACAAAGAAATTACGCATCGATGTGGCGAAGCTGTCCTCGATGAACGGTGCACAGTTTGAAATGCTGGAACGTTTTTTGCGCATGATCCAAGTGCAGCGACAAGACTTCAATGGCAAAGTCATCACAGTGCGTGGTCATGACACGCGTGCGATTGCCGTGATGTTGGATGTACCTGTAGATGCAGTGGGTGACAAGCTGGCCGAGTTGGGCCTCCTTTTCGTGCCACCGGCGGCATAATTTCTTATGAGTGAGTTTGGGGTGTATGTGCACATCCCTTTCTGTCGTCACCGCTGTGATTACTGTGCTTTCGCTACATGGACTGACAAAGACGATCTCATTGCAGAATATGTAGAGGCAGTGTGTAGCGATATTGCGCGCACGCGTAGCCAAGGTCTTCCCACGGTAGACACCGTATTTTTTGGTGGCGGAACACCTACGCGTATTGCGCCGCACTTTATTGCAGACATTGTCCGCGCGCTTCCTCTCTCGCATAATCCTGAAATCACAGTTGAGTGCAATCCCGATGACGTCAACCTAGAGATGATGGAGATATTTGCTGAAGCGGGAGTGAATCGGGTGAGCTTTGGTGTGCAGTCGATGGTGCCGCGGGTCTTAGAAATTCTCGGCCGCACACATAATCCTGAAAATGTACGAACTGGGGTAGAAGCGGCGCGTCACGCAGGAATCTCATCTATCAATCTTGATGTGATGTACGGCGCAGCAACAGAAACAGTGGATGAATGGCGTACCACCGTGGAGCACATCATTGCATTGGGTGTCACGCACATATCTGCATATGGGCTCACTGTTGAGGCAGGAACTCCACTTGCACTAGACCCCAGTCGTTACCCCGACGATGATGATCAAGCAGACAAATACATGCTCACAGATCAGATGTTGATGTCGGCAGGGTTTGAGAACTACGAGATTTCCAATTGGTCACAACCCGGTCATCAATGTCGCCATAACAAGGTGTATTGGTCGCAAGGTAACTACCAAGGCTTCGGATGTGCCGCCCATTCTCATGCCGATGGGCGTCGTTGGTGGAATGTACGCACCCCAGAGAGGTACATCTCGTGTGTGCGAAATGGTGAATCTGTTGAAGCAGCCGATGAAGTGCTCGATGATGAGACACGCGCGCGAGAGGCATTAGAACTTGCATTACGCACAGCAGACGGCGTTCCTGTGGGTGTACTTGATGAAGAAGAACTTGCTGGGCTTATCCAGCGCCGCGGTGATCAACTGGTACTTACCCCACAAGGGCGGTTGTTGGCCAACGAAGTGATTCTCCGACTTCGTCCCCGATAGAGTGAGAGGGTCCGTTTTACGGGCGCGTAGCTCAGTTGGTTAGAGCGCTACCTTGACATGGTAGAGGTCCCGGGTTCGAGTCCCGTCGTGCCCACCATTTGTAACTTCTATTCCTCTTCTATGACTCGGTAGGGTCTATACATGCCGAAAAGTGGAGAAAAACTTCCCAAGAGTGAATCCACACGGCTCAAACTTCTTGATTGCGCAGTGGGTGAGATTCTCGAAGTCGGTCCCGACAACTTGGGATTTACCTCTATCGCGCGCCGTGCCGATATGTCCACCGGGGCTTTGTATGCCCGTTATGAAAACGTAGATGAACTACTTCTTGAAGTATGGCTGCACAGAGGTTTGCCTGCGTTGCGACGTCTTATTGCTGACATGCAAGAGTCACTCATCACCAGCACTGGTAAAGCTGCACGTCGACGTATTGCTGACATGTTGTCTGGTCCCGATCCGGAGTTGTGTCTCATTTCCAAGATCTTGGTGATTGCTCGTCGTAATGAAGCTGTGGGTGAATTTGTGATTCCCTCCACAATTGATGCAATTAACAAAGCAAAAAAAGACACTCCAGCATTTGATTTCTATCTGGCGCAAATCTTGGGCGTGGCTCTCGGGGTGCAAGGCACAGGATTTGTAGGCCTTGATTGGTTTTCACCGATCTCTATCATCGCCTCAGCAACGCGCGACGCAACAGAATTTCAGCCATTAGATGAATCAATGCCTGCGATTCCAGAAGCTTCTGGTTTTGATGAAGGATTAGACGATCTTGATCGGCGATTGTTTGGCGCAGTGTCTCGTGTGATTTCCCGTGTAGGTATCGACCACGCCACCATTTCTCGCATCGCGCGTCATGCTGATATCAATCCAGCTTCCATCTACATGAAATATGACGACAAGAACGCACTTTTGGCTGCATGTGTTACTCATGTGATGAAGGGAACCTTTAGCCAAAACAAGGACATGATTGAGTACTACGCCTCGCTTTCTGGTGAGAGCTCCATTAAAACCGTGAGCAACTCTGCGGTTGTCATGTTTCGGGGAAATCAGTCAACTGATCACACTGAAATTCGGTTACTGCGTCTTGAGACATTGTTTAGCGCTGGACACCATGAGGAGCTGAGCGTCATAATCCACAAAGCCTTTCAAGAAATTCTGCTTAAAGATCAGGAAAACATCGGACTTTCAAAGGGTGACAAATTAGTGGACAATATTTTGCCAGTCCTCGTGTTTAGTCGATTTGCTTTTTTTGGTCATGCGCTTCTCAAAGAGTTTGACTTCACTCCAGCAGACCACCCATATGTGGTGTCCTATGTTGAGCAAGTGAATCAACGTATAACATTTGTGGCCACGGATAATCCATCCATCAAATAATCACAACAGGTCGGAAAGAGTTCCATGGCAATCATTCTTGCGTTGTGCGCTGCCAGTGTTTTTGGCGTCGCTGACTATTGCGGCGGTCGTGCATCAAGGTCCGTGTCGCCCATGGTGGTCACCGTTCTTGGTCAGTCGGCAGGTTTCATAGTTCTTCTCTCAGCAGCTCTGCTTGTGGGATCAGACTTGCCACCATTGAGTGACTGGCTATGGGGCGGCATTGCGGGAATAGCGGGGGCTAGTGGTTTGCTTGCGTTCTACCGCGCGATGGGAAGCGGATTTATGACTGTAGTTGCACCTATTTCTGCGGTGACATCAACAGCGTTGCCCGTGGTATTTGGTCTGTCTACTGGCGAGCGACCAGGAGTGCTGGCACTACTTGGAATTCCTATTGCACTTGTGGCGGTGGCATTAATTAGTGATGTACTGGGGCCACACCACAGGCGCGCTCCACGCAAGATTTTGATGTTTGCACTTGTGTCGGGAATGGCGTTTGGAACTGTGTATGTGATCCTTGGCAACACTAATGATGATGGGGGATTGTGGCCAGTTGTTGCGATGAGGATGGCATCAATTCCGTTTATGACGATCGTGATGTTGTCTGCCCGACGCCGACCAAGTGAGGCCAAAGGAAGTCTTCCCATTGTGTTTGCATCAGGAATTCTCGACAGCACCGCCAATGCTCTCTATTTGCTTGCGGCACGTGAGGGTCTTGTCTCAATTGTTGCAACCATCAACTCGTTTTATCCGGCAAGTACGTTGTTGCTGGCCACGAGACTCGATCGTGAGCGCATTCATCGCCCACAAATACTGGGCTTGGTGATTGCCGTTATGGCGTTGGTGTTGATTTCGTTGTCGTGATGAATTACCGCTCGCCAAGAGCGGCCTTCACAACGCTTTCAGATTCGCGCACCGCACTTTTAAAGATTCCCTTTGACATCAAAGAAGCCTCTTGTTGGCGGCGCATCTCATAGATTTCTGCACGTGCTGTATGGATATCGGGATCATCTGGTGCTGCCCAGCCTGCAAAATCCACAAGGTGGCATGCAAGACGTAGTTCACCGGCATCGGCAAGATCTTTTGCCCGACTGATGAGTACCTCGGCTCCACCAGCAAGTGTGGCGATCTCGTGTGCAAGATGGGCGTCTGGTGCAGGCTTTAAGCGTGAAGGAGCGCCATCCCACCAACCACCAAATTGGCGCCAGATATTGCGCACTACAAACTCTGGCTCGTCATACAGCGGACGTAAATAAGGTTTTCCAAGCGTTGCCTCGGGTACTCGTACTGCATGCACGATGGTGTCCAGGGTTTCGCCCGCGTTCATCATCTCCACCACGTTCTTCACCAGGTATTCAAGTGCGCCTGCAATTTCGTCAAGTACGCGCGCAATGCGCTCTTTGCCTGCAATGGGGAGACCATGAGCAGGCAACAGCAGTTCTGGTTCTTTTGCGCTGATGGCGCGAAGAGCGTGTGCCCACTCCAATGGCCAACGTTGCACTTTTTGCGGATTTCCCGCATTGGGAAAGTTCCAAATCACAAAGTCGCCAGTAGCGACCCATTTCTGTTCGGGAAACCACGACCACAAGTGATCATCAGTTTCTCCGCGTCCGTGATGAAATTCCACGGTGGTGTCACCAAACTTCATCGAAGCAAACTTGTCAACAACATCTGTTGTATCCAAAGTTTCATCTGGAATAAAGCGGGTAGGGCGCGCACCGCCGGCGGCGGGACGCAAATCATTCATGATGCCGTCTAGGTCACCGCGTATTCCACCGAATTGGCGTGCGTTGATGAGTCGATTCCAGCTGTCGGTATAGCGATAGCGATCAAAGCGCCGCTGCACATTTTTGTGTCCGATCACGCGGGGTGCATTGTGGCCAAGCGCAGCAGAATTCGCAGCGAAGGCAGCACTTCCGCCGACATGGTCGGCATGGCCGTGCGTATAGACGAGTGCGGCAAAGGGTGATGAACTCCACGTGCGAATGGAGTCAACTACTTGTTGTCCGGTGTTGTAGTGGCTGGTATCAAAACAGACCAGTCCGTCACCTGAATCCCATGTAACAACATGACTAAAAGATTCCACCATGGCAAGGCCTGGTGCAATTTCAGACAGTTCACCCGTGGTGCGGTTAACTGGTTGGTCCGCACGACCCGAATCCACAATTTGTGTGCTTAAGCCAATGAGATCTGCCATGAGTGCCCCCCCGTGAAGTTGTGATGATGATAGGCGAATGATTAACCCTTGGCGAGACCAAGTACTCGTTCGCCCAGGATGTTGCGCATCACATTGGATGTGCCACCCATGATGGTGTAACCAGGGCTATAGGTCATTCCTTGAATCATGTCATCCCACAAAGTTCCCTCGGCGCCAAGTGCGCGAAACACAAACTCATCAACTTTTTGTTGATGTTCTGTGCAGAAACATTTTGTGGCTGCAGAAAATCCCGCAGGTGCTTGGCGAAGTACTTCACGAATCACCAAGATGCGACCAATGCGGTACCCCATCTCCAATGATGCAATCTCTTGACGCACGAGAGGGTTGCTGGTATCTACTTTCGACATTGCATGTTGAAATTGCGCATAGTTAGAAACCAGACGATCAATGCCGCCACGCTCGTGTTCTAGTTGGCGCATTGTTTGTGCAAATGCACCGCCTTGTTGACCCACAAGATTCCCTTTGGGTACACGCACATCTGTGTAGAACACTTCACAGAAATGACGGTTCGTCGTCATGTCAGTGATGGGTCGAACTTCGATACCTGGAGTGTTCATTGGCACGATGATTTCACTGATGCCCGCGTGAGGAGGGCCGTCGTTGCTTGTGCGGCAAATGAGATAGCAGTAGTCCGCCTCGGCGCCAAAGCTCGTCCAGATTTTTTGTCCATTGATGACCCATTCATCGCCATCATCTTCGGCAAATGTTTTTAGTGAAGCAAGGTCGCTGCCTGAATTGGGTTCGCTCATGCCAATGCACCAGGTTGTTTCACCCGCAAGAATGCCGGGGAGAAACTGTTGGCGTTGTTCTTCTGTGCCGTATTGAATGAGCGCCGGACCCATCTGACGATCTCCGAACCAACTCGCTGCAATCGGTGCGCCAGCTTTGATCATTTCTTCGCCCACAATGAGTCGATCAATGGCCGGATGTCCGCCGCCACCAAACTCTTTGGGCCACACCATGCCAATCCAGCCACGCTGTGCTAGCTCGCGAGAAAACTCTTTGGAATAACCATTCATCCATGTGACGTTGTGGCGCCCATAACGACGAACGCCGTCAGCTGCGACTTCGGCTGCCTCTCGGCGCAGTTCAATCTGTTCTGGGGTCCATGCAAAATCCATTACTCCGAATGGTACGGCGCACGATTGGCTCGCACGCTATTGTGTACAAGTGTCATACAAGTGACATTCGGCTAGCCCATGGCGGTAGCCGTGAATGAAAGGTGTTCTCATGGCCAAGATCAAAGTGGACAATCCCGTCGTCGAACTCGATGGCGACGAAATGACTCGCATCATTTGGCAGTTCATCAAGGACCGCTTGATTTTGCCGTACCTCGACGTGAACCTTGAGTACTACGACCTTGGTATTGAGCACCGTGATGCCACCGACGACCAGGTCACCATTGATGCAGCACATGCAATCTTGAAGCACGGCGTGGGAGTGAAGTGTGCAACCATCACCCCAGATGAGGCTCGTGTGGAAGAGTTCGGACTCAAAAAGATGTGGAAGTCACCTAACGGAACAATCCGCAACATCTTGGGTGGCGTGGTGTTTCGTGAGCCAATTATCTGTAGCAACATCCCGCGTCTTGTCCCTGGTTGGACAAAGCCCATCATCATTGGCCGTCATGCCCATGGCGATCAGTACAAGGCAACCGACTTCAAAGTTCCAGGTGCTGGTTCTGTCACCATGACATTCACGCCCGAAGATGGCAGTGCGCCAATGGAATTTCAAGTTGCACAGTACGGAGCCGACGGCGGCGTGGCAATGGGTATGTATAACTTCAACGACAGCATTCGTGACTTCGCACGTGCGTCGTTCCGCTATGGTCTTGCGCGCAACTACCCGGTGTACATGAGCACCAAGAACACCATCCTTAAGGCATACGACGGACAGTTCAAAGACTTGTTCGAGGAAATCTTCATCACCGAGTTCAAGGCTGATTACGACAAAGCGGGTCTTACGTATGAACACCGCTTGATTGACGACATGGTGGCAAGTGCGATGAAGTGGGAAGGCGGATACGTGTGGGCCTGTAAGAACTATGACGGCGACGTGCAGTCCGACACTGTGGCACAAGGTTTCGGTTCGCTTGGTCTGATGACATCAGTCTTGATGACACCTGACGGCAAGACCGTTGAAGCAGAAGCTGCACACGGAACCGTGACTCGTCATTACCGTGAGCACCAGAAGGGCAACAAGACATCCACCAACCCCCTTGCATCTGTGTATGCATGGTCGGGTGGCTTGAAGCACCGCGGCAAGTTGGACAACAACCCAGCATTGTCTAAGTTCGCCGAAGATCTTGAAGCAGTGTGTGTGGAAAGTGTTGAAGCCGGAGAAATGACAAAGGACTTGTCACTCCTTATCTCCAAAGAACAGCCATGGTTGACCACTGAGGAATACCTCGAGGCACTTGATCGTCGTCTTCAAACAAAGATGGCATAAGTAATGAAGGCCGTCGTTCTCCGCGAGCACGGTGGGCCTGAAGTTCTTCAGATCGAGGATGTCCCTTCGCCGACTTTTGGTGCAGAGGACATCCTCGTTTCAGTTGCAGCGACAGCGCTCAATCGTGCAGATCTCTTGCAACGCATGGGGTTTTACCCGAACCCTTTTCCTCACGGCCCAGAGATTCCAGGTCTCGAGTTCGCAGGCACCGTGAAAGCAGTAGGTGAGCGTGTCACAGCATGGAAAGTTGGCGACACAGTGATGGGCATCGTGAGTGGCGGTGCATATGCAGAAGAACTTGTTCTCCATGAGCGCCAAGCAATGGCTGTGCCCGCAGGGATGTCACTGCATGATGCGGCCGCGATTCCAGAAGTGTTTATCACTGCATGGGATGCACTTGTGGTGCAAGGTGGACTCACATCTGGAAGATGGGCAATGGTGCATGCTGGTGGATCTGGGGTGGGAACAGCAGCAATCCAGATTTGTCGCGCGCTTGGTGCTCGCATCATCGTGACCTGCTCGTCAGGCAAGGTGCAGTCGTGTCAAGACCTCGGTGCAGATGTTGTTGTCGACTACACAACACAAGACTTTGTGGAAGAAGTCCAACGTGCAACCAATGGCACTGGAGTGGATGTGATTCTCGATGTCATCGGTGGTGACTATGTGGAACGCAACATTGCATCGCTGGCTGTAAAAGGACACATCATTCAAGTGGGCGTTATGGCAGGGAAGCCCGTGCCATTCAATGTGGGGCTT
>CAEZWE010000073.1_pt1 | contig 9579 bp, 8 predicted proteins | sample 7264891 | NCBI WGS metagenome assembly CAEZWE01 (sample SAMEA6813872, study PRJEB35770) | uncultured Acidimicrobiaceae bacterium | biome: Freshwater; feature: Freshwater reservoir; material: water | place: Czech Republic | collected 2017-07-26 | depth 0.5m m | reverse complement strand
GATTCACCTACTGCTTTGTATGCAGCAAAGTGCACCACTTCGTCCACTCCGTATTGACGACACAGGTCACGTACGAGGTCGGTGTCGGCAATGTCGCCTTGTACAAATGGTGCGTCGCCTACAGCTTTACGATGTCCGTTCTCCAATGAGTCAAGCACGACCACACTGCGACCGCTTGCGCGAATAAACCGTGTGGTAATCGAGCCGATGTAGCCGGCGCCACCTGTAATGAGAGTTGTCACTTGTCTACTTCTTTGACGCTGTCTTTTTGGCTGCTGTTTTCTTTGCCGGCATCGGACGAGATTGCTTGTCGCGGTCTGCTGCTTTTTCTGCCTTCTTCCATGCACGCACTTTGAGAAGTGTCTCTGGCGAAGTGATGTCGGCGACAGTGCGCGGATGAGAATCACTGAATACACCGGCAGCTTTTTTCCATCCTGCTGGCTGTACATCGAATCGCTTGCCCAGCAGCGCAATAAAGATTTGAGCTTTCTCTTCGCCAAAGCCTGGAAGCTCGCGAAGCCGAGTGAACAACTCATCGCCAGAGGCGACATCATTCCAAATGTTCTCACCTTTGTTCTTGTATTTCTCGCCAATGATGGCGCACATTCCTTGAATGCGCTGTGCCATGGCTTTAGGGAATCGATGGATGGCTGGCTTCTCAAGACACACGGCAAGGAATTCATCTGGTTCCATCTCGCCAATTGTTCGGGGATTCAGGTGACCAAGGCGTTGTTTCAATGTGTATGCACCATTGAATGCCCATTCCATGGGGACTTGTTGGTCAAGCAACATGCCAATAAGCAGCGCTGTTCCGTTGGAGTTCAACAACTTGTCGGAGTCCGAGTTTCCTGTGATGTACAAAGTTCCCATAGGTCTACCTTTTTACTCGGTTTAGTCACGCGAGAGGCCGTATGTGACCTCTGGGTCGATGCCGAATTCCTTAATCGCCTCTGCAACTGTTGCAGGGGTGATGTTCTTTGTTCCTGTCAAGGAGGTCAATACTGCAATCACAATGTGTTCTACGTCGGTTTCAAAGAAGCGACGCAGTGCTTGTCGAGTGTCGCTTCGCCCCATGCCGTCGGTGCCAAGCACTGTGAACTGTCTCTGAGGCAAGTACGACGCGATTTGTTCGGGAACAATGCGCATAAAGTCACTCACTGCCACAATGGGAGTGGTGCGTGTCCCTAATTGATCTTGCACATAAGAGGTGCGAGGCGTCTCTAGCGGATGTAGTCGATTCCAGCGTTCTACTTCCATTGCATCTTCGCGTAATGACTTATACGACGTTGCGGACCAAAGATCAACCGTGATGTTGTACTTGTCGTGAAGAATTTCTGCTGCCTTGTGTGCAGCGAGATATGCAGTGCCAGAGAAAAGGATGGTGGCATCTGTTTCTACTTCTTTGGGTTCGCTGAATGGGTAGAGGCCATAGATAATTCCCGTGTCCGTGACGTGTGTGGGTCTCGGTGGCATCACCATGTTTTCGTTGTACAAGGTGATGTAATAGAAAATATCGGCGGGATTATCGCCATACATTCTCGTGATGCCATGTTGCACTAACGCGGCCACTTCGTATGCAAAGGCTGGGTCATAGGCCTGGCATGCGGGAATTGTGGAAGCAAGCAGCAAACTGTGTCCGTCTTGGTGCTGGAGTCCTTCTCCCTGCAAGGTGGTGCGTCCAGCAGTTGCACCCATGAGGAATCCGCGTGCGCGCGAATCGGCTGCCTGCCAAATGAGATCACCTACACGCTGAAATCCGAACATTGAATAGAACGTGTAGAACGGAACCATCGGTACACCGCGAGTGGTGTAACTGGTAGCTGCTGCAATGAAACTGGACATTGCGCCCGCTTCGGTGATTCCTTCTTCAAGAATTTGACCTTCTGATGACTCGGCATAGGACAACAACAAGTCATGGTCCACCGGTTCGTACTTCTGGCCATGTGCTGCGTAGATCTCTAACTCGCGAAAGAGTGAATCCATGCCAAATGTTCTGGCTTCATCGGGGATGATCGGAACAACTCGCTCACCAAATTGTTCATCGCGAGCCAAGTTACGCAATAAACGCGTAAAGGCCATGGTGGTGCTGACCGCTTGATCACCTGAGCCACTCGTGAATTCGGCAAAGGCATCGTTGTGGGGTAATGCAAGTGGTCGTCGTGTCCAAGTGCGACGTTGCGGCAATGGGCCATCGAGTGCTCGACGTCGCTCCATCATGTATTGGTATTCGATGGAGTCCTTGCTGGGCACAAAGTAAGGAGGGTGTTCCACATCGAGCATGGAGTCAGGAATTTCATCGTTGAGATGAAGGCGATCGCGCATGGCGCGAAGTTGATCCATGGTGAGGGTCTTGATTTGGTGCGTCGCATTTCGACCCTCAACCTGGGGCCCGAGCGTCCATCCCTTAATGGTCTTGGCCAAAATCACTGTGGGTTTACCGCTTCCAAGATTGTCGACCGCGGCTTTGTATGCGGCATAGAGCTTTCGGTAATCATGTCCACCACGCGGCAAGTTCACGAGTTCATCATCGGAGAGGTGTGCAACCATTTCACGCAAGTGATGATCTGGGCCAAAGAAGTTCTCGCGAATGTATTGGCCGCCCTCCACGGAGTAGCGCTGGTATTCACCATCTACCACGGAGTTCATTTTGTTGAGAAGGACGCCTTCGGTGTCGCGGGCAAGGAGGTCATCCCATTTTGAGCCCCAAATCACTTTGATGACATTCCAACCAGCACCGCGAAACACTGACTCAAGTTCTTGAATGATTTTCCCGTTGCCACGTACTGGTCCATCGAGTCGCTGCAGATTGCAGTTCACAACGAATACAAGATTGTCAAGATGTTCGCGTGCAGCGAGTGAAATTGATCCTAAAGATTCAGGTTCGTCCGTTTCACCGTCACCTAGGAATGCCCAGACACGACTTTCTGAAGTGTCATCAATCTTTCGATTATGTAAGTAACGGTTAAATCGCGCATGGTAAATCGCAGTGAGTGGCCCAAGCCCCATCGACACTGTGGGATATTCCCAAAACTCGGGCATCAATCGAGGATGCGGATAACTGGAAAGTCCTTGGCCATCGCGGCCGATCTCTCGTCGGAAACTGTCGAGATCTTCTTCGGTGAGTCGACCTTCAAGAAATGCACGTGCATAGATTCCCGGCGCTGCGTGTCCTTGAATATAGACATGATCACCGGGGAGACCATCTTCTTTGCCACGAAAGAAATGGTTGAAGCCCACTTCGTACAAACTTGCTGAACTTGCAAACGTCGATAAGTGACCGCCAATTCCCTCAGCACTTTTGTTCGCGCGCGACACCATAACTGCGGCATTCCATCTGATGTATGCACGAATACGGCGTTCGATGTGTTCATCGCCAGGAAACCAAGGTTCACGCTCGGTGGGGATGGTGTTGACATAGGGGGTGGAAATAGTTGCAGGAAAACTGACATTGAGGCGTTGTGCGCGTTCGTGAAGGCGGGCGAGTAGATACCGCGCTCTGTTTTTGCCGCTGAACTGAACAACAGAATCAAGCGAGTCAAGCCACTCGTTCGTCTCGCCGGGGTCTGTGTCGGGCAGTTGATGGACTGATTCATCGAAAGTCACCTAGGTATTCTCCCATCTTTTTCCGCAAATGCCCATTGCAGCTGTTTCCATGAGGAACAATCAATAGGTATGAACAGCACCGAAGACACAGTTGTGATTTACACCGATGGTGCATGTTCCGGAAATCCTGGTCCCGGTGGTTGGGCATGGGCGGTATCGCCCTCGGGGACGCCGCGCGGAAGTGGTGGGGAGAACCCCAGCACAAATCAGCGTATGGAGATCATGGCGGCCTTTCACGCCGTGCAGACTTTTCACGATGACCCACGAAAAATTGTGATTGTGTCGGATTCGAATTATGTAGTGAAGTGCTTCAACGATGGCTGGTGGCGTGGGTGGCATGCCAGAGGGTGGAAAAACTCTCAACGACAACCGGTGGCAAATCGTGATCTCTGGGAGCCCTTTATTGATCTTGTGAATACTCGCGGCAATGTTGCATTTGCGTGGGTAAAAGGTCATAGCGGCGACCCCATGAATGACCTCGTCGACTCGCTCGCCGTGGAACACACCGTGGTGCGATAGGCATGTTTTAGGGGCTCTGGGCCTTTCGGCTAGGTGGCAAGCCATGTTCTTGCGTAGCCTGACGGAATGGATATTTCAGGCGTCAGCGCAATAGTTACAGGTGGAGCATCAGGAATTGGTGCAGCCACAGTTCGTCTTCTCGCAGCCGGTGGGGCAAAGGTCGTCATTGCCGACCTTGACCGCCAAAAAGACACTGGCGAGGCTCTCGCTAAAGAAGTGGGCAACGCAGTTTTCTGTGCAGTAGACGTCACCAAGACACAAGACATCATCGACGCAGTGGAAATGGCGAAGTCCATGGGTCCATTGCGCGTGCTTGTGAACTCGGCCGGTATCGGCTGGGCACAGCGCACAATTGGCAAAGACGGCACATACGAGTCCGCTGCCAATATCGATGCATTCAAGAAAGTGATCGAGATCAACTTGATCGGAACATTCGATGCAATTCGTATTGCAGCAACTGCCATGAGCCAGACCGAACCACTTGAAGATGGTGAGCGCGGCGCAATTGTGAACATTGCATCTGTTGCTGCATTCGACGGCCAAATTGGTCAGAACGCTTACTCGGCATCAAAAGGTGGAGTTGTGGGAATGACTCTTCCCGTTGCACGCGATCTTGCTGCTGTGGGTGTGCGCGTCAATACGGTTGCACCTGGCCTCATCGACACCCCCATCTACGGAAGTGGCGATCAGAGCGAAGCTTTCAAGGCACAACTGCAAAAGGGTGTGTTGTTCCCGCAGAAACTTGGCAAGCCTGCACAGTTGGCTTCCATGGTTATGGAGTGCGTCACTAACAGCTATATGAATGCTGAAACCATCCGTGTAGACGGTGGCATTCGTATGCCGCCTAAGTGAGCATCTTTTTTCATAACGATCCGTTCACGCCGTTTGATCGGCAAGAAACACCTTCTATCGATTCCCCGGGCTTTGTCCCGGGGAATCGTCGTTGTATCCCCATCCCTGACGGTCTATTTCCCACCGCTGTTGATGCAGTGCGATTACGTATTGGGGCTCGACCACTAGATGTTGCACAGTGGGTCTCTGCTGTTGATGACGATTGGGTGCCAACTATTGCAATGAAGCGCGCATTGATTGCAGACCGCCCGCAAGAAGTTGTTGCATGCATGGAAGGCGCACAAGAAGCATGCGAAGAAGTTGCCGCTGGGGTGCTCGCATCTATTGGTGCGAGTCCTTCAATGGAATCGGGCATTGATGCCTTGGTGGATGCGGCACTGCACGTTGCAGATGATCTGTGCATTCTCTTGCCCGATGAACAGGGTGTGCCACGACTTATGGCTGCAGTGTTGTGCTCGCCGAATCGTTGGCGCTTGGTGGAAAAGATGGGTGGCACGATGTCGGGCATTCATTCGCCTGTCGCGCGCTATGAGGATGATGTGGCATCACCAGTGAATTCAGTGATGATGCGTGTGAACACAGAACGCCCGCTGTGGCGTACTAACTGGGGAATATCGAACCACCCTGCACTTTTTCAACCCGAGACTCCACCTGCGACGCCAGAGATGGACGCAGGTGACATGTGGTTCCGTGTGGAGTGGCAGACGTTACGACGCTTGCCCATCACAGGTGGAATCGTATTCACGATTCGCACATATGTAGAGAAGTTGTCGGACTTTATGGCGCGAGATAAACCACTTGTGCAAGACATTGCAGAACTTGTGAACAAGATTCCAGAAGATGTCGCCGTGTACAAGAGCATTGCGCCGTACCGCGAAAAACTGTTCGCCTATTTCGAAACGCGTTAGTGAGTTTGTTTAGGTGGTGTAGTCCGCGTTGATACGCACATATCCATCAGTGAGGTCACATCCCCACACTGTTGCACTATGTGTTCCGGTGTTCAGTGAGACATGTATGCGTACTTCGTCACCTTTCATGTAGGCGCTCAAGGCTTGCAAACCTGAATCATCTACCTGATGTGGATACACCTCTTGAGTGCCAAATCGGATGACGACGTTGTCTTGATTGATGTCGTTGTAGTCATGGCATTTTCCGATGGCCATAGCAACACGACCCCAGTTGGGGTCTGCGCCGTGGATCGCTGTCTTCACAAGCGGGGAATTGACGATGGACTTAGCAACTGTTTTTGCTTGCGCGTAGTCACGTGCTGCGTCAACACAGACTTCAATAAGTGTCTCGGCACCTTCGCCGTCACGTGCGACTTGTTTTGTGAGGCTCAATAACACCGCGTCAAGGGCATCTTCGAATGCCACAAGTTCAACGGCACCTGCTTTGCCACTAGCGATGATGATCGCGGTATCACTTGTAGAAGTATCGGTATCCACGGACACACAGTTCAACGTTCGATTGATGACGTTGCGAAAACAGCGGTCAAGATCTTCGGCTGAGATCTTGGCATCGGTAAAGACCATGGCGATCAAAGTGGCCATGTTGGGCTCAATCATCCCCACACCTTTGGCCACGCCCACCACTCGTGCTGCGGAACCTGTAATGGTGGCTTCTGCGATTTTGTGCACCGTGTCGGTGGTCATGATGCCTTGTGCGACTTTTTCGGCGTCATGAGAGTCCAACTGTTCCGGCAGTGCGCTGATGCCAGTGCGAATTTTGTCCATGGGATACAGACGGCCAATCACACCTGTGGATGCAAGAAAAAACTGCTCGGGAGATACCTGTAACTTTTGCGCAACTGACGTGATTACTTCTTGGGCATCAGCGAGACCCTGTGGGCCGTTTGCCACGTTGGCATTTTTTGAGATCACCACAACACCACGAACGTTTCCTGTGTTGTGTGCACGCGAAATTTCGACTGAGGGGCCGGCAAAACGGCTTTGTGTAAACACCCCAGCTGAGGTGGCATTGGCGTCGGCGAGCACGACGGTCAAGTCATCTGTTGTGTCTTTGACGCCCACATTGGTGACGCATGAAGAGAAGCCTTGAGGAAGAGAAATAGTCACAAGAGAATGGTTTAGCACCCGCGAGGGGCTAAGGGCGTTTAGATTGGCATCGTGCGCACATTGTTTGTGAATGGGACTGTGGTTAATGCAGATGGCCAGACCGAGGCCGATGTTGCAGTGGTGGGCGAAAAAATTTCCCAGATAGTCCCACGATCTGGTGGGGGAATTACGCCTGGGCCCGATGACTTGGTTATCGATGCAACAGGCTGTTTTGTGGTTCCAGGAGGCGTGGACGCCCATGTGCACATGGAACTCGACACTGGAACCACGGTGTCCTCTGATTCTTTCGCATCGGGAACAATTGCTGCGGCGTATGGCGGCACCACCACCATTATTGATTTTGCCGAGCAACGTTCCGGAGGAAATGTTCTTGAGGCTTTTGAAAAGCGATTTGCTGCCGCGGAATCTCAATGTGTCGTGGATTGGGGTCTGCATCAAATTCTCGGGGGCGTAGATGAACAAGCATTGATTGATGCCCGATCGCTCATCGCGCGTGAAGGCGTTGCATCTATCAAGTTGTTTATGGCTTATCCAGGTCGGCTCTATTCAGATGACGGGCAAATATTGCGTGCACTTCAAATGTGTGCTGATACCGGCCTTATGGCCATGGTGCATGCAGAAAATGGTCTAGCGATTGATGTGCTTGTAGAGCAGGCGATTGCAGCAGGAAACATCACGCCTGATTTTCATTCTCGGACACGCCCACCAGAACTTGAAGCCGAAGCAGTGCATCGCGCCGCGGTGTTATCTCAAGTTGCAGGAAATGCACCTCTGTACATCGTGCACGTATCAAGTTCGCATGCATTGGCAGAGATTGTGTCAGCCCGTACCCGTGGTGTGAATATCTTTGGTGAAACCTGCCCGCAGTATTTGCATCTTTCCCTTGAGGATCACCTTGGTCAAGGTTGGCCCAATGGAGCTGGATTCATTTGTTCCACACCATTGCGCTCTAAGCATGATCATCATCAAGCAGATCTATGGGATGGCTTGCGCTATGACCAACTTGCAGTGGTGAGCACTGACCATTGTCCATTTTGTATGCGCGAACAGAAGTTGGGATTTGGTGAGTCATTTCAACTGGTACCCAATGGAATTGGCGGCGTAGAGCACCGTCTCGATCTGATGTATCAAGGTGTGGTGGCAGGACACATATCACTAGAGCGTTGGGTGGAAGTGTGTGCCACAGCGCCCGCACGACTGTTTGGTGTTCCCCGAAAGGGCAGCATTGCTGTCGATATGGATGCAGATGTGGTGATCTACGATCCCGCTGCAACCACTGTGATCAGTGCGGAAACTCATCACATGAATATGGATTACTCGGCCTATGAAGGAATGGCACTTGCGGGCGCAGTGCGCACTGTGATGTCACGAGGTGATGTCATCGTGAACAACGGACAGTTTGTGGGTCGCGCGTCCCGTGGTCGTTATCTGCGACGCGAAGTGTCGCAGCACATTCGTTGAGGCTATTTCTTGGCAAATAGGGCAGCAAGATTCTTGAGAGTCTTCTCAATGGACTTGCCGTTGTTGTGAGGTGCACGCATGATTGTCATCATCAATGGCGACTTGGCTGTATTCCAATCGAATTGCTCAGTCACATTTGTACCGCCTTCGGTGGGTTCCAAGATGTATCTCCAAATGTGACCACCTACATGGCGCCAACCAATGCGAGAGTTTTCCTCGAATTCAACAACAGTGTTCGTCATTTTGTAGGGGACAGCAATCTTCATTTTCATGCCGAATTTTGCGTGTAATGACAATCGAGCAGGGGCATCAATCTGTGCATCTTTGACAGATCCAGAGCCATCAATTTCGCTGTGGCGACGCGGGTCGGCCAAAAGATTGAAGATGTCTTGTGCAGGTGCAGGCACGAAGATTGAGTGCGACACAATTTTGCGAGGATCATTTTTTGTCATGCAGGTATTGTGACTTGCTCGGACACCATTTCGGCACATCGCCGACCAGAAAACATTGCGCCTTGAATGGAGCCTGTGTCTCTGTGGTCGCCACAGACAAAGAGTCCATCTCCCAGCGACAGCTTCTTTTTCGGAGAAAAAGGAGGATTTTGCCCAGGCTGGCCGTGTGCGATGCGGTAGGTACGCAGATGTGTCCATTGGTCGACCTGTGCACCCCACCAACCACGCAATTGGGTGCGTGCAAGTGATTCGAGGTCGCCTTCGGCCTTGCCAGGCATTGCGGCAGCAATGAGATGTGTGCCCTTCGGGGAATAGTGCGATGAAATGTGCGACATCACCGCCACATTGAGTACTGGGCCTTCACCTTTTCCATCGAGAACGATGTAGGAGCCATTGATAGGTGCAACGGGCGCAGAAAAGTACACACACCCTGCAGCTCGCGAAGGCACTTCCGGAAGGCCGAGCAACTTCGATGCAACTGGGCCTTCGGTGGCCACAATGATGGTGTCGGCTTCAATGTGGCGACCATCTGTGAGGTGCACTTCGTGAGCAGAGATTTTTTGTACTGCAGTGTTGAGATGTAACTGTGAACGAGTAAGCGACGACAGCAGTTGTTG
>CAEZWE010000072.1_pt1 | contig 9730 bp, 11 predicted proteins | sample 7264891 | NCBI WGS metagenome assembly CAEZWE01 (sample SAMEA6813872, study PRJEB35770) | uncultured Acidimicrobiaceae bacterium | biome: Freshwater; feature: Freshwater reservoir; material: water | place: Czech Republic | collected 2017-07-26 | depth 0.5m m | reverse complement strand
GTAAATTTCGGCGTACGTTTTTCCACGAATGCAGCGGCCGCTTCTTTATGATCATCTGTGGCCATCGTGCGCACCATTGCAGTAGCTTCGGCATCTAATGCCGCTTGCAACGTCACATCACCTGCTCGATTGATGTTTTCTTTCATGTAGCGCAATGCAATGGGTGCACGCTGTGCCAACGAGTGGCACCACGCCAAGGCTGACGCTGCAAAGTCTTCATCGGGAAGAACGACATTGATAATGCCCAACTCTTTGGCTTCGCGCGCAGTGAGGCGAGGAGAGGTGAACATCAACTCTTTTGCTTTCGCTTCTCCCACCAAGCGCGGCAAGAACCACGACGAACCGAAGTCGCCACTTGCACCCACATTGGCAAAAGCAGTCATCACAATTGCCCGCTCGGCAGCGATGCGAAGATCTGCAGCTAGCGCAATAGAAAGCCCAGCGCCTGCAGCCGCTCCTGGCAATGCTGCAATAACTGGTTGGGGTAATGCACGCAATGCAGCACTCACCGTGTTCTGGCGAGAACGAAGCCCTTCAATACGCTCCTCCACACTTGTGCTGTGACCAGACCCCAAACGATGAGACTCGTTCATGCCTTTCACATCACCACCGGCACAAAACGCACCTTCTTCACCGGTAATCATCACCACATGAATATCGGTGCGCGCAGCAATCTCTGGCAAGACTTTCGCAAACCCTGCATACACCTGTTCAGATAATGCATTACGCCGATCAGGTCGATTAAACGACAAAACAGCAACCGCGCCATCAATGCGACCGATGAGATCGTGTTGTCCAGTATCCAAAGTGGTCATCTCTTTCCTTTCGGTGTTCCTCTAGCCTTTCATGTGGGCAAGGCGTAGAACGACACGCGGAACTAGATTGAAATATATGAGGAATTGGCCGTGCTGATCTGGATGGACTTAGAGATGACAGGCCTCGATGTGGAGCGCCACGTGATCGTGGAAATCGCAACTCTTGTCACCGATGATGAACTCAACATCATTGCTGAAGGGCCAGATTTGGTCATTCATCAGCCCGATGAAGCCCTTGCCGAAATGGATGACTTTGTCACCAATATGCACACCACATCTGGCCTATTGGACCTCATCAAGGCCTCTACCATCAGCCTCGACGACGCCATGCGACAGACGCTGGAATTCATTCAAGTACACAGCCCTGAAGCAGGAAAAATTCCTTTGTGCGGAAACTCCATCCGCACCGATCGCACTTTCCTCGATAAATACATGCCAGAGATTGAACACTGGCTGCATTATCGCTGTGTAGATGTCTCTACCGTGAAAGAACTTGTACGTCGTTGGAATCCAGGCCTCGAACATGCACGACCCAAGAGCGAAGGCATCACACACCGCGCAATGGATGACATCCGCGACAGTGTGGCCGAATTGAAGTTCTATCGCGAACGCGTCTTCAAATCTGCGGAAGAGACGAAAAAGAAACCAACAACGCCCACAGAGGCTTAATGCAAAATGCCGCACCACATTGCGGCATGCACAGTTTCGCCCACGTGTAATTGAAGATCTAGTTCGTCATTGCGCACCACGGTGTGACGCACGGGTTGTTGGCCTGGTTCTACTTGCACCACGTGTTCCACAATTCCACGCAATGGTGCACGTAAGGCGTGATGTTGTGCAAGATGCTCTTCCACAATTTCCCAATACGCCGCGTTATTCATATGACCTACTGCATCCAAATCGGAATAACGAAGTGGCCACGGTGATTGTGTTGCATCAGTGTGTGCAAAATCTTTTTGACGCAACAACAACCGTGCGCCCAAAGTGCGACCTTGCGCAGATTCTTCAAGAATGGACACCACGTCATCGGGGATGCGACTGGGTTGTAGTGATTGTTGATCGACATGCACCCACAATGCAGCGGCGTCTACCAGTACTTCGCCATCAAGTGAGGTGATGCGTGTGCGGCGTTCTGCCCAATGTGAACCAATGCCGCCACACCATGTCGTCAGATTGATTTCTTCGAGGTACCTCGGAAAACGATGCACATCAATCACTGTGCGACGCACAACCCACCAATGCGGATCACTCCACTTGGCATCACGCGTGTCGTCATTGGAGACATCTTGGAGGTAGCGGGCAATGGCATCGAGACGAAGACGACCATTGGGGGTGGCGTCTCCTAGACGTACACGTCGCTGAGCGGAGAACTCACGGCCCGCACCGGTGGGTGGGACCATCTCAAAGCTCTCACCAGTTACGCGAAACGACATCTCTGCACCCTATCTGTGCGAACAAAACCCTTGGAAATAAAGGGATTCATTAATTCAGTTGAATTCGGCCGAAGAACATGGTTTCCTAGAGGCTTCATGAGTTTGTATCAGACCTCCGCAACGTCACAGGCCACGGCGACCGCCGTGTCCTTTGCGTATGCGTCCGCGTCTTTTACAACCGGGGCGGCCATGCATGCATTCACCATGTGGTCATCGCCGACAGTGAAGCATGCGAATAAGCGTTCCACCCGGCAGCCCAGCGAGGTTATGAACTAACACCAGTTCATCATCAAGTCTCCAAAGGCCGCCGGGTAATCCACCCGAGCGGCCTTTTTGTTTTATCCCAACTACCTACTCACAACACCTTCCACAGAAAGGAACACAACATGTACACCTCCATCAACACCGATATGGGCGGCACATCACTCACCGAGGAGCCTTTGGTTCTCTCCGCGAAGCGCTGCGCCGACGGCAATGGCACCCTGAGCTACCTGTTCTTTTCTGAGGAATGGGTCGATGTCCAACGGGCCAAGGCCATTTGCTCTCGATGTAGTGACCGTGCGGAGTGCCTCAATGGTGCTCTTGAACGAGAAGAGCCCTGGGGCGTCTGGGGTGGCGAGGAGCTCGATATGGGCCGTATCGCCGTTGTCAGACGCCCTCGAGGCCGCCCGCCTGTCCATGGGCGACCCGTCACACTGATTCCTGAGGTACCGATACCCGCGCACCTCGTAGCCTAAGTACATGACGTGGAACCGGAAAAAGGTCGTTGTAGCGGTTCCACTCTTCGTACTACTAGTCAGCGTTGTCGGGGGACTGATCCTGAGTCAATCCTCCGACGACGTTGACGTCAATCTGACCAATCCCGGGGTCGTACAGACCCCGGGCATTGGTACCAATGCACCCTCTTCGGGCAAAACATTTACTTTCACTGAAGTGGTCGACATTGCCACCGGAGAGACCACCACGCCTGCCGCAAATGGCACCCCGATGGTGATCAATTTTTGGTTCTCCACATGTGAGCCTTGCAAACGAGAAATGCCCGCTCTCACTCAGGCATCACAGATGTATGCAGGTGCAGTGAACTTTGTGGGGATTAATCCCAACGACACGCGTACTTCTGCCACAGCATTTCTTGAAAAATACAATGTGGACTTCACCAATTATCTCGATGATGGCGACCAACTAGCAGCTGCTGGTGTTGTGAATATGCCCACCACAATGTTCATCAACGGTGAAGGAAAGATTGTCTCTACTCATGCCGGAGAAATCACTTTGGCAGATATCGAAAACAAAATCAGCGAGTACTTTGGAATTGGCTCATGATTGCAATTGAAGGCAACTTTGCATACAGCTTCATCCTGGGTGTGATGGCTGCAATCAACCCATGTGGTTTCGTGTTATTGCCTACGTATTTGGTGTATTACCTCGGCACCGAATTGAACAGAGGTGAAGAATCCCGTGCGGCCACATTGCGACGCAGCCTTGCTGTGGGAAGCGCTGTATCGGCAGGTTTTGTCGGACTGTTTCTTGTGGTGGGAATTATCTCGCGCGCATTCACCAACGCCATTGTCACCAATTCTAAATATGCATCACTCGTCATTGGTGTACTTTTGGTTGCCATGGGCATTGCGATGTTCTTGGGATGGAAACCACCCATCGCTGGACCCGACGTTTCCGTACAACGCCAACGCACTACTTGGAACATGTTTTTGTTTGGCATTGTGTATGCCATTGCCTCAATTGGCTGCACGATTGGCTTTTTGACTTCGGTCATTTTGGGATCCGTCAATCGACAGGGTTATGTCTCAGGCGTGCTGAGTATCACCTTGTACGGCTTGGGCATGGGACTTTTGGTTACTTCGCTCACAGTTGCACTTGCGTTTGCGCGCGTGGGCTTTCTCACCACATTGAAAAAGAGCTTGCGATGGTTTGACAAAGTATCCGCAGGATTTGTCACTCTCACAGGTCTGTATCTCACGTGGTACTGGTACAGCTCCATTACAAATCGTGGAGCAAACAGCATCATCACCCGTGTGGACAGCGTGCAAACAGATGTCGCACAGTTTCTAGGAGATATCGGTGCTCTCACGCTTGCTGTGATTTTTAGCGTGGTCATTGCACTTGCAGTATTTGCCATTCGTCGCCCCCAGCGTGTGAAGTAGTACAAAATGGAACTCTCTGAATTGCTTACTCGCCCCGATGTCACCGAAGAGTGTGTTCTGCGTTCCACTTTTGGCTTTATGGCCTTCCATGGCGGCTCGCTGGAAGAAATGACCGACGTCATTGCCTCGCGTGCGGCCGAACTAAGCGGTGCTTCGTATTACGGAATTCAGTTGCCCGACAATCTCGAGTGGCATATTCCTTCCCATAAAGTCACCGCTGATCAGTCACCCCTTCTTGACACATTTCTCTCTCACGTTGACATCGTGATTACCGTGCACGGTTTTGGGCGCAAAGGGTTTTTTACCTCTCTACTTCTCGGTGGAAGAAACCGTCGGCTCGCCGAACATCTCAGTGGAATCTTGCGGACTCATCTGCCCGCGTATCGCATCATTGATGACCTCGACGAGATCCCACAAAATCTGCGTGGTCTCCACCAGGACAACCCCGTCAATGTGGTGGAACACGCGGGTGTGCAACTGGAACTCCCCCCGCGCGTGCGCGGCTCAAGCCCACTGTGGTGGGACTGGGAAGGCCCAGGCCTTACCCCTCATACAGTGTCTCTCATTGACGCACTCGCGCAAGCTGCCAGTACCTGGCAACACCTCGATAACTAATTACGGAGCGAGTCGAACTGCGCGCCACACGTTGCCATGGCGTGAATAGCGAAAACGATCATGAAGACGGCTGGGTCGACCTTGCCAAAATTCAATGGAGTCAATCGACAAGATATATCCGCCCCAATATGGTGGGCGTGGCACATCTTGGCCATCAAACTGTTCCTCTATCTCGGCAACACGTTCATCAAGTTCTAGTCGTGTGCCTATCACTTCCGACTGTGGCGATGCCCATGCACCAATCTGCGAGGACCGCGGACGAGATGCAAAATACGCATCACTCACTTCGTCGGAGGCCAACGCAATCGAACCCTGTACGCGCACAGAACGATGCAGCTGCAACCATGCAAATGTTGCACTCGCGCGTTGATCACGAGCAATCTGTTGTCCCTTAGCGCTCTCACGATTGGAATAGAACGTGATGCCCACATCAGAGATGTCGCGCGCAAGCACCACTCGCCCATCAGGATGACCGTCTTCGTTCAACGTTGATAGCACCATGGCATTAGGTTCCGCAGCGCCTGCTGCTTCGGCTTGGTCATGCCAACGAATTAACAGGTCAACAGGATTAGGGAGTAAATCATCAAGATCGAGACCATCAGTTTCGTACTGCAGTCGACGATCAGAAATTCCCATGATGTTCTACTTTGGCGAAATCGATGTAGCGCCACGCATATAGGGCCACAACACTTCAGGAAGCGCAACAGATCCGTCTGGTTGGCGGAAGTTCTCACAAATCGCCGCCCATACTCGAGGCACTGCAAGTGCGGAACCATTCAATGTGTGTGCAATCTCTGTGCCTTTTTGGCCTGTGCGCTTGAAGCGAATATCTGCACGTCGTGCTTGATAATCACTAAACCAACTCACACTGCTCACCTCAAGCCAACTATCACAACCTGGTGCATACACCTCGAGGTCATAGCTGCGATGGTGGCTGCCGCCCATGTCACCGGTGCAAATTTCAATAATGCGATATGGCAAACCTAAACCTGCAATTAACGCTTCGGCCCGGTCACGCAATTCAATGAGAAGTGCTTCGGCTTGCTCTGGCATCGCAAGAGCAAGAATTTCCACCTTGTCGAATTCATGTGCGCGCAACATGCCACGAGTGTCACGACCAGCCGACCCTGCTTCACGACGGTAACAACTGCTGTAGGCCATAAAACGTGCAGGCAGCTCGGTGTCTTCAACAACTTCACTGGCATACAGCGATGTCAGTGGCACTTCGGCTGTGGGAATTGCCCACAAGTCATCGCGTTCAATGGCATATGCATCGTCGGCGAACTTGGGCAACTGCCCGGTTGCTGTCAAAGTGGCGGTCGTAACCAGCGAAGGGGGTCGGATTTCTTCAAACGCATCTGCGTTGCGATCGAGCGCGTACTGACACAATGCGCGAGACAAAGTTGCACCCAATCCTCGCTGCATGGTGAACATAGAACCCGAAATCTTCGTGGCACGTTCGTTATCCAAGATGCCCAACGCAACTGCAGTTTCCCAGTGCGGAACTCTTTGGTGCTCTGCAAATGTGGCAGGCATATTGATAGGGCCCTTCAGCACGGGGTTATCAGCGTCACTCTTGCCATGAGGAGCATCGGGGTGCGGAAGATTCGGAATCCGCAACAACACCTGGCGGAGTTTTTCCTCAAGTGATTCGGCTTCTTCTTGGAGAATCTTTTCCCTGTCTCCAATGGCACGGCTACGGCCCATCATCTCTTCGGCCTCGGCCATTTGCTGATTACGGCGCAGTTGGCCCACTTGCTTGGAAATGTCATTGACCTCGGCCCGAAGAGCATCCCGCTCGGATGTGATCTCCCGCAAACGGGTATCGAGGGCTACTGCATCGTCGAGTTGGCCCAGTACGTCGGGCTTACCTCGGCGGCTCAAAGCGGCCCGCACACCATCAAGGTCGGTACGCAACAATCGGACATCAATCACGCCCACGAGGCTACCTGCCCATGCTGAGTGGGTACGAGGAGTTTGTTCGTAAGGTAGAGGCATGGCTGTTGTTGTGGAGAATCTCACAGTGCGCTACGGCGAGATCACGGCTGTCCAGGACGTCTCATTTGTTGCCCCCACAGCGGGTGTCACAGTCATTCTTGGGCCAAATGGAGCAGGCAAGACCAGCACCATTGAAGTGTGTGAAGGCTTTCGCTCCCCCTCATCTGGTTCAGTTGCTGTTCTTGGGCTCGACCCAGGCCGGGAGCATCATGCACTCACCCATCGCATGGGCGTGATGTTGCAAGGTGGCGGTGTCTATCCAAGTGCACGTGTCAAAGATGTGGTGTCACATTTCTGTGCGCTGTACGGCAAGAAAATCAATGCGACAGATCTCATCGAACAAGTGGGGCTCACATCGCGCGCAAAAAGCACATGGCGTCGACTCTCTGGCGGAGAGCAGCAACGTCTCTCTCTTGCACTCGCACTAGCTGCACAGCCAGAAATTTTGTTTCTTGATGAACCAACATCTGGTGTCGACATCGATGGCCGCGACACCATTCGTACCATCATCCATGAAGCGGCCCAGCAAGGCACCACGGTTGTTTTGGCATCACATGACATGGCCGAGGCGCAAAGAGTCGCCACCCATGTTGTGCTTTTTCAACAAGGCAAGGTCATTGCTAATGCACCTCTTGCAGAGATCACTCAATCGCGCAAGAGATTGCGCTTCACCTCTACAGATACTTTGGACACATTGGCGTTGTCACAATCCATTGGAAGTTTGGTGAATCATCAAGGTGATGGCGTATACGAAGTCACGGCCGAATCATCGGCACGTCTTGTGGGACGCATTACTCAGTGGCTCGGCGAGCAACAACTTCCATTGCGCGGAATTGACCTAGGCGAAGAGACTCTCGAAGATGCATACCGCCGACTCACAGGAGGCGCACAATGAAGCGCGTCTTTGTGCAGTTACGTGCCGAGCTGTTACTTCTTGCGCGCAACGGTGAACAACTACTTCTGACCCTTGTGATTCCTGTTGTTTTATTGGCTTTTTTTGGTGCGGTCGATGTTTTGCCTACTGGCGACATCGACTCCATTGATTTTCTTGTACCTGGCATCATCGCTGTGGCAATTATGTCTACGTCCATGGTGAGCCTTGGAATTGCCACTGGCTTTGAACGTTCCTATCAAGTACTCAAACGACTTGGCGCCACACCACTCACACGTGGCGAATTGGTGGTAGCCAAAATTCTTACGGTCTTTGTAGTGGAACTTGTACAAATTGCTGTCTTGTTGCCGATTGGATTCGCTCAAGGTTGGAGGCCAGCAGGATCCACCGTGGCATTAGCAATAGTTGCAGTACTGCTGGGCACTGCAACGTTTGCAGGTCTTGGACTTATCTTGGCCGGATCATTGCGCGCAGAAATCAATCTCGCTGCACAAAACGGTCTGTATCTCGTGTTGTTATTGCTAGGCGGAATGATTATCTCGCAGGATTCACTTCCCGGACCCATGGCAAGTATCTCGGCTGCACTTCCCTCATCGGCTCTTGCAGAATTTCTTCGCTCGTCACTCAATGGAGACGGACAACTTTTGGCACCTGCATTAGTACTCACCGTATGGGCAATAGTTGCACCGCTTATTGCTGCGCGTCGCTTTCGCTGGTCCTAGTTCTTTAGGAATTGAGTTGCAGTGACATCACTGTGACATTGTGATCCGACAATGGGGTCACACGAAGAGATGTCCAGCCCATTTTTTCGTACCAAGGTGCACCATGCTCGGTATAGAGATACACAGCAGAAAACCCCAGGTCGCGTGCTCGTGCTGTCAAAGAGTCAATGAGAGCTTCACCTATTCCTTGTCGACGAGCCCACTCCACAACGAACACTGCTGCAATCCATGGCCCAGGTTCTGGGGCATTAGGTAATTCATCATCTGCAATAAGCGAACCAGTGCCTACAAACTCATCATTCAATACTGCAGCGTGAACCACCGGTAACGACGTGCTTGAGTCAGCATCGCTATAGAGATTCAGATACCAATCAACCGTGTCGTATGGGAAATCTCTTTTCCATTGCTCAACTGCCCAACGCGCAGATTGCAGTCGCACATTGTTGTCGGCCGGCATGGGCCCAATCACGAGCGTCATGAAGGGGCCTAGGCGGAAGTGGAAGGGGACTCGGGCGCAGGTTTGCTACGTCCAAAAGCTGCTTCCACCTCTTCGAAAGTCAGAGGTGGTTGTGTACCGACAATTTCTTCATCGGGCATCTCGCGCGACTTGTCATAGGACTGTTCGGCATAGAAGTTTCCGATAAATCGACGGAAATAGATGCCGATGATGATGATCCACATGAATATGGATCCACCCAGTTTCATGATTCCACCAGCGGCCTGTTGATCGCTCAACATGCTCACGCCCCACACACGCACACCATGGTCGTAGTGGTCGTATACAGAGCCTTCAGCAAAGGTCAACCAACCTGCAGGAATCGTAGGAATCAAAGATGTGCCAAACAGATAAATCATCTTGGCTCCATCACTCATGCGCCATTCTCGAATCGGTCCACATACAGGAGTCCAGAACATAAGAGAGGTGAAGACAACTAACACGTGCAATGAATAGTGAAGTGGACCGCCTTCAGCACTCTTGTTCACCAATGCTGGAGTGTGTGTGAGTAGCAACGTCAAGTTGTACACCACTACGCCAACTACCGGCAGTGTGAGTGCGCGGACTACACGGTAAGTCTTGCCGTTTCCAATGAGG
>CAEZWE010000071.1_pt1 | contig 9790 bp, 7 predicted proteins | sample 7264891 | NCBI WGS metagenome assembly CAEZWE01 (sample SAMEA6813872, study PRJEB35770) | uncultured Acidimicrobiaceae bacterium | biome: Freshwater; feature: Freshwater reservoir; material: water | place: Czech Republic | collected 2017-07-26 | depth 0.5m m | reverse complement strand
TGCCGAAATAATTGTCCACCAGCGTGCGGTTTCAAAGGAACCGATCAAGATGAGGAACTCACCGACGAATCCGTTGAGTCCTGGAACCCCAATGGAAGACAACATCACAATCATGAATGCACCGGCGAAAATGGGTGCAACAGATTGCAAACCTTTCAACTCTGCAATCTGGCGTGTGTGACGACGCTCATAAATCATTCCCACGAGCAAGAACAAGGCCCCCGTGGACACACCGTGATTCACCATCTGCACGACACTTCCTGTCAGTGCTTGTGAAGTGATAGCGAAGGTACCAAGAACAATAAAACCTAAGTGAGCCACCGATGAATAGGCCACCAAGCGTTTGAGATCCTTTTGCATTGTTGCAGCAATAGCGCCGTAGATGATTCCAATAGTTGCCAAGGTAAAGAACACGGGCTTGGCCCACACTGCAGCTTCAGGGAACAAGTACAAACCAAATCGAAGCAATCCGTACGTACCCATTTTCAGAAGTACACCAGCCAAAATCACCGAGCCACCCGTAGGTGCTTGCGTATGCGCATCAGGCAACCATGTATGCAACGGGAAGATGGGCACCTTCACCGCGAATGCAATCGCAAACGATACAAAGAGCCAGCGAGCAGTATTTGTTGCAAAGTCTGCTTGCTCAGCAATAACCACTAGGTCAAAGGTGAGATAGCCAATGTCATTGCGTGCCAACATGGCCGTGGCGATGATGCCCACCAACATGAATGCTGAGCCGAGCATTGTGTACAAGAAAAACTTCGTTGCTGCATATACACGGCTGTCATATCCCCATCCTCCAATGAGGAAATACATCGGCACGAGAACAATTTCGAAAAAGATAAAGAAGAGGAACAAGTCCAGGCTGAGAAAGCTTCCCATTACTCCGGCTTCAAGCAGAAGAAGCCATGCAAAGTAACGCTTCTCGTCATGATGTGGATCAATTCCTGCAATAACCAACGGAAAGAGAATTCCCGTCAACACAACGAGGAACAGTGAGATGCCGTCTACACCAAGATTCCACGAGATTCCCCAACTGGCAATCCATTCATGTTGAGACACAAACTGGAACCCGCTATCGCTGGTATCAAACTTAGCGAGCATCCACAGAGACATTGCCCCCACGCCAACGCTGAAAAGAATGGCGGTCAACTTTGCATATTCAGGACGACGATTACTCATCACCATGACAAGAATTGAGCCCAACAACGGCAGAAGAATCAATGCAGACAAAATGGGAAAAGAACCTGCACCAGATGATGTGCCTGCTGCAAGAAGTGAAGAGATATTCATCACAACAATCCCCTCATTAAGAACCACGCCAGCACAAGAACTGCGCCGATACCGATAATTGCCGCATACGAACGAATAAGACCGTTTTGTAGGCGACTAAAGAACGAACTTGTGGCTTTGACTTCTTTTGCCACTCCATTCACCGCACCATCGACAATGCGAGCATCAAATGCTGCAACACCATCAAAAGCACGACGTCCTGGTCCACCCACAATTGCGCTAATCGCAGAGTCGTATCTCCATCCGTCAGCAAGAAGCTGAGGTTCGACGGGAGCGAGTTTGCCCTTTGAATACACCGCAACTGCGGCCAAGATGCCGGTTGTTGCAATCACAATCGCCAACCCAAGCAGCAACCACTTGTTGTCGTATGCCCAAGTGCCCTTGATGTCCACTTCGGCGTGATGAACCACCGGAGCAAGCCAGTGCTCGAGGAAGTGAGTGCTCTTTGAAAATGGAAGTTGAATTGCTCCACCCACAATTGAAAGACCCGAAAGAACGACGAGTGGAAGCAACATTGTCCATGGGCTTTCATGCGGTGCGTGGTCGCCATGGGCACCATTTTCTTCCGCGTGATCATTCCATCGGGCCTGTCCAAAGAACACCATGATGACTTGTCGCGTCATGTAGTACGCCGTCAACAACGCCGTCACTACACCAATGACATAGAGCAAACGATTGTTTGCGAACGTGTAGAGAAGAATTTCGTCCTTCGACCAAAACCCTGCAAATGGCGGAACACCTGCGATTGCAAGCCAGCCAATAATGAAGGTAATTCCTGTGACCGGCATGAGTGTGCGCAGTGCACCCATCTTGCGCATGTCTTGTTCATGATGCATGCCATGAATAACTGAGCCAGATCCAAGGAAGAGCAAAGCCTTAAAGAACGCATGAGTCACCATGTGGAAAATCGCAGCCACATATGCGCCTGATCCAATTGCTAAGAACATGAAACCCAACTGCGACACAGTTGAATAGGCCAACACTTTCTTGATATCTGTTTGCGCAACCGCGATGGTGGCAGCAAACAATGCAGTGAGAGCACCGACCGTAGCGATGACATCACCTGCCCATGGATACGACGCTGCCAGAACTGGAGCAGTGCGCGTTAACAAAAACACACCCGACGTCACCATGGTCGCAGCGTGAATCAATGCCGAAACGGGCGTTGGGCCTTCCATTGCATCAGGAAGCCAAATATAAAGAGGAAGCTGGGCGCTCTTGCCCGCGGCTCCTACAAACAACATCATCGCAATGCCAGTAGCTGCAACTGCACCCATCGCACCAGATTCAGCTGCATGATTGAGACCGTCGTAAGAAATGGTTCCCACAGCGGCAAAGCCGAGGAACATGGCCACCATCATTCCCCAGTCACCTACACGATTGGTAACGAATGCTTTTTTGCCGGCAGTTGCAGCCGAATCGCGCGTGTGCCAGAAAGAAATGAGGAAGTAGGAACACACACCTACGCCTTCCCAGCCCAAGAATGTGACGAGAAGGTTCTCTCCCAACACAAGCACCAGCATGGAGAACACAAACAAGTTCAGATACATGAAGAACTTGGGGAACTTGGGATCGCCATGCATGTAGCCAATTGCATAGAGATGAATCAATGAACCAATACCTGTGATGAATAGGGCCATGGTGACGCTGAGAGGATCAGCCAAGAAGGCAAGATCAATCTGTAAATCTCCCACGGGAATCCATGAATACAAAGTGACAATGCGGCGACGTTCTTCCTCGGGCAACGAGACCATGTCGAGATAGATGAGGCCTACAACAACGAAGGAAGCCGCCGTCATCAATGTTGCAATGATGCCCGCCCCTGGTTCGCCGAGTCGACGACCGAATAGAAGAACCAGCAGGAAACCTGCCAGAGGCAAAGCGGGTACAAGCCAAATGAGATCCAACATGTGCGCCAACTACCCCTTCAACTCGGTCAAGTCATCGGCGGTCATTCCAGTGCGACGGCGCATGATGGCCACAATGATTCCGAGTCCTACAACTACTTCGGCTGCTGCCACAACCATCACGAACAACACCACGGCTTGACCATTGATGTCATCCAGCGAAAGTGCCAAAGCCACAAAACTGAGGTTGACGGCATTCAACATCAACTCAATGCACATAAACATCACGAGTGGATTACGGCGAACCAGTACACCGAAAGCGCCAATTCCGAAAAGGACTGCCGCAAGGATGAGATACCAGCTTGTTGTGGGTTCAATTGCAGAAATCATTGTGCTCATTTCCCCTTCTCCGATGAAGAGATGCGACGGGCCATTAGGACCGTTCCCACCACCGCAACAAGCAACAGCACCGACGTCAATTCAAATGCGAATACATAGTCACCAAAAACCGAACGAGCCACTTGACGAACGTTCGCATCAGGGCTTTCCACAGTGGTGAGATCAAGACCTTCACCTTGACGATTCAAAATGTCTGCAGACGACACCACTGCAGCCGACACGATGGCTGCAATACCTACGCCAATGACAACTGCTAGCGGACGCTGCGCGGTGATGGGTTCCACAGAAATATCTTCAGTTCGGTCGACACCCAACAACATGATGACGAACAAGAACAACACCACGATTGCGCCTGCATACACAATGACCTGCACTGCGGCCAAGAAGTGCGCGTGCAACGACACAAACATGACAGCTACACCAAAGAGTGTGAGCACAAGACTCAACGCAGCATGTACTGGGTTGGGGCGAACGATGACACCTATCGCACCGCCCAAAATCATGATGGAAGCAGCAACAAAAACGAATAGTTCCATTAATGACCACCCTCTTGCGGGGTGTTCTGCGATGCATCACGGGTGTGTTGTTCTGGTTCAGGAGAACGCACTCCGTGCCCAAGCTCACCACTCCACGACACCACGCCTTCGAAAGTCGCATCGCCCGATGGAGCAGTTGCGCGCATCCAACCAGAGGTCAATGCATCCTCGCCAGGACGCCAGTCTTCCCAAGGCATCTGTTGTGGCTTGCCTTCATCGTCGACTAATAACTCATTCTTTGTGTAAATCGCATCTTTGCGATTCGTAAAAGAGAACTCAAAAAGTTTTGATTCAGTGATGGCCTCAGTGGGGCATGCCTCTACGCATAGATCACAATGGATACAACGCAAATAGTTGATCTCATAGATGTAGCCAAAGCGTTCACCGGGCGAGGTGGGCATATCGGGATCGTTATCGGCACCACGTACATAAATGCACTTCGCTGGGCACACGCCTGCGCACAACTCACAACCAATGCACTTTTCCATCCCGTCTTCGTAACGGTTCAGTACGTGACGGCCGTGAAGACGTTCTGGTTTTTCAATTTTTTCGTCGTGGTCCGACTTCTTCTTGCGTCGATACACGCGCCCACCGGAGTACTCGGTGGTGACTTTGTTTTTTGCACCATGCTGACGAATGGTGACTAAGAATCCGCCTAAGTAACCCATTAGAAACTTGCTCCGTTTTTCTCGCGGTTATTGCGGCTCACCTTGTGGGCGGCGTTCAGCAACACGTAGCCAATAATCAAGACAAGTGCCGTGGAAACAGTGACCACTGTTTGATCCCAACCTGCATTGGTGCCCACACGCTGCGCAGCTAACAAAATAAACCAACCCAAGGCGGCAGGAATCAGAATTTTCCACCCCAAGTTCATCAACTGGTCGTAGCGGAAACGTGGAAGTGTTGCGTGCAGCCATACGTAGAAGTACAAGAACGCGATGACCTTCAACATCAGCCATACCGTTCCTTCCAATGCATTTGGAATCAACGGGATATCCAGCACGGTGTCACCGATGGCAATGGGTTGTGGCCCACCAAAGAACAATGTGACGATCAGAGCCGACATCGTGATGACGTTCATGAACTCAGCCAAGAAGAACAAGGCGAAGCGAATAGATGAGTACTCGGTGTTGAATCCACCTACGAGTTCCTGTTCGGCTTCCACCAAGTCAAATGGCGCACGATTCAATTCCGCTGTAGCAGCAATAAGGAAGATGACAAAGGGGACAAAGCCTGTTGCAACAATGTTCCAGTTACCAATGGACGACTGCGTGTCCACAATTCCTGCCGTCGACAACGTTCCCGACACGATGAGAACTGCACCGATAGACAAACCAAGTGCGGCCTCATAGGAAACCATCTGTGCTGATGCGCGTACCGAGCCCAACAATGGATACTTGGAACCACTTGACCAACCCGCCAACATGATTCCGTACACGGCAATCGAAGAGACCACGAGCGCAAAAAGCACGCCCACAGGAGGATCTGCTAACTGCAAACGTGTTTGTTCACCAAACAATGTGACCATGCCGCCGTTGCCATCACGGTAGTCACCACCCAATGGAATGACTGCAAAAGCCAAAAACGCTGGAACTAATGACAGATACGGTGCGAGTCGGAATACAAAACGATCGGAACGCTCTGGTAACAGATCTTCTTTGAAGAACAGCTTGATTCCGTCTGCAAGTGTTTGCAAAAGACCCCAAGGACCAGCTTTATTCGGTCCCACACGGTTTTGCATGCCCGCAATAGTTTTGCGTTCAAACCACACCATCAACATGGTGGCGATGAGTCCCAACACAAACACAATAAGAACTTTGACCAACACGATGAGCAACGGCGTCCAGAAAAGATCGCCTTCCAACAACGGATCAATCGCGAGCAATGTACTCATCACATTGACTCAATTCTTACGTCGACAACATCGTCAGCACGTCGAATCAGTTCTCGAATATCAGCACCTGGCTGATTAAACGGAACAAATGCGGTTCCGCGTGGAATGTGATCCGATACGTGCACAGGAAGAACAATGCTGCTGTGTGCATTGGACACCTTCACAGAGGCACCTTCGGCAACCCCTACTCGATCAAGATCCAAAGAATGAATCCATACGCCAGCACCCGGTGCCAGTTCGGACATTGATGGACTTGTCACAGTTCCCACTGCCTTGTCGTACAACTTGCGCGACACATTGATGCGGAAGTCATAAGAGTTACGTGGTGGCACTACTGGCGCGGGTACTGATGCAGAAGATGTAGTTGCACTTGGCACAACAATGCCATCGCGCTTCACAGCAACTGATGTAGTTGTTGCGCCAAAACCCGCAACAGCCTTAGACATTTTCTTCTGCACGTCGGCCAGAGTGGTGACGCCCATATCATGGCCGAGCAAAAATCCAAGTTCAGCAGCAATCATCCAATCGACGCGCGATGTACCTCGAGGTGTGATTTTCTGTGCAACGTTGGTGACGCGACCTTCAAGGTTCATTGTTGTGCCATCTTTTTCTGCGTATGCAGCCGCAGGCAACACCACGTCAGCATGAGCAGCACTTTGAGTTAAGAAGGTGTCAATAGCGACAACATATTTCGCTCCCGCAATTCCTCGTCGAGCGAGATCTGCATCAGGCACATCGTTGAGAGGGTCAGCACCCAACAAGATGAGGCAATCCACTTGACCATGTGAAGCAGCCTCAAGAATGTGTGCAGCGTCATGGCCTGCTTGCGGCGACAGTCCCACAGTGAGGGCACCGCGTACGTTTCCACGTCGCAACACGGGCAGAACTGTCGCAGAAGGAGCACGTGCGATAACTGCGTCAACTGCACTCATCGTGTGCGCTGCTAACTCAGCCAAGTTTCCACGGCCAGCAACAACAACTACTGGGCCACTTGCAAGTTGAGCATTGACGTCAGCATCGGACAACAATGACGTCAACGCCGCTGTTGTTGTTCCTGCTTCTGTCCGCACGCTGCGCCATGCCATCTGAGTGATACCGGTTTCAGTGGGTGACACTTCAATGACGCGTACACCTTTTTTCTGCACAGCATCGCGGAGGCGAATATAGAGAACGGGAAGTTCTTCTTTGAGATCTGGTGCCAATAGAACAACTGTGGATGCTGCGCACATTGCATCAATAGTTGCTTGTGGATAGGCAAATATTTCACTAGGCAGACCGTCGTCCAATTGTGCGTCGCGCATGGACACACCAAGAGCATCAGCAAGTTGTGCCCACATGAAGGCATCTTCATTTGTGCCTCGGGCGCCACCAAGAACTGCCACTGAACCAGGTCGTGCGTGACGAAGAGTACGTGCGACTGCATCGAGTGCAGCCGACCACGATGCAACTTCAAATGAATCTCCTGATTTCATCTGCGGAGACACGAGACGATCGGGTGAGTTAATTGACTGGAAGTTAAAGCGACCCTTATCGCACAACCAACCCCAGTTCACTGGGTCGCTATCTACACCTTGATAACGCAACACCTCATCGCGACTGGATTGCACAACGGTGCGACAGCCCACTGAACAGGTGGTGCATGTACTCTCGCGCTGCTCCAAATCCCAAGGACGTGCCTTAAAACGATATGGCTGCGCAGTGAGAGCACCCACTGGGCAAATCTGCACTGTGTTGCCCGAGAAATACGACGCAAATGGCTCGTCAGGGAACGTCATGACTTGAGTGTTATTGCCACGTTGCGTGAAGCTGATCAAAGCATCACCGGCGACTTCGTCGGCAAAACGCGTACAACGATCACAAAGAATGCAACGTTCGCGGTCCAAGAACACAAGGTCGCTAATAGGAATTGGTTTTTCGTAGTGTCGTTTTTCCTCGACGAAGCGGCTTTCACCTGCACCGTGGCTAAATGCTTGATCTTGCAATGGGCATTCCCCGCCCTTGTCGCATACAGGACAATCAAGAGGGTGGTTAGCCAACAAAAGTTCGATCATTCCCTCTTGTGCGCGCTTGACCTGATCGGTGTCAGTACGGACAATTTGTCCCTCTGCAACAGGAGTCATACAGCTCACGACCATCATCGGCCCGCGAGGACCTTCAACTTCGACGAGACATTGACGACACATGCCCACTGAACTCATGCGTGGGTGATAACAAAAACGCGGAATGTATTCGTCTACGCGATCTGCCGCCGCAATGATGTACTCGCCTTTTTGGGCAGCAACAGTCCGACCATTAATCGTGATGCTGACCGCATTGGGATCAGGTTCTGGCATCGGAGTTTCCGATGAATCAATATCGATAGTTGTCATTGGCTTACCACCGTTAGAGGAATGTGCACACGCTTCGTCACTCGTGCTTCAAATTCTTCTCGGAACAAAGTGAGTGCAGAATGCACTGGCACATACGCCGATGGCCCCACGAAGCAAATGGTGTTCATCTTGTAGGGAAATGGAACTGCAGACAAACCGAGTTTTTCGTTTGATGCATGAGGGAAAGTTCCTGGACAAATTGACTCGCCCACTTCAAGCAGTTGATCAAGGTCAGCATCGGTACCTTTGCCATCTACAACGCGCGACAAGATGCGCTCTAACCAAGTGCCGCCTTCGCGACAAGGAGTGCATTTTCCGCATGATTCATGCGCATAAAAACGGGTGAGTGTTAATGCTGCACGTGGAATATCGGTGGTGTGGTCCATCACCATTACTGCACCTGAACCAAGCATTGAACCTGCAGGTCCTACTTGGCTGGCCTCAAAAGGAAGATCTAATTGATCCGCGGTGAACCATGGAGCAGATCCACCACCGGGAACAAATGCTTTCAATTCATTGCCGTTACGAATTCCTTGACAGAACTCTTCTCCATACAAAAGATCCCGGAATGTTGTAGTGCCATTGACAATCTCATACACACCTGGGCGCACGACGTGACCGGAAACTGCGACCATGCGTGTACCAGGTGAAGTGGGTGTGCCAATTGCTGTGTAGGCACTCGCGCCATTGCGCAAAAGCCAAGGAAGATTCGCCAACGTTTCAACGTTGTTCACAATTGTTGGCTGACCATAAAGACCATTTGCGGCAGGGAAATATGGAGGCTTCAAGCGAGGCATTCCTCGGTTACCTTCCAAGCTTTCGATCAACGCGGTTTCCTCGCCCACCACATATGCACCAGCACCCCAGTGCAACACAATGTCTACCGAAAACTGCGAACCCAAAATGTTCTTGCCTACATAGCCAGCTGCATACGCCTCGTTGAGAGCTGCTGCAACGCGCTCTTGGGCAAGGGCCATTTCTCCGCGAATATAGAGGAAGCACTGTGATAGTCCCGCCGCATAACAGGCAATCAAACAACCTTCAATGAGCTGATGAGGATCACGTTCCATCAACAAGCGGTCTTTGTAGGTTCCTGGCTCACTTTCGTCACCATTGACTACTAAATAGCGAGGCCACACACCTTGCGGAGTAAGTCCCCACTTATTGCCTGCAGGGAAACCTGCACCTCCGCGACCCAAAATGGTGGCGCTTTTTACTTCGTCGTGTACCTGAGCTGCAGGTTGTGAGAGAGCAGCACGCAAACCTGCATAACCATCAGTTGCAAGATAGCGCTGCAATGTAAACGAATCTTCAAATTGGAAACGCGAGGTCACAATCTTGGGACGGTCGCCTTCATAAAAACCTGGCGCAAAAGCCCATGTTCCACCGGGATTGCTTGTCATAGCGCAGCCTTTCCATCAAGCCATGCTGGACCTTGCGTTACATCTT
>CAEZWE010000070.1_pt1 | contig 9852 bp, 7 predicted proteins | sample 7264891 | NCBI WGS metagenome assembly CAEZWE01 (sample SAMEA6813872, study PRJEB35770) | uncultured Acidimicrobiaceae bacterium | biome: Freshwater; feature: Freshwater reservoir; material: water | place: Czech Republic | collected 2017-07-26 | depth 0.5m m | reverse complement strand
CCAAAGCGTCCTTCTGTCATTGCTTGGCCGTGATTTGCGCCTGCAGCACGCGAGATGTTTTCATCCATCAATGTGCCACCTAGGTCATTGCAGCCAGATTGCAAAAGTTGAGCTGCACCAGAAGTTCCGATCTTTACCCAACTCACTTGCACGTTGTCGATAAGGCCGTCATAGAAAATACGACCAATGGCGTGCATCAAAACTGTTTCGCGGAAGGTGGGTCCACGGCGCGATTTCTTCTGCAAGTAGATAGGTGATGCCATGTGTACAAATGGCAATGGAATGAACTCAGTAAAGCCACCAGTTTCTTTTTGTAGCTCGCGCGTCACCATAAAGTGCTTGGCCCATGATTCGGGATGTTCCACACTGCCGTACATGATGGTGATATTGGAGTGCAGGCCAATGCTGTGTGCTTGGCGATGACATTCCAGCCATTCTTCAGTGTTCACTTTGTCGGAGCAAATAACGGCGCGCACATCATCGTCCAGAATCTCTGCAGCGGTACCAGGCAGTGATGCCAGTCCTGCATCTTTAAGCCGAATGAGGTAATCGCGCAATGATTCACCATTGCGAGTTGCGCCCTCGGTGACTTCAAGTGCAGTAAATCCATGTACATGTATATCAGGCACTGCGTTTTTCACTGCATGAGTGACATCGATGTAGTAGTCGCCATCGAAGTCGGGGTGAATTCCTCCTTGCAAGGTGACTTCGGTAGCACCGAGCAGTGATGCTTCGCGTGCACGGTCCGCAATGTCATCAAGTGTGAGCAGATATGGAGTTCCGCGAAGGTTGAGACTTAAGGGGCCTTTGGAAAAACCACAGAACTTGCACTTGTATGTGCACACGTTTGTGTAGTTGATGTTTCGGTTATGTACCCAAGTCACAGTGTTGCCCACGGCGCGATAACGCAGTTCATCTGCGTAGTCAGCCAGGTAACCCACCTCTGGTCCACGGGCACGGAAGAGGTCAACCACTTCTTTTTCGCCAAGTTCTTGACCGTTACGGTGGCCTTCCACAATTTCGGCAATTCGTCCTGTGGCTGCAGGTGCACTGTGGGGCACCAAAGTCATGGGTCGCACGTTGGAGCCCGAATACCACTGTGTTGATTTGTGGCCGACGAGCACAACTTCTGCACCGTCATGGACAACATCTGCTGCTGTCACTTTCTCTGGCCAGATTGCACCAGGGTCATCACGACCCAGACCTTCGGCATCACTTCGATCCAGCACGGGGAATTGCACTGCAGGGTCGAGCCATTTTTCGGGCGCCCGCACAAATTCTGGATACACAGTGAGACGTGGTGCTAAGACAAAGCCGCGTTCTTCGGTCACGGTGCGCAACCGATCAAGTGCTGGCCACGGACGCTCTGGGTTGACGTGATCAGCAGTGACGGGTGAGACGCCGCCCCAGTCGTCAATGCCTGCGTCTAGCAACACCGCAAAGTCGTCAGAGAGATTAGGAGGTGCTTGAAGATGAATTTCGGGTGGCAAGATCAATCGAGCAACGGCAATGGACCAGAGGTATTCGTCTTCTGGGCACGGACGTGCTTTGTGCATTGCTGTGCCGGGCTTCGGCAAAAAGTTTTGCACGATGACTTCTTGCAGATGGCCGTACTTGGTATGTGCTGCAGCCAGAAGATGCAATGCATCAATGCGGTCTTGGCGAGTTTCACCAAGACCCACCAAAATGCCTGATGTAAACGGAATAGCTAGCTCTCCGGCAGTGCACAAGGTGTTAATACGCCGTTGTGGTTCTTTGTCGGGTGCTCCGCGGTGACATTCCAAATCATCGCGCAGTGATTCGAGCATCATGCCTTGCGACGGCGAGACGCGACGCAACATGGCGAGTTCATCTTCATAGAGTGCGCCTGCGTTGGCATGGGGGAGAAGACCTGTTTCTTGGAGAACAAGTTGTGCCATCTCGGCGAGGTAATGCACCGTGGAGTCATAACCATGATCTTTTAGCCATGTGGCTGCAATGTCGTAACGAAGTTCAGGTCGCTCACCCAAGGTGAAGAGTGCCTCATGGCATCCGTTACGTGCGCCTTGTCGTGCAATGGCAAGAACATCATCAGGGGTGAGATAAGGCTTTTCGAGTCGAGCTGGTGGTTGGGCGAATGTGCAATAGCCGCACTTGTCGCGACACAACATGGTGAGTGGAATAAAAACCTTTGGCGAAAAAGTGATGCGGGTTCCATGTGCGGTGTTGCGCACGTGTTGTGCGCGAGCCATCAATTCATCAAGGGGTGCATGCACGAGGTCGTCAAAGAACGAACGCTCTAAGGGGTGCAAAGACAAAAGGTCTTCTTTGGAAAACTGGCGTAACAAAACGACACCTTTCAGGCGGTTGCGATCCAATGGGTTATGCCAGTGCCGGTCGACTTCTACGAACGAGTTAGAAAGTGTTCGTGAGCAGCCATGTTGACCGAGCAATCTTCAGTGTAGAAGGTTTATGCCTCGGAGTCGATGTTGGAGATGGCTTCAAACATTGCCGAGACATTGTGGCTCCCCATGGGAACGCGATGTCCGGTACGGCTAATGAAGCTCAATTGCACCCCGGTAACGGGATCTAGTGCGGTGAAGACTTGTTCGTGCCCATGTGCATCCACGATGACATCGGTGAGGCGAGGCACGCCGGCTGCATCAAGGGCATCTCGGGTGAATCCCGCATTAAGCACTTCAATAGCGATGTGTTGAACGCCAGAGCCATGTTGTGCAAGTTGTGTATGGACCGCTGGATTGTGACCGGGCCCCACAAGTACCACCGTGACGCCACCGGCCTCGGCGTTAATGACATCTGCATCGTCGGTGACGTACGTGCGAAAGCCCATCTCGGTAAAAAATTCTGTAGCGGCAACAAGATCAGCAACGGCCACCACCACATGGTCAATGCGGCAGGCGACAGTGTCCAGTTCGCTGCGCTCGGTTGTGCCGGCTTCTTTGACAGGTGCCGGCTCATCAAGAGATTCAGCAACTTCGATGCGATGAGTTTCGGATAACAAGATACGAAACAACTGTTCTGCGAAATCTGCATCAACTCCGGCGTCAATAGCCCACTGGCGACGAGTGGCCAAGACATCACGCACACGTTGCGGTTGAATAACTGCTGCGCCCGTGTGTTCCTTTAACTCCGCAACATCGCGACACACTTGCATGCGTTCGGCTAATAGACCCACGATTGCTGCGTCAATTGCGTCAATGTTTTTTCTGAGATCAGAAAGTTCAGCCATGGTTATTACTGTGCCTGAATTAATCGTTCTACATGTTTTGCAAGAACATCAATTTCGATGTTCACTGCATCGCCCACTGCGCGATGACCCAAAGTGGTGACTTCGGCAGTGTGGGGAATCACGGCAACTTCGAAAGTGTCTTCGGTGAGATTGAACACTGTGAGGCTGATGCCATCGACGGTGCAGCTTCCTTTTTCCACGACGTAGCGCATGAGTTCTTGTGGGATACGAACAACCAACTGAGGTACTGGTTGCACAATTGTTCCGACCGCATCCACATGACCCAACACAATGTGTCCACCAAAGCGGCCATTGGCCACCATGGGGCGTTCAAGATTCACAGGGTCGCCGGGGGAGAGATGTCCCAGGTTGGTGCGGGCATAGGTTTCGTCAGAAACGTCAGCAGTCCACCAGTTATCGCCTTTTTCTACGACGGTGAGACAGCAACCATTGACCGCAATAGAGGCGCCAATGCCTGAATCTTGGAGCACTGTTGTGGCAGAAATGGTCAAACGAGGACCATTAACGGCTTGGACAGCCCCTTTTTCTTCCACAATTCCGGTGAACACACTGCTGAGGCTACAACCCGATGAATCACCCTTGGGGGGTTGTAGGGGCTGTGGACAACCTCGTAGCCTGAAAGGGTCCTCGCGGGCTCTGGCTCGCGTGCGATGTCATTGCCAAAGGTTGGCTGTGACGCCCTCTCTCATCAAAGGAATAGAGGCCCACTATGTCGAAGAACGACACCATTGCCACATACCGTCAGCACGGTACCGACACGGGATCTCCCGATGTGCAGATTGCGCTCCTTACCGATCGCATCAACCACCTCACAGATCACTTGAAGACTCACCCCAAAGATCACCACAGCCGTCGCGGCTTGTTGATGTTGGTGGGTCGTCGTCGCCGCATGCTCGACTATGTCCGCGATCGCGACATTGCTCGCTACCGCGAACTGTTGGCAAAGCTCGGCCTTCGCCGTTAAAACCACACGTCTTCTCACCGTCACCTTTTTGTTGTCGGTTGTCAGTCGAGAGTTCCGCGCCATGGGGCGGGATTGCCGACTGGGAACCGGCTTGTAGTGGGTGAAGAAGACATCACATAACAAAGGGAGTTCCCATGGCTGACGCCATTCGTGTTTCGGCACCCGTTTCGGGTTCCGATAAGACCATGTCTTTTGAGACTGGCAAACTTGCAACCCAATCACAAGGTGCAGTCGTTGCATCTATTGATGGCACAATCGTGCTTGCAACCGCAAACGCCGCCCGCGGTGTACGTGACGGAATTGATTTTTTTCCACTCACCGTTGACGTAGAAGAGCGTGCATATGCAGCAGGAAAAATTCCTGGTGCATTCTTCCGCCGCGAAGGTCGCCCATCTGAGCAGGCCATCTTGACCTGTCGTTTGATTGACCGTCCACTTCGTCCCGCTTTCCCTGATGACTACCGCAATGAGACACAAATCGTGATCACCGTTGTGGGCGTCGATATGGAAAACCCACACGACGTGATTGCGATCAACGCATCATCTGCTGCACTCATGATTAGCGGTATTCCATTTGAAGGCCCCATTGGCGCAGTGCGGATGGCGTACTCACAAGATGGCGAATGGATTCCACACCCCACATATGCAGAGGGCAACAACGGAACATTTGAAATTGTTGTTGCGGGTCGCGAACTCGACAACGGAGACGTTGCCATCATGATGGTGGAAGCTGGCGGAACCGAGAAGTCATTTGAGTTCTACGCAGACGGAGCACCGAAGGTGTCCGAGCAAGTCATCGCTGATGGCCTTGAGACTTCAAAGAAGTGGATCAAAGAATCCATTGCCCTGCAGCGCCAGTTGGTTGCAAGTGTCATTGCTACACGTGGCCCGATCACTTCGTTGGAATACACCCCAGTGCGTGACTACAGCGATGAGATTTTTGCTGCAGTGGAAAGAGTTGCAACGCCAAAACTGGCAACAGCAATCACCATCGCATTGAAGGCCGATCGCAATGCAGCAACCGATGCTGCAGCAGCGGACACTGTTGCTGAACTGTGTGCAGATGGTGCGCCATTTGCCGGACAGGACAAAGCAGTGAAAGAAGCTGTGCGTAGCCTCACCAAGAAATTGGTGCGCAAGCGCGTTGTGGAAGATGGCATTCGTATTGATGGTCGCGGCCCTCGTGATCTTCGTGCGCTTTCCTCCGAGGTGGGCACATTGCCTGCAGCACATGGAACTGGTTTGTTCCAGCGCGGCGAAACACAAGTGTTGAACGTGTGTACGTTGGCAATGCCACGCATGAATCAGATGTTGGACACATTGGGTCCAGACAACGAGAAGCGTTACATTCACCACTACAACATGGCTCCTTGGGCAAATGGTGAAACCGGTCGCGTGGGAACACCCAAGCGTCGCGAAATCGGACACGGTGCACTCGCTGAGCGCGCATTGCTTCCTGTTGTGCCAAGCCAAGAAGAATTTGCTTACGCAATTCGTCTGGTGAGCGAAGTGTTGTCCTCGAACGGTTCAACCTCGATGGCTTCTGTATGTTCCTCAAGCTTGTCGTTGATGGATGCCGGCGTGCCCATTAAGGCTCCCGTATCCGGTATTGCAATGGGTTTGATCTATGCAGAAGGCAAGTACCTCACATTGACTGACATCCTTGGTGCCGAAGACGCATTTGGCGACATGGACTTCAAGGTTGCAGGTACCGAAGACGCAGTGACCGCATTGCAACTCGACACCAAGATTGATGGAATTCCTGCCGATGTATTGGCTGCTGCATTGCAGCAAGCACGTGATGCACGTATGGAAATTCTTGCGTCCATGAATTCAGCTTTGGCTGCACCACGCACCGAAGTTGCAGAGACTGCACCAAAGATTGTGTCCTTCACAATTCCTATGGACAAGATTGGTGAAGTGATTGGGCCAAAGGGCAAAGTCATCAACACCATCTCTCAAGAGACCGGTGCCGACATTGCAGTGAGCGATGACGGAGCAGTGGGCATTGTGACTGTGGGATCACCTGACAACTTCCGTGTGGAAGATGCCAAGGCCCGTATCCTTGCAATTGTTGATCCACCAACGGCAGAACTCAATGCAATCTATGAAGGTCGCGTTGTCAGCACCACCAAGTTCGGTGCATTTGTCAACATCTTGCCTGGACGTGACGGTTTGATCCACATCTCCAAGTTGGGTAACGGACAGCGCGTGAACAATGTGGAAGATGTTTTGACATTGGGCGATGTTGTTCGCGTGCGCGTTGACGATGTGGACGACAAGGGCAAGGTCAGCTTGACTCCAGTTGACGCTGATGGAAACGATCTTCCAGGTGGCGGTGGAGGTGGCGGTGGAGACCGCGGCCCACGTGAGCGTCGTGATCGTGATGATCGCGGTGGACGCGAGGATCGTGGACCACGCAACCGTGACCGTGATCGTGGGCCTCGTGAAGCACGCGAACCACGTGAGTCACGTCAAGACGGCCCAGTAGAAGTCTCATTCGAAGATGAATTCGAGAGCGAACTTCGTTCTGAGCTCGGCGACCTTGGTCCCGACACACGCAATGAGCGTGGTGGCGACCGTAATCGTCGCCGTCGCTAGAGACCTCCAACGACTACCGTTACTCCCATGATTCGTGTGGGAGTTGTCGGGGCCGCTGGCCGGATGGGTGCAACAGTGTGTGACGCTGTTGCAGCCGCAGAAGGACTAGAACTTGCCGCCGCTGTGGACATTGTCCACGGCGGCGGTCTTGTTCATGGCCTCACTATTGAAAGCGACTTGAAGGCTCTTGCTGATGCGCGATGTGACGTGGTGGTGGACTTCACTGTGGCCGATGCTGCACGTACCACCTTGCCGTGGCTTGCCTTGCATGGCATGCATGCAGTGGTGGGAACGACTGGTTTTTCAGAAGAAGACATCGCAGCTTTCGGTGCATCGTTTACGGGGAGCAACTGTCTCATCGCGGCAAACTTTGCGATTGGAGCGGTGTTGATGATGAAGTTTGCCGAGCAGGCCGCGCCATATTTTGAAACAGCGGAGATCATTGAGTTTCACCACAATGCAAAAGCAGATGCACCTAGTGGTACTGCCTTGGCAACAGCGCAACGTATGGCTGCAGCAAGCCAAGAGTGGGCAGCAGATCCCACCAAGCACGAAGTCATTCCTGGCGCACGCGGTGGCGAGGGGCCAGCGGGAATCAGAGTGCACGGTGTGCGCATGGTGGGAATGACGGCTTCCCAAGAAGTGATCTTGGGTACCACTGGTCAAACCCTCACTATTCGTCATGACTCACATGACCGTGTGAGTTTTATGCCAGGCGTAGTTCTTGCATGTCGCAAAGTTGCTGAGTTGCCGCAACGACTCACCATGGGTATTGACACACTTCTATAAATGAAAAAGCCCGCCTCGACAGAATCGAGACGGGCTATTCGACGAGTGACTACTCGCTGGAATGTTTACGAAAGTGCTTGTACAGCAGCTTCGTAATTTGGTTCGCTAGCGATGTCGGCGACGAGCTCTGTGTGCAGAACTTTTCCTGATTCATCTGCAACAACAACGGCGCGTGCAAGTAGACCATTGAAGGCTCCTTCGTTCAGAAGCACACCAAATGCATCACCGAAACCGCCACGGAATGAAGATGCATTTTGCACATTGCTGAGTCCTTCAGAACCACAGAATCGACCTTGTGCGAAGGGGAGGTCTGCAGAGATGCAATAGACCACGGTGTTGTCAAGCGATGATGCAAGCTCGTTGAAGCGGCGCACGCTTTGTGCACACGTAGGAGTATCCACGCTGGGGAAAATGTTGAAGATGACTCGCTTTCCTGCAACATCGGAGTTGCCGAAATCTTGCAGGTTTGCTGCAGTCAAAGTGAATGAGGGAAGCGTCTGTCCAGGTTGTGGTAGATCGCCGACTGTGTTGACGGGAGTGCCGCCGAATGAGGTTTGTGCCATGTGCCGAAGCCTACGCCACAGTTGGGCTCATGCTTCAGGGGCACCGGGAGATTTACGACGGGAAGCCTGAAAAAAGGAAATTCCAAACAACCCACCGACAACCCACCATTGGTATTGGTCAATCCAGTCCAAGATGGAGCGGATCTCTTCTTCGAAAGCTTTTCCGCCGTACCACAGCACAATAAGGCGCACTGCAATGCCAGTAGTGACGAGGGCAACGAATTTGGCAGGTGCCATCTTGAGATGGCCCACCATGAGACAGACAATGTTGGACGCCGGCATCAAGAGAACTGCGAGCCAACCTGCACGTGCGGTAGCAACTTCGGTCCATCGATAGATCTTGGGCATCTCGCCCACTTGAGACTCTGTCCAACGCAGTGCGCGCTCGCCAAACCATCTCCCCACAAAGAAGAGCGCAAGAGCGGCGGCGAGGAGGCGAAGAAACCCAATCACGAAATACGGCAGGGGGTCGATGAAGGGCACAGCCCCCAGAAGGTTGCGGTTCCTGGCGCTCAAACTCAAAATCGCAATGGGGTATTCATCCACTAGAGCGGGGCCAATGTTGGAGCCGATAGTGCCTGCGGCAAACAGCATTGAAGTGACAACCAACAGGAGTTTGCGCATTCCAAAACGGTACCGCCTTGAAATGGTTCTGCCCCCTTGTGGGATTGCTACGGTTTGTCTTTGTGGTTTTGTGCCACATGAAACTAAGGGGGACTCCATGAAGGGCTTAATGCAGCCAACCCAATTGACGGTGAACTATCTCTTTGATCGTGCAGAGAAATACCACCGCGACAAGCACATTGTGACTGCCACTGCTACAGGTCGCGAAAGAATCACCTATGGAGAGTGGGCAGAGCGCACGCGTCGTCTTGCAACTGTGTTGGACAACTTGGGAATCTCTCAATACGGCCGTGTGGCCACGTTTGCATGGAACACTCAGCGCCATTTGGAGTTGTATTTTGCGGCTCCCTGTAGTGGTCGCGTGTTGCACACGCTCAACATTCGTTTGTTTCCCGAACAGTTGACCTACATCGTTAATCATGCAGAAGATGAAGTGATCTTCATTGATACGTCGATCTTCCCTTTGATTCAGCCACTTCTCTCTACGTTTACCACGGTGAAGCATCTGGTCTTTATGTATGACGGCAAGGGGGAAGTGCCCGATGCAATTCCCGGTTTTGAAGTCCACGAGTATGAGGCATTGCTTGCCAAGGCGGCGCCTGCAGTGTGGTCGTCGAATATCGACGAAAATCAAGCAGCAAGTATGTGTTACACAAGTGGCACCACCGGCAATCCCAAAGGTGTCGTGTATAGCCATCGCAGCACCTACTTGCACACAATGGGTGCGATGGTGGCCGACTCAGTCGGCGTGTGTGAATCGGACATCTTGTTACCCGTGGTGCCGATGTTCCATGCAAACTCATGGGGCCTTGCACACGCAGGCGTAGCCACTGGCGCAGATTTGATTATGCCCGGGCCGGATTTGTCGGGGCCTGCGATTGCCAATCTCATTGTGGAAGAAAAAGTCACTGTGGCAGCTGGTGTTCCCACAATTTGGATGGCCGTGCTACCCGAATTGAAAGGCCGCGACACATCTTCGTTGCGTTCCATTCCTTGTGGTGGTTCTGCAGTGCCAAAAGCACTCAGTGAGGCCTATCGCGAACAAACAGGTCTGCCCATTTT
>CAEZWE010000069.1_pt1 | contig 9993 bp, 7 predicted proteins | sample 7264891 | NCBI WGS metagenome assembly CAEZWE01 (sample SAMEA6813872, study PRJEB35770) | uncultured Acidimicrobiaceae bacterium | biome: Freshwater; feature: Freshwater reservoir; material: water | place: Czech Republic | collected 2017-07-26 | depth 0.5m m | reverse complement strand
GTACGTAAAGTCCGACCCACCTGACCACTGATTGGTATCGGAAACCAATAACCTTGGGGGGTCATGTCTAGCCCCCGTATTCGCATCATCTCATTTATCGTGTCGAGCGTTCTTGTGCTGGGTGCCTGCGGATCCTCTTCAGAGCCCGACAGCGCAGGGGTCTTGCAATATGTAGGCCGCATACCTGGCGTGCAAGCCGATGGTTCAGGAGTCATTGTGGGCGGAGTGCGCGCTGAGTTGCCCATCCTGGATGGAGAAATGCTTGGTCCACGCGCAAGCGGCAATCGACTCCTTGTGATTGGTGACTCTATTTTTGAATCCACATCTCGTCGCTATGGGGGCGACATGTGCACGGCTCTTGTCCCACTGGGGTGGAGAGTTGCTGTGGAGGCCAAGTCAGGAGAACTTGTCGGATTCGGTCGAACGGTGATTCGTGAGCGCATCAACGAAGGTTGGGATGCGGCTGTTGTTTTCCTGGGCACCAATTTTGGCGGTGACCAAGTGAATTACGAACGAGATCTCACGCGCATTGTGGATGCGTTGGCTCCACGGCCGACACTTTTGCTCACAGCGACGTTGTTTAGAGATTCGATGAAACTTGTGAATGAGTCAATTCGTCGTGTCGCTTCGTTATATCCAAATGTGTCCGTTCTTGACTGGGGCACTGCGTCATTGCAAGAAGGCATTTTGAATCGCGACAAGATTCACCCCACTGATGCAGGGCGAAAGGTTCTTGTTGCATCGGTTGCTGCAGCACTGGGTAATGCTCCAAAGACTCCAGGCTCTTGCTTGGTCTCTATGTCGGATCTGCCCCTTGATGAAGACAACGGGGCCACCTCGACCACTGTGGACGATTCGAACGGGACTTCACCTACTACTACCGTTCCTGCTCAAAGTACGACCACCGTCGCGCCTAGTTCGCCGTCTGGGCAGTAGTGCTACAAGTTCAAGAACTCACCGTGGAAGTCGGTGGACGCAATGTGGTGGAGGGTGCAACGTTCACCATCATGGCCCGCGACAAGGTGGGGATTGTGGGGCGAAACGGTGCCGGCAAGACGTCCATGTTCAAAGTGTTAGGTGGCGATGCTGAACCTGCACGAGGAAAAGTGACAAGAAGCGGGGCATTTGGTTATCTCTCCCAGGATCCACGCACATCTCCTGAGATGGAAAAGAAGCCTGCAATTAGTCACGTGCTTTCTGGGCGCAATATTGATGGTGATCTTGAACGGTTGGAAAAACTGCGTATTGCAATGGAGGAAAGTAGCGACGAAAAAAATGTTGCTCGTTTCGCCAAAGCAGAGGAGGAGTTCAATCTCAAAGGCGGGTACTCGGCCGAAAGTGAAGCGCGATCAATTGCAGCTGGTCTCGGTTTGCAAGCTACTCGTTTGGATTTACCTTTAGGTGTGTTGTCTGGTGGTGAGCGTCGCAGGGTGGAACTAGCGCGCATTTTGTTTGCAGGAAGCGACATGCTGCTTCTCGATGAACCGACAAACCACTTAGATCTCGATGCCAAAACATGGTTGTTGAATTTCTTGCGTAACTACAAAGGCGCACTTCTTGTCATCAGCCACGACTTGGAACTACTTGATGAGGCAATCACACGAGTGTTGCATTTGGATCGACCCGATGAAGATGATGTCGGAACCGTATATGAATATCGCGGTACCTACAGTCAGTACAAGCGGTCACGAGCTGAAGATGAAGCACGCGCCGAGAAGAAAGCATCGATGCAGGCTAAAGAAGTAGCGCGCTTGCAAGAAGTAGTGGATCGCTTTGGCGCGAAAGCATCCAAGGCCACCATGGCGCACAGCATTGAAAAACGTATTGCTCGTATTGAATCGGGTGGAGTTGCGGCGCGTAAGAAAGATCGTGTGTTGAATGTGAAGTTTCCCGACCCACCACAAAGTGGAGTCACAGTGATTGAGACCAAAGGCCTCAGCAAGGGCTACGGAGGTCCTGCTGTTTTTGAAGATGTCACCTTTGATGTAGGACGAGGCGAACGACTGCTGGTGTTGGGCCTCAATGGTGCGGGCAAGACATCTTTATTGCGAATACTTGCGGGGCAAACAACTGCGACAATCGGTGACTTCACTTGGGGTTACCAAGTGAGTGTGGGGTACTTTGCCCAAGAACATGACACTTTGGATCCCTATCAATCACTTATTTGGCATATGCGTCGTGAATTACCATCTGGATCTGGATTGACGGAAACCCAATTGCGCGCGTTGCTCGGCATGTTTGGTCTGCAGGGCGAAAAAGTATTTCAGGAGTCCGGGTCTCTGTCTGGTGGAGAAAAGACAAAACTTGCCTTGGCGATGTTGATGGTGGGTCGAAATAATGTTCTGCTTCTTGACGAGCCCACAAACAACTTGGATCCGCACAGTCGTGAATCTGTGGCCAGTGCCCTTGAGTCATGGAAGGGCACCATCATTATGGTGAGCCACGATGTGGAGTTTGTGGAACGACTCAAGCCCACCAAAGTGTTATTAATGCCTGATGGTCAAGTGGATTACTTCAGTCGAGAATGGCTGGAATTGGTGGGCTTGTCCTAGATACACGGTGAACTCATGCCCAGAGGGAGTGCCCTGATACGGTCAGTTCCCATGAAGTATGGAATTTTCAGTGGGACCGTCAATGACGGAACAATCGATGACGTAGTGAACGAAGCACGTCAGGCCGAAAAAGATGGGTTCGCCAGTTTTTGGGCTCCGAATATCTTTGGACACGACGCCTTAACCACTCTTGCCATTGTGGGCCGTGAAGTTCCACGCATCGAATTGGGTACCTCAGTTGTTCCTACTTACCCACGACATCCCCATGCCATTGCTCAGCAGTGCCATACGGTGGCGGCCGCATCGGGTAATCGTCTCACCTTAGGAATTGGTCTCAGTCACAAGATTGTCATTGAGAGCATGTTGGGTATGTCTTATGAAAAACCCGTACGTCACCTGAAGGAATATCTCAGCGTGTTGATGCCACTGTCACGCAATGAGCCAGCCAGCTTTGCGGGCGAGACCTACAACGTGCATGGTGGAATCTCTGCCAAGGGATCCAATGGTTTTGGCGTTGTCGTTGCAGCACTGGGAGAGCAGATGTTGCGCGTGACTGCAGCTATGGCCGAGGGTACTTTGACATGGTGTACGGGACCAGCCACTTTGTCTAGCCACACCATTCCCACCATCAACCGCGCCGCTGAGGAGTTTGGTCGCCCCACGCCTCGCGTTATTGCAGCACTTCCCGTGTGCGTGACAAATGACAAGGCTGCTGCCGCGGAACGTGCAGCAAAAGTATTTGCCGTATATGGAACACTGCCTAGCTACCGCGCAATGTTGGACAAAGAAGGTGCAGCCGGCCCCGCTGATATTGCAATCACCGGTTCAATTGCAGAAGTACAAGACCGCGTTGCCGCATTGGCCGACATTGGCGTCACCGATTTTGCTGCAGTGGAGTTTGGTGCCACACCAGACGAAATCGCAGAGACCCGTGCGGCTATTAAGGGCCTCTTGTAAAAATGGTTTCTTTGTTTGACGCCGTGTCGTTCACGCGCGGTCGAGATATGAAGAACCGCTTCATGCTGGCCCCGCTGACGAATCAGCAAAGCCACGTAGATGGCACATTGTCTGAGGATGAATATCGATGGCTAACAATGCGTGCACAAGGTGGCTTTGGTTTAACGATGACGTGTGCCTCCCATGTGATTGCAAATGGCCAAGGATTTGCAGGTCAGTTGGGCAGTTTTGATGATGCCCATCTCGATGGACTCTCTCGCTTAGCCGAAGGTATCAAGGCACAAGATTCACTCGCCATTGTGCAGTTGCATCATGCGGGTCGTCGTTCGCCTGCTGATCTCATTCATCAAGAGCCATTGAGTTCTGGCTCGGATGCAAAACTTGGCGCACGCGAGATGACCACTGGTGAGGTGGAAGAAGTCATTGAGGCATTTATCTCTGCCGCTGTGCGTGTGGAAAAGGCCGGGTTTGAAGGAATTGAACTTCACGGCGCACATGATTATCTACTGTGTCAGTTTCTCAATGCGGAATTGAATCAACGCACTGATCAGTACGGGGGTTCTCTCGAGAACCGATCACGCATAATTTTTTCCGTCATTGACGGCATTCATGCTCGATGTGGTGAGAACTTTCACGTGGGGATTCGACTTTCGCCTGAAAGATTTGGGATGAAGACCACTGAAATCATCGAGGTCTATGGTCGTCTTGTGGATACAGGAAAAGTGGACATGATTGACATGTCCTTGTGGGATGTCTTCAAGCTTGGTGCTGATGAGGGTTTCGAGGATCAACGATTAATTGACATTTTTGCAAATCTTGAGCGTGGAAATACTCGACTAGCTGTTGCAGGAAAGCTCTACAACGCGCCAGACATGCAACGCGCCATTGATGCCGGTGCCGACATCGTTGCTGTGGGTCGTGCGGCGGTCACTAATCACGATTTTCCGAATCAGACAGCCAAGAATCCGAACTTTGAAATGCGTGCGTTACCAGTATCCCGCGAGGCACTGAGAAGCGAAGGACTCAGTGACGTCTTCATTGGGTACATGGGTAACTGGGCTGGTTTTGTCGGCGATTAAAGAGCCGACCATCAATGAGTTATTGAATTAGTGCAACTGCACAGGTGTGCCACTTCGGCCTACCTGATCAAAAAAGTCATTGCCTTTGTCGTCCACCACGATGAAAGCAGGGAAGTCTTGCACTTCAATTTTCCATACCGCTTCCATGCCAAGCTCTGGATACTCAAGAACTTCTACTTTTGTGATGCAGTCTTGTGCAAGACGAGCCGCAGGTCCGCCGATTGAACCCAAATAAAAACCGCCATGCGCTTTACATGCCTCGGTGACCTGGCGGGATCGATTTCCCTTGGCCAACATGATGAAAGATCCGCCAGCTGCTTGGAAATCTTCCACGTAACTATCCATACGTCCCGCCGTAGTGGGCCCGAATGAGCCTGAAGCCATACCTTCGGGAGTTTTTGCGGGGCCTGCGTAATAGACACAGTGGTCCTTCATGTACTGAGGTAATCCTGCACCTGCATCCAATCGCTCTTTGAGCTTTGCGTGCGCGATATCGCGTGCCACCACCATGGGGCCTGTCAGCATCACACGTGTCTTGACGGGGTACTTGGTCAGAGTTGCACGAATCTGATCCATGGGTTGCGTGAGATCAATATGTACAACTTCATCACTGAGATCATCAGTGGTGACTTCCGGAAGGAAACGTGCGGGGTCTGTTTCCAATGCTTCTAGAAAAATACCTTCTTTGGTGATTTTGCCTAGTGCTTGACGGTCGGCACTACACGAGACTGCAAAAGAGACTGGGCAACTTGCGCCGTGACGAGGTAGACGCACAACGCGCACATCGTGACAGAAGTATTTGCCACCGAATTGTGCGCCAATACCAGTCTCTTGCGAGAGCTTGAGGATTTTTTGTTCAAGTTCAATATCGCGGAAGCCGTGGCCCAACTCGCTGCCTTGGGTAGGGAGAGAGTCGAGATAACGAGCACTTGCAAGTTTTGCGGTCTCTACTGCTTGTTCAGCAGATGTTCCACCAATCACAATTGCCAAGTGATACGGCGGACATGCTGCTGTACCTAATGTGATCATTTTTTCGAACACCCACGGCAACAATGCTTTTTCATTCAACAATGCTTTGGTCTCTTGAAATAGGTAGCTCTTGTTGGCAGAACCGCCACCTTTTGCCATGAACAAGAACTTGTAAGCATCGCCGTCGGTTGCAGAAATTTTGATTTCAGCGGGAAGGTTGTTGCCGGTGTTTTTCTCGTCATACATGTTGAGCGGTGCCATCTGGCTGTAGCGAAGATTGCTCGTGAGGTAGGTGTTGTAGACGCCACGGGCAATAGCTTCTTCGTCACCTCCGCCTGTCATGACGAACTGACCCTTCTTGGCCTTCACGATTGCTGTACCTGTGTCTTGACACATAGGAAGCACCCCACCGGCAGCGATGCTTGCGTTCTGCAAAAGATCTAAGGCAACAAAGCGGTCATTAGGACTGGCTTCGGGGTCTTTCAAGATGTTGTTCAACTGTTGCAGGTGTCCGGGGCGCAACAGATGAGCGATGTCGCGCATGGCCACTTCGGTGAGAAGTGTGAGTGCTTCTGGTTCTACTTTGAGAAATGTTCCCAAGGGTGTCGTTACTTCGGAGACACCCTCAGTGCTGATGAGGCGATACTGCGTGGTGTCGGGCCCCAAGGGGAGAATCTCTGTAAATGCGAAATCTGCCATACCTTGAGGTTAGGTCCCCAATGCTGTAGGAGCCCTATAGAGATCTACGACTTATAGATCTGGACGGGTCGGCCAATCGTGTTTGGGGTAACGCCCTGCCATTTCCTTTCGTACTTCGGTCCATGAGCCCGACCAGAAGCCAGGAAGGTCCGAGGTGACTTGGATGGGGCGATCTGCGGGCGAGAGTAGCTGCAGGCGCAATGGCAGAGTTCCATTCATCACTGAGGGATGCATGGTGACCCCATAGAGTTGCTGCACGCGAATGGCCACGGTGGGCGCCGCGGGGTCTGCATAATTGATCTCGGTGTCACGGCCTCGTGGTGGTGAGAAATGTGAAGGTACTAATTCATCAAGATGCATACTGCGATCCCAGCCCAGCTCTGCTTGAAGAATCATGGTGAGATCAATTGCGGTGAGGTCTTTTTTGCCGGTGGCCCCCACCAGGTACGGAGGTAACCATTCATCGATGGTGGCCAAAAGATGTTTGTTGGACGTATCTGGCCATGTATCTCCAAGGTGATGTCGCACACATGCAACACGTTGACGAAACTGCAGTGCAGACCCGCCAGAGAGACATGCAAAAGTTGTGGAGCGCACTCTGTCAATAAGTGCCTCGGTGGTTTCTGCACCTGGAACTGGTGTCAGATCGCGTTCATCAATGCGAATGTTTCCCACTTTGCGTACCACGCGCTGCACGAGATCGTCGAGTTGTTTGTCCCACAACAGATACGAGTCCACTTCGACATCATCACCAAGAACTGGAGCGATGACGTCTATGTCGACTGCTGCTGCACGCCGCAGACGCGCAGTTCCACGTTGAGCATTGATGTCGGCAGCAACAATGAACTGATCCTTGGCAAGTGAGTCCTTGTTGTCACATTGCACTGCGCCACCACTGCGCATGACGAATTGCCCGACTGATGATCGGCGCATGGCGAGTCTGTCGGGATACGCCGAGAGCAAAATGGGGCCACATATTTTGTCGATCACATCTGCGGAGACAAATGTTTGGGCGGTAATGGATGCTCGACGGGCAATGTCACGCGCACTGTGCTGCACACGACGTAGAGCTCCACGGTCAATGAGATCATGTGATTCCAGATCAGTGACTGCTTTGACACGCAGTGCGATGTCGGTGGGGGTGTCGTCGGGTCGACCGCGCATAATGTCTCGCTCATCAAGAAGGGCAGCCAATATGCAGGAAATCCATCCCTGTGCTGGATCATCTCGGTGACGGGCCACCATGGTGCCAAGACGTGGGTGTAGTGGCAAAGTGAGCACTTGTCGACCCAGCGCAGTAATGGCGCCATCGTCATCTACAAGGTGCAATGTGCGCAAGGTTTCTACTGCCAGACGAAATGTCTTCTCAGGAGGTGCGTCAAGAAATCTCAACGATTCAAGAGGGGTTCCCCACGCCGAAATTTCCAGTGCCAGTCCTGTGAGATCGGTTTGGGTGATCTCAGAAGGTAGGTGTGCCAGTCGTGTTGCATCTTCGATACGGCTCCACAACCGGTATGCCACCCCTGGTCGAACACGTCCTGCGCGACCACCTCTTTGTTCAGCCGACGCACGAGATGAAGTAATCGTCACAATTTCGGTGAGTCCCGTACGGGGATCCAGGCGAGGAGTGCGTGCAAGACCGGCATCAATGACAATGTGCACACCTTCAACAGTGAGTGAGGTCTCTGCAATATCTGTCGACAACACAACCCGTCGCTTTCCACCACTAGCTGGGCGTAAAGCAGCATCTTGTTCTTCAAAAGGTAATGCCCCTGCAAGTCTCACGACATCAACATGTGCCCCAAGCTTTTCCGACAGAATCGTTTGCGTGCGATTGATCTCGGCAATTCCCGGAAGAAACACCAAGATGTCTCCTTCGTCATCACGTAGAGCAGTTATGACGGTGTCAGCAACGCTGTTTTCTAGACGACTGTCTTTTTGGCGGGGCACATAGCGCACATCAACGGGAAAAATCTTTCCATCCGAGAACACAACGGGTGCATTGTTGCCATTGTCTGCAAGCACTTGTGAGAAAAGATCAGACTGTGCAGTTGCAGACATTGCTAACACTTTTGTGGAAGCTTCCCAAGTCGTCATTGCGTCAAGAAGAAATGCAAGTCCAGTATCGGTGGGCAGATTGCGTTCATGAACTTCATCAAAAATAACGAGAGCGGTTCCTTCTAAGGTGGGGTCTTGTTGTAATCGACGAGTCAACACCCCTTCGGTGAGCACTTCTATGCGTGTGCTTGGACCAATGCGTCGTTCATCGCGTGTCTGAAAACCCACCGTGTCGCCCACGTTTTCTCCCAGCATTGTTGCCATTCGCACAGCCGCTGCACGTGCCGCTAATCGGCGAGGCTCCAACATGATGATCTTGTGACCATTCACCCATGGTTCATTAATGAGCCGCAGAGGGACAAGCGTTGTTTTGCCTGCACCTGGCGGAGCAACCAAGACAGCATGGCGATGTGTTGCAAGCGCGTGTCGCAGTGGTGTGATTGCTTCCTCAATGGGAAGCCCGCTGTTGGCGACTAGATCAGACAAGTGCAGGCGTTCCGCGGAATGAACCGGGATCGCCAGGAGCGGGAAGCATGGGCTTGGACCATGCGGTCAATGTGGCGACCTGGGATGCAACGTCTTTCCATTCAGACGCAGTCCAACCCTGAGCAACTGCAGGAATCGCACCGTTTGATTGAATGAGGACAAACGCAGGCAATTCAGTCAATCCCAATGCACGCACTACATGGCGCTCGGGATCACAAAAAACCAAGAACTCGTCGGCATATGGTCCCAAGAAAGCGCGAGCTTCGTCTGGGTCACAGGTCATGATGAAGTTCACTCGCACGGCGGCGCCACTGAATTGGCGCATGACGCGCACAGCGGTCTCGAGAATCCATGAACTTTCATTGGTGAATGGATCGAGCACTACTGATGCGAGATGGAAAGTGGTGAGCCATTCTCGCAATGTGCGTCCTTCACGGCCAACAGGTGTGAGGGTGAGATCGAGGCTGGGATTGGGGAGAGATGCGCTTGCCACGGCTTCCACGCTAGTGGCTAGGCATTGGAGCAGAGAAGCCTTATGTACTCAGGACGGGGGCTCGGTTCGGGTCTAGGTTGTCTGTATCGGTACCAAAGGAGCAGTTGATGGGTGAAATGGTGGAATTTGCAAGCAATGGGGGAACTTGTCGGGGGTACCTGGCAGGCACATCGGGTCCTGGAGTTGTAGTGATTCAAGAATGGTGGGGACTTGTTCCTCACATCACAGACATCGCGGACCGTTTTGCTGCAGAGGGGTTTGTTGCACTGGCACCTGATCTGTATCACGGCGAAGTGACCACCGAGCCCGATAGTGCCGGCAAGTTGCTCATGAGTTTGAATCTGGCAACTGCCGCCAAAGATCTCAGTGGAGCAATTGACCTCTTGCAAAAAAAGACTGGGCAGGCCCATGTGGGTGTGACGGGATTTTGCATGGGAGGCGGGTTGACACTGATGGTGGCATGTCAGCGCCCTGATGCAGTTGTTGCTGCTGCGCCGTTCTACGGAGGGATGCGGCCAGATACTCCCATTAATTGGGACAACATGACTGCAGTGGTGGAAGGCCATTATGCAGAACACGACCGCGGCAATGCTGCACCTGAGGCAACAAAGGACCTTGAAGTGCAGTTACGCGCTATGGGCAAAGATGCAACATTTCATGTGTGTCCAGGCACGCAACACGCGTTCTTCAATGACACACG
>CAEZWE010000068.1_pt1 | contig 10089 bp, 10 predicted proteins | sample 7264891 | NCBI WGS metagenome assembly CAEZWE01 (sample SAMEA6813872, study PRJEB35770) | uncultured Acidimicrobiaceae bacterium | biome: Freshwater; feature: Freshwater reservoir; material: water | place: Czech Republic | collected 2017-07-26 | depth 0.5m m | reverse complement strand
TCTCCAAGACCCTCGACCATGTAGCCAAGAGCATCGATGGCAAGTTGGGCGTCCTTCAATCGTGGGGGTTCACTCGACAGATGAATTGCTGCAAGCTCAAAAAGGCCCATTGCGTGATTGCTGACGACTACAGAGGCGGGAACGCCTTCGAGTCGCCGACGCGCCTCGGCCACTGCCTCTAGGGCTTCTGCGGTCTGATCGTTGAGAGGGCTATCTGAATGGGGGATGGTGTTGTCTTGGCTCATTGGGCGGTACCCTAGTAGCCGTCAATTAAACGAAGTGGGGTTTTGGCCCCCACCTAGCCACCCCAAGGCTTTTGGGAGTGCGCCAGGTCGAGACTGTGAGCGGCTTGTGCTGCTCTCTTCTGCTTCGCGCATTGGCGGATATGTTCCGCACCCGCGGTTCAGCATGAAGGAGGGCGTGGCCCATTGCACAAGAGAGACAGTCATAGTTACACCGCAAAATGAACCCCGCTACAACGAGCGCATTCGTGCGCGCGAGGTTCGCCTAATTGGACCAGATGGAAGCCAAGTGGGCATTCGCCCCACCGCAGACGCTTTGGTTTTGGCACGTGAATTAGATCTTGACTTAGTTGAGGTTGCTCCACTTGCTAACCCACCAGTGTGTCGCATTATGGATTACGGAAAGTTCCGATACGAAGAGGCGCAGAAGGCAAAAGAATCGCGGAAGAAAACAACTCATGTCACGGTGAAGGAAGTCAAATTCCGTCCCAAAATTGGCAAGGGTGATTTTGATACCAAGGTTCGCCACATGCGTGACTTCCTAGAGGATGGTCACAAGGTGAAAGTCACGTTGCAGTTCCGTGGTCGTGAGGTTGCTCACCCAGAGTTGGGAGCGCGCATCCTTGATGCCGCACTGGAACAACTGGGTCCACTTGCGAAAGTAGAAACTCAAGCTCGCCTTGAGGGCCGAAATATGACAATGGTCTTGTCTCCCGACAAAAAGCCCGCAAAGAAGAACGAAAAGGAACAGTCAGGGTCGACACCTCAAGTGGCGCCCGCTGAACCCACAACTGAGTCGCAAGATTCACAGTAAGTAACAACAGGAGGCACAACATGCCAAAGATGAAGACAAGCAAAACCGCAGCTAAGCGTTTCAAGAAAACAGGCTCGGGCAAGTTGCGCCGTCAACAAGCAAACCGCCAGCACTTGTTCGAAAAGAAGTCAAGTGTGCGTACACGTCGCCTAGCTGGCGATGTGGACGTTCATCCTGGTGATGCACGCAAGATCAAGCGTTTGCTTGCCGAGCGCTGAGTAAGTCGAGAGAGTTAGGAGAGAACAATGGCACGTGTAAAAAGAGCAGTACATGCTCGTAAGAAGCACCGTTCAGTATTAAAAAAGGCCAAGGGCTACTACGGCAATAAGAGTCGTTCATTTCGCGCAGCTAATGAACAGGTTATGCACTCTGGTCAGTATGCATTTCGTGACCGTCGTGCAAAGAAAGGCGAATTCCGCCGCTTGTGGATTCAGCGCATCAATGCTGCTTGTCGCTTGAATGACATTTCCTACAGCCGTTTCATCGCTGGTTTGAATGCTGCAGGAATTGAAGTAGACCGCAAGATCCTTGCCGATCTTGCAGTGCATGACGCTGAAGCATTCAGTGCATTGGTTGTTACAGCAAAGGCCGCACTGGTCTGAGTCGTTTACGACTGTCATCTGCGAACCCTCGGGTTCAGAATCTGCGGCGCCTTACTGGGCGCCGCAGTTTTCGTTATGAACAAGGTCAATTTGTGGTGGAAGGCCCGGTGCTTGTGCGAGAAGCAGTTGAAGCTGGCATGCACGTGCTCGAACAGTATGTACGCGATGACTACGACGGTTATCTCGCGCCCATAGATGCTTATGAATTGGATGAAAAAACCTTTCGTTCGGTGTCCGATACCGAATCACCACGGGGCATCATCGCAATCTGTGAAATGAATGATCCAGGTCCAATGGCATTTGGTGATGATGATTGGCTTGTTGTGTTGTGTGAAGTCAGTGATCCAGGAAACATGGGCACGCTCATCCGTAGTGCTGAAGCAGCCGGTGCGCGCGGGGTGGTGACTGTGGGATCCACTGTTGATCAATGGTCCCCCAAAGTGGTGCGAGCATCGGCGGGGGCTGTCTTTCATGTCCCTATTTGGAGTGTGCAATCGCTCGAGGCATTGAGTGAACTTGGCGTGCGATTGCTGGGCACCACGTCGCATGATTCATTGTCGGTCTCGCATCCTGAGTCAATGTATGACTGTGATTATTCAGGTCTTTTGGGTGTGGTGTTAGGCAATGAGGCTCATGGGCTCGATCCGGAAGCACCCGTAGATGGCTGGGTCACTATTGAACACGCAGGTCGATCAGAGAGCTTGAATGTTGCAATGGCTGGCACTGTTTTTGCCATGCACGTGGCGCATCAGCGAAGTGGGCAACCGTAATGCTCCCTTGCCATGTGGGTTCTGGCGAGTAGCGTTTCATTGGTTATGTCGTCTTCTTCGCACTCAGAACGCGCCTCTTTAGCGGATGCTTTGTCGTCGGGCATCTCGGCGATATCTCAAGCTGCCTCCACCTCTGAATTGCGTTCGGTGATGGCCACCCTGACAGGTAAGAAGGGTGCCGTAGCGGCCGTGAAATCCCAATTGGGTCGTCTCGACAACATTGAGGAGCGTAAAGCTCTAGGTGTCTTGGTGAATGAGGCAGTCGCAGCTCTTGAATCGGCTGCAGAGTCAAAGTTTCGCGAGCTAAAGCGTGCGGAATTTTCCACACAGATTTCTGCAGAAAAAGTAGACATGACCGAACTTGCTTTGAGCGCTCAGGCAAGTCAACGACGTGGTCGCATGCATCTGGTAACCCAGGCAACCGAGCGACTTGAAGATGTTTTTGTGGGATTGGGTTTTCAAATTGCTGAAGGTCCAGAAGTAGAAACTGATTTCTACAACTTTGAAGCGCTCAATATGCCGCCGAGCCACCCCGCACGTTCAATGTGGGACACATTGTTTATTGAGTCAGATGTTGAAGGCAGTGTTGTGCTGCGCACACACACTTCTCCTGTGCAGATACGTGTTATGCAGGAGTGGCCGCCGCCGATTTATGCGGTGATGCCCGGTCGAGTCTTCCGCAAAGAAACACCTGATGCCACACACATGCCGGTGTTTCATCAGATTGAAGGCCTTGTGATTGATCGAGGGATCACCTTTGCTGATCTTGCGGGAACTATTGAGTCCTTTACGAAAGCATTCTTCGGTGATGGTTTCACCTCGCGCCTTCGCCCGTCGTATTTCCCATTCACTGAACCAAGTGCTGAATTTGATATTCGCCGACCCGACGGTTCGTGGATTGAACTCGGTGGTTGTGGAATGGTGCACCCTCACGTTCTGCGTGCGGGGGGACTTGATCCTGAGGAATGGAGTGGCTTCGCATTCGGATTCGGTATTGACCGTATGGCGAAAGAACGCCATGGTGTAAACGACCTACGCGACATGTACTCAGATGACATTCGATTCACGGAGCAGTTCTCATGAAAGTTCTGCTGTCGATTCTCACGGAAATGGCCGACATCCCTCGTGATGTCGATCAAGTTGCCACAGCACTTAATTCACTTGGTCTGCCCGTAGAACAGATGCAGGTAGTGGGCAAACCTGTTGCTGGAGTCATTACCGCCAAGATTGTGCGCACGGAGAAACACCCAGATGCCGCCAAAGTGACGCGATGTTTTGTTGATGCAGGAGATGGCGAATTGCGTCATGTGTGGTGTGGTGCCACAAACATGAAAGATGGCGACATTGTTGCATTGGCGACATTGGGAACCACGATGCCCAGCGGGATGGAGATTGCCCGTCGGGGAATCTTGGGGATTGATTCTGAAGGCATGTTGTGTTCGGAAAGTGAACTTGGACTTGCAGAGGAATCAGACGGCATTGTCATTTTGCCGGCAACAACTCCACTTGGAGTTGGAGTCTTTGATGCCTTGGGAATCGAACATGATGTGGTTCTCGAATTAGATCTCACTCGTAATCGAGCAGATTGCTGGGGACATTTGGGAGTTGCTCGTGATCTCGCTGCATATTTCAATGTGCCACTTCGTGGTCCGCGTTGCGAGCCAGGAGCTTTGGGAGCAGCAAAAGAAATTCCTGTGGCGATTAAAGACGAAGAACATTGTGGCTCTTTCACGATTTCTTACGTCAGTGGTGTCAGGGTAGGGAGTTCGCCGCAGTGGGTATCGTCGCGTTTGGCTCATTTGGGAATGCGTTCCATTAACAATGTGGTTGATGCCTCGAATTTGGTGATGTGGGAAACGAATCAACCAAATCACGCATACGACGCCGATGTTGTCTCTTCTTTTGTGGTGCGATTGGCACGCGACGGAGAAGTGATGACCACCCTTGATGAGGCTGTGCGTTCACTCAGTGTGGAGGATCTTTTGATCTGTGATGGCAAAGACGACTCCGCCGTGGGACTCGCAGGAGTCATGGGGGACCTACATTCTGAGATCACTGATGCAACGGTGAATCTCGCCATTGAAAGTGCGTGGTTTAATCCAGATTCGGTGCGCTTTGCCGCACAGCGTCATGGGTTGCGCTCAGAGGCATCCGTGCGATTTGAACGCGGCACTGATCCTGAAGGTTGGGTGTTGGCAGCAGAACGATTTGTCACCATTTTGCGCGAGACTTGTCCAGATGTTGTGTTGCATGCATCGCCAGCAGTTGTGCGCAACGGTCATTGCCCACAAGTACGTGAAGTGAAAGTCTCCGCACAACAAGTTGAGAAGTTGTTAGGAGTGCATGTTCCTGTCGACAAGATGCTTTCCATTTTGGACTCCATTGGTTTTAAGCCCGTCCGAGATGGCGATGTCATTTCGGCCTCAGTACCCACATGGCGCCCTGATTGTTCGGAAACCGTTGATCTCATTGAGGAGATCGGGAGGCATTTCGGTTACGACAATATTGGTAAGACCGTTCCTCACTCCACTGTGCACGGGCGCTTGTCAACTATGCAGCAACGTCGACGAACAGTGCGGCAGGTACTTGTCGGTCTTGGTTTAGATGAAGCTATGCCATCTCCATTTCTTGCCGAAGGAGACCTTGTGGCGGTGGGTCTCCATGAAGATGACGTCCTAAGAATTGCGAATCCGTTAGTCGCAGACGAATCCATCTTGCGCACGTCATTGCGCCCTGGGCTTCTTCGCTCATTGAAATACAACCAGTCGCATCGTGCGTCACGAATTGGTTTATGGGAAATCGGCCATGTCTATCCTTCGTCGGGACAACAGTTGCCCAATGAATATGAGCAACTCACCATTGTTGTTGCAGGTGGAGACGCCACGACAGCACTTGGGCAATGGAATGCATTGTGTGATGCCTTATCGGTGGGGGCCCAACTAGATCAGACACGAGTACCAGATGGGTTACACCCCACGCGTTCGGCAACTCTTGCCCGCGGCAAAACCGTCGTGGGTGTAGTGGGAGAGATTGACCCATTCGTGTTGGATTCGCTCGGGATTGAAGGCCGCGTCAGTATTTTGGAAGTGAACCTCACCACAGTGTTGAACGAGACACCAAAACCTGTGCAAGCGCGAGATGTGAATCGTTTTCCTTCTAGCGACATTGATTTGGCTTTTGTGCTCGCCGACGACATTGCAGCCACGCAACTGCATCGGGCCATTCGCCAAGCAGCAGGAAAGAAATTGGTAGGTCTTGAGTTATTCGATGTCTATCGCGGTGCTGGTGTTCCAGAGAATCATCGCAGCCTTGCGTTTAGATTACGTTTGCAAGAACCTGGTGGCACGATGAACGAGTCCGACATTGCTGAAGTGCAGACAGCATGTATTGCTGCTGCGGAGAAAGTCGGAGCACAACTACGCAGTTAGTTGGAAGTCGGGTCTTGGGGAAAATTTCCCAGACGACGTAATGCAGAATCTTGTCGCTGCAAGACTTTGTTCCACAAGTTCTCTGGCTCAAGATCGACAACATCACCCATCTGTGATTCCACAATCCACCATGCACCTTCTGCAATTTCGGTGTGTAGTTGGGAAGGCCCCCATCCTGAGTAGCCGCGAAAGACACGGTGTGGGTAATCCTGTGATGGAACGTCATCGATGATGTCAAGAGTGCGAATGCCGGTGGTCGAGGTGGGATCTTGGGCGATACAAATGAATGAATCGGGGGCAACAGGCCCTCCGTAGAAATCCACTCTCGGGCCTGTGGCGGTCTCGATCCATTGCGACAGCGGTGGATGAGTAGGAGAGGTGAGGGCAACCCCTGGTCGATTCACGATGACCCCCATGGTTCCCTCGCTGTCCTCGTGAGCAAGAATCACAACGACAGCGCGCACGAAGTGTGGGTCCTCCAGAGGTGGTCGAGCCAGCAGGAGACAGCCAGCCCGTAAAGGAATCATTGTATTATCATTCACTATCCCGTATAGTAATACATCTATGGTAAAAGTCGGCATCGTAGGGGCATCGGGGTACACAGGCGCTGAATTGTTGCGTCTGTGCGCCCAGCATCCCCAAGTAGAAGTTGTGGTCGCCACCGGTGATTCTCAGGCCGGGACCCTCGCTTCGGTCCTATATCCCTCGCTGGCAGGGGCGTATCCCAATTTGGTTTTTGATGAGTTCTCTGCAGAGAGATTCGCTGGTCTGGACGTGGTTTTTTTGGGAGTTCCGCATGAGGCTGCATTAGAGATTGCTCCTCAACTTGTGGACAAGGTCGGATGTGTTATTGATCTTTCCGCGGCATATCGACTCAAGGACTCCTCGCTGTATCCCACGTGGTACGGATTTGAACACACCCAACCCGAGTTGTTGCAGAGGGCGGTGTATGGATTGCCCGAGTTGTATCGCAGCGAATTAGTGGGCGCGCGATTGATAGCGACGCCTGGTTGCTATGTCACTGCGGCCTCGTTGGCTCTCACTCCTTTGGTGAAGTCTGGAATTGTTGCTGCAGAGGGCATCATCGTGGATGCAGCGTCTGGTGTTAGTGGTGCAGGACGGGCACTCAAACACACATCACTTTTTTCGACAGTGGATGAAGATTTCACGGCATACGGGCTGCTTGATCACAGGCACACTCCAGAGATTGAACAAGTCACTGGTGCGCAAGTGTTGTTCACTCCACATCTTGCACCCATGAACAGAGGCATCTTGGCAACGTGTTATGCCCGCCCTAACGGTGCCGCTCCCACTACTGCGTCATTGTTGGCAGCTATCGCCACGTTCTATCGCAATGAACCCTTTATGGTCGTCCGACCTCAAGTGCCGTCCACAAAGGCAACCCTGGGAACCAACTGTGTGCATATCACCGCGCGTTATGACGAGCGCACGGGATATGTCATGGTCTTGGCGGCACTAGACAATATTGCAAAAGGTGCATCGGGTGGTGCCGTGCAAGCAATGAATGTTGCGCTCGGTATTGAAGAGACTCTTGGACTCAATTCGGTAGGGGTGTACCCATGAGCGAAGTCCACACTGCCCAAGTTCTCGTTGAGGCATTGCCGTATATTCGACGTTTTGCTGGACGCACCGTAGTGGTGAAGTACGGCGGCAATGCACTGGCTGGAACATCTGATCATGATGCTCTTGCTCTGTTTGCAGAAGACATCGTCCTCATGCACACCGTGGGCATTAGGCCCGTTGTGGTCCATGGCGGTGGTCCTCAAATTAACGACATGCTTGCAAAGTTGAATATCACATCAACTTTTTCCCAAGGTCTTCGCGTCACCGATGCCGAAACGATGCAAGTGGTGCAAATGGTGCTCAATGGGCAAGTCAATCCACAAATTGTCAGCGCAATCAACACCCACGGCAACGTTGCAGTCGGTGTGTCGGGCATTGATGGCCGCACTTTACAAGTGACGGCACGCAATAAAGCGCTCGGTTTTGTGGGCGATATTGACAAAGTGAGACCGCATGTGATTCAAGGTCTTCTCGATGACGGCTTTGTGCCCGTGTTGTCCACCATCGGCGTCGATAAAGACGGTCAGTCGTTCAATATCAACGCAGATACTGCAGCAGGTGCTGTGGCTGAAGCGCTTGGTGCGGAGAAAATCATCTACCTCACCGACATCGCAGGACTGCGACGCGACATTGATGATGCATCTTCGTTAATTCAACGCACCACTGTGTCGGAATTACAGGAACTCATCTCAACTGGGGTCATCTCTGGTGGAATGATTCCCAAAGTAGATAGCTGTATCCAGGCTGTACGCGGTGGTGTGAAGAGTGCTCACATTCTTGATGGACGCATTGCACATGTGTTGTTGTTAGAACTCTTTACCGACCACGGTGCCGGAACGATGATTACAGGAGATGTGTCATGACGCATGCATTTATGTCGCAGCAAAATGTCGCCGACATCAACAAGGGTCATAGTCACTGTCCCTTTATTCCAGTGTTCGGTGCTCCATCGGTCATCTTTGAGCGTGGTCAAGGCACTCAGTTATGGGATGTGTCGGGAAAGCGATATTTGGATTTTCTCAGCGGGATTGCAGTGGTATCGCTAGGGCATGCCAATCCAGTCATCGCAGATGCAATTTCTGCGCAAGCATCAACGTTGCTGCATGTATCGAATTTCTTTGCTAACACCACAGCAACGAAAGCTGCAGTTGAACTTTCTGCACTCATGGAAGAGGCGGGAGCAGGCGAGGGTCAGGTCTTTTTCTGTAACTCAGGTGCCGAAGCTAATGAGGCTGCCCTGAAGTTGGCACGAAAGTTTGGCGGACGCGGACGGCATGTGATGGTGTCGGCTTTAGGAAGTTTCCATGGTCGCACCTTTGGTGCGCTTGCCCTCACTGGACAGCCTTCTAAACATGAAGCGTTCCAGCCCATGTTGGATGGATTTCGTTATTGCGAATATGGAGATATCGCATCGCTAGAAAGACTGCTCGATGCTCAAGTGGCGGCAGTCTTTCTGGAACCCATTCAAGGTGAAGGTGGAGTTATTCCAGCCGATGTCGAGTACTTGCGGTCCGTACAGAAACTTTGCCGTGAACGTGGCATCTTGTTGGTGATCGATGAAGTGCAAACAGGCTTTTGTCGAACAGGCAAATGGTTTGGATTCGAACATTCAGGTATTGCGCCCGATGCAGTGACTTTTGCAAAAGGCATGGGTAATGGAATGCCAGTGGGTGCACTGTGGGCTCGGAAGGATGTGGCCTCTGTGATGCAGCCTGGCGATCACGGCTCAACTTATAGCGGTACAGCATTGGCAACATCTGCAGTGCGTGCGGTGATTTCTGAAATGAAACGACTTGATGCTGCACAATTGGCGCGTACGCGCGGTGCACAGTTGACGGCAGGTCTTCAGAAGTTCTCACAGGTCGACCATGTACGTGGTTCGGGTCTGCTGTTAGGGGCTCAATTGATCTCAGGTGTGGAAACCAAAGACATCGTTCCAGCTCTTTTGGATAAAGGACTCATCGTGAATGGAGTTAACGCCACCACATTGCGGTTTGCGCCACCTCTCACTGTGTCCGAAGACGAGATCCAGGAAGCGTTGTCCATCTTGGGTGAGGTGTTGTCATGACGCATAGACATCTGGTGGACATTGCGTCTCTTGGAGTCGACACGCTGCGTCACATCGTGGCGCTGTCACGCTCACATGATGTGCAAAAAGAAAAACCACTTGCCAATGCTGGAGTGGGACTGATTTTTGAAAAGCCTTCAAATAGAACTCGACACTCCATGGAGATGGCAGTCGTGCAGTTGGGGGGTCACCCGATATATACCCGCGGCGAAGAGATCGGGTTCGATGTTCGGGAATCAGTAGAGGACGTCACACGAATCATGGCTGGCTATCACCGGGTTCTTGCTGCACGTGTTTTTTCTCATTCGGTCATTGAGCGAATGGTCGCATGTGATGTGACGCCTGTGATCAATATGTTGAGCGATGTTGCACATCCGCTTCAAGCGCTAGCTGACATCATCACAATGGAAGATGAATGCGGCGAAATATCATCCTTGTCTGTTGCATGGGTAGGGGACTACAACAATGTGGCTCGCTCGTTGAGCGAGGCTGTGCTGATGTTGGGTGGCACTATGTCGTTGGGCTGTCCTTCTGGTTTCGATGCTGATGCCGGAGAGATGGCACGACTCGAAAAATTGGGT
>CAEZWE010000067.1_pt1 | contig 10106 bp, 8 predicted proteins | sample 7264891 | NCBI WGS metagenome assembly CAEZWE01 (sample SAMEA6813872, study PRJEB35770) | uncultured Acidimicrobiaceae bacterium | biome: Freshwater; feature: Freshwater reservoir; material: water | place: Czech Republic | collected 2017-07-26 | depth 0.5m m | reverse complement strand
TCACATGCCTTGAGCAAGGCACTGCACATGGGCACCAACGTGGCCATGGGTCTGACGGTTCTTGCAACTGTTGGTTTGTCGTACTGGATGTTCGATGGCACAGATAAGCCATGGGGACTTGCAGTTGCTGTTATTGGCGGTTTGATTGTGGGCTGGGCGCTTGGAAAAGCAGCCGAGATCTACACCTCAGATCACTATGCAACAGTGAAAAAGATTGCCAAGCAATCAGAGACAGGTCCTGCAACAACAGTGCTCTCAGGTATCTCTGCCGGTATGGCCTCTGTTGCTTCTTCCATCATCCTCATCCTCATCGGAGTGGGACTTGCCTACTGGGGTGGCGAGCAAACACTTGGCTCACCAGAAGGTGGATTGCCTGGCGGCATTTACGGTATTGCAATGGCGGCAATTGGCATGTTGGCAACAACAGGCGCAGTTGTGTCAGTTGATGCATACGGTCCCATTTCCGACAATGCCGGTGGTATTGCCGAAATGGCTCACCTTGACCCAAGCGTGCGCAAAGTCACCGACGCTCTTGACTCCTTGGGTAACACCACTGCAGCAATTGCAAAGGGCTTTGCCGTAGGTTCAGCAGCACTCACTGCACTTGCTCTGTTCAAGAGCTTCCAGTACGCAGTGAAGTCAGCAAGCGGTGGCGAGATCAACTTGATTCTCGACATTGGCGATGTTGAGGTGTTCACCGGTTTGTTTATCGGTGCAGGACTTCCCTTCTTGTTTGCAGCACTCACCATTGATGCAGTGGGTCGTGCAGCGAACAAGATGATCGAAGAAGTGCGTCGTCAGTTCCGCGAAATTCCAGGTCTGCGCGAGGGCAAAGAAGGAGTCATCCCTGACTCTGCACGTTGTGTAGCAATTTCCACGGAAGCATCGTTGCGCGAAATGTTGATTCCTGGTGGATTGGCTGTAGTGGTTCCTTTGGCTGTCGGATTCGTCAGCGTGGAAGCACTTGGCGGTTTGCTTGCAGGTTCACTCGTGACCGGATTTGCTTTGGCAATCTTCATGGCCAACTCTGGTGGCGCATGGGACAACGCCAAGAAGTACATCGAGGCGGGCGCACATGGCGGCAAGGGTTCTGACCCACACAAGGCTGCTGTTGTAGGCGACACCGTGGGCGACCCCTTCAAGGACACCTCTGGTCCTGCGATGAACATCTTGATCAAGGTGATGACCATCGTGGCCTTGGTGTTTGCGTCGGCATTCGTCTAAGAACACTCACAAAAAGGGCCTGGGCAGAAATGCCCAGGCCCTTTTTTTGTTTCTATGTTGTGTGTCTGCGCCCTGTGGCTCGGCACACTATGGAGATGAGATACCTAAGCCTTGACTGGATAGATGCGATGCAGGCCCGTGTAGCGGCCTCAGAATCGCTCCAGAGCCTCGCTGGCACGATGTCTATAGGAGTTACTCAAGTGGTCACAGATGGCCCTGAGGGCACCGTTCTGTACCACCTACAGGTGGGCAATGGCACAGCATCTTTCGGAGCTGGACCAGCCCCTCTGGAACATGTCCGCATGGAGCAGTCTTGGAGTACCGCAGTGGATGTCGCCACTGAGCGCGTTCCTGCCCAAGAGGTGTTTATCAAAGGCCTCATCACCGTGACTGGCGAGACAACACGGCTCATTGAATGCGCACCTGTGTTTTCTGCCTTAGACGCAGCCTTCACACACGTACGCGAACTCACCACATACGACTAAGCGATTACGACTGCGCACTGAAGTCGCCTCACACGGTGGCGACTTCTTGCACTTAACCGATGAGGCCGAGTTTCTTGACTTCGTCGCGCTCTTCGATGAGTTCTGCAACTGTGGCATCGATACGTGCACGGCTGAATTCGTCGATCTCGAGACCTTGCACGATGCTGTACTCACCGTCTTTGCACACGCATGGGAACGACGAGATGATGCCTTCGGGAACGCCATAGCTGCCGTCTGATGGAATTGCCATCGAGACCCAGTCACCTGCTGGAGTGCCCATAGCCCATGAGTTCATATGGTCAATTGCCGCATTGGCCGCCGATGCAGCCGATGACAAACCACGAGCCTTGATGATTGCTGCGCCACGCTTTGCCACGGTGGGGATGAAATCATTTTCCAACCACGCTTGATCATTCACTAATGCCGCCGCGTTCTTGCCATCAACTTCGCAATGGAAAAGATCTGGATACTGCGTGCTGGAGTGGTTGCCCCAAATCGTCATCTTCTTAATGGAGGTGACGGGCTTGCCCACTTTTGCCGACAACTGTGTCATCGCACGGTTGTGGTCAAGGCGTGTCATTGCAGTGAAACGACGTGGGTCGAGTCCTTGAGCATTGTTCATTGCAATAAGTGCGTTGGTGTTGGCGGGGTTACCCACGACGAGCACCTTCACGTCTTTCTTTGCAGCGGCTGCGAGTGCTTGTCCTTGAGGTTTGAAGATGCCACCATTGGCACTCAACAAGTCACCGCGCTCCATGCCATCTTTGCGTGGCATTGCGCCCACCAAAAATGCTGCGTCTGCATCACCAAATGCGGTCTCTGCATTGTCTGTGCAGACCACACCGGCCAACAATGGGAATGCGCAGTCGTCGAGTTCCATGCGCACGCCTTCGAGTGCACCCAACGCAGGGGTGATTTCAAGAAGTTGCAAAATCACAGGAGTGTTGGGGCCGAATACGGCACCCGAAGCAATTCGGAACAACAAGCTGTAGCCAATTTGGCCAGCAGCACCGGTAACAGCAATACGTACGGGAGTAGTCATGGCTCCAACAGTAGGCGCGCCACTGGCCGATATCCCAATGGAGACGCCTCACATCCTCGAAGGCGAGGCGCAGATGCCTTACGGCGTGGGGGCAACGGTGGTTGCTGGTGGCGCAACAGGGGTGCGACCAAGCGCCGCCAGAATTGCAGCTACATAGGCATCCTGGCCCGCACCATTGAGGTGCACACCGTCTCCGGCAAACCATGATTTGTTGTCTTTAGACAATTCATGCCAATCCACAACCGTCACATTCGGAAAGCGAGCAGGCAATGCCCTAATGATGTCGTTGTTGGCTTGTTGATACGGGCGACGTGGAACTCGCACAGTAAGAACAACAACTCGTTTGACGTTCGCCATTGGCTCCATCAACTGATGAAATGTCTCGGTAGTTGTAGAGCCGTTTGTACCAAGGTGAATCACTACGTTGTCACCTAATTGACCAATAGATGTGTAGTAGTTGATCACTTGCAAGCCTTCACGCACCTGGCGACTCTTGACTGCATCCACCACGATTCCCTGTGCCGTGAGCTTTTTTGCCGAACCCAACATCACAGAATCACCCAATGCAAAGATGTCGAATTTCTGCACGGGTTGAGTTGTAGGTGGAGCAATGGAAGTTGCTGTGGTGGGCACTGTGGTCGGAGTTGTGACTACTGCACCTTCGTTGTCATCCAAGCCTTGTTGCACATCGTTGGTGTTCACCGTTGCGCCCGCCATGGACACAATGGCAAATAACGGCACGATTGCAAGTGCTGCAACAGCAACAGGCAATGGACCACGCACACCACCTTGATGTGCTCGCCAACGTCGATACGCAGCACTGATCTGGCCTTTGCGAATTGGAGTTTCAATAAACCGATACGACACTTCGCTCAGCGCCAACGACAACGCCACAAGACCCACGAATTCGGCAATTCCTAATGGAGTACCCAACTGCTTTGTGTCTTGGCGATAGATCTGGAAAATCACCCAGTGGTAGAGATACAACCCATAGGAACGACGACCAATCCACACAAGAACGGTTGAACCAAGCACATAACGTCCAAGTCGTGAACGAGGATGAGTGACGGTGGCAATAGCAATCAATGTGGCCACACCTACAAGCGCAAATCCACCTTGATACAACAAGTCGTACCCTTGCGAACCCACATCTTCCACTAGGACAACATCTTTGAATTGCACGCACATGAACGCCAGCGCACCAAGTGATGCGACTCCCGCAAGATCTAAAGCATTCGCATTCTTCCCAGCTGTGCCGCGTCGAATTGCCCATGGTTGCCAGACAGTTGCAAGAGCTGCGCCCAATAACAATCCACTCGAGCGTGACAAGGTACCGAGATAGAGAAAATCTGTGCGTTGCACTTCGCGGCCAAACAACGACATCGTCTGTGATGCATCCGACAGATTCCCTGGGACATACATCACCGCTGTGTACACACTGATGGCAATTGCAGCAAGAAGGAAGATGCCACCAAAGATTGCAATGGCGCGACCCCGAACTCGTCGCAACAACACAAACATGAGAACGGGCCACACGATGTAGAACTGTTCTTCTACTGCAAGCGACCACAAATGGCGAAGAGGTGCGAATTCTGCTGATGAGGTGTATGAAGAACCTGTCCAAATCTGGAACCAGTTAGCCACATAAGAAACGCCCGCAATCACATCTCCGCGTAATGTGCCGAGATAGTCACGTTCAAAAAATGCGACGTAGGTCATCAATGCAATCAGCATGATGAACAGTGCCGGCAACAAACGCCGCGCGCGGCGGAACCAGAACTGGCCGAAAGACACTGACCCTGTGCGTTCGCGCTCTGCGATGAGCAGCAAGGTGATGAGATAGCCAGAGATGACAAAGAACACCTCAACGCCTAAGAATCCCCCACCCAGCCACTGCTTGTTGGCGTGATACACGATCACTGCAATGACAGCGAGTGCGCGAAGACCATCGAGACCTGGGACATACGGAACGATGGGGCCACGACCAAATCCACCCGACGGCGACACAGGTGCAGTCATTGAGTGGAGGTTCTGCGTATTCATCACGTGTTCCGCTTTAGGCGACAGGCAAACCCAATTGGGCGTAAATTTCTCGCGTCGCTGTGGACTTGTTCAATGTGTAGAAATGAAGACCCGGAGCACCTGCATCGAGAAGGTCTGCACACAACTGCGTGGCTGCCTCTACTCCAATTTGTCGTACATGTTCTGGGCTTGTGCCCGCTTCCAGACGTGCGCGTAACCAATCTGGGAAAGCAGCACCTGATAACTGCGCCATCCGCTCTACTTGACCGATGTTGGTCACAGGCATGATCCCAGGAATCACGGGTTTGTCCACACCGAGGTCCGCAAGGTCGTTTACCAACGACACGTAGTGTTCGATGTCAAAAAAGAATTGTGTTGTTGCAAAATCAGACACTTTCATTTTTTCTGCCAACAGTCGTCTATCGGTTGCCAGGTCGGGCGAACGAGGATGCCCCTCGGGATGCGCGGCCACACCGATGCATAGATCAGATATCTCACGTAGATGTTCAATGAGGTCGGTCGCGTAGGTGTAATCACTTGGGCGAGCATCGGCGGGATTCTTCGGTGGATCACCGGCGAGCGCCAAGACGTTCACAATTCCTGCGTCTACGTAGGTCGCAATAATGTCAGCAATCTCGGCATGCGTGTGACCCACACAGGTGAGATGCGCCATTGGTGGAATGGATGTTTCGCGCTGTACCCACAACACCGTGTCGCGAGTGTGCTCGCGTGTGGAACCACCGGCTCCGTAGGTCACTGACACAAACGATGGAGCAAGTGGCTCAAGTTCAGCGATAGTGCGACCCAGCGACATCGAACCATCGGCGGACTTGGGCGGAGAGAACTCAAAAGAGAATGTGCGCCCTGTAGCCAATAAATCTGCGATGCGCGTCATGCGATAATCCTAGTTTGCACCTAGTGACGGAAGTGGCGCGTCCCAGTGAAAACCATTGCAATGGAGTGTGTATTTGCAGCCTCAATCGACTCAGAATCACGCATAGAGCCACCTGGCTGAATGATTGCAGTAATGCCCGCAGCAGCTAACTCCGCCACTGAATCGCCGAAAGGGAAAAAAGCGTCACTTGCAGCCACAGCTCCCCGTGTTGATTCTCCGGCGCGACCAATGGCAATGCGAGCCGCATCAACACGATTGGGTTGACCACCACCAATGCCCACCACGATGTCATGTCGTGCCAACACAATGGCATTGCTCCAAGTGGACGCCACTGTGTGCCACGCCAACAAAAGATCTTGCCATTCTTCATCGGTGGGAACTCGTGTGGTCACCACTTCGAAATCATCTAATGGCTCGTCTACTTCATCGGTCGATTGCACAAGTAGCCCACCGTCAATAGATCGCACATTGATAGCCATCGAGTTATACGGTGCCGATGCTTCGATTAATCGTAAGTTTTCCTTTACACACAACACCTCAAGTGCTTCTGCACTAAACGATGGGGCGATAACGACTTCTGTAAACACCTGTGCAATTTGCTCAGCCACAGCTTGGTCAATCTCGCGGTTGACAGCAATCACTCCCCCGAATGCACTCACGGGATCTGCAGCATGTGCACGCGTATAGGCCTCAAGAACATTGTCTCCTAGCGCTACACCACAAGGATTGGCATGTTTCACAATGACAGCTGCGGCGCGATCGAAACGGCTCACCAACTGCCATGCCGCTTCGGCGTCATAGACATTGAGATACGACATTTCTTTGCCGTGCAGTTGTACGGCAGAATCCCACCAGCTCTCCACTCCTGGCAAGCGATAACGCGCACCAGTTTGATGAGGGTTTTCGCCGTATCGCAAGATCTCTGCACGCTCGGCGACAAGCGTGAGAATCGGCGGAACAGTTGCCGCGGAGCGATCAGGGCTTTCTTCGGCAAGCCATGATGCAATTGCTGCGTCGTAGGCACTGGTAATTCGGAAAGCTTTTTGTGCCAACATGCGACGTGCATTGACGTTGAAGTAGTCGCCTTCAATCATTTCCACAACATCGGCATAGTCAGCGGTGTCCACAACAACACCCACATGTGCAAAGTTTTTCGCAGCCGCGCGCACCATTGCGGGCCCGCCCACATCAATCAACTCCACGCTGGGCGATGACGTAAACGGATACAGATTCACTACAACTAAATCGATTGTCTCGATGTTGTGTTGCGCAAGTTCATCAAGATGTGATTGTTGTGAACGATCAGCCAAAATGCCACCATGCACCGCAGGATGCAAAGTGACGACGCGATGATCGAGAATGGGCTCTAACCCAGTGAGTTCTGCAACATCAACAACGGGAACACCCGCTTCGGTGAGTACACGGGCGGTGCCGCCACTAGAAAGCAGTGACCAACCCAGCGCATGCAATGCAGATGCGAACTCGACAATTCCCGTCTTGTCGTAAACCGAAAGAAGGGCGCGTGGCACTCAGCGCAACCCGGCAACAATTTCAGCCATGAGTGAGCCAGCCTCAGTGGGGTTTTGACCCACCTTGACGCCGGCATCACGCAGTGCATCCATTTTCCCTTGTGCAGTTCCCTTGCCACCCGAGACAATCGCTCCTGCGTGTCCCATTTTCTTGCCTGCAGGTGCAGTCACACCTGCGATATAGGCCGACATGGGCTTGGTCACGTGTGCCTTGATGAACTCGGCAGCTTCTTCTTCGGCTGATCCGCCAATTTCACCAATCATGATGATGGCGTGTGTCTCAGGATCGTTTTGGAATTCGCGCAAGCAATCAATAAATGATGTTCCAGGAACGGGGTCTCCGCCAATACCCACACAAGTGGATACACCAATGCCTCGTTGCTTCAATTCATACAGCGCTTGATAGGTCAAAGTTCCCGATCGCGACACGATGCCCACATTGGGGCCCTTTGCTGATGGCAATTCAGCAATCTCGCCTGCGGTGATACCGATGTTGCACTTCCCTGGACTGATGATGCCAGGACAGTTAGGGCCAAGCAGGCGTACGTGTGGATAGTTGCGCACCAATGTGTTGTACGTGAGTGCTTCATCTTGTGCAGGAATACCTTCGGTGATGCACACAATGAAAGTGATGCCTGCTTCTGCTGCTTCCAATATTGCAGCAGACGCTGCCTTGGGGGGCACGGTGACAAATGATGCTGTTGCACCTGTTGCAGCAACAGCTTCTTTCACGCTGTTGTACACGGGAATGCCTTCTACATCTGTGCCGCCTTTGCCTGGCGTGACACCGGCAACCACTTGTGTGCCGTAGGCCTTGTTGCGTAGTCCGTGATATTTGCCTTGTCCACCTGTGAGACCTTGCACAATCACTTTTGTGTTGTTGTCAACGAAAATTGCCATGGGAGTAGTCCTTACTTTGCGAGTGCCACTGCGGCCTCTGCGGCCTCGAGCATTGTGGGCTTACTGGTCAGTTGAGATTCGGGAATTCCCGCGTTAGCGAGAATGGAACGGCCCTCTTCAGCGTTGGTGCCATCGAGACGAATCACAATCGGTGCGCGCAACTTCACGCGACCAAGTGCTTCAACAATTCCCTTGGCAACTTCTTCACCGCGAGTGATTCCACCAAAGATGTTGATGAAAATGCTCTTGACGTTTTGGTCCGAGTTGATTACTTCTAACGCACTTGCCATGAGATCAGCATTAGCGCCGCCGCCGATGTCAAGGAAGTTTGCAGCAGTGCCACCTACTTGATTCACCACGTCCAAAGTGCTCATCGCCAAACCTGCACCGTTGGCGATAATGCCCACTGTGCCGTCCAAGCCGATGTACTGAAGTCCCTTTTCGCGAGCAAGTTGTTCGCGAGCATCAAGTTCTTCGGTTGCACGGAACTCTTCCCATTCAGGATGACGGAAGTCTGCGTTGCCATCGAGAGAGACCTTGGCATCGAGTGCATGCACTTCGCCTGTGGGCTTCAAAATCAATGGGTTGATTTCAGCCAAGTCGCAGTCACCTTCGGTGTAGCAGCGATAGAGCTTGACCAAAATGTCAGCAACACCATCGAGAGCCTTTGCGGGAATCTTTGCGTCTACTGCTGCTTTGTGTGCGGTCTCGCGAGACAATCCATCCACAGGATCGATGTGCAATTTCACGATTGCATCGGGATTGCGCTCGGCGACTACTTCAATCTCAACGCCACCTTCAGCGCTCAACATCAACAAGTGCTTCTTTGCACCGCGATCAAGCGTGAACGATGCGTAGTACTCCTCGGCGATATCGCTTGCGTTTTCTACCCATACACGCTTGACGACATGGCCCTTGATGTCCATGCCCAAGATGTTTCCAGCGTGCAGACGTACCTCATCGGCATTCTCTGCCAACTTGATTCCGCCTGCCTTGCCACGACCGCCCACTTGCACTTGTGCTTTCACTACAACGGGGTACCCCGCTTTGTCGGCAGCCGCGACTGCTTGATCAACAGTGACAGCCACATCGCCTGCAGAAACAGGAATGTCGTAGCGAGCAAAATACTGCTTGCCCTGGTATTCAAAAAGGTCCATCGGTGATTTTTCTTTCTTAGTCGCGTGTATCGAGTTCGTCTTCAAGCCATTGGCAAATGGCTTTCAGTGATGACCCTGGTCCAAAAATGTTTCCCACGCCTTGTTCACGAAGAATGCGTGCGTCGGCATCGGGAATGACCCCGCCACCAAACACGAGAACATCAGCCAAGTCTCGCGATCGCAGCTCTTCCATCACTCGGGGGAACAATGTGTTGTGCGCACCAGAGAGCAATGACAAACCCACTGCATCGGCATCTTCTTGCAGAGCGGTCTCTGCAATCTGTTCTGGGGTTTGGTGCAACCCCGTATAGATGACCTCAAAGCCATGGTCTCGGAGAGCACGGGTAATGGTCTTGGCTCCACGATCGTGACCGTCAAGGCCAGGTTTGGCAACAACAACTCGGTAGGGGCGCTTCACAGAAAGGAAACCCTACGCCGAACAGGCATTGGACTACTAACCCGCCACAATAGAACCATGAAAAAATCTCGGTTTCGGTCCCCTCTGGCACGGGCGCTCGTGCCAGTTCTGGGCGGAATTCTCTTCTTTTCCTTATTTTTCTTGGGTTTGTGGGGCATCGCCTCGCTGATTACCGACCGAGCTGAGCCGAACTCGGTGGTGGCCAACAAAATCTTCGAAGTAGGCAAAGTGGACCGCCTTGCCGAATCGGTGGCCGAAGACGGTCCCATTTTGCTCCCGGATCTCCAATCAGCCGATGGCCTTCGTTCTCTCGTTCTGGACCACACCGGCGATGACCCCACCGCGGGTTGGCGCGTCTATTTGGGATTCCCTGCCGACAAGGAAGTGGGCTGTCTTGTGACGCAGATTCCGGGCACACGCCAATTCACGGACTG
>CAEZWE010000066.1_pt1 | contig 10137 bp, 8 predicted proteins | sample 7264891 | NCBI WGS metagenome assembly CAEZWE01 (sample SAMEA6813872, study PRJEB35770) | uncultured Acidimicrobiaceae bacterium | biome: Freshwater; feature: Freshwater reservoir; material: water | place: Czech Republic | collected 2017-07-26 | depth 0.5m m | reverse complement strand
GGCTGGTCGATATTCATAATTGCGCCGCATGGAAATAGTGCGCCATATGCGCTAACGACGACGCCACCAAGCGAATGACCAACCATGAGTGCAGTGTCGACATCAGGGTGATTCAAGGTGATGAGAGTGTCGCGGACATCGGTTGCCAAAGTGATGGGATCGTATGCATCACCTTCGGGGCTTTGGCCATGACCGCGCAAGTCCACTGCGATCACGGTGAAGTTGATGTGTAGTGGAGACATGAGTGGTCGCCAGGTCTCTCGTGATTCTGTGATGCCATGAACAAGGACGAGAAGAGGGCCGGTGCCGTCAATTTCATACGAGAGTTCCATGTAGACAACCTATTACATGCGTGCGAACTACGATGACGAAATGCCGTTGGTGACCATTGTGATGCGGACGTATGAGCGTCCGGTGATGCTGGCTCGGGCTTTGACGAGCGTCCAGAAGCAAACCTTCACAGATTGGTCCGTGGTCATCGTGAACAACGGTGGAGTACCCAGTCGAGTAGATGATGTAGTGACTGTTGCACGTCTTGCATCACCATCTAGTGATATCCACGTTCTTCATCTTGATGATCGCGTGGGCATGGAAGAGGCATCCAACATTGCTCTTCAGGCCTCAAGTTCTGAGTACTTCGTGATTCACGATGATGACGACACATGGAAACCGGCATTTCTGGAACGCACAGTTGCTGCAATGTCAACGCATCATGATGCCGCCGCCATAGTCACGGGGGTGACAAAGATTCATGAGCTCTCGCGTGGCAAAACTTTGCGACCACAAGCCTCGGAAGATTTTTATCTCACGCAAGAACGTCTTACTTTTGATGGGATGTTGGGAAACAATACGTTTCCGCCGATTGCCGCACTATTTCGACGTTCGTTGTTGAATACCGTGGGCATGTTTGATGCGACCTTGCCTGTGTTGGGTGACTGGGAATTCAACTTGCGTGCAATCACGGCAGGCCCATTTGTCTTTGTTCCCGAACGACTTGCGAACTATCACATACGCACACCAGACAGTGATGTCGCGACCGGCAACTCCATCACTGTTGGCCGCGATCGTCATCGTGAGACCAAGGTGCTATTGCATGAACGCTGGATGTCAGAGTCCACACCTGACGGTACCAATAAGGGTGAGGCAGCAAAGAGTGCACACGAGGAGTTTGAACGACAAGAAGCACAAACACTCGTAGCGCATCAGCCCGTGCGACGCTCATTTGTGGTGCGCCAAGGTGTGCGAGTGCTACGAGTTCTGCGCCACCCTTCTGCGGGGATTCGTGGTGCGGTGCGTCGACTGCGTCGAGTGACGGGGCGTTAGTTATGTGGCGCAGCGCACAAGAATTACTTGATCAACACAAGCACATCGAACTATTGACGCTGGACTTTTTTGACACATTGGTGACGCGCAATGTCGCCCAGCCCACTCATGTATTCGCTGAAGTGGAGCGCAGGCTTACACAGGATCATGGACCTCGATGGCGCGGGTATGGATTGCAGCGAGTACGTGCTGAACAGCGTGCGCGCGCGGCGGCACTTGAAGATGACAAATACCGCGATGTCACCCATGTTGAGGTGCTCACCGAATTAGCGCTTGGGATGAAGTTGTCGCTCACAGAGACAGAAGTTGCACGCGTTGCCGAATGTGTTGCAGAGGTTGATGCAGCACAGGCCGTGCCGTTTGGAAGTGAACTTTTCGATGAGGCTCGCTTACGCGGCATTGCGCTCTTGGTCGTGAGTGACAATTACATGCCCGCTACACAGTTGGTGGAGATGGCCCATCGTGCGGGGTTCACCTCTCTTCTGCAATCAGAGGTGATGGTCAGCTGTGAACATGGTGGCTTGAAACACAATGGGCGTCTATGGCGTGAAGTGCTTGATATCACTGGCGTGACGCCGCGAAAAATTCTTCATGTGGGTGACGATGTGGCCGCAGATGTCACCCAACCAAGTCGCCTAGGTATTGCTACATATCGCGACCCTCGTATGAGAGTGACGCATCGGAATATGGAAAACACTTCTCCAGACGTGCTTCCACTGTCGCGCATTGAGGCAACACTTCGCGACGAGACGTACGTTTCTGGCTGGGACAGTGCACACAGCATTGGTGCCGGCGCGCTTGCGGTTCTTGTAGCCGCACAACTACATGACGTGCATATGGTGCTTGCTCAACGCCCAGTGACAGGCGTGTATTTTGCCGCCCGCGACGGCTGGCTTGCCCACCAGGTGTGGTCGCAGACTTTTGCACACACCACAGACACCCCTGGTCATTACTTGGCGTTTTCTCGTTCTGTTTTTGGTCGCGCCAATCTCGCTGTTGTTGATGATGCAGTGGCGTTGCGTTTTGTGGATCAACACGAGCGCATCACCGTTCGACAATTGGGCGAACGTTTCGGTTGCACACTGGAGACCTCGCTGGCGCTGGACACAATTGTTGATGCCGCTACTGCACGCGAGATTGTTCTGCAGAACGAACAACAGATCTTGGACGCATCGGGGAAACTGCGTGAACGAGTTATGGGATATCTCGACACTGTAGGAATGCTCTCGCCCGGACACCATGTAGTAGTCGATGCGGGATGGACAGGAGCCACCGTTGCAGACCTAGCCGAATTAGTGAGTGGTGCAACACAAGGTCGCGCAACAATTGAAGGCCGGTTTCTGGGCTTGTACTGGGATGCGACAACACACCGCACACGCCTGGCGATGCATGGACTCGCTATGGATGACCTCGGCGCCCTCGACGACAATGTGCGACTTCTGGGGGTGATTCGTTTGTGGGAAACATTGATGACCGCGCCACACGGATCGGTGATTGATTTTGCACACGCACATCAAGGATTCGTCCCTGTTTTTGCAGACACGCCTGCAGAAGTTTCCCAACATGACACGCTTGTGGGTGCTATGTGCACTGCAGCAATAGAGAGTGCAGTTGCAATGGTGAATGGCACCCATCGCTCAGGTGTTGCACTTGCGGACATCACTGGTGGTGCTGCATGGGCAGCAATGATGCAAGTGGGTCATACGCCGCGACGTGATGAACTCGCAGTACTCTCGCGTCTCCGTCACGTAGCAAGTGTGGATCACAAAGATGGTGGAACTTCAATTGTCGCCGATGCACCTCGACGTTCTTCCACCTTGCCCCGTGAACGTTTCGGCGAAACCTACGATGCCACTATCAAAAGGCATTGGATGCAGGGCTCACTTCGCGCATGGGCTCGCCAACGTGATGCGACGCAGTTTGTGCAAGAGATGTATGGCATCTGGCCGTTTATGAATGAGCGTTGGGTGGAGGAAAGAAATGATTATTGATTTTCAGATCAATCAAGGTTCTGGCCCGTGGTCACTTATTGAAGAATCAGTGTGCGCCGCTGAAGAAGCTGGCTTTGACACGTTATGGAACCTTGATCATTTTTCAGGCGAGATGTTTCAGGCGCCAACTATGCCGGAGTGTTTTACCACTTTGACTGCATGGGCTCATCTTGTGCCCACCATCAAATTGGGAACATTGGTCACCAACATTAATAATCGACATCCTGGGTTGTTGGCCAATATTGTCTCCACCTTGCAAGAAGTCTCTGGTGGTCGGTTGACATTGGGAATAGGCGCAGGTGCATCACCGACGAGTCCTTGGGGTGGAGAACAACGTGCATTGGGAATTGAAATGCTTCCCACTATGCGCGCGCGACATCAGAAATTGCTCGAGTCCGTAGAACTGATGAGAAGTGTGTGGGCACAAGATCGCCACGAGAACTTTCAAGGTTTTCCACGTCCGGTGACGACTCCTCGAATCATCGCGGGCACTAATAGCGTTGCCCTTGCACGTATTGCGGGCCAACATCTCGATGGAGTAAATACGCGATGGAATCATCCAGGGCGACGCGACATTCTTGACGCTGCGCGCGAGGCAAGTAATGGTCGCAAAGACTTAGATGTATCGGTGTGGGCGCCATTCGTGCCTGAATATGCAGATCCTGAGAACAGTGTGCATCAAGAACTTCTTGCAGAAGGGGTCACACGCCTTGTGTTGTTTGAAGATGGTCGACCAGATCCGCAAAAGATTGCGGCAATGAGCCGTTACCTCAGTTAGGACACCGACAACTGGGAGTGTTGTTGTCTCCAACGCCACGCTTTGTGGGTGATGAACAACATGATCGGTATTGCCACAAAGTTCTGTGCAGAGATCATGAAATCTGAAATCACAAACCCATAGAGCAGCCACACCGTGCAGGTGATGATGGTCAATGTGTAGCTGGTCAAAGAGATTCCATGAAGATTGTCAGTGCGCAGCACATGAATGAACTGCGGGATGATCGCACTTCCACTAATGAGAACTGCAGTAATGCCAATGAAGGATGCGGGGAGGGGAGTTAGGAAAATCAAGATGGCAAGCACTACGAGATAGGCAGCCGAGATAATGCGACGCTCAATGTGGCCATTTTTGTATGCAACATAAATGATGAGGCTTTGAGCAGTGAGGAACGATGTATTCGCGATTGCTACTGGCGCAATACGTTCATGAATTCCGTAACTCAGCCACAAGGTGGCGCCAATGAGGCCGTGTACCAGACCAAACGGTGAGATGCCGTGGGTAGTGTTGTGGCGCAGAGAGCGCCACACTTGCGGCCAAATAAAACTGATGCTGAGCACAACACTTGCAAGACCAAGGATTCTTTCCATGGATTAACTCGTCGCTTCTTTGCTCACTTGCACGGAATATGTCTAGCCCACTCATCGGGCCTATGTGGGTAATCCAGTGTGTGTGCAGTGGGTTTATTTCACGACAATGTTGACCATGCGACCAGGTACCACCACCGTTTTCACGATGGTTTTGCCCTCTAGTGCCGCAGAAACAGATTCCACGCCACGCGCCATTTCCAAAAGTGTGTCTTCACCGGCATCGGGTGCAGCCAAGATGCGACCACGAACCTTTCCATTGATCTGCACAGGAATCTCGATGGTGTCTTCTGCAAGGAGTGCAGGGTCCGCCACTGGGAAGGGAACATACGTCACCGAATCGCTCTTGCCAATGCGTGACCACAGTTCATCGGCCACATGCGGGCACAATGGCGACAACATTTGCACAAGTGGCTCAATGAGCACTCGTGGAGACGAATGAGTTGTCGTTACATGTTGTGTGAGCGCATTGTTGAATTCGATCAACTTGGCGATCACCGTATTGAAGCGCAGGCCATCCATATCGGATTCCACTCCAGCTATGGTGCGATGAAGATGACGAAGAAGTTCCTCGGGCGCTGGATCGTTGGTCACTATTGAAGTACCTGTGTCTTCATCGATAATGTTGCGCCACAAACGTTGAAGGAAGCGCTGCATTCCCACGACGTCTCTTGTGTTCCATGGTCGTGAGGCATCAAGTGGCCCCATGGCCATTTCGTACAAACGGAAAGTGTCGGCGCCGAATTCTTCGTACATCTCATCGGGGGTGACGATGTTCTTGAGACTCTTGCCCATCTTGCCGTACTCGCGCGCAACGGTTTCACCGTTCCACATGTATTGACCGTCGGATTCCACGACTTCATTGGCAGGGACTGCTTGTCCGCGTTCGTCGCGATAGGCATAGGCCTGGATATACCCCTGGTTAAACAAGCGATGGAAGGGTTCTTCGCTCGATACATGTCCAAGGTCGTGTAGGACTTTGTGCCAGAAACGTGAGTACAGCAAGTGAAGAACCGCATGTTCAACGCCACCTACATACAGATCGACGCCACCTGTGTGTCCTTCATGCTCAGGGCCCATCCAGTAGCGCTCGACATCTGGGTCGATAAAGCGTTCTGTATTGGTGGGGTCGAGATAACGCATCTCATACCAACACGATCCGGCCCACTGGGGCATCACATTGACTTCGCGCCGATATGCGCGTGGTCCATCACCTAAGTCCAGCGTGACCTGCATCCAATCAGTGATGCGTGCTAACGGCGGGATCGGGTCGCTGTGTGCATCGTTGGGGTCAAGAGCCGTGGGTTTGAAGTCTGCAAGTTCTGGAAGCAATACAGGAAGTTCTTTTTCGGGAACAGCATGTGCATTTCCTTCATCGTCATACACGATGGGGAATGGTTCACCCCAATAGCGCTGACGCGAGAACAACCAGTCACGCAAGCGATAGGTAGTGGTGCCTTCTCCGAGTTGGTGAGTAGTTAGCCATTCCACAATGCGTGATGTGGCTTCTTCGATGGATGTCAATCCATTCAAGCTGACGGAATCATTGGCAGAGTCGATGTACTCACCATCACCTGTAAATGCACATGGCCATGTTGCACAATCAGAACTTGGCGTAATTTCGTGTTGTGCAAACCATGATGCGGGAGGCATTGCAGTAGCAACAATGGGCAAGTTATAAGCGCGAGCAAATTCAAAGTCACGTTGATCACCACTAGGTACGGCCATGATGGCGCCGGTGCCATAACCCATCAAGACATAATCGGCAACGTAAATGGGTATCTGTGCGCCGTTGACAGGGTTGGTCGCAGTTGCGCCAGTGAAGACACCAGTTTTTTCCTTGGAGTCATCTTGACGTTCGTTGTCTTGTTGAGCAGCAGCTTGAGCACAGTACGCCTCGACAGATGCGCGTTGTTGTTCCGTGGTCAATGACGCAACAAATGGATGCTCTGGTGACAGCACAAGAAAGGTTGCACCAAACAATGTGTCGGGTCGTGTGGTGAAGACGTCAATTCCACCTGCGGGGGTGGAGAAGGTGACTCGCGCACCAGTGCTGCGACCAATCCAGTTGCGTTGCATCAACTTGATTGGCTCAGGCCAATCAAGCCGATCAAGATCATCAAGAAGTCGATCTGCATACGCGGTAATGCGCATCATCCACTGACGCATGTTGCGCTTAAACACGGGATAGTTCCCAATATCACTTCGGCCGTCTGCTGTGACTTCTTCGTTCGCCAGAATTGTTCCCAAGCCGGGACACCAGTTCACAGGTGCATCTGTGAGATAGGCGAGACGGTAACTATCAATGATGGCGTGACGTTCCGATGAAGTGAGATCTGCCCAAGGTGTCCCACTTGGTGTGGCGCGGAGTCCTTGAGAAAATTCCTCAATTAATTCTTGGATGGGGCGCGCCTTGTTGCGCGCCTCGTCATACCAAGCACCATGCACCTGAAGAAAAATCCATTGTGTCCACTTATAAAAGTCTTCATCGGTGGTGCTCACACTGCGTCGTGAATCATGACCAAGACCTAAGCGACGCAACTGTCGACGCATGTTGGCAATATTGGATTCGGTATTGATGCGTGGATGAATACCTGTGGTGATGGCATGTTGTTCCGCAGGCAGACCAAAACTGTCGTATCCCAACGTGTGCAACACGTTGAAGCCCTTCATGCGCTTGAAGCGCGCATAGACGTCAGTGCCGATGTATCCGAGTGGATGTCCGACGTGGAGGCCAGCACCGGAGGGATAAGGGAACATGTCCACAATGAATGCCTTGGGCTTTGTACCCAATCGTGTGGGGTCAGCTAGTGGTCCGGCAGGGTTCGGAGTATGAAATGTGCCCTCGGTTTCCCAGGAATCTTGCCATTTGGACTCAATTTCGGCAGCCAAGCGCGCGGTATAGCGAAAGGGAGGCAAGTTCGATGGGCTATGTGCGGGGGGCGTCGCCGATTCAGTCATAGTTGTGCCATCGTATAGGTCGTGTCTAAGCAACGTCCAAGGTCAGGCCGCCGTGCTCCTAAGGGCGGCTCGTCTCATGGCTATCCCCGTACTGCCCGCCTCTCTGAAGTCTTGCGAGAGGTGATTGCAGATGAGCTGACACGAATTGATGACGAACGGCTCGAACTGGTGACCATTACTGCCATTGACGTAGACCCAGAGATGAATCGTGCCATTGTCTACTTCGATTCAATGTTTGGCGAAGAAGACGATGAGCAGGTCATTGAAGTGCTCCTCGAATATCGTGCGCGCATGCAGGCTTCCATTAATCGGCAGATGCATGCAAGAAAGACCCCCATTCTTTCCTTCAAGCCCGACGAAGTCATTCGAAGCGCAGCACGGATCGAAGAGCTTCTTCGAAAGAAGCCCGACACCACCCCTGACGAGTAGTTCATGGCTAGACGTCGGCCGCCCACGGTTCATGGGCTTGTGCTTGTTGATAAAGCACCTGCCATGACAAGCCACGACGCGGTGTATGCATTGCGAAAACACTTTGGTGAAAAACGCATTGGCCACACAGGAACCCTCGACCCAGATGCCACGGGCTTGCTCGTCATTGGAGTGGGAAATGCCACGCGCTTGATTCGCTTTATGGGCGAGATGGACAAGACATATTCGTGTGAGATTGTGTTCGGATCAGAGACGAACACTTTGGATGATTCTGGTGAAGTCACTGCGCGTTACGAGATGGGGCCTATCGATATTGAGCGCGCACGCACGGTCATCGCAGAAAACTTGGTCGGCGACATTTTGCAAGTGCCTCCCATGGTGTCGGCGTTGCGCGTTGATGGGGTGCGATTGCACGAACTTGCGCGTCAAGGAATTGAAGTGGAACGAGTTGCGCGCCCGATTCACGTGTATGACTTTGCGGTAGAGGCCACCGATGACCCCATGGTGTTGCGTGCACAAGTGCGTTGTGGAGGAGGAACCTATGTACGTAGCCTCGGCGCTGATCTGGGCACATTGCTAGGTGGCGGAGCACACATTCGCACTTTGCGTCGCCATGCAATCGGTCCCTATTCGTTAGAGCAATCCTGCACCGTGGATGCGCCTGTATTGCTTCCCGTGATTGAGGCGGTGCGCGGAATGGAACAACACGTATTGTCGGCAGACGAGATTGACGATGTGCTGTTTGGTCGTGTGCGGGAGGCGTGGCCCGGTAATGGACCGTGGGCCGCACTCGATGAGGCAGGCGAACTTGTTGCCGTATTTGAAAAATGGCGTGACACGCTGGCCAAACCCACTGTGGTCTTTGGCGGCAGATAGCGTGTGAATCCTTGCAAGTAGTGACCGACCTCTCTGTTTCGCCATGGCCCGATCGACGCTGTGTACTCACAATTGGCGCATATGACGGAGTGCATCGCGGTCATCAAGCAGTCATTCAACAAGTTATTCGTCGTGCACGTCTCACCGATGCACTCAGTGTGGTGGTGACCTTTGATCGTCATCCCGCATCTGTAGTGCGCCCGGATGCAGCGCCGAAAATGTTGACTAACGAAGAACAGAAGCGAGAACTATTGGCCGCAACAGGTATTGACGCCGTTGTTGTTGTGTCATTTGATGAGTCCCAAGCCCAAGAGACACCGGTTGATTTCGTGAAGCGGGTGTTGGTGGATGCACTGCATGTGGAAGCGGTCATCGTGGGCGAAGATTTTCATTTCGGCCACAAGCGCCAAGGCAACATCACTTTGTTGCGCGAGATGGGGCAACGCCACGATTTTGTGTGTGAACCCCTTGTCTTGATTCCTCGTGCAGACGGTGTCGATGAGCCTGTGAGTTCTACTGCCATTCGGCGCGCGTTGGCCGGTGGCGACATCGATGTAGCGACACGCATGTTGGGTCGTGCTCACGAAGTACGTGGCACAGTCACTCAAGGTGATCAGCGTGGACGCACGATTGGTTTTCCGACTGCCAATGTCTCAATACCTGAAGGTATCTGTCTTCCTTCTGACGGCGTGTATGCCGGCATGTATCGACGCCCCGATGGCACCGAACATCCCTGTGCAATCAACTTGGGCCGTCGACCTACGTTCTATTCAAGCCAGGGTTATTCGCTACTCGAGGCGTATCTGTTGGACTTCACAGGAGATCTCTATGGCGAAACTGCGTGCGTGCAGTTCCTTTCGTTTTTGCGCAGCGAACGACAATTCGGTGGCATTGATGAATTAAAGACCCAACTGGTCAAAGACATAGAACATGCTCGTTCTGCGGTGTTGGCACGCCGCAACGATCTTGTCTAGGTCGGCGAGAGCAACTTATAAGCAGTGTTGCGCTGTGCAAGTGTGCGACGAAGTGGCGCAATAATTTCACCAAAGCGTCCTTCTGTCATTGCTTGGCCGTGATTTGCGCCTGCAGCACGCGAGATGTTTTCATCCATCAATGTGCCACCTAGGTCATTGCAGCCAGATTGCAAAAGTTGAGCTGCACCAGAAGTTCCGATCTTTACCCAACTCACTTG
>CAEZWE010000065.1_pt1 | contig 10252 bp, 10 predicted proteins | sample 7264891 | NCBI WGS metagenome assembly CAEZWE01 (sample SAMEA6813872, study PRJEB35770) | uncultured Acidimicrobiaceae bacterium | biome: Freshwater; feature: Freshwater reservoir; material: water | place: Czech Republic | collected 2017-07-26 | depth 0.5m m | reverse complement strand
TTCGCGTCACTATGTCGTACCGCATATCTCTACTGGCGACATGTTGCGTGCGGCCGTGCGAGAAGGCACAGAGCTCGGCAAGATGGCCAAAGCCGTCATCGATGCAGGTCAGCTTGTGAGCGACGAAATCATGGTGGGAATTGTGGCCGAGCGCCTGCAGGCCGATGATGCAAGTACACGTGGCTACATCTTGGATGGTTTTCCTCGCACGGTGGCCCAGGCCATCGCCCTCGATGAGATCACTCAGCACAAGCCTGTGGGTATGGCGATTGACCTCGTCGTCCCTCGTGAATTAGTGCTCTCCCGGTTGTCGGCCCGGCGCGTCTGTCGCGATTGTGGCGCCAACTACCAGTCCACAGGGGTAGACCCCAGCCCTTGGATCTGTGAAAACTGTGGGGGAGATGTGGTGCAGCGCGATGACGACACCCCCGAGGCCATCAATAATCGCCTCGATCTCTACGAAACCCAGACTCAGCCCTTGATCGACTACTACGGCCAGTCGGGTCGGATGTTCCATGTAGATGGTGTGGGCAGCCCCGATGACGTCTTTGACCGCCTCACCAAGGTGGTCGAAGGGCTCCTCTAGGAGCCAAAACTGCCACTTGGCGCTTGCGTAATGCGCCGATAGCATTGTCACTCGCCCCTTATGCAGGTCTGCTATGGGGGCATTTTGTCCCAACAACGAAGGAGGGCATCCTGGCCAATCCAAAGGAAGATGCAATTGTGCTGGAAGGCACAATTCTCGAATCTCTACCGAACGCAATGTTTCGAGTGGAGTTAGAGAACGGCCACAAAGTGTTGGCGCACATCTCAGGAAAGATGCGCATGCACTACATCCGTATTCTTCCCGGCGACAAAGTCCAGGTTGAACTCACTCCCTACGACCTCACCCGAGGTCGTATTACCTACCGCTTCAAGTGAGATCGCAATGAAAGTACGCCCAAGCGTTAAAAAAATTTGTGAAAAGTGCAAAGTCATTCGTCGTCACGGGCGTGTAATGGTGATTTGCGAAAACCCCCGGCACAAGCAGCGCCAGGGCTAAGAAAGTCAACGAAGGAAAGCTAAACACATGGCACGTATTGCTGGAGTCGATATCCCACGCGAAAAGCGTTTGGAGATTTCGTTGACATACATTTTTGGAATTGGTCGTTCCACTGCAGAGAAAATCTGTGCAGATACAGGACTCGACATCAACACACGCGTGCGTGATCTCACAGAAGACGAGATCAATCGCATTCGTGGTTGGGTAGATCAAAACATCACCGTTGAAGGTGACTTGCGCCGCAATGTTCAACAAGACATCAAGCGCAAAATTGAAATTGGCTGTTTGCAAGGCGTTCGCCATCGCAAAGGTTTGCCAGTTCGTGGTCAGCGTACGCACACCAATGCACGCACACGCAAGGGTCCTAAGAAGACAGTTGCGAACAAGAAGAAGGCAGTGAGATAACACATGGCTAAGCCAGCAGCAGGTGGACGTCGTCCACGCAAGCGCGAGCGCAAGAACGTCACCTCGGGTGTCGTGCACATCAAGAGCTCGTTCAACAACACAATCGTTTCCATCACAGATGCAGAAGGCAATGTCATTGCATGGGCATCTTCTGGCGGAGTGGGCTTCAAGGGTTCACGCAAGTCAACTCCTTTTGCTGCACAGATGGCAGCAGAGAAGGCCGGCAAGGCTGCGATGGAGCATGGTCTTCGTCGCGCCGAAGTACACGTGAAAGGACCAGGTTCTGGTCGTGACACCGCACTTCGTTCCATTCAGAACCTTGGTATCGAAGTATCAGGAATTAAAGACGTCACCCCGGTACCGCACAACGGTTGCCGTCAGCCAAAGCGTCGGAGGAGCTAATCATGGCCCGCTATACCGGACCGAAGGTGCGCATCTCGCGTCGCCTCAATACAAATATTTTTGAAAACGCAAAGGGCTCAAAAGCTCTTGATCGTCGTCCATTCCCACCAGGTGCACACGGCCGCACACGCCGTCGCAGCGCCGGTAGTGAATACCTCGCTCAAATGCAAGAGAAGCAGAAGGCTAAGTACATCTACGGTGTACTCGAGCGTCAGTTCCGTCGCACCTACGAAGAGGCAAACCGTCTTGCGGGCCCAACTGGTGAAAACCTGTTGCGTTTGTTGGAGCTTCGTCTCGACAACATCGTGTTCCGTGCAGGTTGGGGATCCACACGTCCACAAGCACGCCAGTTCGTGAACCACGGTCTCATTTTGGTTGATGGCAAGCGCGTCGACATTGCGTCGTATCGCGTGAAGCGTGGTCAAGTTATTTCTTTGTCACCTAAGGCAAAAGAAATGATTCAGATTCAACACAACATCGACACTCTTGATCGTGCACTCGTTGGTTGGCTCGAAGCTGGTGACAAGCAAGTCACCGTGCGCGACCTTCCACAGCGTGAGCACATTGATGTACCCGTCCGCGAGCAGCTCATCGTTGAGCTTTACTCGAAGTAACCACCAGTCTTTTCAGAGGAGAACACCATGCTTGTTATCCAGCGCCCTTCAGTCGAAGCCATTGGCGACGACCATCCCACACGCCAGCGCTTTGCTGTTGGTCCACTCGAGCCAGGCTTTGGTCACACCATTGGTAACTCGTTGCGCCGCACACTGTTGTCGTCCATTCCCGGTGCTGCAATCACCACAGTGAAGTTCGACAATGTCGAACACGAATTCACCACCATTAAGGGAATGACCGAAGACGTCACAGAGTTCATCATGAACTTGAAAGACATCGTTGTGCAGTCCACCAGCGAAGAAGCAGTTGTTGTGCGTGTTGATGTCAACGGCCCAGCAACACTTACTGCTGGCGACATTCAAGTACCAACAGGCGTCGACATCTTGAATCCTTCTTTGCACCTCGCAACACTTAATGCAGGAGCATCATTGGCACTCGATATCACCATCGAGCGCGGTCGCGGATACTTGTCCACCGACCGTGATGCAGAGAGCCGCATCATTGGAGTCATCCCCATCGATGCGATCTTCTCGCCAGTGCGTCGTGTGATGTTCGATGTAGAGCCCACACGTGTTGCGCAAAGCACAAACTACGACCGCCTTGTTCTCGACATTGAAACAGATGGTTCAATTTCTCCACGTGAAGCACTTGCATCTGCTGCTGCAACACTTCGTTCATTGGTTGACCTCATCGCAACTTTGTCCGAGGAGCCACAAGCACTTGAGTTGAGTGAGCCCATTGGTGCCAACGTCGGTGTTCCCGACTTGGATCTCCCCATTGAAGATCTCGACCTCAGCGAGCGTCCACGTAACTGCCTCAAGCGAGGACAGGTCAACACAATCGGAGAGCTCTTGTTGAAGAGCACCGACGATTTGTTGAACATCACAAACTTTGGTCAAAAGAGCCTCGATGAAATCATCCAGAAGCTCGACGAGCGCGGATTATCTCTGCGCGCATAATTCAGGAATTCAAGGAGCATCACAATGGCAACACCACGTCGCGCACCACGCTTCGGCGGCAGTGCATCTCATCAGCGTTTGCTGATGGCGAATATGGCTGCATCACTGTTTGCTGCAGAAGGAATCGTCACTACCGAGGCGAAAGCTAAGGCACTGCGTCCTATTGCAGAAAAACTCATCACCAAGGCCAAGAAAGCCCAAGAAGAAGGTCCAATGCGAGTTCATCGCATTCGCCAAATTCAGGGTTACTTGGGTGACAAGGAAATGACCAACAAGTTGGTCAATGAAGTTGCACCTCGGTACACAGCTCGCAATGGCGGCTACACCCGCATCTTGAAGCTGGGAACACGCCAAGGTGACGCAGCGCCAATGGCGCGCATCGAACTGGTCTGATGACACCACCGGTCATGGAACCGGATAATCATTTTTCTGACGGACCCGCGCTTGCGCGGGTCCGTTTGTTTGTTACCTATCACGGTGCTTTTTTTCATGGCTTTGCGTCAAACAACGAGTCGCCCACAGTGGAAGATGCTCTTGTTGCGGCAATGTCCACGATTACGCGCATACCTGTGCGCATAAGTACTGCAGGCCGCACTGACGCAGGTGTGCATGCACGACAACAAGTGATTTCCCTCGATATTCCTTCGAATACACATCTTGAATCGTTTGTGCGCGGAGTGAATTCTTTGTGTGCTCCCAATGTTGCTGTCTCAGATGCTCAATGGATGGATGATTCATTCGATGCTCGACGTAGTGCGACATGGCGCCGCTATCGCTACTTCGTGTGTAATCAACCCACTCCCAATCCACTCGTCAAAGATTTTGCGTGGTACGTGCATCGACCTTTGTCGGTGCCATTGATGAATCTGGCGGCCGATGCATTCGTGGGTCACCATGATTTCTCTGCGTTCTGCCGCCGAGAACCAACACCAGAGGGGGCCGAACCCAAGTCGATGATGCGCTATCTGTTGGATATCGCATGGCACGACGAAGGGGAGGGGAATTTGGTGTGTGAAATTCGGGCTAATGCTTTCTGCCATCAGATGGTGCGTGGCATGGTGGGGTTCTTGGTGGATGTAGGCCTCAAGAAGCGTCCACCCAGCGATGCAATGGCAGTTCTTCTGGCCAAAGATCGTGCCCATGGGTCACGGGTAGCCCCGGCCCATGGGTTGGTGCTGTGGGATGTGGGCTATGAGGGCACCCGCCTGCATCCCTAGGGCCCCAGAGATGAGACTCACATCTTGTGAAGTGGCTCCCGGTTCGCGGTTGCCGTAGGCACATTTGCGCCCCTATCCTTAACAAGCCCCAGTAAATGGGGTTCAGGCGGTCCACGTGGGCCCCTATCAAGGAAGTCTCATGCGTACCTATTCTCCAAAAGCAAGCGAAATTCAGCGGGCTTGGCACATCGTTGATGCCGAAGGTCTCGTTCTTGGTCGTCTGTGCACAGAAGTTGCACGTATCTTGCGTGGCAAGCACAAGCCAGTCTTTGCTCCACACATGGACATGGGCGATCACGTCATCATCATCAATGCATCAAAAATTGTGATGACCTCTGGCAAGTCTGAAAAGAACATGGTGTACACCTACTCTGGTTACCCAGGTGGTCTCAAGAGTGAGACATACCAAAACCTTCTCGACCGTAAGCCAGCTGATGCGATCACTCGTTCAGTTGCAGGCATGCTTCCCAAAGGACCACTTGGTCGTCAGATGGTGAAGAAGCTCAAGGTGTATGCCGGACCAGAACATCCGCACGCTGCACAGTCCCCCGTAGTTCTCGATCTCAGCGCTGCTAAAGCACGCTGATACAACAAGGAGTCGTTGTGGCGAACACACCCATCACCCAAACAACAGGTCGTCGTAAAGAAGCAGTTGCTCGCGCCGTTCTTCGTCATGGAACAGGAAAGATCACTGTGAATGGCAAGCCCATCGAGGCGTACTTCACAACTGCAGCACAGCGCATGGTTGTCACCGAAGCATTGCGTGTCACCGAGCGTGAACAGCAGTTCGACATCGACGCAAACATTTTTGGTGGTGGCGTAAGTGGTCAAGCTGGAGCATTGCGTATGGCAATCGCTCGCACCTTGTTGGAGTTTGATCCTGAGTCACGTCCCGTGTTGAAAAAAGCCGGACTTCTCACTCGCGACTCACGTCGCAAGGAAAGCAAGAAGTACGGCCTCAAGAAGGCGCGTAAGGCGCCACAGTTCACCAAGCGCTGATGCGTGTTCGGCGCCTATATGGCGTCGTGTCATAAGGAATACTCACACATGTTGCACTTCGGTACCGATGGTGTTCGTGGTGTCGCATTAGAAGAGCTCACTGTTGAACTTGTACGTGATCTTGCGCGTGCTGTTGCAAGAGTTTTGCAACCCACCGGAATTGTGGTGGGACGCGATACACGCGAGAGCGGTCTGGCATTTGAGCGTTCCATCATTGAAGGTTGTGCATCTGAAGGTGTAGCTGTGCATCTCTTGGGCGTATGCCCCACGCCGGCAATTGCCTTTGCAGCAGAACGTCATGGCTGGGTCGGCATCGCGATTACTGCATCGCATAATCCTTGGAGCGACAACGGCATCAAAGTTTTTGCTTCGGGTGGTCACAAATTAGACGATGCAGAACAAATCGACATCGAACGCGAGTGGCATTCATTGATTACAGATGCATCACCTACGTCCATGGGAACAGTGCACGATGCAGTCCATGTCATTGACGAATACGTGGCACATCGCACCCATGTTGTGGGGCAATCTTTAGGTGGCCTCACGGTGGTATTGGATTGCGCTAACGGTGCAATGTCTGATGTTGCACCTGCAGCGTTCCGTGCAGCAGCAGCACATGTCATTGTGATGGCTGATCAACCCAATGGCCGCAACATCAACGATCGTTGTGGTGCAACTTCTCCGCAGTTGTTGGCACAAAAAGTAGTTGCCGAAGGTGCCGATCTAGGAATTGCATTCGATGGTGACGGTGACCGCATCATCGCAGTCTCGCGCACAGGCAACATTGTTGATGGTGACTACATCATGGCAATTGCGGCAAGGGATCTCTCTGAACGTGGGTTGTTGCGAAACAAAGGTGTTGCCGTCACAGTGATGACCAATCTTGGTTTTCATCGTGCGATGGCACAATGCGGAATTGACGTCATTGTGACACCAGTAGGTGACCGCTCTGTGTTAGCGGCACTAGATGAATACGACTTAGTTCTTGGTGGAGAACAAAGTGGACACATCATTCATCGTGCACACGCCACAACGGGCGACGGTGTTCTTGCGGGCTTGATGTTGATGGAGTATCTCGCACGCGCTCAAGTCTCCCTCGATGAAGCAGCGTCAATGATGCAGTCCTATCCACAAGTGTTGGTGAACGTGCGTACGGGTGAGCGAGTGCATGATCCGATGTCTGCACTTGGTGATGCAGTTGCAAGTATTGAGACAGAACTTGGCGCAGATGGGCGCGTACTAGTGCGATCATCGGGCACCGAACCACTTGTGCGAGTGATGGTGGAGGCCAGCACTGATGCGATTGCACAAGAAAAGGCACTGGTTTTGGCCAATATCTTGGTGGGTGCTTACGGGGGCACTATCGAGGGTGCCCACTAGTGCGCTAGTGGCTGTCGGTAACCTAGATATCCATGTGCGGCATTGTTGGCATCCTTTCTTGTCCAAGCCACAGGCATGCCCCTGATCCCAAGGAACTTGTTGCGCTTTTAGATTCTGCGGTGGGTGTTGCCACCAATCTGGAATCGGCTGCCGAAATTCTTGAACAACTCGACCAGCTTCTTCGTGGTGATGCTGGAGTCATTGCACTCGCCGGGAATCTCTCCTTGGCCAATGACATCGTCACACGGCTGAACATCCTCGACGAGGTTGTAGATACAGAAGAAGCGCGCATTGATGAGATGCATGTTGATTCGCTCTCGCTTGATAAAGCGGTAGCACGAGTATCCCGTGTGCGGGATGCACTATGGGCAATTCGTCGTGACCGCTTGCGCACCGCCGATGCCGTACATGCACTTGCTGGACGTGGGGCAACAGAGTCGAGCATTGTGGGTTACTTGAGTATTCAGCAAGCTCTTTCGGCGATTGATCGTATGGAAGTGCGCGGACGAGACTCCGCTGGCATCAGCGTCATCGTGTCGACACCTGAATTACACAATGCACCCGCTGATGTCGTTGATGCAATTGCACAACGTGGACGCGATCCGTTGTTTACGAATCGAAGTGTGCGCTATAGCGGAAGCACTGTTGTATTTGTATACAAAGCCGCTGCCGAAATTGGTGAGTTGGGCGACAACACCCGACACATGCGCGCCTCGCTTGCTGCAGACGACTTGTTGCGGCGAGTACTGAGCCTCAATGGCGCGCGCACATCAGTGTTGGGCCATACGCGTTGGGCAAGTGTCGGAATCATCTCTGAGCCAAATGCTCATCCAGTCACAAGCGAAGAAGTTACGGATGCTCACGCTTCTGTCTCTATGGCTGTTCTGAATGGTGATGTTGATAATCATGCTGATCTCAAGGCGCGTCATAACTTGCGCTTCGCTGATCCGATAACTACAGATGCCAAAGTGATTCCCGCACTTGTGGATCGCGGAAGAACTGCAGGCATGGACACACTTGATGCCTTCTTGAATGCAGTGACTCAATTTGAGGGGTCAGTTGCCATTGGCTATTGCGCAGCAGATGAAACCCAAGACATGTACTTGGCTTTGCATGGCAGTGGACAAGGTCTGTACGTGGGTCTTGCCGAGGATCGTTTCATTGTTGCGAGCGAGCCCTACGGCACTGTGGAAGAAACCATGGATTTTGTGCGCCTTGATGGTGAGACACCTCGTGACCCCTCCCAACCATCAACCCGCGGACAAGTTGTGCGCCTCAACGCAGAAAAGGCTGGGACCCTCGCCGGCATGTCGATGTATGCCTATGACGGCACACCCATTGAGTTGTCCGCAAAAGACGTCGTGCGCGCAGAGGTCACTACTCGCGATATCGACCGTGGAGATTTTGCTCATTTCCTTCTGAAGGAAATCAATGAGGCTCCACGTAGTTTCAGGAAAACAATTCGCGGTCGCACAGAAATTCTTGATGGAGTGCTTGTTCCCGATCTTGATGATTCGACGTTGCCGACGTCGGTTCTTCGTCGTCTCGCAGATGGGTCTATTTCGCGCATCCGCATTATCGGACAAGGAACGGCCGCTGTTGCGGGCACATCTCTTGTTCCTGTATTGACGTCATTGCTGAATTCCTCAATTCATGTGGAAGCGTTGACGGCAACAGAGCTTTCTGGTTTTGCGATGGAGCAAGACATGTCCGACATGTTGGTCATTGCGGTGAGCCAAAGTGGCACCACAACCGACACCAATCGCACAGTAGATCTCGTGGCTTCGCGTGGAGCAGCAGTTCTTGCCATCGTTAATCGTCGTGGCAGTGAATTAGCAAGCAAAGCCCATGGTGTGTACTACACATCTGATGGTCGCGATGTAGAGATGAGTGTCGCCAGTACAAAGGCGTTCTATGCACAAGTTGCAGCCGGCGCCGTATTGTCCTGTGCAATTGCTCGCGCCACTGGCACATCTGATCCACAGCGCATGCATCACATTCTGTCGTCGCTCATTGCCATGCCCGATGCAATGGAGAAAGTGATTTCTCAGCGCGAAGAAATTGGTGACATTGCTCGTCGTTTCGCACCTGCGCGACGTTATTGGGCAGTTGTGGGTAGCGGACCGAACACTGTGGCGGCTCACGAAGTACGTATCAAACTTTCAGAATTGTGTTACAAGTCCATCTCATGTGACATCACTGAAGATAAAAAACATATTGACTTGTCGTGCGAGCCATTGATTCTGGTGTGTGCTGCCGGCTTGGCAGAAGGTACTGCCACCGATGTGGCTAAAGAAGTCGCCATCTTCAAAGCACACAAAGCTCTTCCCATTGTGATTGCCACTGAAGGTGAGACTCGATTTGATGCTGCATCTGCTGTGGTATCGGTACCAGTTACTGATCCGGCGGTTGCGTTCGTGCTGTCGGCAATGGTGGGGCATTTGTTTGGTTACGAAGCAGCTCTTGCCATTGACGATCTCGCCAAACCATTGCGTCAAGTGCGCGAAGTAGTGGAACTGATTGTGGGTCGTGGCGGCACCGGTGATGATGTGCTCGAACGCGTGGAGCGAGAGATTGTCCCTGTTGCTCAACAGTTTTTTGCAGCACTGCATACAGGGCAGTACGACGGAAATCTTGAAGCGTCAACTGCAGTACGCATTGTGTCGTTGTTGCGCCTTCTAATGGGACCACATCCTCTACAGGCCTATCAGCGTGAAACTGGTCGTGTTGCATCGCCGGCAGTTTTGTTGGATGACCTTGTCTCAGGGCTCACACGTGGCATTGATGAATTGACACGCCCTGTTGATGCCATCAAGCACCAAGCAAAGACCGTGACGGTAGGAATTTCTCGTAGCGAAGAAGGACTGTTAGATCGAGCGTTGGTGCAAGCAGTTCTTGAATCTGGTGCGGCTCGCGAACAGGTGCCCTATGAAACGTTGAAGGTATTGGCTGCATTGGATGCTGCAGTGGAATCTGTAAATGGTTTTACTCGGTATGCAATCACGGGAGAACCAGAATCTGGAACTGCAACAGTGTCAATTGTGGAACGTGGTGGTCTTGCACGCGAGTTGACCTCACGTGTAGAAACAAACTCGGCACTCATGGGTACAAAGAGACGAGTGGCTGCCGAACAACAATTGCTTGTTGCCAAAGGACGCAAAGATGGTCGCACAGTGATTTTTGTCCCTGAGGTGAAGGGATCAACCACAGTGGGAATCACACTCTTGCACGTC
>CAEZWE010000064.1_pt1 | contig 10511 bp, 13 predicted proteins | sample 7264891 | NCBI WGS metagenome assembly CAEZWE01 (sample SAMEA6813872, study PRJEB35770) | uncultured Acidimicrobiaceae bacterium | biome: Freshwater; feature: Freshwater reservoir; material: water | place: Czech Republic | collected 2017-07-26 | depth 0.5m m | reverse complement strand
TCAGGCAATTACCTCAACGATTCGTTGGGCAACTGCGATTGATCAACCATTCACCGAGAGAATTGAGACGTCAATCTCTCCGGGAATAAGCGATATCTCTTAGTCTTCAGAGACTGTGATGGTCACGCTATTGATGACCACATCTTCAACGGGGCGATCGCCGCGTGCTGTGGGAACCTTTTGCATGGCATCCACAACATCCAAACCTTTGACAACTTGACCAAAGAGTGAATATGCGGGGGGCAACTGAGCTCCACTTGGTCCGCTGATCAAGAAGAACTGTGAGCCATTTGTATTTGGTCCTGCGTTAGCCATTGCCAAAGAACCGATCTGGTATTGACCAGGCTGTGGCAATTCATCTTCAAAGCGATAGCCAGGGCCGCCTGTGCCAGTTCCTGTGGGATCGCCACCTTGACACACGAAACCATTGATGATGCGGTGGAAAATGATGCCGTCGTAATAGTGATAGGCAGCCAAATACACAAAGCTGTTCACTGTCTTTGGAGCACGTGCTGCATCAAGTGCAATCACCAATGTTCCCATTGATGTTTCCATGGTGGCTGTGTAGCGCTTCGAAGGGTCAATACCCATGGGCGGTGCCGAAGGAAATTTCTGTGTTTTGGGGGCAGATCCATCAAGTGGTGGGAATGGCAAAGTCATAGAAGTGAGGCTACAAGTGTTCACCATGGTCGCCTCGTTGGTATTCGACAACATCCAACGCCTACGATGGCAAAGATGAATCCCGATAGCCCTCTCGATCTCGACGCAATGGAACAAGATCTTTCTGACGTGGAGAAAGCACTAGAGAGACTCGATAACAATTCCTATTGGACAGATGAGTCCACAGGTGCACCCATTGAGCCGAGCTATCTTGCGGAAAATCCCACAGCGCGCCGTAACCCGACGCACTCGTAGCAGCGATTTAGTTTTCGCGAAGCTTCGCCAACAAGCGAAGGATCTCTAGATACAGCCACACCAATGTGACGGTGAGACCAAGTGCGCAGTACCACTCCATATGGGCGGGCAACTTGTTGGCAACACCTTGTTCGATCATGTCGAAGTCAAGGGCCAATGTGAATGCAGCCAAACCGGCAACGAACACGCTAAACAGAATTCCCATCGGTGATGCGTCGTTGATGAATGAAGGCATGCTGCCAAACATTCCCAACACGAATGAGACCAAGTAGAAAGCCATTAAGCCGAGAAGAGCTCCCATGATGATGCGGCGGAACTTGTCGGTCACGCGAATGATGCGGCTGCGATACAGCAACAACATCACAACGAAAACACCAAGTGTGGCTCCAATTGCCTGGGTCACAATGCCGTCGTACTGCTCTGAATAGGCCCGGCTAATTGCACCCAACACCACGCCTTCTGCAAGTGCGTACACAGGTGCAGCAAATCTTGCGATATGTGGTTTGAAAGTACCTACAAGAACTGCAATCAACGCGACAACAAAACCGCCAAGGACCCAACCCATTGGAATCTGTACCAATTCACCGGGGGCTGGTGCATCAATGGACATCCATGTCACGGTGGCCGACGCCAAGATCAGCACCAACAACATCAATGTTGCACTTGCGGTGCCCTTCACGGTCATGATGCCGCCATCCCAACGAGAAACGGGACCGTCTGACATGGGTTCAAACTGGGGTGGTGCCCATGTCTGAGAATTATCGGTCGAACCTTGGCGATTGAGATTTCCGAGGCCCATGGCCTTGTCTGTTAACAGTGGGTTTGACATAGCCAAACCTTACTTTTCTTTTGGGTTTTTTGCTTGGCACAGCAGGGGTTTTGCGATTGTTCGCTTTCCACAGTTGCGCATCAGTGTGCACTCGGTATCCTGCCCGTATTCGCGTGTTTCGACGCGTCGCTATATAAATAGGTGAGGTTTTACGTGGCAAAGGACAGGATCGATCGCGACGAAGAAGACCTCGTCAGGCTCTACCTCACCGACATCGGTCAGTACGCCCTTCTCACCAAAGACGACGAAGTACGCCTTGCGAAAGCGATTGAAGCAGGAAAGCTTGCCACCGAAGAAATGGCTGCAAACCCCAATGTGGCTGCGCCAAAGCGTCGTGAATTGCGCAAAGCAATTCGTGATGGCGAAATCGCCGAGCGAGCATTCGTGCAATCAAACCTTCGTCTTGTGGTCTCTATCGCAAAGAAGTATCAAGCATCGGGCTTGCCCCTTTTGGATCTCATTCAAGAAGGCAACCTCGGCCTCATGCACGCAGTAGAGAAGTTCGACTGGCGCAAAGGATTCAAATTCTCCACATATGCCACCTGGTGGATTCGCCAAGCAATCACCCGCGGTATCGCAAATACAGGTCGCACCATTCGTCTCCCAGTTCATGCGGGCGACACGCTTGCGCGTTTGCAAAAAGCACGCTCTCGCCTCGAGTTGAAGTACGGCCGCCCAGCGACATTGGCTGAACTTTCAAAAGAAGTTGAGATGCCAGAAGACAAAGTCACCGAAGCATTGCGCTTTGCTGCTGAACCGTTGTCATTGTCTGAACCATTACGCGAAGACGGCGATGCCGAGTTGGGCGATGTGGTGGAAGACCGTTCTGCGGAATCACCTTTTGAAACTGCTGCAACAGCATTGTTGCCAGAAGAGATTCAGCGATTGCTCGCACCTCTCGATGAACGTGAGCGAGAGATTCTCCGTTTGCGCTTCGGTCTTGATGGAAGTGGTGAAGGACGCACACTGGAAGAAGTGGGAGAACACTTCAACCTCACACGTGAGCGCATTCGCCAGATTGAAGCTCGCGCGATGAGCAAACTGCGTCACCCATCATCTGATACTGGTGCACGCGACTTATTGTCCGTCTAAGAAAATCTCACGCCTTTTGTGGCTGATTCGGGAATGCAATTCGTATAACGCCGTCAATAACGGATACGAATCCCACACCGAACATCACCGGAATCCACACGCGCGCCAACCATGGTTGGTCGAGGCCTGGTACGTACGCGGCACGTACTTGATCTATGCACAGCCATGCCGCAACAATCAATGTGGCACCTGCACCAGCATTAAGTGAGACTGCAACGAGTGCACCGTTTTTCTGAAAACGTGGCAACAAGGATGCACTGGCGATGGCACAAGCTGCCACCGAGAACAGCACAAGAACCGGCGTAATGCGCGCTCCATGAGGAAGGCCGTAATACTCGAGTGCTCCCACAATGATTCCTACAAGTGAGACCACCGCAACTACAGCAAAGAAGCCTTTACGTTGTGCAATAGACAATCCCACTGCAAGAAGAAGTGCACCAAGACCAAAGAGCCACCATGCGACAGAGGCCTTCTCGCGAATGTACAGCGTGCCGCTTACCGTAACGTTCTCACCATTCACCACAATGGGAATAGCAAACGAATGCACTGTGCCTTTGTCATCTATCGCTGCTGGCTTCAATGGACTCATCCAATGGGAGCGATGATCGTGCCACATGGCAATTCCATTTGTCGCAATTGTGCGCCATATTGGAGTTGGTGACGCTTCAAAAGATGAATAATCCACATTGCCGTAGCGTTCGCTATTTAACAAGGTGGTGACTGAACCATCATTAATCTGCACAACACCCGAGGCGTCAATCTTGAGATACGGCTCACCTTCGTAACCTGGTACCTCCACACTGACCCCCACAGTTTCGACTCGTATGAAGGTGTCAGAGCCCACAACGGATATCGAGACTCCAGCGGGCAATGCAGGCACTACCGATTCAATGACCGACACGGTGTCACGTGGCTGCACCGCATCACCAGAGCCAATATGGGCCGGAGCCAAGGGCATCAACGACACAAGGCCCAGCAAAATACGCACACCCAAACGGTACCTGTTGTGAGGCTGTGGTTCCCTAGTCTGTGTCGATGAGCACAGCCGACAAAGACCTCGTTTTATTGGTCAGCGACAACGTGTGGAAACGAGAAGGTGAACGCATTCTTGCCCTCTCCCCCTCTCTCCAACCCCTCATCTATGAAGGCAACGAACCACTTCCCGACGATGTGCTCGCCACCATAGACATTGCATTTTTCTCCAGCGATGTCTGGCCTGATCGTTCACGGGGCATTGTGTTGTCCATCATGAAAGCGCCACATCTGAAGTGGTTACATACATTTTCTGCCGGAGTCGATAGTCCATTCTTTATTCAATTAATGGAACGAGGAGTACGAGTAACAAATTCCTCGGGTGCAACGGCATCTCCTATTGCACAGACTGCAATTCTGTACATGTTGGCACTTAGTCGAAATGTGCGCGCATGGTTTGAACATCAAAACAACAAACAGTGGGAACGGCATGATTTCAACGAACTCGATGGTGCCCGTCTTGCAGTCATTGGCATGGGCCCCATCGGATATGAAATTGCGCGTCTAGGCGTTGCTCTTCACATGGACGTGGAATCAATACGACGTACTCCTGTCGGCGACGAGCCATGCCCCACATTCGGATTTGATCAACTTAATGAAGTGTTGAGTCGCGCTGATTGGGTGTGTGTCGCCTTACCTCTTACTCCTGACACTCGCGAGATATTTCACCAGGAGCGTTTCGTACAGATGAAACAAGGAGCGCATTTCATCAACGTGGGTCGAGGTGAACTAGTGAATGAAGACGCACTTGTTCATGCATTACGCACTCATCATCTTGCTGGTGCTGCTCTTGACGTATTTGCCACAGAGCCACTTCCTCCAGAATCTCCGCTATGGGAAATGCCAAATGTAATTATCACCCCACACAGCTCTGGTGCCTCAACCTCTGCCGGTTTACGCAGCGAGAAGATCTTTGTGCACAACTTGGCTCACTACATTGCGGGCCAACCAATGACCAACGAAGTCACCTTGTAGCAATCTTCCTGCTCCTAGTTGACTGACGTACACATCGCCTCGAATTATCGAGGAGGTTGTTTGTGTCGGTTTTATTCATGTCGCCCAAAGGTGGCAACTGCACCACTGTGACCGCATCTGCGGCAGCACTGCTGTCAGCAATGAATGGGCGTCACACGTTGTTGATTGATTTATGTGGCGATGTGCCCGCAACTCTTGGTATGGCAGAGCCCACACGGCCAGGAATAAATGATTGGCTTGCCGAACACAATTCCTCAGATGCCGCATCAATGGTGTTGCTGGGTGAACCCGTCATCGACGGACTTGTCGTTGTTCATCGGGGAAGCAAATTTGTAGATGGTCAGCCTCGGTGGCGCCAACTTGCCGATGCACTCAGCAGCCTTCCTCACACTGTGATCGTCGATGCGGGAAATGGATTTATTCCTGCAGAAATCGCACAAAGTGTGAGTGCGGTCACCATGGTCACAAAGCCCTGCTATCTCAGTTTGCGACGCGCCACCACAATGCCACGACCTCACAATGTTGTGGTGGTACGCGAGGAAGGAAGGGCCCTCACTACTGCTGATGTGGGAAATGTCTTAAACGTTCCTGTTGTGGCCGAGGTTCCACATAGTGCAGCCATAGCACGAGCTGTTGACGCTGGCCTCTTGCCTGCACGGGTGGAGCAGCTGTTCGGTGCGCACTTTTCCCAACTACTCACTCCATGAGTGTCGGCCTAGGGCCACTTCAGGAATATCTCTCACATCCAGACACCAATGAAGTCATGGTGGTACATGGCACCGAGGTGTGGGTGGAAGACCGAGAGGGATTACGTCATGTCCAGTCACTTCACAGCCAACAAGTAACCGATTGCATCGAGCACATTGCACGGATATCGGGGCGCCGCGTTGATCTCTTGCACCCAGTCCTAGATGCACGACTCGATGACGGCACTCGCGCATGTGTGGTGATTCCGCCCATCTCGCTTACTGGCGTCTCTATTAACTTGCGGAAATTCCCCTCTCGGGTTCTTCCATTAGCGGCTTTTGGCCCTCAAGAATGCAGCGAAATAGTGCGTCAGCTGGTTGCAGAGAAAAAGAATGTCGTTGTGTCTGGTGAGACATCATCAGGAAAAACATCACTGCTCTCATCGGTGGCGCATGTCTTTGCACCACACGAACGCATCATTTGCGTGGAAGACACTTCTGAGTTGCGCATCACCCATCCTCATGTCGTCCATTTGCAAACGCGTCTTCCAAATTCCGAAGGAGCAGGTGAAGTCACCCTGCAACATCTCGTACGCACGTCGCTTCGTATGCGCCCAGATCGACTTCTCGTGGGTGAAGTGCGCGGAGCCGAAGCAATCGACATGGTGCTCGCGTTGACATCTGGGCATCGTGGTTGTTGGTCCACCGTGCATGCAACCGATGCATCCCACACAGTTAGGCGTTTAGCCAACATCATCGTGCGGGATGCTCCTCAATGGGAACCTGATTATGTAGAGAATCTTGTACGTCACGCCACAGATGTAGTGATTCACATGGTGCGCGACGCACATGGCCGACGCCGCATCAACGAAATTGTTACGGTCACAGAAAAAACACCCGTTTATCTGTATGGCCCTGCATGCCCCGAGAAAACTCAATAGCCCATGTTCGTCTCAATCGTGAGCGCCGCCGTATCTTTCGTGGCGCTTGTGTGTTGGCTACATCCACGCTTCACCACTTTTGTAGATCGACGTCTGACAGTGTCTCGACTCTCGGCTTCATCATGTATGGCCAATAGCAATGTCGTGGCGCATCCCATTTCTAGTTCTGTGAATCAAAAGAATCCTTCTCCACACTTCGCTACATCCATTGACATGGTGGAAGAGCTCATCCGACTTACCCGATCCGGCATTCACGCACAAGATGCATTGTCTGAAGTATGTGCTCGTAACGAGTTGCTCTCTTCGCACTTCGCCACTTCTCGGGCAATGCATAAGACATCAGTTCCTGAGATTCTCCACTCGTGTGCCGAACTTTGTGAGAAGGCACACCAACATGATGAGGCCCAAATGTGCAACATGCTGAAGGCTTCCTTTGTGCATGGAGTATTCATTCCTGCTGCACTAGAGCACGTACGTACTGCTTTGCGTACACGTCACGCCATTCGCGCCGATATTCGCACTGCTTCTGCTCAAGCTACGTTCACTGTGCGAATCCTCACACGCTTGCCCATCATTGCGTGTGTCATTTTGCTTGCGTCCTCGCCAGCCATGCGTCATCGCCTCTTTCATCTCTCTACCCTTGTCATCCTTGCCCTCGGTTTTGCACTAAATCGAATGGGGGCTTTGTGGATTCGCGCATCAATTGCCCGCACCGTGAATCGTCCCGTTGATGAAACAATCGTGTTGGCCGAACACCTCGCTGCCTCACTCCGTGCGGGATGCTCCCTGACAGATGCACTACAACGCTGGGATGATGTCTCACCTAGAGGAACAGCAGTATCTCAAGCAATGAGTCGTGGAGAACGGCTAGAACATGCGGTGAATCATCTCCCACAGACTTCTGCGGGATATCGGCTTGCACACACAATTCTCTCGAGCCATAAAGATGGTCTCCCCGTAGTGAACACTGTGCATCGACTTATGAGCGATGCACATAGTGACATGCGCAGTGCCACTGACACTTTGATTCGACAACTCCCCAGTCGCCTGTCGGCTCCCTTGGTGTTATGTATCTTGCCGTCATTTCTCATCATCGCAGTAGTGCCACTCATGTTGCATAGTCTTGGCCAACTTGGCCCCGCACTTTCCCCTGCCCTCACTGCAGTCCCTTAACACGAAAGAGCATCATGTCTTCTTTACTTCATCGCATTCATTCACGTTGTCTATGGCATGTTGTGTCGCGCGCACACGTCATGGGTCAACGTGGCCAAGCGACCACCGAATACGCACTGATTTTGCTGGTTGCAGCAGTGATTGCGACATTGGTCATCGCATGGGCCACCTTGGGTGGAGGTTCAGGCCGTATCGGCGAACTTTTTGACACGATCTTCGAGGGGATTTTGCAGCGTGCCGAACCCGGAACGGAATAACTCGCGCGGACAATCAACTATTGAGTTCGCATTTATTGCGCCGATGGTGCTGGGGTGTGCCGTACTTCTCGTGGCCACCACAGTGGTCTGCCTTCAGGTCATTCAGTTACACGATGTGGTGCGCACCACCACTCGAGTTGCTGTCACCACCAATGACCCAAAGACATATGCACTCGAGATGGCCACACAGTTGAATCTGGATATCACCGTGGAGGACGACCTAGAAACCGGGATGGTGACACTTCATGCCACTCGGAGAACCCGCTTACCCCTCTGGGGTGGGCTCTCTAAGTTGCTGGGTTTGCAGGCCACTGTCACCATGATGCGCGAGTCCCCGCCCGTACTGTCGCGGTGAGGCGTTAGCGTGACGTCATGGATATGGAACTGCGTCGCGCCCTTATTGGTCACCGACAAGTTCTTGTAGTGACTGGTGATGTAGATCTCGTGTCATTGCCTCGGTTCAACGATGCCCTGTTGAGATTTATTGGTGAATTCCCTGGCGACACCGTTGCCATTGACCTTGATGGCACAGGACTGATTGAAGATGCAGCATTGGGATTGTTGCTCGGTACGGCAGGACGAGCGCGTCTTGCACAGGGTGATGTCGTGGTGGTGGCCACTGAAACTCGTTTGCGGGCACGTCTTGCTGTCACAGGGTTCGACCGTGCGCTGACTGTAGCTAACAACATTTCTGGTTCATGACCGCACGCCGCACTATTTGGGTCTTTGGAGATCAACTCAACACATCACTTGGTGCATTCACCGATGCAGACCCTCAACACGATGTGATTTTGATTGTTGAATCACACAAGAAAATCTCGTCACGCCCATGGCACCGCCAGCGACTTCACTTTCTCATCTCCTCAATGCGTCACTTCGCTCAAGACCTACGCAATCTCGGTTACACAGTGGATTATCAAGTGGCCCCCACAATGGCGGCGGGTTATCAACAACACGTATCTCAATTCACACCTGTAACAGTGATTGCATCAGAACCAAATAGTTATGCCGCTCGGCAGCTTTTGACATCGCTGTCTGTTGCCACTGTTCCCTCACATCAGTTCCTCACACCCTCGGGTGATTTTGCAGCATGGGCTTCTACTCGTAAGTCACTCAAAATGGAAGACTTCTATCGACGCCAACGCACCCGCTTGGGATACCTCATGGATGGCACAGAACCCGCGGGTGGCCAGTGGAACTTTGATCATGACAATCGCGAAGGTCCACCCAAAGATGGCTCTCGCCCATGGCCAGCACCACCTGTGAGTGTTTTGGACACTATTGATCATGAAGTAATTGCTGCTCTGCCCGAAAATGCCGTGGGTCATCACCCCACGGGCGTGTGGGCCACCTCGCGTACCGATGCATTGGCGCGGCTTCAGCATTTTGTCGACAATCTTTTGCCCATGTTTGGCCCGCACGAAGACGCCATGGTTTCTGACAACTGGCACCTCGCGCATTCCATGTTGTCGCCGTATCTCAACAATGGATTACTTCTTCCCGGAGAAGTGTGTGATGCAGTGCAACGTGCCTTTGATGCAGGGCGTGTACCGATTGCCTCGGCAGAGGGATTCATTCGCCAAGTCATTGGGTGGCGCGAATACGTGTGGGGTTTGTATTGGTTGTGGATGCCTGACTACGCAGACATGAATGCACTTGGCGCAACCCGTGCATTGCCACCTGTTTTCACAGATCCCACATCAACACGCATGGCATGTATGTCGGGCTGCGTGGGTGATGTACACGAACGTGCCTGGGCCCATCACATTCCTCGGCTCATGGTGATGGGCAATCTTGCACTCATTGCAGGAGTGAATCCTCAACAGATGACGCGGTGGATGTGGGAGATGTTTATCGATGCAGCCGAATGGGTGATGGTTCCCAATGTGGTGGGAATGTCATTGCATGCCGACGGCGGGATGATGGCCACAAAGCCCTACGCGGGCGGGGGTGCCTACATCGATCGCATGAGTAACTTCTGCAAAGGGTGCACATACGACCGCAAGAAGCGTGTGGGCGATGATGCGTGTCCGTTCACCACTCTGTATTGGGATTTTCTTCTTCGACATGCAGATCGCTTTCAGCGCAACCCACGTATGGCCACACAAATTCGTGCGGCACAAAAACTCTCTGACATTGATGCCATAAAAGACAGAGCGGCCGAAGTCCTCTCTATGTTGGACTCCGGCCGCCTGTAGGGGTCTTTAGAGGTTGTGTTGACGCTGTGCGTCACCCATTCCGCGTGGACCATGTCCGCCGCGACCATGATCATCGTCCATTGGTCCACCTTGTGGTCGTGCCTTATTCACCATGTCATCGAGACGTGACACAAACTTCGCGAGCTTCTCGTCCGCTTCTGCTTGAGTGTGCTTACCCGAGGCAACTTCTTCATCAAGATGAGCCTTGAACTCGGTGGTGAGCACTTCTTTCACTTTGCTGATATCCACATTTTGTGCTTCTGCGATTGCCGCCAGTGACTTACCATCACGCAATTGAGTGACAAGTTCAGCAGTGGTCAGGTTCAACACTGCAGCTAACTCTTCCGATGCTGCTTTGATATGGCCCATCTTGCCGCCAGGGCCGCCCTTGCCTCCAGGTCCACCTTTCATGG
>CAEZWE010000063.1_pt1 | contig 10720 bp, 13 predicted proteins | sample 7264891 | NCBI WGS metagenome assembly CAEZWE01 (sample SAMEA6813872, study PRJEB35770) | uncultured Acidimicrobiaceae bacterium | biome: Freshwater; feature: Freshwater reservoir; material: water | place: Czech Republic | collected 2017-07-26 | depth 0.5m m | reverse complement strand
TTCACTATCTCGGCTTGTGGATCAACATCATCTAAAACTCAAGATCTTTTTGGCTATGTCCCACCCACCACCAAGGATGTATCCGGAGCATTCATTACGGATGCAGCCACCAATACTCCTTTTTATTTTGTTGCTGCACCTAATGAACTACTGATTGCATATTTCGGCTACACCCATTGTCCAGATCTTTGCCCCACCACTTTGGTTACCATTAAGAACGCCAAAAAGAAGATGGGTGAACTTGCCCAACGTGTAAGTCTCGCAATGATCACCGTCGATCCCGCCCGCGACACAAAAGATGTGCTCCCTCGGTACCTCGCATCACTTAGCGATCGATTTCATGCACTGATTCCTTCCACAGATGCAGAGCTACGCAATGCAGAAAAGATATTCCAAACCACATCATCAGTGACAATCACTAGGGACAAAGTGGATGTCATACACAGCGGCACGGCATATGTCATTAACGACGAAGGTGTCGTAGTGGCCGAATGGCCCTTTGGAATAGACGCCAACTCAATGGCGCATGATCTCACCATTCTCCTCAACAAGAAAGACACAACAACATGAAAACAAAACTGGTAGGACTCATCGCATCACTTGCACTCGTTGCGGGCGTTGCTGCATGTTCCAGTGATGATGCAGCCACGCCTGACAGTCCAGAAATCACAGTGACAGGTCAATGGGCTCGTCAATCACCCATGGCAACCGACATGGGCGCTGCGTACATGATCATTGAATCCGACGCAGAAGATGAACTCGTGGGCGCATCTGTTGATATGAGCGTTGCCATGATGACTGAGGTGCACGAAACCGTCACAGTTGACGGTGGAATGAAGATGCAGGAAGTAAGCAGTATCAAGGTCACCCCCGAGATGCCTATTGAAATGAAGCCAGGCGGATATCACGTGATGTTGATGGGATTAGTGCAACCTCTTGAAGTCGGTCAAACGATTTCAGTCACCTTGAACTTCAGCAAGTCAGGCGACAAGGTCATTGAAGTTCCAGTCCTCGAGGATGCCCCTTGATCACACCTGAGAGTGATGCGCATCCGTCCCGACGAGGTCGTTCTGGAGTGATCGTCGCGATTGCAATCGCGGCGATCACTCCCCTCCTCTTACTGGCTGTGGTGCTCACCAGAGAAACGCCAAGTACCCAAGGATTCGTCATCACAGAAGGCACGCGCGCTGCTCTTGCAGTTGGAAACATCCCCGAAAACGCTCTACCTAGTTCACTGACGCTCCAGGTGGGCGACACCCTAGAAATCACCAACAACGACACCGAAGCACACACATACGCCTTTATTGTGCTGCGGCCTGGCGAAACAGCCCGTCACACATTCCGCCAAGCAGGCGTCTTTATTGGGGCTTGCACCGTCAATGACCATGAGGAAGTGACAATCACCGTGACCTAATGCCAAACTGGAGCCGTGGCTCCGGGCATTGACAATTTTGAACAGATGATGCGCGACAATATTCGCGCTGTCACTGCCTATGCTCGCTCCATCGCCTCACACAGCGATATTGCCGAAGAGGCAGTGCAAGAGACGTTTATTCGTGCATGGCGTTATTCATCCTCCTTCCGGGGAGACTCACCTGTTCTTTCATGGCTGATCACCATTTGTCGTCGTGTCGTCATTGACCTTGGCCAACGTCAGAGTTTCCAGAATCATGATGAGCTGTCAGATTCATTTCACGATTCCACAGATGCACATGAGATCACTGCACTAGTTGATCTTGTCTCTGGTCTTCCCTTACCCCAACGAGAAGTACTGGTGCTGTGCGCAATCTTGGGATTTGATTACGAGACGGCTGCACAAACTCTTTCCATCCCCGTGGGTACTGTGCGTTCGCGTCTAGCGCGCGCTAGAGATGCACTCACTTCTGAGATGCGCAACGCGCTGGCGGTATAGAAATGGCGTCTCTCACGTGTCAACGTGCACGCGAGATAGTACTGATGGATCTTGCTCCAGCAGATGATGTGACCGCAGCCCGTCAACACCTCCTGCATTGCCCACTTTGTGCTTCAGAGACCGCTGATGATGTAGATGAACACGTCATGAATGAAATCAATAGTCGGCGCAAACCCAGCAATCTCATCCTCCGAATACTTTTCGTTGTTTCCGCCGTACAAGCACTTATTGCTCTTCCTTGGATTTTCGGAATTGCATTTCTATGGATAGGAGACAGCGAAGAATCTGTTGCCCATATCACCCGTGATGGAGTTATTGGATTTGTTATTGGCTTGGTGGGTGTTGCAGTAGCACTTCGCCCAGCACTGGCATACTTTGCAATCTCGGTGTGTGCTATTCAGGTTCTCATTCAGATAGCGACCATCGCATTTGATGTCGTAGACAATGACGTATCCCCCACATTTGAACTACTCCATCTCTTGGCGTTGTTTATATTGCTTCTTGTCATTCGAGTTGCCTTTCCACGAAAACGATGAAGAGTTACAAGGAACGCATACATGCGCTTCTTGCGCTAGCCCAACACCCCAACACTCCGCAGGCCGAAGCAGAAACTGCACTTGCCATGGCATCAAAGCTCATGCAGAAACATGGGCTCAGTAACGACGATTTAGATGATCCCACTGCAGAAGCTTCAGTAGAAGTTGTGATGCGTATCCATCGGGTATCTGGTCCTTATCGTGTGCGGCGCGTCAATGTCCTCAATGCGATTGCACTGATGCACTCGTGCATTGGATATCGAGATTTTGATGACGACAATTCATGTGTGATGGTGCTCTACGGCCGAGAAGCCGATATCACCGCGGCATACACACTTTTCTGTGCAGCGGATTTGATGGGTGCGCGTTTGTTGCCCCGAGGTAATCGCACATGGCGCACCGAATGGTGGAATGGATTTCAAAGAGGTATTCAAGAGGCACTACAGAGTGCACGAAATGAATTCGTCTCAGAAACCCCCGGCGCTGGGCTCGTGTTGGCAGACCGCATGACACGTGCACGCGATGAGATGCGCGCATCGGCTCCACCTCTGCGCGGGGGCTACTCCTATGCAGATACCTCCTCGAGTGCCTACAGCAGTGGCAAAAGTGCGGGCCAGGGCTTTTCTACTGGCAGTCGATCCTTTACAAGTGGCGTGAAAGGAGAACTTGGGTGACCGACATCAATGTATTTGTGCAACAAGTACATGACCGTGTGCTGGTCTACCCAAAGTGTTCTCACGAGCAGGGTCTCGTATACGCATGTGAAGATGTGGTGGATGCAACTCTTGGCTCACCGGTGATTGATGCCCGTGTTGCTCGAGACTTTGTGAAATCCGTCTGCCACAGTCAAGACATCGACCCTCCAGAGATTCTGCGAGGACACTCACAAAAGGTACGAGCCACAGCAAATCTAGATTCATGGACAATCTGTGTGCAAGAGCGTAACACCACTTCGTCGGTGTTGCTGCATGAAATTGCCCACCTCTCAGTAGGCGTGGACTCACATGGAGTTCTCTTTCGCGACGAATTGGTGCGATTAATGCGTGCACATGCATCAGTTGATCATGCAGCGCTACTGCATTCATTGTTTCTTCGGCTAGACCTCGACATCGGTCCTTGGGGCGCCAGCGCCCACCAAAAATAGCTACTAAGAATTAAGGAACTCTGTGATGTCGATGAGGGCTTGCGGATCTTGAGCGGTAAACAAATGGCCACCTTCATAGATACGCATATCGGCTGACGGGATTCGCGATGCAATCTCTTGTGAGTTAGCAACCGGCGCGATGCCATCAAATCTTCCAGCAGTTACCAAAGTCGGCGCGTTAATGCGATGTAAACGATCGGCCACATCGTGACCAATGCGTGCCTGTAACTGCAATCGCTCACCGCGCAGGACTTCGTCACTTTTCGGTATTGCTGCTTGTTCGGCACGCATCGACATCATGCGCGCATCTCTTGGGTGACTCGCCAACCACTCGGGGGTGAATCGTGAATCAGTAAGCTCGACGATGCGCCTGTTGCGTTCATCCACAGGCAGAGATCCAAGTTCATGTAGTGGATATGACGAACCCGCTTCCCCTCCCGCAGAAGTACACATCAAGACCAATTTCTCCACTCGTTCAGGCCATGTCGCAGCAAACTCCTGTGCAACCATGCCTCCAAAACTGATTCCCACCACAGCACATCGGTCCCACCCCACATGATCGAGAAGTGCTGCACCGTCGTGTGCATATTGCGCCATTGTGTAGGGCCCAACGGGAATTGATGTGCGACCTAACCCACGTTGATCATGAGCCAACACCTGACACTGAGATGCAAGAGCTGAAATCAATAACGATGACGACTCCAAGGTTGCTCCCGATCCATTAAAGAACAAAACAGGGCGACCTGTTCCAAAGAATTCGTAGTACATCTCAAGATCTGATTGTTTATACACAGGCACTTCGTCAGTCTCTCATTTTTGAGTATCCACCATTTCAGTGAACAAATACGCCACTATCGGTAACCGTGCAGACGTTCATTGAAGGAGTCAAACGCTCATTAGCTGAGCACCATGACGCTCTTTCTTGGCGTCGCGTCACTATGCCTGGACTTGATATTGCATGGGTGGGAGTGAATGTTCCTGCCATTGATACTGGTGGACGTCCCTGGGTATGGGAAATTGTCACGCCTGATCAATATGAGGCGTCCTCACGACTACAAGATGACCCCATGGTGCTTCCGGTTCACCACGACACAGTGATTACAGAAGTGCGACATCTGGACCACACCGGACCTATCGTGCGCATGCAAGTTCCTGTGCGCCATGCTCCAGAGGCCATCAGCGTTGCTAATGAACTCACCGCCGATACCCCATGGTCCCTGCGTATGGAAGTGGGCTGGACTATTCAAGCTCTTGGCGAAGCTGCACAATGCTGGATTGATCGCGAGGCCCCCGGCACAGCACGACTCAAGACCCCACAACTCAATAATTCCAAGGCTCTCAGCTATAAGTTGCACCCTGCTATTGATATCGAGTCGGCAGCCTTTGATCGTTTGCTTACACTCGACCTTAATGATGCAGCTGTGGTCACATCACTTCTTGCTCGGGTTCACGAGGCACTTCAGCCCTATCGCTGAGCGTCGTCGCACCTGCTCATGCAGAGGTGCACAACAATGATCACTACCTATGCCGTGTCGTTTTCCACGGTTGATTGCACCGAACATGACCGAGTCACACTCATTGATCTCGTCACAGATTGGCAAGTAGAGCAATTTCCCTTCGATAGTGACGAAGATTCTCGTCCTGGTTTGTCGATGCGTACACGGCTCGCCACAGGTGATCCTGTTTTTCGCGTCACCATCACAGATGCACCACCAGGCGCATCACATGTACTCACCACCACTATCACTATCGCTTTACTCGAGGGTGTTCTCACATTCGATACACGCACGGTCTCGAGTGCGCGGACAACCAAGGTGGCACCACATAAACCACCACTTGTCCCGGGCCACATCGTCACCCTTATCCGAAATGTTCTTCAGGCAGTCCCCACCTTTGATGCAGAGCGACAGATTAGAGATCATGTCGATGTCATCGACGACGAACTCAAAGGTCAAGAAATCGGATACTTCGTAGAAGCCGAGAGCCGTAATCTGCCTGTCGTTGTTGAGGTAAAGGCATTCAACACTTCACAACCACCGATGCTCGCACAGGGGTTAGGACCATTAGTTGGCCTGGTACACATGGCCCACATCACTACCCCAGATGCACTTGCTGCCTACACACAAGTGGTGGGTCTCCCCCTTGTCGGGCCAGGTTGCGTCATTGTTCATTGGGCAGGTCGTACTGAACCCACCATTGTGCGGACAAGCGAACTGAGCAGTACTTCTCTAAAGAACGAAGCTTTCGCTCTGGCCATGAGAATCATGGAGACGGCGGCTCGTTCTTTGGCTGCACACCGCATCCCTCCACCACCACGCGCCGATGATAACGACATCATTGAAACCATTGCCAAAGACGATTCGATAAGTGCGCGTGGCAATGAAGACTCTGTTGCACATATTGAAAATCTAGAGGCCATGATCAATGATCTAGAAGGTGCACTCGCCACGGCCGATCGCACTATCTCTGAACAGCGCGAAATGCTCGAGAAGCGAGTGGAACTAGTGGACAAACTTGTTCTTCGGAATTTGTCCTTAGAAGCATTTGCGGGCACCAATCCGGAAATTGCCGCTATCAGCACAATGGCCGAGGCATTGGAATTTGCGCGAACAAAGTTTGAATTCCTTGTTCTCCACGAACGCGCCATTGAATCGGGCATGCAGCTGCAAGGGCCGGACCCAATGGCGATCTTGCAAGACTTGTCGCGTCTCAATGGAGTAGCGAGGCGTTGGAGTGCAGGAGAGATTTCAGGTACAAGTATCAAAATTGCTTGTACCGAGGCGGGGTTGAATTATGCGCCCGCAATATCTGAAACTGCACGTCGCAAATATGAAGAGGACTACCTCATCGAATGGCGCGGCAAACTTGTGCGTGCCGAACCTCACATCAAGCGCGGCAAGAAGGCCCATCTAGTGCGAATTCACATCTACTTTGATCAAGAGACACAACAAGTTGTCGTTGCATACATTGGCCGTCACTTACGCGACAAGGGCAGCTCAACTTAAGAAAGAGCGTAGGTTGCAAGCAATCGTGGCGGACCACCATCGACTGTCACAACGACTCCCTCATCCACCAACTTGCGCAGATGAGACCACACACTGCGTCGCGCAGGGCGATGTAAACCCTTGTCGACGTTTGCATACAGCATCTTGACGATGCCAGGAATTGTGTTATTTCCGCTGGAAATCTGTTGCACAATCTGGCGTTCTCTCTCTAGTCGATGCCCGAGGTAGGCCTGAAGAAATGGTTGTGGGTCAGTCACCGCACCACCATGAGTAGGCCACAAAATTGCATCATTGCGCCCAATGACTTTATGCATCGAATCTATGTAGGCACGCATATCGCCATCGGGTGGAGACACCACTGTGGTCGACCATCCCATGACATGATCTCCAGTAAAGAGTGTGCGGTCAACATCCATCGCTACACACAAATGATTTGATGTATGACCAGGTGTCGCAACAGCAGTGAGTGAAAATTCAGAAGTACTGAAAAACTTTTCGCCGTCGCTCACAGCAACATCAGGAGAAAAAGCAAGATCTATCGTTTCGCGCTCTTCATGGTCTTTTTCTTTAGGCGCTTCGTCTTCACTTGCATCGTGATCGTCTTCCTCTACAAAATCCTCATACACACGATGTGGGCCAATCGCATATCGAGGTGCACTGGTTTCGTCATGCAGCCATTGAGCTAGTGGAGAATGATCTGAATGACAATGTGTCACCACAATCCCCACTACTTTTCTGCCGTGTAGTGCAGACCACAACGCATCGCGATGAGTATCCAGGACTGGACCTGGATCGATGACCACGACATTGTGAGTTCCCAAAATATAGGTACCTGTGCCGTGGTAGGTGAACTTCGAAGGGTTACGTGCAATCACACGTTGCACGAGCGGAGCAACATTTTCACATTGCGCATAAGGCGCATCATCAATGCGTGGCACAAAAGGAATACTCATCTCGCCACTACATCTCTATCGCGCGCACGCGTCCCACAGGTTGTCCATGGCCAAGAACCATTTCATCCACATAGGCCGGCACACCAGATGTATCCACATCTAACCTTGCAAGCGCGGCTTGCAAAACTGTTGCAATTGCACGACCGGAGCCATCTGACATCTTGAGAGCAATGGCTCGCCCATCTTCCATGGCGGCCACATACACCGACTCTGCTCCATCTTTGGCACACAATCCTGGAATTGCACCCACAATCCCGGTGACATGTCGTCCTGTGCCACCAATGACATGTGGATAGTGAGACATGGCCGTAAACACTTCTCTGCCAGAATCTCCTGCGTCCCCGGTTGCAATGGAACGTAATCCCTGTGCCAGATGACGAAGCCCCACAACATGTGCAGGAGCACCACATCCGTCAACGCCAATCGCAGGTGGCGTCATGGCTGTTACTTCGGCAAGGGTGTGCGTAATTGCTTGTTGTAAGGGATGATCCTGTGCAAGGTAATCAGTTGTTGACCAACCATTGATCACACAAGTAGCCAGCATTCCCGCATGTTTGCCGCTGCAATTCATCTGCAGCGAAGATTTTGCCTTGCCGTCTCGAATTGCTTGATGGGCAGAATCTACGTGTAACGGATAATCGTGAGTATTGGCTAACGCATTCTCATCGAGTCCCACTGAAGCAAGAATCTCTGACGCAATGCGTTGGTGAATCTGCTCACCGTTATGACTTGCACAGACAAGCGCAAGATGTTCAGCATCCAACGTCAAACCATGACGCACCATGGCAAGTGCCTGAAATGGCTTAGTAGAAGAGCGTGGAAAAATTTCTACTTCTGGGTCACCTACCGAAAATGCAATGGACCCATCTGCGTTCAGTGCAACAAGTGCACCAAAATGAACTGATTCGTCAACACCATTACGTGAGACAACAGCAAGTGGTGCAAATTGCTTACCCGCTACACCCGTCAACTGGGATCTTCCCATGCATTTTTACGACGTCGTTTGAGTTGTACTTCTTTTTTCGGAGGAACAAAAGTTAAAGGGTCTTCAATCACATCATGTCGAACACCCCATGCAGAGATCAGTGCCTGACCCATTGCCACCGCCGGCAAAGCCAAAATTGCACCAATCGGTCCGAGAACTGCACCACCTGCCAAGGCTCCACCAAATGCGAGAGCAGGATGAAGTTCAAGTGTTCGCGCAGTGATTCGTGGTGCAAAGAGATAGTTCTCCATCTGCTGATACACCAAGATGAAACCGATCACGACCAGGGCGTCAATGGGTGATTCGATAAAGGCCAGAAGAACTGGCAACACGCCCGCAAGATAGGTACCGATAACGGGTAAGAACTGCGACACAAGCCCCACCCACAAGGCCAACGCAATCGGCGCTGGTGTTCCAATTGCTTGAAATGCAATCCAATGGAAGAAACCAGCGATGAGAGCTAACAACGCACGCGAGTACAAGTAACCGCCCGTCTTGGTGATTGCAAGTTCCCATGCATCAAGAACAGCTCGTTGCCGAAGAGGCTCTAGCCGTGAACAAATAGAACGCCTTAGTCGTGGACCATCGGCGACGAGATAGAACGCAAAGAGCAACACAGAAAACGCTTGGAATAACACACCGACGGCTTGTACCGACACGTTAAACACTTTGCTTTGTTGTGAGTTAATGAACTGCTGTACTGCACCGTCTGGATCATTGATTTGTTCATTGACTGACCGTGGATCAATGTTTGTGTTGAACGTGTCATTCAGAATTTTGACGGTGTCGTTGACATAGGTCTCGCTGTTCGACAACAGGTCAGCAACCTGTTGGCCCACCACAGTGCCCATCGCAGCAAAGAAAGAGAGCACCAGAACAACAAGCGACACGAGTAGTCCAGCGGTTGCAGAGCCCCTCTTCCATCCGCGTGAGACGAGTTTGTTGACAGCTGGTTCTAAAGCCAAAGCAATAAACAACGAGACCAGCAGCAAGATCAGGAAGTTGCTCAGCCGGTGGAACATAAAGCGCAACACGAACGTGGCAAGAAATGCCAGCCAAAACACTGCAATAGCGCGTGGCACCCAATGGGGCATTCGTTTACTGTTTTCGCTCGGGCCGGGGGTAGAGACATCACTCACACTGTGAAGCGTAGTGGGCGAAGAGGTGACCAATTAGTAGGTGCATCTCCATCGCTTTGCTGGCACGATGGGTCGATGAGCTCCTCGCCTGCACCACTCACCGACCGTGTGGAATCTGTGCGACGCGCCATCGCCGATGCACTCCGGGACCGAGTAGTGGGAGACAACGCCGAGGAAAAACGTGAGGCCATTATGGCTGCGACGGGTCCCCGTTGGTTCAGCCCCGATCGCCCCATTCACACCATCCACACCGATGCGTCCATGTTTATTGGCGGCATGCGAGCCTTGCTTCTGCAATCGCTTCACCCGCTGGCAATGGCCGGCGTGGCACAACACTCTGACTACAAAGCAGACCCTTGGGGCCGCCTGCAGCGCACGGCGGACTTTCTTGCCACCACTTCCTTTGGTCCTGCTGACATCGCAGAAGAGACCATTGCACGTATTCGCAAAGTGCACAGTTACGTTCATGGAACCGCAAGTGATGGTCGTCCATATTCGGCTTCGGACCCACATCTCTTGCGTTGGGTGCATGTCGCCGAAGTCGACAGCTTCATTGCTGCACATCGTGCATACGGTGCAGAAAAATTAAGCGAAGCGACCTACGACGGTTATGTCGAAGACATGGCTCTGATTGCGCGCAAACTGGGAGTGCCTGCGCCACCTACATCAGTGCAGGGTTTGCGCGATCAGTTACTGATGTTTCGCGGTGAACTAAAGGCAACACCGGAATCTCGAGATGTTGCTCGTTACTTATTGCTGACGCCACCAATGTCACTTGCGACGCGCATCCCCTATTCGCTGATCTCTGCTGCAGCAATTGCCATTCTTCCTGCGTGGGCACGCGCAGATCTACGACTTCCTTACTTGCCTGTGACAGAACGAACCGTACTGCGCCCTATCGGTCAGGCAATTACCTCAACGATTCGTTGGGCAACTGCGATTGATCAACCATTCACCGAGAGAATTGAGACGTCAATCTCTCCGGGAATAAGCGATATCTCTTAGTCTTCAGAGACTGTGATGGTCACGCTATTGATGACCACATC
>CAEZWE010000062.1_pt1 | contig 10845 bp, 8 predicted proteins | sample 7264891 | NCBI WGS metagenome assembly CAEZWE01 (sample SAMEA6813872, study PRJEB35770) | uncultured Acidimicrobiaceae bacterium | biome: Freshwater; feature: Freshwater reservoir; material: water | place: Czech Republic | collected 2017-07-26 | depth 0.5m m | reverse complement strand
CTGTGGATACCACTACGTGTGCGCCCTGGTATCGGCACCATCTTGAATGCAATTCAAATCGGATTGGTGGAAAACCTTGCAGAAAACATCATTCCGGATGCACCCAATGTGCCTACACAAATTGGATATCTCTTTCTAGGAATGCTGAGTATTGCTGCGGGTTCTGGTCTCTATATCGGAGCAGAACTTGGCTCGGGGCCACGTGACGGTTTGATGTTGGGCCTCAATCAGAGATTTGGGATAAGTGTCCGTATCGCACGCACCATGATCGAAGTTGCCGTCATGGTCGTGGGCATCTTCTTGGGTGGCGGAATTGGCGTGGGCACTTTTGTGTTCGCATTTGGCATCGGACCCATGGTGCAGGTCGCCCTTCGAATATTCCACTTGTCGCCGCAACAATTAGATGCAGCGACAAGTGAAGCACTCGAACAATAAGGCGCATAGCGCCGTGGTGATTTAGTAGCGGTAATGCTCGGGCTTGAATGGCCCAGAAGGATTCATGTCCATGTACTCGGCCTGTTCATCGGTGAGCATGGTCAACTTCACACCAAGTGCGTCGAGGTGTGCACGTGCCACTTTTTCGTCTAGATGCTTCGGCAACACATACACACCGAGTGGATAATTTTCAAGGTTATTGAACAGTTCGATCTGGGCAATGACTTGGTTACTAAACGAGCAACTCATCACAAATGACGGATGCCCTGTTGCGCAACCCAAGTTCACCAAACGTCCTTCAGCCAAGACAATCACTGCATGACCATCAGGGAATGACCAAAGGTCTGTACCTGGCTTCAACTCATCGCGAGTTGCACCACTACGCGCAAGTCCTGCCATGTCGATTTCGTTGTCAAAGTGGCCAATGTTGCACACAATTGCGTTGTGTTTCATTCCTGCCATGTGCTCGGCAGTAATAATCGCCTCGTTACCAGTGGCAGTGACAAAGATGTCGGCTTCAGCAAGCGCTGATTCCAAAGTGTTGACTTCATAGCCTTCCATCGCAGCTTGGAGTGCATTGATGGGATCGATCTCGGTAACGATGACACGAGCTCCCTGGCCACGCAATGACTGCGCACAACCCTTGCCCACATCGCCGTACCCACAGACAACAGAAAGCTTTCCAGCAATCATCACGTCTGTTGCACGGTTAATGGCATCAATCAGCGAGTGGCGACAGCCATAGAGGTTGTCAAACTTGCTCTTGGTCACGCTGTCATTCACATTGATTGCAGGAAAAAGAAGTTCATTCTTTTCTGCCATCTTGTAGAGACGCTTTACTCCCGTAGTGGTCTCTTCGGTCACGCCCTTAATTGCTGCGGCCATTCGAGTCCACTTGGTGGGATCTTCTTTCAATGAGCGCTGCAAAAGACCCAATACCAATGCAAGTTCTGGATTTGATGCACCGGTGGGATCCGGAACAGCTCCTGCTTTTTCGTATTCCACACCTTTGTGCACCAACAATGTCGCATCGCCGCCGTCATCGAGAATCATGTTGGGCAGATCACCATCGGGCCAGGTCATCATTTGCTCGGTACACCACCAGTACTCCTCGAGGGTCTCGCCTTTCCATGCAAACACGGGAACACCTTGGGGATCTTCCGGAGTGCCATGTGGTCCGATAACCACAGCAGCAGCTGCGTGATCTTGTGTGGAGAAAATATTGCAGCTCGCCCAACGCACTTCTGCACCCAATTCCACAAGTGTCTCGATTAACACTGCGGTTTGAATCGTCATGTGCAATGACCCTGAAATACGCGCGCCCTTTAGGGGCTTTGATGCGCCAAATTCTTTGCGCAACCAGCGCAGACCTGGCATCTCATGCTCGGCGAGGTGAATTTCCTTACGCCCGAACGGGGCAAGACTGAGATCGGCGACGCGATAATCGCGACGTGCAGCAAGAGTGGACATAAAGGCTCCTTGAATCAACCTGACACAGTTGTCAGTTACTTGGTTGACCTGGGCTGGGGCCTGCTGGCGCCTTTCTGATCAGCCCGATCAGGATTCCACCCTAGCGAACAATCAGCTTTCAAATGTGGGTTTGATGCCCATTGACTGGACCAATGATTCCATTGACGCATTCTCCGCATCATTGAGGGTGCGGGCTTCACCAATGAGCATCACTGGAATTCCATCGACCACCGGATATGCGCGGCGCAATCTGGGGTTGTAGAGAACCTTTTCCGACTCGATGTACCACAGTGGTCCTTTGTCCTCTGGACAAGCGAGTATTTCGAGAAGTGATTGGTCGATGCTCATATGCTTCCTTGTTTAGATCGATGTCACCAGTGACAGAACTTCCGCGACATGATTGTCGCATTCATCCCGCGTGGCGGCTTCTAGGTTTAAGCGTAGTAACGGCTCAGTATTGGATGCACGCAAATTGAACCACCAATTGCCACAGTCCACCGTCAAACCGTCAATCCAGTCTTGAGGGAACTGTTGATACACCTTGGCAACCGCTTGCATGACCGCCTCGGCGCTCTCCACACTCGTGTTGATCTCACCACTTGCCTCATAGCGTTCAAAAGGTTGACGAAACTGCGATAACGGCATCTTGGCGCGGGATAGCTCCTGCAACATAAACATCGTGGCAATAATGCCTGAGTCCGCACGGTAGTTGTCAAGGAAGTAGTAGTGCGCCGAATGCTCACCGCCGAAAACAGCGCCGGTGTCGGCCATGACCTGTTTGATATTGCTGTGGCCCACTTTGGTACGCACAGGTACGCCGCCATGTTCAATGATTACTTCTGGCACTGAACGTGAACAGATGAGGTTGTACAACACTGTGGCACCAGGATGCGCACGAAGAACACCTGCAGCCAAGATTGCCGTGGTTGTCGAACCAGATAACCCCCGACCTTTTTCATCCACCACAAACACGCGATCCGCGTCACCATCAAATGCAAGACCCAAGTCAAAGCTGCCACTCAACACACGTGCTTGCAAGTCGCGTTGATTTGCGGGCTGAATGGGGTCGGCAGGGTGATTAGGGAAAGTGCCATCAAGTTCGGGATACATGATTTCAAGTTCAATCATTTGCAAACGATCAAACACCACAGGAACAATCAAACCACCCATGCCATTTGCGGTATCTGCCACCACACGCATCGGAGCAATATCTTCAACATTGATGAAACTCACTACGTGGTCTGCAAACTGATCCAGCATGTTCTGTGTGGAGTAGCTCCCTTGTGTTCCCTTAGCTGTCGGACCATTACCTACCAACACAGCTTTGGCGATGTCTCTGATCTGACCAAGTCCAGTATCTATTCCCACCGGACGTGCACCCGACAAACAAAACTTGATGCCGTTGTATTCAGCTGGGTTATGGGATGCGGTAAACATCGCGCCAGGTGCATTCAGAACTCCTGCTGCGAAATAGACCAAGTCGGTGCTTGCCAAACCGAGGTCAATGATGTTGATACCCCGTGATTGCACCCCGCGAGAAAAAGCCTGCGAGAGAACCTCACCAGTGGTACGCATGTCGCGCGCAACAATCACTGAAGTTGTCTGCACAAACTCAGCAAATGCAACACCAAGCGCAAATGCCACGTCCTCGTTCATCTGGTCCGGAGTTGTCCCCCGCACGTCATAGGCCTTGACGATGTGGTCAAGAACCGCAGGGTCTGTACTCATTAATCCTTGAGATTATCGGGCGAGTCGTCGTGCGCGGTTGATGCATTTTCCGTCACGGACACATTGGGCGGCATTGTGACTCCATAACGCAATCGACGCCGAATCATGAACACCAGAAGCACAATGCCCGCGAACGTTAATAAATAGGAAGACCTATCGAGCAAAGATTCCTTATAGGCCAAGGTGACATTTTCTGAAGTGGGAACGACAACCATCATGTTGGGCGCGGCTCGATAGATCTCGTCGGCTCCAGTTACTTTCCAATTCGGGAAATAACTGACCTTGACAAGTACAGGTGTACCGATCTTGTCGACAGTAAATGAGATGGCCTCATTTCCCTTTTTGACATTAGAGATAGTCACAGGCTCGATGTCACGTTGCTCAATGGGCGCAGATGGCACCACGACATCAACTTGACGACCAGGGCCGCCCTCCTCGCCCACCTGTCGACTGAGGTCCACTTCGGCATCTACTCGTTGCCACGACTCGGGACCGTCGGCGACAGGAAGAGCATTCCATTCAGATGAATTCTGAAAATAAGAAGTTCCAATCTCTAACCAACGTTCACGAATATCACCATTGCGCTTCTGCACTACCACTGGCTCGACTGTGATGGGTTCCACAAGGGATAAGTCATTGAGTTCAAAGACCTGCCATGGACCACTTGTGGCCACGAGAGTTAACTCAGGTTGCTGACTCGCCTGAGCAATCGCTTCAGGCGTGTATGCCATGAAGTAGCGAATACCCAACATCTCCATGTGCTCCACACCTCGCGAAGCATCATTGTTGACATAACGCAATTCGCGCACGGGGTTACTGCTTTGTGTCGACATGGCCGCCGCACTTAAGAAGTGATACGGCGTTGTGCCTGCAGCTTCAAAGAACAGACCCTCCATAGACCCGATACAACTATCTGTCCAATAGGGCAACAACATCAACGCCATAGTGGTGCCGTATGTGTTGAGATCTGAATTGTTCTCCCACAGCGCACGACCACATCCATGATTGGGATTTTCTCCAAGTCCTTTCATGGTTTGCACTATTCCGTAGTACTCGGGATACGACGACTTGCCTTCATACCCTTCAAAATTCCACCGCGCCCAACCATCTGAAAAGGCTCGGTGTGGAGGGAACTTCAATGGACCCCACGCATAACTTGTGCCTTGTGCATCGGCAACCAACTTGGCTCCAGGCAGAGCCTGAAAGCGCACGCCAATGACAACCAAACTAAACACGGCGAAAATCCACAACACGGTGGAACCCCACGCTGTGGTACTCACCTTCTGTGTTGACCGACCACGTTCATTCGCAATGACGCGCACAATGTAGGTGAGCACTTCGTAGACACCAATTGCTGCCAACATGTAGCGCAAGAGGAACATAAATGGAAGAACTCTTGGGTTCCACAACAACCCAATGACAGGAATGCCGTTTTGTGCCACTTTCACCGCAACCATCAAGATGGCGATGTACACACCCATCCAGATGCCCAAGTGACGTCGACGCAACACTGACCCCACAAAGCCCGCAATGGAAAACAACACCAACAACACATTCCATGTGGTGCTCAGGGGAAAATACATCTCCCACATGTTGTTAAATGATCCACCGCCAGGCTCTGCTCCATATTTCATGTCGGTCATGAATGCATGTCCACCTAAAAATGGCACCACCCAAAACGCAGACAACAACACAGCGCAGCCCAAAGTGACAATTCCGTATCGCAGTCTTTGGCGATCCAAGCGCAACAGCAACATCACTGCGGCGCCACCAAACACAAACAGCAACACGATGCCATGGCTTAAGGCAGACAAGGCAATAAACAATGCTGCCCATCCGCGGTACTTACCATCATCGAGTCCCCGGGAGAACAGACCAAGACCTACTAGTGCGAACGCCAACGAGATGGAGTGCGAAAATTCTCCCGCCATGGTGGAGGGAATGTTTCCTCCGTAAATGGTGAAGCTTTCATCAAGCAAGAAAAACGTGGCGCCAATGACCATCAATTCAGGAAGCGGATACGGCAATTTGGCGATGCGTCCCATGAAGTAGGCGCACCATGGAAACGCAACAAGCCCCGAAATGACTATGAGCTTGAATGCAATGCCATAGGGCAACACCAGATCAAGGGCGACAATGGCAAGAGCGGGTATCACCATGTAAAAGCGATATGCGGGCAACCCTGCATACCAATCCATGCTCCATCCCGTCAGTCGCCATTGTGGAAGAAGCACATCGCGCAGATACGCCGGCCCCCACACATGAGCACCCATATCGCCACCAGTGGGAGTGTTGTTGCGCAACACCAAATCAGGATGCAAGACCGACAAGATGATCAGAGTGGCGCCAAGCACAACAGCGGTAGTACTCATCGACTTTATGGTCTCAACCCATGTGGGTTGGTCGCCCACTGGTGCGCGTTCCTCGTCACCTTCAACGGTGACTTGTTCTGCATCAGTCATAGTGAAATCTTTACCCATCGAAGTTCTATACGAGCATCACCAATGACAACCCCGTTGCATTAAATGCTAGGTGAGTCACAATCGGCAATCCCAATGCCCCTGTCTTGTGGCGCGCAATACCCAAGACCAGCGCAAACACAAACAGACCAGGTATCTCTACGGGCGCCAGGTGAATGAGGGCAAAAAGGAGTGCGGTGAGCACAATGCCTATCGAGGCGCCAAAGCTGCTCACGAGGCGAGTCTGCAATGATCCGCGATACACAATCTCTTCCACAACAGGCGCTCCCACCACTACCACGAGCACCAAGAGCACCGCCCACCAACCAGGCGCCATTGATGCGATGTCTTCTGCACGTTCAGAAATTCTCTCCGGTGAAAACTGTTCAGGAAACAACTGCGCCAATGGCCAGTTCACAAGATTCATCAAGATCAACTGGCTGCCCACACCCAACGGAATTCCCCACCACACGTCACGCATGGAAAACCACGACGCAAATTCACGATGAATAGGTGTGTCGCTGAAGGGAAGAAACCGTGGAAGAAAATAGAGATAGACCGACCACATCGCAAGGACATTCATTGCCAACACCCACATAGGGATGTCTTGGCCACTTTGTTGGCCTGTAACGGACAACACAACGAGCGAGGCAAAACTTGCCCCCACATACACAAGTACCCACACGCCCAAGGCGTGGAAGCCCTCGGAGCGACTTTCAGGAGTTGTGGGCATTACTAGCCAGCAAGTCGATTGGCGTCATAGACATGCACTCTTTGACGTCGATCTTCCAAATGCCAGCCCGCAGGGGGCTTGAGCCGATTCGCGTGCTGGTCGCAGAGGTCGTAGGCGTGAGGATCTCGCTCTGGGGACAAATTGTCCAACCACACCTGGGAACGGGCGTATTGATAGGTCAACGTGACGGTTGCCTGATGAACGCATCCCTGTCGAGTGCACTGCCTTGCCATGACAAAACGGTAGTCAGTGGCCAGTGTGAAATCGGCGATGCCGAATGAACTCTGCCCCAACCCCGCCGTAGCATTGAATTATGAGCGACATGCCACCGCCACCCCCACCCCCTCGGAATCAGCCGCCCCGCAATCCCTTCAAGGGCATGCGCGACAACAAGCAGCCAGGGACCGACGCCAAGCCACCGATGCCCAAGTGGGCCATTTGGGCAATTGTGGCGGCCGTGATGGTCATTGCCTTTGGCAGTCAATTCATCTCTCAACCCACAGGCGAGAAGATTTCCTACACAGAGTTCCTTGAACTCGTGCGCGATGGAGATGTACGCGAGATCACAATCAATAACTCCAACAATGTCATCTCTGGTGAACTGAAAAATGGTGGCAAGTTCACAACAACTGGCGCAATGTTGATGAGCGAAGCAGATGAACAATTGTTGAAACAACAAGGCGTCAATTACGACTTCAAGACACCACAGCCCAACTGGTTCACCAGTTTGTTGCCCATCTTCTTGCCATTCCTTCTCATCATTGGTTTTTTCGTATGGATGCAACGACGTGCCATGGGCCAAGCCGGCAACATCATGTCGGTAGGTCGTAGCAAGGCAAAGGCATACCAAGCCGACAAACCCTCCACCACATTCTCTGATGTGGCCGGATATGACGGCGTGAAGATGGAAATTAAAGAAGTGGTGGACTTCTTGCGCATGCCAGAACGTTTCAAGGAAATTGGTGCGCGTGTTCCTAAAGGAATTCTTCTTGTGGGGCCACCAGGAACAGGTAAGACATTGTTTGCACGCGCCGTTGCAGGTGAAGCAGGCGTGGGCTTTTTGTCGGTCACAGGTTCAGACTTCATGGAAATGTTCGTAGGTGTCGGCGCAAGTCGTGTCCGCGATCTTTTCCAACAAGCACGCAAGATGGGCAAAGCCATCATCTTCATCGACGAAATCGATTCCATTGGCCGCAAGCGCGGAGCTGGTCTTGGTGGCGGACACGACGAACGCGAGCAAACGCTGAACCAGTTGCTTGCAGAGATGGACGGATTCGAAGCCACCGAGGGCATCGTGATTTTGGCCGCAACTAACCGACCTGACATTTTGGATGCAGCACTTCTGCGCCCTGGTCGATTCGATCGTCAAATCATCGTGCCGCTTCCCGAATTTGAAGAGCGTCTTGCAATCTTGAAGGTGCACTCACGCGACAAGCGCATGGGTTCCGACGTCGACATGGACACCATGGCAAAGGCCACCCCTGGTATGAGTGGTGCAGACCTTGCCAACTTGGTCAACGAAGCAGCGCTTTTTGCGGTGCGTCGTGGCTCTACTTTCATCGAGCGCATCGACTTTGAAAACGCACGCGACAGAGTGGTGTTGGGTGCAAGTCGTGAAAGCTTGGTGTTGAGCCCAGAGGAGAAGCGAGCTACCGCAATCCACGAAGGTGGCCATGCGGTGCTTGCTACCGTGCTTACTCACTCCGACCCCTTGCACAAAGTCACGATTCTGCCTCGCGGCATGGCACTAGGTGTCACATGGTCACTTCCACAAGAACGACACACCTATTCACGTGAGTACTTCGAAGATCTCATCTGCAAGGCCATGGGTGGTCGCGTAGCCGAAAAGATTGTCTATGGTCATCTCAATTCAGGTGCAGCCAACGATCTTGAGCAAGCCACAGGCATTGCGCGTCGCATGGTGCGCGAATGGGGTATGTCCGACAAGGTCGGCCCCATGGCGTGGAATAGCCAACAACAGGTATTCCTTGGAGAAGATTTGATGACCAGTGGTCGCGAGTACAGCGACTCCACTGCACGCATGTTGGATGAAGAAATCTCACGCATCTTGAATGAGCAAGAACAGCGTGCACACAACTTACTCACGCAACATCGTGCAGGTCTTGAAGCGGTGGCGGAGAAACTCCTTGAAGAGGAAACAATCGACGGGGCAACCGTAGGACGACTCATTCAAGAATCTCTCGACACCCCTACATCAACCACGGTCTAAGGCGTCACACGCGAGCCGAGTCATCATGTCGCCGCACTTCGCGTGTGCGGATTCGCGATTTCACCACATGGTGAAGAGCACGTGACAAGTCTGGACCTATTCCTGTTCGGATATCAAAGCCTTCTACATGGATATGTCGTGCACCCAATGCGCGTGCTGCACTCCTCATCGACTTGACCAATCCATCTGGCCCACACATCACGACGTGCGCATGTACGAGCGCATCTGGCCCCGCAACTGCGGCGATGTCCTCGGAGCTCAAGCGATGACCTTCGGCAGATGCGTGCACATGCAGCACTATGCGACCTTCTCTCGCTGCTTGTTCAAGTTCACCCAACGCCATCGCCTCGTGTCGATGCCGGACGCAATAGAAAAGATGCGGGATGGGTCCGTCATCTGGTTCGCGAGAGCACGCTGCGCCCAAGAATGGAGTAATTCCCACTCCCCCGGCTATCCAAAAAATCTCATGTGCTGGCTGATCAGGCAAGATGGGTAACGCACCATAGGGCCCTTCCACTTTCACTCGTGTACCCACCTGAATGCGATAACCGAGATCCTCGGTCCAGTCTCCGAGATTTTTGATGAAGAAGCGCAACTCAGTTTCATCTGGCGAGGACGCAATGGTGAATGGATGTGGCTCAGACATGCCCCGTGTGCCAAATTTCAGAAACACAAACTGACCGACCTTGTATTGCAAAGGCTCCCCAATGGGTTCAAGGACAATTTCCACCGTCTCGCCAAGATGAGAGATGTGACGTACTCGATATTGACGACCACGACGCACTGCATCTCTCCACACCACTCGATATACCCATGCAGCAAGACCGAGAAACATCAATCCGGTGAACCATGCACCCCATAAAGAGTCATTCGCATACGGCTTCGTTGCTGTGTAGAAGTGCCAACTCGCAAACGCATATGGCAACACCAACAACTTGTGACTCCATCGCCACCATCGTGTCGGCAACCAACGCAGCAAACTCACAGCAACAAGTACATACAAGAGATTGGACCCCGTCCCGGCAAGATCTTCGGCCGCATCTGCAACATCACGCGAGGCGCCACGAATTCCTTTGACATCATCAACGGTTTGAATATGAAGCCACATCGCGCCTACGGACAGCGCGCCAAACCAACGGTGCCATCGATACATCCGATCAAGACCACCAAAGAGTTGCTCTAACGGTGCAATGCGAGTTGCTAACAGATTGCTCCATGCCATCAACAGAATCGATACTGATCCAATAAACAACGCAAAGCCCACAGCTCCATCTCCGCGAGCATCAGTAAAGGCAAACCATCCCGCCCCAATAGACGCGATCGCAAGCACGGGCCCCACCCAATGAGAACCCCACAGTGGCATGGCGGGTATCGATGGGCGTGTAAGTCGCCAATCACTTCGTGTTCCTATCAAGGTTCTCATCACTCGTGAAACACGATTGGTCCGTGGCGCAGGCATTAGACGAGGTTAGTCGTGCGAGACGTAGTCGCGCTGGCAACTGCTTTATTGATGTGACGCACATGATTCAGGTGTGGAACCTGGATCACGACACTCTGCCATTGCAGCCCAAAGATCTTGTGCTTTCACCGGACCAATAAAGCCTTTGTGTACCACACCGTCAATATCGGCAATAACAAGCAAAGGAACTGCATCAATGCGGTACCTCTTGTGTAGTGCAGGATTTACCGTGTAGTCGATACGTTGCACAACAACTTCAGATGACGACAAGACTTCGGCTTTTGTTGCAACATCTGCACAGGTATGACATGTTGCCGAAGTAAATACTGCG
>CAEZWE010000061.1_pt1 | contig 11123 bp, 6 predicted proteins | sample 7264891 | NCBI WGS metagenome assembly CAEZWE01 (sample SAMEA6813872, study PRJEB35770) | uncultured Acidimicrobiaceae bacterium | biome: Freshwater; feature: Freshwater reservoir; material: water | place: Czech Republic | collected 2017-07-26 | depth 0.5m m | reverse complement strand
GAGAATTTACAAATGTCTTCGACCGTGCCGTGAAAAGCAGCGGTTGAGCATCTGCGATTTCCACATTGCAGACGACAAAATTCATGCTGGGCACTCCGCAGCGATTGGCCCACGGGAGCAGGGGATTGTCGTTTTTCTCCGTATCGAAATCGATGGTTTGAGAAGCTGACTCAAGTGCGACCCGCACTGGTTTTCCAGTGAGCGTGAGTGTGAGATCTTGTCCATTAAGGGCAAAATTCATCTCGCCTTGGTCGGCAACTAAAACGCTGTACTGCGGTAGGGCGGCAGTTTTATATTTGATGGTCACCGTCACCTGTGATGACGATGTGAGAACTCCTGAAAGGTCAAATCTTCCGGCATTTCCACTTTGGTTTGTGGGACGCTTGCCCCATCCCCACGATTCCTCGTTCAATGTGTTGCCATTAGGCACATGCCATAGAAAGATGTTGGCTTCATATCCAGCATCTCGACTAGTGGCATCACGAGTCTTGTAGGAACCGACGCTTACCGTTGCCTTCAACTCAGATGGTGCCGCAGCCCCATCGACTTGGATTGAATAACAAAAGTTGGTAACAGATCCTGAACATTCATTGAGGTACGCGGAACCGGCATCGTCTTCGCCTGGGTTAGCTGACCAGCACGGTTTGTTGGAAAACCCCCCAGAACCAGGTGCGCATGCCAGGAGTTCTGTGGAAAAATTCGGTGCTGAAGATGCTTCGACCTTTGGTGAGTTTGAATTCACCGCAATGGATGCAGCAATCAGTGCAGTCGCAGATACGAGTGACAATATTGTTCGTCTCATAATGATTCCCCTGTGTGAGGCAGTTTTATCACGAATTCAGGGGGTCAATTTCCACTGGTTCAAAGTTCTGATCTGGGCTGTGGGATGGGCTGGTGGTGAATTGTTCACGAATTATTCAGACTTCGGTGCTTTTGTGCAACCCTTTGCCCATGTACTATTTGGACACCAAATCTGTTTAGAGGGGTAAATATGTCCACATTTTGGAAGAAAACTACGGCAGTGCTCTTGGCATCTGTAGTTGTGAGTTCGTTGGGTGTAGCACGCCCCGTAGAGGCAGCAGCTAAGGCCGGTCCAAAGCGCGCAGTCACTGTCACGGTGCGTGGTGGAAAGAATCTGACGGTGTTATTGATCTCGGGAACTGGACGCACTTTGGCATCCAAGAAGATCACTAAGACCACTCAAAAGGTCACTCTCAACACAGTTGCGGTTTCGACAACTGCGGGAATGAACTTGCAGTTGGTGAACTCCGGAGGCGCGTCATCAGGTGAGTATTTCGGGCCAGTGATTTTGAATTGGAAGGGAACAGCTGCAAACAAGGCGTCGCGTGTCTACACCCGTCTAAAGAACACATCGAGCAAAGCAATTTCCTTGGGAACAATTGCTGTGACCAAGGTAGGCACTGCCCAGAAGCAGGGATATGCGACTGCGTCGGCGAAGGTGAGTCTTGCGAACACGTCTAGCTCTATAGCCGTGACTGCATCAAAAGGTCGTCCAAGTGGCGTGGGTACATATGGCAAGAAGGCAGCAATTGGTGCACAATCTGTGACCGGGTCGTCAGTGTCGGTGTCGGCATCAAACTTGCCCGCAGTGCCCACACCACCGAATCCACCACAACCCAACCAACCAAATCAGCAACAGCGCGAAGGTGCGGTTGCCAAAGATGAAGACACCTTGGGCGGGGATAAAGACAAAGATGGTCTGCCTAACGCCTTTGACGTCGATGATGATGGTGACAACAAAGTGGATGCGGCAGATACCGATACTCCCACGCCTGTTGTGTCGGCAGATAATGGCGTGAGGGACTGTGGATCAATTCGATGGAAAATCTTCACCAACTTCAAAGCCACTGGAGAGAATTTTGCCGGCACGTTGAATGCCTATGGAACAGGAGCTTTTGAATCGAAAGGTTCATCGACCGCAACAGCAGTAACAAACACTATGACGATGGTGTTTGAACCCATCACCCAGGTGTGTGGTTCTACTGTGACAAAAACAGAGATCAAGGGTAATGGCGTCTCGTATGCGCCAGTTACTTATCAAGAAGTGTCTGCTACGTGTAACACAGGCGACTACCAATGGCTCATTGGAAAAGGCCGTATGTGCGACACCGGAGGTCAAGGGTATGCATTTCATACGCCGAACACTTTCTCGGCAGCTGATCTACCTTCGGGGCAAGACACGTTCTCTATGCGTGTGACTACTGCAAACGGTGTGTATGAGTTCACCTCAAGCCCAGGGTTTGTATTTGTCAGCCATCCGATGTTGGCGTCCTACTCCATTGATGGTGGTACAAGCACCACAATCAACTATGGAGCAACTATCCCTCGCATCAACATCACCAACACATCAGTTCTTACGCTTCGTTTGCATCGCCCACAGCGTTTTGCCATCGATGGCGAAGGTGGCGTGGTCTATGACTTGGGTGGTTTCCGCTACACCGCAGATATCCCCAATGGCACAGCACAGGGATCCCCAGGCCCAGGTAAATGTGATGCATCAACAGTGACGGACACCGTGATGACCTCTGACACTGTTATTAATCCATTGACTAAGCCTGTCATTGAATTGCAGTGGAATATCGGTCAGTGTTTTACATCAAGAAACACTGCCTGGCAAACAGGCAATCTCACTGTCGATATCCAAGTGGAGCCGGTAGGCCCAGGTGGAAACTCAGCTCAGAAGTTATTCCTCACGCTGAGCTAAAACCCTTGTAACGAAATTGGCCGGTGTCTTCATTTAGGCGCCGGCCAATTTTTGTTATGAATGATGTTTTTGGCGGGGAAGCGAATCCACCAAAGTTTGCAGCAAGATGGTTGCAGTGCGATCCCAGTGAAATTTTGCGGCATGTGTCCGTGCACCGCTGGTCAGCGAATCGCGTAGTGCATTGTTTGAAAGAACCTGAACAATACCCTTTGCTAGTTCTGCATCATCTTCCACAATGATTCCAGTCACACCATGTATGGCGGCTGCGCAATGCCCATGGTTAGCTGTGACTACACAAGGGGTCCCGCACGCAGCAGCCTCTGTAATTGTCATGCCCCAACCTTCGGAATGTGACGCACTCACTAACAACCAACTGGATTGATACAGCCGCAGTAGTTCATCATCTGAGACTCGTCCTGCAAGTGTGACGTGTTCTGTGAGGTTGAGTCGTTCTATGGCCCGTTGCAAGACCTCATTGTCGGGACCATCGCCGGCGATGGTCAGATGTGCATCTGGGACTGTGCGGAGAACTTCAGCAAACACCTCTAACAAAAGTGGAAAGCGTTTCACTGGCGCCAGGCGACCCACTGCAAGAAGGGATGGAGTCGGGGTCTTTGTATCGTCTCGCGGACAATAACGTGGATCAATTCCCGGTTCTGCAACCACAACACGATTCGATCTGTAGCCACGGGAAATCAATTCATCTCTTGTGGTGGTTGCCAAAGTGGCAATGCGAGTGCGGCGATAGAACTTTGGGGCAAGTGAAATCTCCACCCATCGAGCAATAGGTGCAAGCACTCGAGGGAGACTTTCATTCCACATGTCTTCATGAATATGGTGCAGCCACGTGGTGCGCACTCTGTTTCCCCAGAGTTGGCTGAACCAGGGAACACCATTCCAGATCTCCACTATCGCCACATCTTTTCTTGCACGTCGCAACAGGCGCGTCCCTACAACGGTGAGAAACACTGAATAGCGACCGCCGCCACGAGTGACGGTGTAGCCGTTTCGAGAAAATGTTTCGGTTTGTTTGTCGGTGGATGTGCGATGAGATACGGAGAGTCCAGCTTGCGCCCAACGCGTCATGACATGGTCGGCATGAACTTCAGAACCACCAGCATCTGGATCAGCGAGATCTCGCCACGCAAATGATTGGACCTGAGTAATTCCCTGTGAATGAAGGGTTTGCACCAGTTGGCGCATCTGTTGAGCCCAATCAGTAGAGATGTCTGAAGGGTCGTCCATGGCATTCCTATACTAGAACTCACTATGAAACAAACCGGTGAACGCCCACTCAAAGACAGCACGCCATCGGCTCTTCTTGCTCTCCACGATGCGGGTTATAGAGAAGTGAAACAGCGTCTCGCCAATGGATTTGTGCTTGATATTGGTTGTGGTGTGGGCGATGAATCAATTCGTCTTGCAGGTCCGAACCGCACTGTGCTGGGCGTGGACTACGACCTTGAGACAGCTCATCTTGCTCAGCATCAAGGCGTGGGTGCGGTATGCGGCGATGGTTCCATCTTGCCTTTCAAAACAGGAAGTGTGGATGCGGTGTGCTCCAGTCACATCATTGAACATTTCGTGGATCCTTCGGGCCATGTAGCCGAGATGGCACGAGTGGTGAAAGACGATGGGGCTGTCTATGTGCTCACCCCGAATGAGCCTGCAGATTTTGAAAATCCTTATCACGTGCATCTTTTTCAGCCTGAACAGTTGCGTGACATGTTGGGAACGTATTTTGCAGACGTTGTAGTGCACGGACTCGATGGGGATGAAACAGTCCGACAAGATTTTGCCAAGCGTCGCCGCACTGGCAAAAGAATTCTTGCCTTAGATTTTTTGAAGCTACGCCACCGTTTGCCACGTAGTTGGTTTGTTGCGTTGCACTCATTGGGTCGTCGTGTGGTGTATCCGCTGCTGGCAAAAATCAACGGACCAAGCGAAGTGATTGGTGAAGACCGTTTTGCGGTCACAAGTCGTATAGATGCTGATACTTTGGTGCTGTTTGCAGTTGCGCGTTCACCACGACGCTAAAAACTAGATCAACTTTATTGGTCGCGGAAATTCGTCACCTGTAAACGGCGACGTGTGAGCATGTCTCGCATTCCCCATTTGGTCACCAACCACAAAGCTTCTTTCACAATGGATGACTTCATCTTGGAATGACCGAGTTGGCGTTCTGTGAAGACAATGGGAATTTCAATGATGCGAGAGCCCGCACGTACAAGTCGGTAGGTGGTCTCTACTTGGAACATGTATCCATCACTGCGTGTCCCAACGAGATCGCACTGTCGAATAATGCGCGCGTCAAATGCGCGAAAGCCTGCGGTTGCGTCATTGATAGCAAGTCCGAGCATGAGAGCAACGTAACGGTTGCCCCATCGAGAGAGAGCAAGTCGTTTCTTGGGCCAACCGACAATTGCGCCGCCTGGTACATAACGCGAACCAATTGCCAATTGAGCCCCGAGGGCTACGGGTGAGATCAACTCGGGCAGCACTGCTGGATCGTGGGAAAGGTCAGCATCAATCTCACACAAGATGTCAAAGTTGCGCTCAAGTCCCCATGCAAAGCCCACGCGGTAGGCATTACCGAGTCCGTCTTTGCTATTGCGTCGAATAACAGAAATCTGTCCTCGTCCAGCATCAAGTTGTTCAGCGAGATCGGGTGTGCGGTCAGTGCTGGCATCATCAACGACCAAAACATGTACTCCGGGAACAGCATCTAAAATTCGTGGGATCACCGCGACAATATTTTCTGCTTCCTGGTGGGTGGGAATGATGACCAGGACTTTTGGCATAGTGAAACTGTACCTAGTTGCGACGTAGCAAAGGGTTGATACACGCAAGTGCGACAGCAATCCACGTGAGTGGAGTGAGATCGGCAAAGCGAAGTGGCCAATCCAGTGTGGCGGGGTAGTTGTAGCGCGTTTGTTGCACAATGATGATGCTGGCAATGGCAGCTACCAGCGCGCCAATGGCATAGAGGCTGAGGCGGCGTGGCAAGAATAGAAACAGACCTGCAACGATGGCGGGAAGTATTCCTGCGAAGGCAATTACAAGACCAAGAGTTGCAATAACGGCTAGACGTGAAGGTAACCAGCCCGGCAATGTGTGCTCCTTGGGGTTAAGGGGAGTGCCATCGCGTGGTCGTCGCAAGGCGAGTACAACAAGTCCTGCTGCGCACAGTAACGAGAGAACTAGGGATCCCAGCACTAGCCGTTGCGGTGTCCACTCAAGAATCAACTCACCGGATTCGGGAACTAACCAACCATTTGCATATCCCTGAATAACAAATGGTGCACCAAGGTCAACGGTGCCATGTGATGTCCGCAATGTTGCCTTCCAGCCTCGGTTAATGCTTTGGCCGAAAGACAATATGCGAGGGGTGTCTATGTCAATGCGAGCAGTCAAACGTGTGCGCTCTTGTGATGTCACTGTGATGGGCACATATGTTGCAGTTGTGACAGGGTTCCTCGAGGTCAATACCAGTTGATCAAGATCAAGTCCGGTGTCTAGTCCTTTTGCTGTGCGTAGAAAATTCTCTCCAGGCTGAAGCGTGATGTCTTGGCATGCTTCCACCTTGAGCGATTGAGATGTGTCGAAGAGATTGTCATTGGCAATGATGCGTAGAGATATCGGATTGTCGTTTATCTCCAAGAGATCTGTACGGCATTGGCTGTCGAGCGATGCAAGTGTTATGGGGTTGTTGACACCGAGATCGATCTCTGTGATTGCTACCGGAAGTTCGCGTGGTTCTCGTGTGAAGTAATTGCGAAAGGTTCGGCTACGTACCTCATCTATGGAAAGCCCGCGTAGTGGAAATGTGATTGCGGGATCAAGTGATGCCGTGAGTAGGGCTGTGTCACCAGATAATTCCAGTGGGAATGTGTTGTTGGATGCATCGGTGACGGTGACGCGCTTAGGAATCGAGTGAAAGCGATCATTTCGTACTTGAAGCCGAAGTATGCGGTCACTATTTGTGGCGTTCAAGGTGAAGAAGATTTCGCTGCCCACTGTGTAGTCAAGTGGTGTTGTCCATGCCGTGCCCGTGTCGCCATCGAGGGCAAGCGAGGCGATGCTGTGTGCTGAGCCAAACATTTGGTGAGAAGAAGTGGCCATATTGAGGTTTGTGAGATTAGACAGAATGCGCTCACTTGCTCGGCCGGCTAGACGCGCATCACCAGCAAGAGTGAAGGTCTGAGTAGTGGGAAGTGTCACAATGCGTTGCAGGTTCAGTTCCATATCGGCACGGTGAGGAATGGATGGATCAATTGATTGACGAGTAAGCACTATGGAAGATTGTTGTGCGTTCGCGAAAAGTGACCGACTGGCGCTAGGTAATACCATGTATTCAGCACTTCGAACTCCAGGGAAAGTTATCTCGCCCACTGCAATTCCAGGAGCGGTGGAGTAGTCCACTAGATGCGAGAGCGATTCCTCTTTGATGGTGATTCTTGCACTAGTGAAAGTGGTGGAGGCAAAGGGGACGGTGACGGAATCTTCTTGACCTGGTGTGAAGGGCGTACTTAGCAGTGTGTTGCCTAGAGCATCAAGAAGTTCAAGAGTTGCGCTCTCAATGATGCGACCACTTGGTTGCCGTGCAGAAAAGTCAACGTTCATTGATGTTGCTGTGAGTGGAGTCCGGAATTCAAGACGAATCCATTCATCCACAGCCCTAGAGCGAACACCTACAACCCAGCTAGTACGGCGATCGCCATCCACGACATTCTCGGGCCGAGCTTCCGGAGTGAGTACAACAGGGTGACCATAAGAACTTGCGTTCACTCGTGCGATATCACCAATGAGTTGGCTCGTCGTCATCTGTTCTAGTGGCACGGCAATGCGGTAGTTGTCAGTAAATGGATTGAGTCGTTGGTCTGTCGGGATACGTGCAGCGGAAGAGGAAGTGAACTCATCTGTTCGTTCAGTGCGACCTGTTTGTTGTGCAATGGAGGACCACTGACGCTGGGCTGACCTGTTTGTATCGGTCACAATAAGTTGTGAGATCAGTGATCTCTGAAGTTCTGCAGGCATGAATTGGCGCGTGCCTGCGTATACAAATGTGTCACGAGAGGTAAGTACTTTGGCGGAAAGTGCGTTAATGACCCCCTCGCCACTTCCCACCACTGTGACGACTTCATCGGGGTGTGACTGAGAAAGAAGTGGTCGTGCATGAGGAATCTTCCACACTTGCAACAAGGGATACTTCTCCGTACGGGTATTGCCGAACCAGGTCTCATCCACAATGGCTGCACGCTCTGAAGCGGGAATCAAAGGTCCAGTAAATAGTGATGGCCCAGGTGGTGTGCGTTCGAGAGAAGGTGCCAAATATTCGGGACGTGCGGTGAGGTGATGGTCATAGGCGATGTCGGCGCGCCATGTTGCGGTGTTGGCCGACAAGATTGCAGACAACTCACCTAGAACATTCATGTTGGGTCTTCCATCCACCATCTTGGATTCAAATGCAGAAAGTAAATCTGTGGTTGCTTCACTTCCTTGAGGGATCATTTCTTTTGCTACATATTCACTGGCGATGAGCCCAGGAAGTACCGGATCGACGGTGCCGCCCCACCAGTAGTCGGCAAAGTTCGCAGCAGGAAACTCATATGTACGGCCGAATCCAGTGGACTCATCGCGCTGGGTATCGATTGCCTGAGCCGCATCTGTCCAGTACGACGGCAGGTTCTCATCGCGAGTAATGATTTCGGTCATTGAGCGCTGGGTGAACCAAGGAAAGTTGTTCACAACAATGGCGATAAGTACTACTCCGATCACTATTCGTGAAAATGAATGCCCACCTCGGGCAAATGACCAACTACGTATACCTGCAGAGTTAGCGGAAGTGAGCATTGTCTGAAGACCCCATGCCGTGGAAAGCGCAAGCGCAATGAGCACAAGCGGCAACGCTCGGGGGGTGGAGCGCAGAGCAAAACCACTCTCATTGTTGACGACAACATTGAAAAGTTGTCCATACAAAGATGAATCACTCAATGGCGAGGCACCCACAGCCACTCCAAGGCCAATCAGGGTGAGCAATGATAAATGAACGCGGTACGGAACTCTTGTTGCAGCAATGCTGATCAAGCCGATAGCGGCCAAGAAGAATCCTGCAGCTATCACCATGCGGTTGTGCATGTAGGGCGCACTTGGGCCAATCCATCTTCCGGCGTATTCATCACCGTAGAAAAACCAATAGCCAAGTCCCCGTAGAAGTTCGTGCGGTAGCGAGGCCTTGGCAACAGTTTCGTAGGTTTCTGAGTAGCGAAGGATGGGAAGACCAAATCCCGATTGCATCACTAGTGATGTAAGCCACCATAAAGAGACACCCACACTCCCCATGCCGAGTAACAAAAAGGTCTTAATCGCATCGCGCCATCGTGTGAATCCTGACAACCCATCAGCGCATAACCAGATCGCAAGTCCGAAAATGATGAAGAACAAGGTGGTTGCATTCACAGTGCCCACAGTTCCAATCACTAGCGCTGATCGAGCGAGCCACTTCGTACCTGGTTGTTGTCTGGCGCGCACTAAGCACAACAACAGCCATGGGAAGCCCACCCATGGCAACAAGATTCCAGAGAGTCGTGCTAGGTAATGCAGGCTGTAGGGACTGAGGCCATATAGCAGTGCTGCAAGCAATGCGTAGTTGTTGTGAATACCAAGTACTCGCGCAAGTCGATACGTTCCGTACGCAGCAAGAAAAACTAATGAACCCCACCAGAAGCGTTGAGCGAGCCAGTCCGGAATCCCGATGGTCTCCATAAGCCAGAAGTAAGGGCCCATTGGCCACAGATATCCGATGTACTGGTGTGTGACGGTGCCTGCACCAAATGAGGAACTCCACAGCGAAGGGGCCTCAGAGAGAAGTTCGCCGGGATTAAGAAACAGATATGTCTTTGTATCTGCACTCACTCTTCCTGGTTGTGTAAGAAGTATCGGAATGTAGGACACCGCAAGAAGCAAAATGACTTGCCACTGATGCATGCACGCACGCTGCGTCATCCGCACCCACTTCATGGGTTTCACGCTAGTGGATATGACTGTTTTGGGAGGTGGCTGTGTTGGTCCTGGAAAGACACAGCGAGCCAAGAAGGGCAAGGCACACCATCAAAGTGTGGTGTGATGCCTGCGTGCTTGCAGGCCATCCGAAATCCAAGGGTGCACTAGTGGTCAAAGATTCCCACCATGTAGCGCCCATTGCCAAAGTAAAAATCGCAGTGGTGAGCCAGATAAGGATTCTTTGTTGTCGCATCCATAGCGACAGGGCGACTATGGCACTCGTCCATAACGCAGTGCGTCCATCAAGCAAGGCTGACATCAATAGAGCGTTGAGGGCAACGATTGTCACCATCTTCCATCTTTGTGGAAGCGGCGAGTGGAACTTGGGGGATACAGGTGACCCGCGACGGTCTCGCCGAAAGAAGACAGCCAAGAAAGATGTGACAAGCACAGATGCAGCAGAGAGTGCAAGGGCAACATTGAGTGTCTTTTGAGGAGTGAAGGAAATCGAGACCGTTTGTGCAGCGGATGTGGGTGCAATCCACCAGCCATTTGATCCACCGTCCACTGTCAATGATGGCCCTAGGTCAACCCCATCGATCGATGCTTTCCAGCCTGAGCTGCGGCCTTCACCAAGAATGATCCAACAGCCTTCCGGGCATGGTTGTATCTCCATCGTCTTTTGCACAAGTTGCCTCGTAGTGAGACGTGGAAGTAATACAGGGGAACTTGTGGTGGCTCCTGCGCTAGAGATGATCACTTGATCAATCGGGTACTGAGTACTGGTGGTCTCCACTAAATGGTTGCCTTGAGAAAATGAAACAGGTTCGGCAGTGCCAATGAGTGCGCCATCTGTTGTCTGTGTGACTGAGGCAATGCTGACTGTCTTGCCATCTATTTGAAGTGATGAGTTTGTAGTCATGCGCTGTTGCAGTTCAGCGACTTGTGAGGAGCTCATGTCGGAGATATCGATACGCACAGCGATGTTCATCTCTTGCGCACGAGGCATATAGAGCGAACGAGCAAAGTTAAGTTCAATATCTGATCGATTCTCTCGTTCACGTGGTGCCACGCGACGAGTGAGGACGTAACTCAATGGAGTATCTGATGAGAGATTGTCCAACCCTCGCGTAGGAAGCACTCCCACCTCGCGAGTTGTAGACGTATCCATTTTGATTTCAGCGAAACCCACGCCAGACAATTCCTCGTTCGGTTGCAGTGGTCGCGTGGGCACAGTTGCATCGATGCGAATAGTGACAACATTTCCTGATGTGGGAAGTGTGATGGTCTCACCCTCTGTGAGGGAGGATTCTGAGAGTGAAAACTTCACCCAAGGTTGCTCATCTACAGATACAGATATCTGTGAGATGCGACGGTTGATGTCGTTTTGAGGTTG
>CAEZWE010000060.1_pt1 | contig 11426 bp, 12 predicted proteins | sample 7264891 | NCBI WGS metagenome assembly CAEZWE01 (sample SAMEA6813872, study PRJEB35770) | uncultured Acidimicrobiaceae bacterium | biome: Freshwater; feature: Freshwater reservoir; material: water | place: Czech Republic | collected 2017-07-26 | depth 0.5m m | reverse complement strand
CAATTGCATACGAAGCTCAAAACCAGCAGCCGCCAACAACCGAGTCAGTGTCTCCACCGAAGGAGACCTCTTACCAGATTCATATGCCGAGACAGCTGGCTGGCTGGTCTTGGCGGCGTGAGCAAGGTCGGCCTGCGACATACCTGCACGGATACGTGCCATGTGTATGAGATGGCGAGAGGCGGTCTCTTTGGGCATGCCCTAATTATATCGGTACAGGTATATGCTTGCTTTCGGGCTGTAGCAAAATGACGTATCTAACGACTCAGTGACAGAAGGCGCAGCGAGCGCCAAGCCGAACTTGAGAGCTAACTCACGAAAGATGCGAGCTCTGCGGCAGTAATTCCTGCAAGAGTCTCGCGGCGAATCATTCGGCCATTCACATCGAGTCGCATTGGCACATCAACGTGATGAGGTACTGCAAGCACGAAAGCACCTGCTGCTAAAGCAGAAGCAACTCCAGTGGGCGAATCTTCGATAGCAACACACTTAGTGATGTCTACTCCTAAACGTTCTGCAGCCAGTAGATACGGCTCTGGGTGGGGCTTACCGCGTTCAACATCATCACCCACTACCGACACATCAAATGCGCCCTTCGGCAGTGCGTCCACCACTTCCATCGCAAAGCGACGCCACGACATAGTGACAAGCGCAGTCGGAAATGCTGCGGCTCTCACATCGGCAAGCAACTCGCGCGCACCTGGACGCCATGGCACCTCTCGCTTCACATTTGCAACCACGCTGTCAAGCAAGAGTTCGACAATTTCATGTGGTGTCAACCGAACGCCACCGTGTTCAATCATGACCCGCCCAGAATCAAGAAGATCAAAACCCACAAGTGACTTTGCAAGTTCGTCATTCCATGAATCACCGTGTTCGGCAACTACGGCGTATTCGGCAGCAAACCAATACGGCTCTGTATCAACGATGGTGCCGTCCATATCCCATAACACGGCTTGCAACTGATTCAACTCCTGTTTTGCCACCTCATTGACGATACTTCTCGCCATACTGGAAAGCCGTGAGCAACATCTCTGTTTCCGAACTTGCCTATTCCCCACCCGGTGCAGAGCAACTCTTCTTTGATGTGAGCTTTGGTGTGGCCGCTGGTGAGCATGCAGCCATCGTTGGCCCCAATGGGGTCGGCAAGAGCACCATTCTCAAGATTCTCACTGGACAATATGAAGCTGACGACGGCGAGTTCAGTATCGGTGGCACGTTTTTGCAAATGACACAGGACGTGGGAATGTCACGACCAGATGATGCACTGCGCGACATGTTGATTGAGGTTGCTCCAGAGGGGCTGCGCACTGCAGGTAAGACTCTGTTTGCTGCAGAAAAGGCCATGATGAGTGGCGATGACGATGGAATGAAATACGCCGAAGCACTCGGCGATTGGGGCGATCTTGGTGGCTATGACCTTGAGACCCAATGGGCCGCAGCCGCACAGCGCAGCGTCAAAACACCGATAACCGATTTTGCAACCCGCCTAGTAGGTCAACTCTCTGGCGGGGAACGCAAACGTCTCGTGCTTGATGTTCTATTGAATTCCGGCGCCGATGTGTTGTTTCTTGACGAACCGGACAACTACCTCGACATTCCCACGCGCGGATGGTTAGAAGAACAGATCAACCAATGCAAGAGCACCATCTTGATGGTGAGCCACGACCGTACACTGCTAGAGCGTTGTGCCACCAAGATCATCGCCGTAGAAGGCTCTGGGGCGTGGGTGCATGGAGGCTCGTATCTCACATGGCCCGAGGCACGTCAGAAGCGTCAAGAACTTCTTGGAGATGATCTCAAACGCTGGAACGATGAAGAACGTCGTTTGTTCCATCACATGAAGATGATGAAACAACGCGCTGCACAGAACTTTAAAAATGCCACCAAAGCCAACGGTGCTGAATCACGGTGGGAGAAGTTTGTAAAGGCGGGCCCACCACCTCCACCAGCACCTGATCAGCAAATTCATGTGCGATTCACCGGAGCAGATTCTGCTCGGCGAGTCGTGAAATTCGAAAACGTTGCTGTTGATGAATTGTTTAGTCCTTTTTCTGATGAGATTCATTTCGGCGAACGTGTCGGTCTTATTGGCCCTAACGGCACAGGAAAGACACACCTGCTCAATGCACTGCATGGCACACACAACGGACTTGTCGGGAACATCACGTTTGGCCCTCGCACATCGGTCGGCATGTTTAATCAAATCAATGATCGACCTGAGTATCGGGGACGCACATGTGTCGACATTGTGCGCGACAAGTTGATTGATGAACAAAAGTCAATGGGTGCACTTGCCCGTTACGGACTCCGCAACAATGCCAAACAAGAATTTCAGACACTTTCTGGCGGACAGAAGGCTCGCCTTGAAATTCTTGGTCTAGAACTTGCTGGACACAACGTGTTGTTGTTGGACGAACCAACGGACAACTTAGACATCGAATCATCCGAGGCTCTGGAAAATGCACTTGAAGGCTTTGAAGGTACAGTGCTTGCTGTCAGTCATGACCGCACATTTCTCGCGCGCTTCAATCGCTTCATCATGATCACCGATGACGGTGACGTGTATGAAATTCCCGACTACGAACTGGCGCTAGCCGGACTGTCCGCTCCTGATGAACTTCCCTCGTTGCGGCTCGCCAAAAAACTCAACGCCTAACGACGAGGGCCTTGGTCGGCACTAGGGTCAAGGCATGAAAGCAGCGGTGTATTACGAGACAGGTGGACCAGAGGTTCTTCGTTACGAGGAGGTTGCCGAGCCCCAATTGCGCAAAGGCGGAGTTCTCATTGATGTCGCTGCGATTGCGATTCAAGGTGGCGACACACTCAATCGCACAGGCGGCTTGATGGCTTCCACTCCACACATTGTGGGATACCAAGCATCGGGAATTGTGCGTGAAGTCGGCGACGGCGTCACTGCGTTCACTCCGGGTCAACCAGTTGTTGCCACCATGGGATTTGGTTCACATGCCGAGGTCATCAGTGTCCCTGCAGGTTCAGTCTGGGCAATTCCCGAAGGCCTCTCACTAGAGGAAGCATCTGGTGTTCCCATCGAGTTCGGCACCGCAGACGATTGTTTGTTTGAATTTGGTCGTCTACAAAAGGGTGAGACAGTTCTCATTCAGGCCGGCGCTAGCGGTGTGGGATTAGCCGCAATTCAACTAGCAAAGGCTGCTGGTGCAACAGTTCTTGCTACGGCATCAAGTGATGATCGCCTTGAACGTCTCCGTGATTACGGTCTCGACTTCGGAATCAACTACACCAAAGTCGATGTTGCCCAAGAAGTTATGAAGTTCACCAATGGCGTAGGTGTCAATCTCGTTGTTGACTCCGTAGGTGGTTCCACATTGGAAGGCAGCATCGCCTCGCTTGCCTATCGCGGTCGCATCAGTTGGGTCGGCCGAGCAGGACGCGAGGAACGCCCGCCTGAGATCTGGACAATCATGCAAAAGAATGCATCGATCACGGGTGTTTTCCTAGGTGCTGAAATGGCAGTGAACCCCTCACGCACACATCCACTCATCGACAATTTGCTTGCACGTATCGCACGTAAGGAATTGTCAGTTGTCATTGACAGCACCTATCCACTTGCACAAGCAGCAGAAGCACACGGCCACATCGAAAGTCGCAAGGCATTCGGTCGCGTCATCATGACCCCATAACAACACGGTGGCGAGAAGTACTTCTCTACTTCGCTATAGGTAGAGGTGTTCACACGCTTCAAGAAACGTTGTACGTAGGTTGGTCGTAGCACGCAACGAACGGACCACACGCACATGATTTCACCACAGGACATTGCCTCACTGGCCAGGATGAATACATCATGCGTGACCATGTATCTCCCTACGCATCGATTCGGTGCAGCGACAAGGTCTGACGCACATCATCTCAACAGCATGTTGAAAGACGCGTCGCATCAACTGCGCACGCGTGGAATTGCTGCGTCGATTGCTGAAACAATTCTCAATCCTTTTCGGGCACTCTCTGATCACGAGCCTTTCTGGCAACATCAAGATGAATCATTAGTGATGTTTGGTTCACCTCACTTTTGGGTCCATTACTCGCTACCACTACCTGTTCGAGAACAACTTGTGGTCAACGATATTTTCTATCTTCGCCAACTCACACCTTTTCTTCACGGCAATGGCTCCTTCAATATCCTTGCTCTGAGTCAAAACTCAGTGAAACTTTTTAAGGCAGATCAATTCAGCGTCGAACAAATTGAGTCTTCTCTCTTGCCCGATTCCATGGATGAGGCATTGTGGTACGAGATGCAGCAAAGTGAACTCCACCATCGAAGTGGCGCACCTGGAATAACCCTTTTTCATGGCCAAGGCCTCGGCGATGAATTGCGGAAGGAAGCAATTAGCCGTTACTTCCAACATGTAGATCGTGCGATAAGCGAGCTTCTGAAAGATTCCACAGATCCACTTGTTCTCGCTGGAGTGCCCTATTACATCCCCCTCTACAAAGAAATCTCCCACTACAAATACATTTGCGACGACTTTGTGGAGGGAAGTGTAGAAAAGCGCACAGCTGAGGAAATTCACTCAGTTGCATGGATGGCAGTGCGAGAGAAATTCCAAGAGCCCTTACACAAAAAAATCGAACAATTTCAGAACGTACAAGGAAGTGGACTGACATCTGACTCGCTACCTGATGTTCTCGAAGCGGCCACCGAAGGGCGAATTGACACATTGTTTCTTGGCAATGTGCATGCGAGTCTCGACGACGTCAATGAGTCAATGATGAACACCGCTATTCGTCGAGCTCTCAACAGCGGTGCTGAGATTTATGAATCTGAAGCAATTGTCAACGACCCGTCCCAAGTACGTGCACTATTGCGTTTCTAACGCGACAGATTCTTCTTCCATGCCAAGCCAGCAAGGGTTTCAAAAATGAGACGATGCGCCATATTCACTGTTGCATCTGCATGGTCATATACAGGTGCAACTTCCATGACGTCAAAAGCCACTAATGGGGTCTCCATCGCAAGTCGGCGGATAGCGCGCAACATCTCCACACTGGAGATTCCACCAGGCTCTGGAGTACCAGTGCCAGGAGCATAAGCGGGGTCAAGGCTGTCAATGTCGACGCTGACATAGAGATAATCCACACCATTCATTGCCTCGGCAATGGCATCGGTGATCACAGCATCAAGACCGCGTTGATGCACTTCTTCCATCATGTGCCACTTCATGCCTTGGTCGGCCATCCAGTTCCACACTTCTTCACCTGGCCAATATCCGCGCAGTCCAATCTGCACAAAGTTGGTAGCCGGTATTGCTCCACTTTCAATGAGCCGACGCATGGGGGTTCCATGGCTTGCAAGATTGCCGTCAATATCTGGTGCGGTATCTGCATGGGCATCAAAGTGCACCATGCCCACTTTGCCATAGCCATATTTTTCTGCAACAGCGGTGGCCGACGGCCACGTGATGGTGTGGTCTCCACCAATCACAATCGGAATGATTCCTAGTTGCACAATCTCTGACACTTTGTCTTGCACATTGCGAAGACTTTGCTCTACTCGGCCGTGTGGACAAAACGCATCACCCGCATCAACAACTTCTAAGTTCTCAAAAATCTCAAGACGTAGATCCAAGTGATAAGTACCTGGTTCATATGCATGTGACCGCACACCTCGTGGACCAAAACGTGCACCAGGACGATTAGTTGTGCCGAGATCAAAAGGCGCGCCCATGATGGCAACATCGGGCTGCCATGCAGCTAATTGTGTTGCATCGGGGACAAAGGGGCGTTGTGCGTATGTTTGCAATCCACCAAACACATACCCGAGGTCAAGTTGTTCTTGATAGCCCGGTGGCAAGTCGCGTTGTGGATCAGTCATGGTGTGAGCGTAGTAAGCGATGGTGCACTATTGCGCTGAATAGGCGCGCCATTCGTCATCGGTCCAATGCTGACGCAACTCTTCAGTGACAAAATCAGTCGTCCAGCGCACCATGTCAATCCACGGGAAATCGGCCGACATGATTTCAGTGAACGCCATGCCTTCCAAAAGCAATGCAGCGTCATCGATCCCCATGACAAAGGGTTGACCATCTTCATGTTCGGCTAGCCGTGCATCCAGATCAATAAGGTGCTCAGAATTCCATGGCGATTTTCCTTGGGCACTGAACATCTGGTCACTCATGATGCCCAAGATCTGCCCGAGAGCCATCGCGGCCCCCTGTTCCAACTCAATGGTGCGCGGCTCAATCACCCTTGTAGTCAATCACGACCACTCCTCCAAGAAGCTCTCCCGGACAGACCTCACAAACATGGGTCGGGAAATTCCTCCTCTCCATTTGCAATTCCCGACTAATCCAGTCATAATTGTCAACTATGACCACTACAGTCCCTCAACCCCAATCCACGGGGGCAATTCGCTCGAATTTGCCCTCTGTCCAAACCTCGGTCATCGTGGCCGGGGTCGCTGCTTCCGCCCTTCTCTTGTGGGGCATCGCCGCCTCTCAAGGGTCTGCGAAATCAGTGCTTTTCCTCCTAGGCCTTGCCCTAGGAGTGACTTTGTTCCATTCCCGTTTCGGGTTCACCTCCGCTTGGCGTCAACTTGTCTCTGTTGGTCAAGGCCGCGCACTACAAGCCCACACCGTCATGTTGGCTCTTGCAGTTGTGTTCTTTGCAATCATCTTTGAAATCGGCAGTGGATGGTTCGGGACCACACCTGATGGTTTCTATGCACCCATCACTTTGGCATTGTTTGTTGGCGCTGCGTTGTTTGGCATTGGCATGCAATTAGGCGGGTCATGTGCATCGGGAACGTTGTTTGCTACCGGATCTGGAAACTTGGCTGTTGTCATCACTTTGGTGGGCTTCATCACAGGTTCAGGACTCGGCGTTGCAGGATTTGATTTCTGGACAACTGGTAGTGGATTCCAAAAGATTGCTGATCCCGTGTCGTTGCGCACGGAGTTTGGTCTATGGGGTGGCGTTGCCGTATCGCTTGTCATCATCGCAGCCATTGCACTAGTTGCAGAATTGGTCATTCGACGTCGTCGTCCACCCGCAATTGAAGCAGTACCTTCCACGGTTGGCGTCGCGCGTATTCTGCGTGGTTCATGGCCATTGTGGGCTGGCGCAATTGTGCTTGCAGTATTGAACGCTTTGGTTCTTCTCACCACTGGTCGCCCATGGGGTGTGACGAGTGCGTTTCGCCTCTGGGCCTCAAAAATCATGAACGGTGTTGGTCTCGATGTCGGTACATGGTCGTTCTGGAACGAGCGCCCAGGCCTTGATGCATCACTTCTTGCAGACAACACCTCCGTTGCAAACTTTGGCATCATCTTGGGTGCACTTGTTGCATCTGCGGCTGCTGGCGCATTTAGCTTCTACAAAAAAGTCCCAGGCCGCACTGTGGCAGCTGGACTTATTGGTGGAGTACTCATGGGATACGGCGCAACATTTGCATCTGGGTGCAATATCGGCGCGTACTTCAGCGGTATCGCATCGGGAAGTTTGCACGGGTACTTGTGGGCCGTCGCCGCACTTGTGGGCACCTACATCGGACTCAAGCTGCGTCCGCTGTTTGCACTCCCCGTACCTAAGCCAACCGATTCCAGTTGCTAATTAGCTTCGATAAAAACTGCCGGTGTTTCTTCGGAAGCACCGGCATTTTTTTATGCCGACAATGTGTTGCCGTAGATCTGCCACGCCAATGCACTCTTGGCAGTAAGGCTCAAGATGAGATATGTGCGCTCGCCGTACATGTACGACGACCACTTACCCACCTTCTTGTATTGCAGATACTGATTCACTGCGAACAAGTTAAAGAAGATGAAAATGCTGATGAAGATGCCATAGACAAACTTCGGCATGTCATCTCCAGGTCCAAGCAGATAAATCAGCAAGCCAATCCAAGGAATGATGCCCACAATGCATCCGAACCAGAACGGCGTCCACCACACTTCTTTTCCGGGCTTGTTCGCCACTTCCATCAACCAGCCAAACAAGATCATCGCAATGTTTGCACCTGCAATTCCCAGAAGTCCTGCAATGTCGCCGATTCCAAAGATGATGGAAATTGTCAGAATCATCACAGTCGATGAAATGGAATACTCAACCCATCGGAATCGATTCTGTTCCTTTGACAATTCGCTCTCATAAGTTCTACGGCCCACTGTGGCGACAATGAGGTGAAACAACGATGACAAAAACAAAAACACGGCCGCAGCCCACGCAATAGACACGTCGAACATTCGATCGAGGCGAGCGACATCAAGAGAGTTATTCGGCGCATCATTCCAAAAGAAACTGGTCACCGGGAGTGCGAAATCGTTAGCCAACACCAGTACCGCAATTGCCTGTACAAAGTGCAGCACAGCCGCTGCGATGTTGAGTTTGAAGAGTTTTTGAGTCATTGTGGGTCTTTCCTGTAAAACGCCTACCTCTTTTATACTTCGTGTATGCCTTCCCAAAGTGGTGATCGTTCAGAGTTCTTTCCTGCCATCGAAAAAAAGTACGGAAAACCCATCCAGTATTGGATTTCACAGCTTCAGGAATTAGAGAGCTCAAAATACCCCGACCAAATTGCGCTTCTTCGAGAGAACTTTGAGTTCAGCCAGAATCATGCAAATGCTCTTGTGATGCATTTTCGCGGCTCCCCGTCAGCGCGTCGACATAGTGGACCAGATGATTTTTTCGCCAAGTTAGATACAGATGCAAAAAAACTGGCCCAAGAGATCTTTAGTTCCATCCAAAAGAAATATCCAAAGCTTGAACTTGTGATGGCATGGAATCAACCCATGTTGCGCACAAGTAAGGACTATGTGTTTGGGCTATCTGTGTCAAAGAATCACATCACCATCAATCCGTGGAGCACCGAAGTGTTGGTGGAAATGACTCCACGTCTTGAGGGGCTCAAAGTCAATAAGCACACATTTCAAGTGCCCATGAATTGGAAGGTGAACCAATCGCTGTTGCACGCGATGGTGAAGTTGAGAATTGCAGAACTCTAAGTTCAGTTCTCTGAAGTCACTAGATACGCCACAATTCCAGATGCAATACCAAATCCAATAAGTTGCATCACAACAAACATGGGCACAGATTCTGGTGCAATTCCCGCAAAAGAATCACTGAACATGCGAGCGAAAGTGACTGCAGGATTGGCCAACGACGTGGACGAGGTGAACCAGTACGCACCGCCAATCCACACGCCCACTGCAACTGGAACCGATTCTGGTCGTGGACCTTTTGAAATTAAGAAGATCACCAGCAACAGTCCTACTGTTGCCACGATTTCTGACACCCAAATTCCGCTGCCTTCACGAATTTTTGTCGATGGACCAAACGCATCAATATCAAACATGATGTTCGCAATCACAGCACCAACAGTTCCACCCAGTGCTTGACACACTGCGTAGGGAATTACTTCTTTCCATGGCCGTTTGTCAAACAGACAACTTGCCATAGTGACAACAGGATTGAAATGGGCACCCGAGATGGGGCCAAACATCAAGATCAACGCAATGAGTGCTCCCACGGTGGCGCCAGCATTAGCAAGTAGCTGAAGCCCCACATCGTCTGTGAGATTGGTAGCCATAATGCCTGATCCAATGACAGCGATAATGAGAAAACAAGTTCCTAATGCTTCGGCAAATAATCGTTTTTGCATGCTCATGAAAACTCAATTCCTAATTCAATGAGAAGGTTCTTTACACGGAGACCAATTTCATCTCGAATGGGACGAACTGCATCTACGCCTTGACCAGCCGGGTCCTCTAATGGCCAATCTTCATATTTCTTGCCCGGAAAGATTGGGCAAGTGTCGCCACAGCCCATCGTGATAACAACATCTGCTGCTTTGACAGTCTCTGTTGTAAAGAGCTTGGGTATCTCTTGGGAAATGTCGATTCCCAATTCATCCATTGCAGCAACCGCTGCAGGATTGACGTGGCGAGCAGGCTCAGATCCTCCCGAGTAGATATTCACACGATTGCCAGCGAGATGGCGCAACCACCCTGCCGCCATTTGCGAACGGCCCGCATTGTGCACACACACAAACAACACCGAAGGGATGGGTTGAGGGCTACCTGCGGTATTTGTCATGTCATGTGTCCCTTCAACTCTTCCGACAATAGTTTTCTCAAGTTCGATGAACTTGAACTGGAGTTAAACAGAATATGAAGTCTCCAACTCCAGAGGCAGTACCGCTGGATTAGGGTGAGGCGATGAGTCAAAATCTTCCGGCTTCTGCCCCTCTAGCTGCTACCTGTTCCATTGGTGCGGGCTTCGTCCACGCAATTGCAGCGGGAACACATGCAGAACACGCCAGCGCGGCTCTGGCTATGGCACTACTCGCATTTCTACAAATAGGCGCCGGACTCTTAGGACTAACGCGAAACAGTTCGGTATTTCGTCTCGCTATTCCCATTGTCAACGTTGCTGCAATCTGTGGATGGATTGCGACACGCACCACTGGTATTGGATTTATCTCTGGCCTTGACATTGCAGAGTCTGTTCAAACAGCCGATGCCATCACTGCTGGCCTTGCGGCTATTGCAGTTGCCGCATCTATCTCTGGGATCCAACGCAAGTTTGCGATGGTGACACCGATGTATGCCGCCCTTATTGCCATGGTTCTTGTAGTTCCTGCAACTGTGACCACCACCTCACACGATCACAGCAGCCACAGCGCAACAAGCACATGGCCCCGTCCTTTCTTTCCTGGTATCGGAATTGATATCGAAGGCGTGGAAGGTGTGAGTACCGAACAAGAAAATCGAGCACGTCAATTAGTGCTTGAGACACAAAAAGAACTTGTGCGTTGGGCTGATTACAAAGTGGCGCAAGCCGAAGGTTGGATTTCCATTGGTGACGAGGCCACCGGATATGAACACTTCGTCAATGGGCGTTACTTGAACGATGGCAATCAACTTGATGCCACTCGTCCTGAATCAATCGTGTACAAGGTGTATGGAGACACACGCATTCTTGTCTCTGCGATGTATATGGCCGAGGGTCAACCCGCCTTGGATTCCCCATTGTTGACTGATTTTGCCGGACCGTTGTTTGAGTGGCACGTACACACGAATTTGTGTTGGGGAATGCGAAACGGTGGTGTGGGCATTGTGGGAGTAACCGATGCGAACGGCAAGTGCCCGCCCGGATCAATGGTGCGTTCCATTAGTAAGCCCATGGTGCATGTGTGGATCGTCCCACACCCATGTGGCCCGTTTGCCGCGGTTGAAGGATTAGCCGAAGGTCAAGCTGCAGTTCCTGATTCAGAACGTGTCGATATGTGTGGTGACCACGCCCACTAAGCACATGGCGTGTGATGGCTTACTTCAGAAGAGCTGGGTCTGCAGTTATGAGCATGGACCAATCCAAATGGCCCCACAATTCAGAAAATGGCTGGCCATTAATGAGCACACGCAACTCAGTAAGAGATGCATCCAACAATGCAGTAT
>CAEZWE010000059.1_pt1 | contig 11579 bp, 11 predicted proteins | sample 7264891 | NCBI WGS metagenome assembly CAEZWE01 (sample SAMEA6813872, study PRJEB35770) | uncultured Acidimicrobiaceae bacterium | biome: Freshwater; feature: Freshwater reservoir; material: water | place: Czech Republic | collected 2017-07-26 | depth 0.5m m | reverse complement strand
GATTCACCGACTTTGTACATGATGAACTCGAAGCACTCATCACAGCAGCTGGTGGAAGGACATTGGCCTTGTTTACTTCCAACAAGGCCTTGCATGCAGCCATCGCTGCTATGCGCGAACGGCTCCCGATGACAATTTTGACCCCATCTGAACTTCCTCGACAAAAACTCATCGAAGATTTTCTTGCCGATGAAAGCTCATGCATATTCGCTTCTCAATCATTTTTCCAAGGCATTGATTTGCCGGGAAGAACACTGTCGCTTGTCGTATTAGACAAACTTCCCTTTCCACGACCAGATGACCCGCTTCTCGAAGCACGCCGCGAGGCTGTAGGCCGTGAAGTCTCGTTCCAATCCATTGACTTACCTCTTGCGGCCACTGCTCTTGCACAAGCCGCAGGTCGGTTGATTCGCACAAACACCGACAAGGGCGTGGTAGCCGTGTTGGACCGTCGTCTCGCAACAGCCAACTACTGGAGAACCCTCATTGGAGCGTTACCCCCCATGGCACGCACGCGCAACAGAGAAGAAGTGGAACAGTTTCTTCGTGATATCACAGCTCAGCCAACGAGCCAGAACTAATAACCCAAACGTTCTAAACGATCCGGCTTCTGCTGCCAGTCTTTGTCAACCACAACATGTAGCTCGATGTAGGCGCCTTCTTTCATCTGACTTCTCACTTTTTGGCCCACTTTTTTGAGAAGCTCTCCGCCCTTGCCAATGACCATTCCTTTTTGGCTCTCACGTTCCACCAGAATTTCACAACGCACTCGCGGCCATTCCCATTCGGTCACACGCGTTGCCACTGAATACGGAAGTTCATCCTTGAGCACAGCCAACAATTGCTCACGCACCAACTCAGCAACCCACTGTGCTTCTTCGTTGTCTGAAATCATCTCAGGTGGGTAATACTGCGGACCCTCGGGCATCTTGGCTCGCAGGGCAGTTAACAGTTCTGGCACACCCTTTCCGCTAAACGCACTCACAGGAAAATACTCGGCAGCACCCAAACTCGATAGCGCTTGCAATTGACTGAGCACCTGTTCAGGAGTTGCTTTATCAATCTTGTTCACCACCACGAAAGCCTGAGCAATGTCAATTCGATCAGCCACCCACTGATCACCCCGCCCAAATGGTTTACACGCGTCAATCAATAGACACACGACATCGACGTCATTCACACTGTCCAATGCTGTGGCGTTCACACGTTCTCCCAGAGCAGTTACAGGTTTATGGATACCAGGAGTGTCCACAAAGACAATTTGGACTCCATCGCCATGGTGGACGCCCCGGACACGAGTTCGAGTTGTTTGAGGCTTATTCGACACAATGGACACTTTTGTTCCACAAATAGAGTTCACCAAAGTGGACTTACCCACGTTGGGGCGACCCACGAACGTAACAAAACCACTGCGCACGCGATAAGGGTAGTCACTCTTCACGGAATGTGAAACACTTACGGATGATGTTTAGAAAAGCGTTTACAGGACTTGATAGAAAAAAATGGTTTGATCGCATGCAGCCGCAGACAATCGCCATTGCCACATGGCTTTTGTATTTCGAAGGTGGCTTTACATTTCTTTACTGGCTTGACGGGGCTGACATACATGGATTTTGGAAACAGCGTGGTGGGATAGGTGCACTTCTCGCGCTGATATCTATTTTCTCTTTTCCCATCGCAGGGTTTCTTATGGCAAATAGAAAACGATTGGGATGGATCGTGGGCATCGGTGCTTCGTTTAGCCCATTTGTCCTTCGGGCATTATGGAAACTTGATGCAGACACCATTTGGACATGGCAAGACGTGATTATTGGTCGCTCATACGTCAACTTCCTCTTCGAAGCTGCTCTGTGTGCCCTCCTTTTGCACCCAATGAGTCGCAACTACGCCAAAGCTTGGCTCCGCTGACATTGTCCCGCATTGTTTTGTGACACACTTTTGGTATGACACGTCAAATTAAAGACCTCGCCGAATTGAAATCCCTCGTAGGGGAACACATTGGATACTCAGAATTCCTTGAGATTGACCAGGCACGCGTTCAACTGTTTGCAGATGCCACCGGAGACCAACAGTGGATCCACACTGACCCAGAGCGCGCCAAGGCTCAATCACCGTTTGGTGGCCCCATTGCACATGGCTATTTGACGTTGTCGCTCGGACCAGTTCTGCTTCCACAAATCTTCTCTGTCGGTGGAATTGCAATGGGTGTGAACTACGGAGCAAACAAGGTGCGCTTCATGGCCCCTGTAGCTGTGGGCGCAAAGCTTCGTGCAGGCGTCAAAGTTCTTGCTGTCGACGATATTCAAGGCGGCGCTCAAGTAACCCTCGAGACAACTTTTGAGACCGAAGGTGCATCAAAGCCTTCATGTGTCGCAGAAGTGATCTTCCGTTACTACTCCGCATAGACCTCTTTATCGAAAGTGAGGAATCACTTTCTTTGCGAACAACTCAAGGGTTTCAGTGTTGGGGTAATCGGGGCACCAGGGAATAAATCCCGTGCATCCTGCATCAAGGTATTTCTGAATCTTCTCAGAGACCTGATCCGGTGTACCCACAAGAGCTTTTTCACGCCATTGGTCAGGTCGAATTCCCCAAGGATTCTTGGCGCCAGCCTCCTCAATTTCTTTTTCAGTCTCTCGAATGAAAACTTCGCTTGAGATGGTCTTGCGTATCGTGTCTTCATCTCGGCCAATGTGGGCGCAATGACCCTTGAGAACCTCACGCTTGTGCACAAACTCCTCAAGCGAACTTCCAAAGTTGGAGACATCTGCATGACGTGCAACAACACGCAATGTGAGTTGCTCTCCTCCTCCACCGATCCAGATGGGCGGCATAGGTTGTTGTAGGGGCTTAGGATCGCAATGGGCCCGAGAAGTCTTATAGAACTTGCCTTCATACGTTGTCTCGGGTTGGGTCCACATGGACTTCACGATCTCCACTGTCTCTTGAAGCATTCCAATGCGATCAGAAGGCTTGGCAAATTCGTATCCGTATCCCCGATATTCATTTTCATACCAGCCCGCACCAATACCCCAATCGAGACGACCACCCGAGATCACATCAACGGTTGAAGTGATTTTTGCTAGCAGCGCGGGGTTCCTATAACTGTTGCATCCCACCATTTGCCCAAGACGAATGCGCGATGTGCGTTGGCTGATTGCTGCAATTGTGGTCCAACATTCGAATACAGCCTCTTGAGCAGGCTTTGGAACATTATGGAAATGGTCATACACCCAGATGGAGTCAAAGCCAAGCTCCTCTGCCAACAGTGCAATATTGACCGAAGCCTGCCATTTTTCCTGGGAACCATCGATACCGGCTAGCTCCATCTTCCAACCTTGCGGGATAAAGACTCCGAATATTGGTGTGTGAGAACTATTGGACATAGTCACACCCTAGGGCTAGATAGGCAATCCACCTGTTGCTTTGCTGACACCGCCTGTATCGGTAAATGACTTGATGGTGTTCTCGGCGATTCTCATCTGATGAATCTCATCCGCACCATCTGCAAATCGAGCCCAACGAGCGTTCTGCATCATATTGGCCAAGGGGGTATCAGTTGAATAACCCAACGCGCCATGCACCTGGATAGCCCGATCGATAATGCGATTTAGGCTGTTGGCAACAAAATGTTTTGCCATGGAAACCTCGGTACGAAAATCTTCGCCTTTGTCAATCTTGTAGGCAGCATGAAGAATCATCAACTTGCACTGATACAGCTCCATCGCAGAGTCAGCAATCATCCATTGGACACCTTGTTTCTCTGCAAGATATGACCCATGCGAGTAACGCGAGAGCGATCTCTCCACCATCATGTTGAGTGCAGTTTCCGCTTGAGCCACCCATCTCATGCAATGAGCTAAACGTGCAGGCCCCAATCGATACTGACCGAGACGATGTCCGTTACCACGACCACCCAAGATCTGTGAATCATGCACCCGAAGATCTTCAATGACAATTTCAGAGTGACCAGTGGAACCATGCATGGTCTCCACCTCTCGCACATCATTCCATCCCTCGGTGGGTAGATCAATGAGGAAGGCAGTGTTTGCGCCACGTGACCCAGGTGGCACATCCATCTCTGTACGGGCAATCAGGATGGCGAACTTTGCGCGTCGAGCACCAGAGATAAACCACTTATGTCCGTTGATAATCCATTCGTCACCATCTTTGATGGCGTGAGTCTGAATCAAAGTGGGGTCTGAGCCTGCGACCTCTGGTTCTGTCATTGCAAAACACGATGACGACACACCCTTCAACAGAGGTACGAGATATTTTTCCTTTTGTGCATCGGTAGCCCAATGCAACAACGTGTGCATGTTTCCCTCATCAGGAGCATTGCAATTGAACACCCACGGGCCAACACGGGTTTTTGCAGCCTCGGCTTGCACCATGGCCAAAGCAACATGACCCAGTCCCATTCCGCCAACGTCGGTTGGCATGTGTGGCAACCAGAGACCTTGCTCTTGTGCTTGACGACGCAATTCGATGAGGGCCGCAATGTATGCATTGCGCATCTCAGGCTCCATCTCATCGCGATGACCAAATGGCTCCATGGCGGGCTTGATGACATTGTCCACAAAATTGCGAACTTTGGAACGAATCTCTTCATGCTCCGGAGCGAGAGTGAAGTCAATCATGGCGGCGCCTCCCCTGTGACACTGACGATGTCCCATTCTGATGCTCAGTGACCAAAAATTGCTAATTGAAGCCGAGCACCTCCCTCGGCAAGCCATAACCTTGCCTATGTGACAAGAAAAGACGCTGCAAAAGCCTCATGGGATACCGATTCCCTTCCTGAAGGCGATGAGAAGCAGCACATGGTGCGCACCATGTTTGACGCGATTGCTCCGCGATACGACTTGGTGAACAGAATCATGACTTTTCGATTGGATGTGCGCTGGAGAAAAAAGGCTGTTCGAGATCTGGCTCTTCCGAAGAATTCCCGAGTACTCGATCTTGCTTCGGGCACAGGCGACTTATGTATTGACCTCCGTGAAGCAGGACATCAGCCCATTTCAATGGATCTCTCGTTCGGCATGTTGTCCAACGATCGCAGTGGTGCCCCGCGAGCGCAAGCTGACATCCTTCGCCTACCACTTCCAGACCAATCTGTAGATGGTGTTATTTGTGGTTTTGCACTTCGCAACCTCGTTGACCTGCGTCAATTCTTTGAAGAGTGTGCTCGAGTACTGCGACCAGGAGGGCGAGTGTCGCTTCTCGATGTAGGAGTTCCACATAATCCCATCATCCGATTTGGTAACAACATCTACTTCGGAAAAATTGTTCCGAAGATCGGCGGACTCCTGAGCAACGGTCCCGCTTATCGGTACTTGCCTAAAAGTATTCAATATCTCCCACCGCGTGCCGAGATGTTGACCTTATTGCGCAACGCGGGTTTTCCTGATGCACGACATGACCAGCTATCTGGTGGGCTCACGCAGTTGATGACAGGCACTCGCGCTCTATGAGATTTCGTTCAGTAGAGGTCGCTGAAAGTTTCGATCTCAATAATGTGTGTCAAGGCGACGGTTTTCTTTTCGTCCGCGATGGCGTTGGGCACGCAGGTCGTGGCACTTACGCTTCTGGCACTTCACACGATGTTCTGTCTCGCCTGTCGAGTGCCACTCAGTCCGAGCAGCACAGTCGAGACGAAGTACCCATTTCGTTTGGACTTGTGCCGTTTTTGTCTTCGCAGCCAGATCTTTTCTTCATCCCAGCGGTGTTGTTCTCCAAGACATCCTCCGGTGAACAACTTCTTACACTCGTGGGCGACAGCGAAGACGATCTCACCGATGAAGTAGTAGATCAAGTCATTCGAGATGCTGTGAATACACAGCCCCCACGACCCAGTGGAAACAGTTTTCAAGTGTCACCACGAACCCCGATTGGCAGATACTTGGATGCAGTACTGGCTGCACGGCAATCGGTGCGCAACGGAATCCTTCACAAAGCTGTGATTGCGCGAGACATAGAAGTTCTCGCATCAGAACCCATCGATGTTCATAGTGTTCTTCTCCGGTTGCGGTCGTCATTCGGCTCGAGCTATCGCTACTGCATTCACAACATGATCGGTGCGTCCCCAGAGCTATTGGTAGAGGTAGACCAAAGAACCGTGCGCAGTCATCCACTCGCAGGCACGGCACCGCGCACAGGAGATCCACAGACGGACGCGGCATTGGCTACTGCGCTTATGCACAGCACCAAGGACCAAATCGAACATCGCGTGGTCATCGATATGGTTCGCGACACCTTGTTGCCGTACTGCTCCTTTTTGGATTGGGAAGCAGATCCTTCCATCGTGACGGTTGCCAATGTGCAACACCTTGGAACGTCCATCGAAGGTGTGCTCACCGAGCCACCAGTGGATGTGATGACTCTCGTCAAAGCGCTTACACCCACTCCGGCACTGGGTGGCTTCCCTTCGCAACAGGCCATTGATTTCATACAGGCCCACGAAATGATGGAGCGCGGTTTTTACGGTGGTGCAGTTGGTTGGTGTAACGCACGCGGACAGGGAACCTTTGCGGTGACAATTCGCTGCGCCGAACTGACAGATGATCGAAGAATTGCACGCCTGTTTGCAGGGGGTGGCATTGTTGCCGAAAGTGATCCTTACTCAGAACTAGCCGAAACCCAAGCAAAGTTTCAAGCGATGCTTTCAGCCATCGTTAGGCCGTAGCTTCTTCCAATGCTCTGATAACAGCAGCATTGAGGTCTTCGTGCTGAGCAACATCTGCAGAACGCTCAAAACGAGCCTCAATAAGGATTGGCCCCAATTCTTGACACGCCGCGTCAAGTTCCTGCACCGATGTCACGGCGCAATATTTGATGCCGTGTGCATGCGCCAACGATGCAAAGGAAACACCATGGGGGGTGCCGTAAATCTTCTCGAACACTTCAGCGTCCACCTCACGGGCTTGCGGAAGAAATGAAAAGATCGCTCCACCATCGTTATTCGTGACAACAATGCGCACGTCAACATCCCTGCGCTTCATATCCCACATTCCATTGGAATCATGAATACAGGCAATATCTCCTATGAGAAGAAAAGTCGTAGCACCAGAGCCAAGAGCAACCCCCACCGCCGTGGACACCACACCATCAATTCCGTTGGCGCCACGATTCGAATGAACAACCACATCTGTCATTGCACCCCCGAACCATTCAAGATCGCGGATGGGCATCGATGAAGAAACAACGCATTGAGAGCCGGCCAATAGTACGCGGGACACAGTATGTGAGACGGAAATTTCCGACCAATGTTGTGCAACCCAAGTCTCAATGACATTGGATGCCACGACGTCAGCTTTCTTCCAACGGGTAAGCCACTCTGCATCACAACTGTGGGCACCCGCAGCCGCAAGGGCACAAAATTCGCCCAAATTTCCCACGAAGGAAATCGCCACGCGATGCAATGGGTCAACAACGGTTTCACTTTCGCCCAAATGAAGCACTGGTGCATGAGACTTTCGCGTCCATTGGGAAAGAACTTTGGAAGCGGGTGCTTCTCCTACATGAACGATGACTTCTGGGTTCGCCACTGAGACGAAACGCTCGGCACGCAGAATTGGATCAAAGGCGATAATGACATTGGGATGTTCGCGGCGAAGACCACTTCGCGGATCAGCAAATATTGGCCAACTCAACTGCTCCGCTAACTGCAACAAGGTTGCCGGAGTCCCCTTACCCGCCACAAAGACTCCAGTTTTTCCAGAACACGACTGTGAAAAAAGCTTTATGTCTGATTCAGACCAATTGTTTCCTCTTACACGCAGAGACCATTCATGATCTCGCGCTTCTGGAAGCGCCAGAGGCTCGCCAAAAAGTGGCTCATCAAAAGGAAGATTGAGATGGACAGGCCCTGGCCGTGCTCCAAGAGTTGATATGAAAACCCGTGATGCCAAGGCACGCCACGTTTCACTTGTTGACTCAGTCGGCACACCTGGGTCATGAAACCAGCGCACTGCATCTCCAAACATTTTCGTTTGATCGATAGTTTGCGGTGCAGAGATATCTCTCAAATGTGGTGGTCGGTCTGCCGTACACACAATAAGAGGGACATTGCTCAGATGGGCTTCAATGATCGCTGCATAAAAGTGGGCGCCAGCCGTCCCGGATGAACACAAGACCACTGCTGGAACACCCGTGCTGAGGCCAATACCTAGTCCAGCAAAACCAGCACTTCGTTCATCATGAAATACCTGCACGGAAATTTCTGGAGCACGCATGACAGCCAATGCAAGAGGAGTGCTTCGGCTTCCAGGTGCAACTATGGCATGACGCACACCAGCACGTACCCACTCATCAACAAGTGTGCTGCAAAATGTGGCCGCGATGGCTCCTGCTGTTGTCATGTCACCTATCGTGTGTTTTGTGAGGATCGAAATTTGGTCAGATGTCGTTTGCCCATGGTGCTACATCGGAAAGCGACGATTTGATGCCGCGCTTGCCAACATCGCTGCTAAGGGCAATACCGAGCCTATAGAGGTGATCTACCGCTCCTACCAACTAGACCCCAACGCGCCTGTCACAGGCTCTACACCCGTTATTGAGGCTTATGCCAAAAAATTCGGGGGCAGAGAACGCGCAGCGCAAATTCTTTCTCATCTCACCACAGTGGCCGCCGGCGATGGCCTCACATTCCGAATGGACATTGCCCAACGGGCGCACACACTTCTTGCGCATCGGATTTTGCACTGGTCGTTGATGCAATATGGCCCAGATACCCAAGCTCAGGTCAAAGAAGCGTTCATGGCCGCATACTTCACCGATGGAGTCAATATCGGCGAGCCCGAGAATCTTTTCGCCATTTGCGCTGGACTTGAACTCGATGTGAACGCATTGAAGAGATGGATCGAAAGTGATCAAGGCACACAGGAAGTACATGCGGACCTCCAAGGCGCAGCCATGCGTGACATCACCGCTGTACCTACATACGTCATCAATGATCAGTTCATGATTCCCGGTGCACAGGACGTAGAACTGTTTGAAAGAATTCTTTTAAAGATGTTGCAACAATGACACTTGCTCACGAATTCGTTGGACAGGGACGACATGCTGTATTCGTGCACGGATTTACACAGACTCGTCAGTCCTGGAAAACCCTTCTTCCACATTTGTGCACCCCACTGCAAAGTCAATTGATTGATGCACCTGGCCATGGCTTGTCACACAATGGGAAACGTTCTCTGTGGGAAGCGGGAACCGACATTATTGACACCATGCAGCCTGGCATTTTGATCGGCTATTCCATGGGTGCACGCATGTCACTACACGCAGCTCTCCTTCATCCTGCAAAGGTCGAAGCACTAGTGCTCATAAGTAGCACCGCTGGCATTATCGACAATCAAGAACGCGAGCAAAGAAAAAGAGACGATGACGACCTCGCTCATCACATCTGTGAAGTAGGTCTAGACACGTTTCTCACAGAATGGCTAGACAAGCCCATGTTCGCCACACTTACCCATAACGACACAGAAACCCAAGATCGTATGCGCAACACCCCAGAGGGCATTGCTGATTCACTGCGGTTTGCAGGAACAGGAACCCAGACACCACTGTGGTCACGCCTTAACGAATTAACAATGCCTGTACTACTTATTGCTGGAGAATTGGACAAGAAGTTCGTGCAGATTGCAGAGGAAATGAAAACACACATTCCATCCTCCACGCTCTGTGTGATGGCCGAAGCTGGCCATTGTGTCCATCTCGAAAAGCCACAAGAGGTGGCATCTGCCATTGATCAATGGCTATTTACACACTGAGAAAAATTCCGACTGAAAACGCACATCCAAAGATCAGTTGTGATCGACCCACCATTCCAAGAACTGCAATCAGTTCTGTTTTTGAGGCTCCGCGGAGAACTGCATTTACTGCTGGCACTCCTGCGACTACTCCTAGAAGTCCTATCAGAGCCCAGACTTGCGACATTACGGCGACAACAAGAACTGAGACAACAACAACCAAGAAAAGAAATACGAAGAAGAAACGCGTTTTACGGTCACCCATTTTCACAGCCAAGGTGCGCTTACCAACCACAGCATCGCCTTCAATATCTCGCAAGTTATTCACCACGAGAAGAGCACATGCAAGCGCCCCCACTGCAAGGCTTGCCACAAACGACAACATAGTGACAGATTCCGATACGACAAATTGAGTACCCACCGTGGCAACAAGGCCGAAGAATACAAAAACGAACACTTCGCCAAGCCCGGCATAACCATAAGGACGTGGTCCACCTGTATAGGTCCATGCCGCAACCATGGCACAGACCCCAATGAGTAAAATCCACAACGAACTAAAGATGGCCAATACGAGTCCGGCCACTGCCGCCACACCAAGCATCACGAAAGCTGCTCGCTTCACTACCCCCGCAGGTACTAGCCCTGAACCCACAAGCCGCAAGGGTCCCACTCTTGCATCGTCTGTTCCGCGAATGCCATCCGAGTAATCGTTCGCATAATTCACCGCGATCTGCAACGAGAGACTCACAGTTGCCGCCAGAGCAATTTTCCACCACATGGAACTCTCTAAGTTTTCTACTGTCGCCGCTCCCACGCACACCGGAACAATCGCTGCTGGCAAGGTTCGTGGCCTAGTGCCCAAGATCAACAGCGATATGGGACTTCTAGAGCCCCCTGAGGTCGTTTCCATACCTCTAAGTGTCGCATGCCAATACGCTAAAGGCGTGAATGAGTTGATTGCGCTTGACATGCCTTGCGGTCCACAGATGGTCGAGCGCATTAAAAAAGCATGGGATGAAGGTGATGCTGTATTTCCCCTTGATCAAAGAGCCCCTCACGCTATGCGCACTCGATTGCTGAATGCCGCATCGCCCACTCGCATAGCCACCACACAAGAAGAGACCACATGGCCTGGACGACCTGTTGACACAGGCGACGCGGTTGTTATTGCAACAAGTGGGACCACTGGCGACCCGAAGTGTGTTGTCCTCACCACGGAGGCACTGCGAGCGAGTGCCCAAGCAACCCATGGATTTCTCAACACCTCCGTTGATGACAAATGGCTGTGTTGCCTTCCTCCATCACATGTGGGTGGATTTGGCGTTCTCGCACGAGCAATCTTGTCGAATATCGCAGTTGAAGCCGTCCCCGCGTTTAATGCGCAAGCATACGAGGACGCCGCAAAATCAGGTGCCACTCTGGTCTCACTGGTACCCACAGCACTACAACGAGTTGATCCGCGTCTCTACCGCAAGATTCTTGTTGGTGGTTCGCAAGCTCTGCATCCGTTACCCGAGAATTGCATCACCACCTATGGCATGACGGAGACCGGAGGCGGGATCGTCTACAACGGTAAAGCTCTAGAAGGTGTCGAAATTGAGATCCGAGAATCTATTGTGCATGTACGAGCGCCAATGCTGATGCGCACGTTCAGAGATGGCTCGCAGCCATTTACTAGTGATGGCTGGCTATGTACTCGTGACATCGGATCGTTAGATGAACACGGAATTCTTCAGGTGGAGGGCCGACAAGGTGATCTCATTATCACCGGCGGAGAAAATGTGTGGCCTTCTGTTGTGGAACAGACACTCATGCTTCATCCAAAGATTCAAG
>CAEZWE010000058.1_pt1 | contig 11609 bp, 12 predicted proteins | sample 7264891 | NCBI WGS metagenome assembly CAEZWE01 (sample SAMEA6813872, study PRJEB35770) | uncultured Acidimicrobiaceae bacterium | biome: Freshwater; feature: Freshwater reservoir; material: water | place: Czech Republic | collected 2017-07-26 | depth 0.5m m | reverse complement strand
CGGGAACTACAGCATCATCAACGACACCTTTGGGTTGAAGCGCTCCTGCGGCACGCCACGTCCACGTGCCGTCCTCGCGTTTGCTGGTGAGTTCAATCTCAATTCGCCGTGACATAGGGACTCTACGGTATCTGATTCTTTACCCTGACCATCAAAGAGTTGAACCCTGTTCAGTAGTGTCTCGTCATGGCTTTATACGCATTAGGGGACCAAGTACCCCAAATTGACCCCACCGCATATGTGCACCCGGATGCCATTGTCATTGGTTCGGTCACCATTGGTGCCCAAAGTTCCATCTGGCCAGGGGCTGTACTGCGTGGCGACGATGGGTCCATTGTGATTGGAGCACGCACCAGCATCCAAGACGGCACAGTCGTGCACACCACCCCTTTTGATCACACCACAGTGGGGGATGACTGCGTCATTGGCCATGTCGTGCATCTTGAGGGATGCATCATTCACAATCTGGCCCAAGTCTCATCGGGTGCCATTGTGTTGCATCGCGCCGTTGTCGAAACTGGAGCCATAGTTGCCGCAAATGCGGTCGTACTCAACGGCATGCATGTTCCTGCTGGTGCACTGGCCGTTGGAGCACCCGCTGTGATTAAAGAAGGTAAGGCGCGACAGGCCGATATTGAAATGGCTGTCAAGGCATACATTCACAAGGGCGATCGCTTCCGTGCTCAACTTCGACGCATCGACTAGCTAAGTGACTGACGCATCCTGGACTCTTATTGACATCACCGTAAGAGACGAAGAATCAGAGATTGTTTCTGACTTTCTTTGGTCACACGGCGTCGTCGCCATCGAAGAGATCGATCAGGAAAGAGGAATGTTGTGTTTGCGTTCAAGTGTGGGCGAACAACCACAGGAATTTCTTGCACTATTGCAAGATGCATTTCCTCACGTTGCGTCGGCAATTGTTCAGGTGGATAAATCGGTCAGCGAGACCTGGCGTCAATTCGCACAGCCCACCTGGGTGGATGACGATCTTGTGATTGTGCCTCAATGGTTATCTGTTCCTGAGGCTTCTCGAGTTCTCCTCATCGAACCACTTGACACCTTTGGTTTAGGTAATCACCCCACAACGGTTCTTGCATTGCGACTTTCCATGCGACACATTCACAAGCAATCAGAAGTTTTTGATTTGGGATCAGGATCGGGGATATTGGCAATTGCAACTGCGAAATATCTTCATTGCACGGCACTGGCCTTCGACATAGCCCACGGAGCACAGAAGGCATTGCATCTCAATGCAGAACTCAATGACGTCACGCAAGTGTCATGGAGTGAGGGCTACCCGCAACACACAGTCGATGCTGTTCTTGCCAACATCCTCGCCCCGGTACTCATTGAGCATGCAACACGCATTTTGTCAACGGTGCGCAATGGTGGGGTAGTGATACTGAGTGGAATGCGTCTCGATCAAGTGGACAACGTCGTGAAGCACTTTCCAGACTGCGAACAACTAGAGACGATGGAGTTAGACGGCTGGGTCGCCGTGGCACTGCGAAAAGGCGAGATTTAAGAAATATTGCGCGCGCGCACACCAATAGGTGCAATCAAGCGGAATCCAGCGGCATGGCGTTCTTCTTCTGATTCGCCGCCCCAGAATCCATATTCACGATTGCGACGAGCAAAATCTCGGCAATCAAACATCACCACACAGCTTTGACATACTTGTCGCGCTTGGGCTTCTCTGCGTTCGCGAGCTTGTGGTCTTTCGGCAGCAGGAGGAAAGAAAATTGCAGAGAGACCGCGACATTCAGCACGGTCAGACCAGCTTGTGTCATCCCATTCTCTGAATGTGAATAGATCGCCGATGGCCATGGTTGTCCCCCAACTTCGCCGTGCTCTTGAGACAGATTAGCGGAATTTACTCCTCAGTCAATTCTGAGAATCAGACAAAGTTATCCACAGGGGAGAGGGCAGAAAACTACGAAAATCCCAATGCTTGGCGCACACCAAGGGCGAAAGCGTCGACATCTTCGGCGGTCGTATCCCACGATGTCATCCACCGGACTTGGTGCGCAGTGAGATCCCAGTCCCAGAAGAAACTCCACTCCTGAAGAGCCTTCTTAACTGCTGGCTCGACAATGGGGTAGAGGCTGTTCACAGCCGGTCGCACCAATTGCAATGACTCAATGTCTGCCAAAGCCTCGTACAAACGCAACGCCATGGCATTGGCGTGCGCGGCAGTCTCGATCCAAAAACCATCTTCCAGCGCAGTAACAAACTGTGCACTGATGAATCTTTGTTTGGAAGGCATCTGTGTGAACTGCTTACGAATCAGTTTTCCTCGAGTGCTGTTCTGTGTACGAGGCAACAACACAACTTCGGCACCCAACATTGCATTTTTTGTTCCACCAAAAGACACCACATCAACTCCGGCATCAAATGTCAACGAACGAAAAGTTGCAGCGTTACCACCGAGGGCAGCAACAGCATTTGCAATACGGGCACCATCGAGATGCACACGCATCCCAAAAGAATGAGCAGCATCACAAATGTTCGAAATCTCATCTGCGCTGTACAAAGTGCCTAACTCGGTGGCCTGCGTAATGGACACAACACCGGGCTGTACATGATGGATGTTTCCAATTGCTTGAGCTGCTTGCTCAATATCGGAAACACGAAGTTTGCCGTCTACCGAGGCAACGTCTTGGAGTTTGGCACCAAGGAGTTTTTCTGGGGCGCCAGTTTCATCCACATTGATGTGCGACCACTGCGTACACAGAACAGACTCAGCAGGTTGCAAAACATTTCCCAACGCCACGACATTTGATCCAGTACCACCGAACACACACAGCATCTCCACGTCCACGCCGCACAACTCATTGAAGAGTTCATTGGCTCGATGCGAGAGAGCATCATTGCCATAAGCGGGGACATGTCCTTTATTGGCTCGACTTAACGCGTCGATATAACGAGGATGCGCACCACTGAAGTTGTCGCTAGCAAAAAAACGTGCGGGAGGTGTGGGCAAATTCACCATGTAGACACTATCTGTCTCTATTATTTCGTCATGACGAAATACACCCATGGAGCAGTGGAAGGCGAGAAAACACGTCGGTGTCGATGGTGTCGCCATACCTTGGCCGCCAAGAATGGCCCGGGCCGCAAAGCGGAGTTCTGTAGCCAAAAATGCCGTCAGTGGGATTGGGTGTCACGGCAACGGGCAGCCGACCTGGAGTTATCAGAGAATGAGCTGGTGATGACACGCGACGAACTTGACACCTTGAAGGATCAGATTTTTGTTTTGCATTGTGCGCTCACAGATGCCAAGACAGACCTGCAACATGAACGACACACCAAGGACAGCCTCAGGGAAATACTTAATTGGCTCATTGATGCAGCTGAGCCCGTAGCAGCCGCTTCCCTTACCCCGTCGTTACGCCCATAATGTCCGTTATGTAATTTTTATATTTCCCAATATTGGCGGGCTTTATCCCCTAGAGAAAAGCCATCTAAGGTGCCCACATGACCACGCGCCATCTCAGCTCCGGAGTTTCCCAGTCACAAGTATTTGATGAGCTCGAATCGTTTCGCAGTCACGATGTCAAGTGGCGCGACGGTCGCAGCTTCACACTCGCCTACAGCGCAGGCGCCGAGGCCCTCGCAGTCGCCGAGGAGGCCTATCGACGCTTCTCTGGCGAGAATGCCCTGAACACTGCTGCGTTCCCATCACTGCGTCGCATGCAACAGGAAGTTGTCGACACCGTGACCGCATGGTGCCACGGTGATGATGCCACGGCGGGCTTCATGACCTCAGGAGGCACCGAGAGTTTGGTTCTGGTCGTGCGTTCCGCCGTACAGCGATTTCGTCGCGAGGGACGCCTCACCGCGACACCCAACATGGTTCTGCCCACTTCGGCACACGCGGCTTTGGAAAAAGGTGCTGACTACTTCTCTGTAGAGAGCCGCCGTGTCGAGGTGGGATCTGATTGGCGAGCAAATGTCGATGCAATGTCGCGCGCTATTGATGAGAACACAATTCTCATTGTCGGCTCAGCTCCGCAATATCCGCAAGGTGTGGTCGACCCCATTGAGGCCATTGCATCGCTGGCGCAACAACACAACATCAATTGCCATGTGGATGCCTGCATGGGTGGCGTCACTCTTCCCTATCTCGAAAAACTTGGGGAGCCGATTCCGCTGTGGGATTTTCGCGTTCCAGGCGTGACGTCAATTTCCGTGGACCTCCATAAGTACGGTTACACCTCCAAGGGTGCAGGCGTACTTCTTCACCGCAATAAACAACTGCGTAATGATCAAACATTTGTAACCGACAACTGGCTCGGTGGAATGTATGGCTCGTCAGGAATCTTGGGAACAAAATCTGGAGGCCCCATTGCTTCTGCGTGGGCTGTCATGCGCTTCCTCGGAGAAAATGGTTACCTCGACGCAACAAGAAGTTCGCGAGCATCCACTCAACGACTTGCCGCACATATTGACGCACATCCCGATTTAGTACTGCGCGCACAACCCGATTCCACTCTCCTCTCCTTCGGCACAGTGGATGAAAAACGTCATGACGTATTTGCCCTGGCTGACCTGTTGATTGCCCGAGGCTGGTACATGGATCGCCAGGGTCCCCCCGCCAGTATTCATCTCACCGTGAATGCAGTTCATGCATCTCGGGTAGATGAGTTTCTTGCTGATCTTGACGAATGTGTCGCAGGTCTCAACGGTCAATCAGGAGAAATGGGTTCCTACGCCTCCACGGAGTAGATCAATTCCTTTCGTCTCCTCCACCAGCGACTACGGTGGAGGAAAATATCTGTTTGGGAGAGAGCACTTGTGCCGCCGAAGGAGCAACCGCCCCGGAATCTCTCAGGCAAAAGGACCAAACAGATGCACAACGCTGGAAAGAGAGGGTCACTCCTCCGCCGACGGGGAAAGCCCTCACGGGTGAAGCTCTCAGGCAACAACGACAGCGGGGGTCAACCATATTGGAGACCCCATGAATACGTCGCTGCACTCGTTAACCACTCCTGGCTTCTCCCCTGACCATTTTGCATATCGTCATCTCGGATTGACTGATGCAGATCGTCGACACATGCTGGATGCCATTGGTGCACAGTCTCTTGAAGAGTTATTGGAACAGACCATTCCCCAATCCATCCGATTAACAGAAGCGCTCTCAGTTCCCACTGCAATTGCAGAACATGATGTGTTGGCACTGTTGAAACAAAAATTTTCTTCTGATGTACAGCGCACATCACTTATTGGACAGGGCTATTACAGCACCATCACTCCACCCGTCTTACGTCGCAACATGATTGAGAATCCGGCGTGGTACACGGCATACACCCCTTACCAGCCAGAGATCAGCCAAGGTCGCCTCGAGGCACTCTTGAATTTTCAAACGATGATTTCAGAACTCGTGGCTCTCCCTCTCGCAAACGCATCACTTCTCGATGAGGCAACTGCAGTGGCAGAGGCCGTCACTATGGCTCACAGAACATCCAAAGGCACCTCAGACACCGTGCTCGTCGATCGCAACATTCATCCTCAAACAATGTCAGTTCTCACCACTCGTCTGGAACCCATCGGCTTGACCATCGAGCAAGCAGATATTGCACAGATGCAACCAGCAGATCATTTCGCTGTTGTTGTGTCATGGCCAGGAAGCAACGGTGAGATAGCCGATATCGACACCGTGACACGAGTAGTCAATACAGCGCATGAACACAAGGCGCTTGCAATTGCGGTGTGTGATCTTCTTGCGTGCACCATCATCGTTCCACCAGGCGAATTGAATTTTGACATTGCAGTGGGGTCCTCACAACGCTTTGGTGTGCCCATGGGATTTGGCGGACCACATGCAGCGTTTATGGCAACACGTCTGGAATACGCACGCTCACTTCCTGGACGACTTGTCGGAGTAAGCACAGACACAGAGGGTCGTCCAGCGCTGCGGCTCACTTTGCAAACACGCGAGCAACACATTCGTCGTGAGAAAGCAACATCGAATATCTGCACAGCCCAGGTACTTCTTGCCAACTTGGCAGGAATGTATGGCGTGTGGCATGGCCCCGATGGACTCTCCGCCATTGCACACAGGGTGCACGCATTAACTGTCGCAACAGCTGAAGCTCTCCACAGTGCGGGTCATGAACTGCTACATAAGACTTTCTTCGACACTGTCGCAGTCAAAGTAGAAGATGCATCTGCGATGTCACAGCATTTGCGTGCTCATGGATTCAACGTGCGCGTTCTTGACGACACGTCGATTTCATTTAGTTTCGACGAGACTACGACACTGGAGAAGGCCCAAGAATTTGCTGCGTTGTGGGATGCAGATCTCGCAATCACAATGGTGACTCCGTCATCTCGTGCCCGTCTTGGCGCTCATGGGCGCAGTTCGTCATTCATGGAACAATCTGTCTTCCACAGATACCGCAGTGAACACGAGATGCTTCGTTACCTTCGCTCACTTGCCGACAAAGACTTAGCTCTAGATCGCACCATGATCCCATTGGGTTCTTGCACAATGAAGCTCAACTCCACCACAGAGATGGAGCCTGTGACATGGCCAGAATTCTCTGGATTACATCCATTTGTGCCAGAAGATGAATCGGTGGGCATCCGATCTGTGATTACCGAACTGGAAGACATGTTGGTGGCAATTACTGGCTATGACGCCATCAGCCTCCAACCCAATGCGGGCAGCCAAGGAGAGTTTGCAGGGTTGCTTGCCATTCGCGCATATCACCATTCACGCGGTGACATCCAACGCACTATTTGTCTTATTCCCTCGAGTGCTCATGGCACCAATGCAGCGAGTGCTGTCATGGCGGGCATGGACGTGGTTGTCGTGAACTGTGACGCACAGGGAAATATTGACGTAGAGGATCTGCGCGCCAAGGCACAACAATCAGGTGAACGCCTAGCTGCAACCATGATCACCTATCCATCTACACATGGAGTTTTCGAAGAAGCCATCGGCGAAATCTGCGCGATCATCCACGACAACGGTGGACAGGTGTATGTGGATGGCGCCAATATGAATGCACTCGTGGGTACCGCACAACCCGGTCGCTTCGGAGCAGACGTAAGCCACTTGAATCTCCACAAGACGTTCTGTATCCCACACGGTGGTGGTGGACCAGGTGTAGGGCCCGTGGTGGCACGAGCACATCTCGCACCTTTCTTGCCTGGCGACCCGCGTGACACCGATAGTCAACAACCAGCAATCTCAGCGGCACCATTTGGTTCAGCAAGCATTCTTGCCATTCCTTGGGTGTACATCATGATGATGGGGCCACAGGGATTGCTGCAAGCAACAGCTGATGCCATTTTGTCCGCCAATTACATCGCGACCCGCATTCATAATTCTTTTCCGATTCTGTATCGAGGAAACCATGAGCGTGTAGCCCACGAATGCATCTTGGATGTAGGTACAGTTCTCACCAATACAGGTCTCACCATCGATGACGTAGCGAAACGTTTGATGGACTACGGATTTCACGCGCCCACCATGAGTTTCCCTGTGGCGAACACCTTGATGGTGGAACCAACTGAGAGCGAATCACTTGCAGAACTTGATCGCTTTTGTGACTCAATGATTTCCATACGTCATGAGATTGATTCCATGATTGCTACTGGAACAGCCGCAGAGGACTCAGTATTGCGTCATAGCCCTCACACCATCGAAGACATCGCGCAGGATTGGAATCGGGCCTACACCCGCCAGGAAGCTCTTTTCCCTCTGCCGTGGCTGCGCCAGCGCCACTATCACCCGCCAGTTTCACGTATTGATGCTGCCTTTGGAGACCGGAACATTGTGTGTACATGTGCCCCTATCGAGGCCTACTCACGCACTCTTGAGACAGATACTGTGTCTGTGTGAACGAAAACGACGCCACCACACACGACACTTCAGAGACGACCCAAGTTCACAATCCACTAGAACAACTACTTCAACTGTTGGCATTAGTTGACCCCCTCGAAGTGGCTACAAGAGCCGTTGATATCTCTCGTCGTACAACCGAGTCGTTGATTTCCATTGTGGAGAACCTTGCGGTCACAGTGGACAATCTCAATCGCACCACAACAAGGATCAATACTCTCCTGGACGACATTGAAGAGCCCATGAGGCGCGTGATGCCACAAGTCGGAAATGCAATGAATGCAATGGCCACTATGGGAGAAGCAGCAACTCAGTTGACCGAGTTATCAAAACGACTCGGACCACTGACGACATTGGCAGAAAATGCAGGTGGACTGTTCGGATTCAAGCCATCGCGGCCATCGCCACCCGCCGAACCCACGAAGCCCTAGTCAGATTCAACAACTACTTTTTTGGCACAAATGGAACGTGGCAGATAGTGCCTTCAACAGTTGTGCCGCGAATGTCGATTGAGACCACATTGCCCACAGTCCACTCACCAGACATCAACACAAATGCAGTGCAGTGACCCAGCGAAGGTGAGAAGTTTCCACTGGTGACATAACCAATGTGTGCACCATTGGGCGCCAGCACCGCACTTCCCTCCCGTGCAGGACGCCTTCCTTCAATCGTCACGCCATACAGACGGCGTCCGAGACCATTCTGTTTTTCTGCCCACAGTGCATCGCGTCCTCTGAAAGTGGGTTTTCCCCACGCGACGACCCATTCAAGACCTGCCTGCAAAGAGGTAATGCCTTTACCTAGTTCATGACCATGAAGTGGAAGACCTGCTTCCAAACGCAAGGTGTCACGGGCACCAAGACCTGCAGGCACTACACCAGCATGTAGCAGTGCATCCCAAAGACGCGTTGCCGCCTCACGAGGGACTGAGATCTCAATACCGTCTTCACCGGTGTAACCGGTTCCCGCCACTACACACACGGTGTCGCCGAAAAGCAATTCCGCAACATCAAACCTCTTGACGCCAGCTGCTTCAGGCCAGAATGTGCTGACGCACTTTCTTGCCTCTGGCCCCTGCACTGCAATGACGGCGCGTTCTGCAGTCACGTCAACTCCACCTATCGCAGCCACTACCCCATCAGTATTTGAAGCATTAGGCATGACATCAAAACGGCTTTCATGCACCCACCACACGATGATGTCATCGACAACGGAGGCATCATCGTTATCCAATAAATGTGTGTACTGAGCGCGACCTGGCCGAATCTTGCCAAGATCGTTGGTCAGCACTGATTGCAGGCGATCAAAAGCGTCTGCGCCTTCGACGCGCACAGTCCCCAAGTGAGAGACATCAAACATTGCTGCACTTTGACGACATGCATTGTGCTCAGCCAGGGTGCCCTGTGCGTATGACAGTGGCATCTCCCAGCCACCAAACTCAGTGATCTTGGCACCAAGCGCCCGATGAGAAGCATCGAGTGGCGAAAACTTCATAATCAAACTGCAACAGAAGTTGCGGTTCCGCCTTCGATGTTGTCTTGGGGTGTGAACGAGATGATGCGACGATCTACCTCATCACGCACGCCCGACATTGGCAAGATGTTGAGGACACCTTGTCCATGACGCAATACGTCAATCAGTTCGTCGCCATTGCACAACACAACACTGGAACCATCAATCACAAGATGCGCCGCCGAAATATCAGTATCAACATGTTCACGCATATAGGAGAACACGTCACGAATTGATTCAAGCTTGATACCTGCATCCAGAAGTTTCTTGATGACCTTTAGCTCCAACAAGTCGCGATATGTGTAACAGCGGCGACTACCGCTACCGGCGGCATCGGTACCCGAAGGTCGAACCAAGTCAGTTCGTGCCCAATAATCCAAGCGACGATAGGTGATACCCACAATCTCTGCGGCTTGACTTGCACTAAACGTATTCATTGAAGACCTCATCTGGTTCACCACACGCACACAACCGTGTAACTACGTGGATGTAAGACGCTACGGGGTCATCTCCCCAACGTCAATAGGTCATTCACCAAAATCTTCAGGCGAGATGTTTTCAATGAAATCACGGAATTCATCGATGATTTCTGCCTCATTGTTGACCGGTTCATCCTCTTGGACCTCCCCGACCATCTCCAAGAGGTCATCTGAGGCATAAATCGGGCAAGTGGCCCTCAAGGCGATGGCCAAGGCATCAGAGGGGCGCGAGGAGATCACAACTTCCCCATCAATGGTGCGCAGAATGATGTCGGCGAAGTACGTCCCATCTGTGACGTGGGTGAGAACGACACGGACTATCTCCATCCCAAGCCGTTCAATTGTGTGCACATACAAATCATGTGTCAGAGGTCGTGGTGTGGTTTCACCATCAAGTGCAGACTTTATGGATGCAGCCTCTGGCCCACCGATAAATATCTCAAACTGACGACGAGGAAGATCATCTTCTCGCAATGTCACCACTGGAGTTCCCGACAGACGATCAAGTCGCACAGAACGCACAGAGATGATCTTCATTGCTACTTAGGTTCAGTCAAGCGAGCGACGTCGCGCATAATAAGCGAGAGCCGCAATTGCGCACCAAGATCAATGAGTTCCACCAACATGTTGAGCGCCTCTTCACGTGCAGCTGGATTACGTTGGCGAAGCAACGGGAGAATCCTTTGCTCAAACAAACTCACCTCACGGTCGGCAGAAGTCTTCCATGAACGTAGATGACGTATATCAATACCCATCTCATGGAAACGCGCAGCTACTTCGGCAACTGAAATGGAGTGAGAATCAAAGAATGTGGTATCTCCCACTTCATGTCCAGCAACAAGACCTGCCGCCTCGAGATCTTTCAAGAAAGCCGGATCAATATGAGACTGAGTAAGAAGTTGATCGCGTGGAATCGATTCCGTGTTATCCATATGCGTTAGAGCAGCGATGCGCTGCTCACGCATGATCGACTGCGGCACAATCGGATCTTGCTCCATTGGAACATGTGTAGCTACAGATGGCGCGACACCAGTTGACTGTGTCTTGCGAAGCGCAGCTTGGGCGGCTGGATGAGTGGATGTGGTGATGTCCTCGGGTGGAATCGCAAAGTCTCGACTGATATCAGTGCTTTCATCTTCGAGACGATTTTTAATCACACGCAGTGGCAGATAATTTGTGCGCTGTTCTCTCAGAATAAAGCGAAGTCTCTCCACTTCTGAGTCCGTGAACTTTCTGTATCCAGACGGAGTGCGTTCTGGCTCAATCAGTCCTTGCGTTTCCAGGAATCGAATTTTGGAAATAGTGACGTCGGGAAACTCTTCCAAGAGTTGCGCCAGAACTTCACCGATAGATAGGTACGTGACATCACTCATGAGATGTCCTCTGCGCTCTCCAAGAACACCAAACGAAACTTACCAATTTGTAGTTCGTCACCTTGGCGTAATTCGCACACATCCACACGACGTTGATTCACGTATGTTCCATTGAGCGAGCCAGAATCACGCACGACGTATTTTCCATCGTGTCGAATAATCTCGCTGTGCTGACGTGAGACAGTGATGTCATCGAATGCAATGTCAGAAGATTCTGCACGCCCTACGGAAGTGGCAGGCTTTGAGAGCACAAAGTACGAACCCTCTTCTTCGCCGCCACGAATCACCAAGATCGCCGTTCCTGCATCAATATCGTCAAGATCCACTACGACATCATCTCGCGCCCCCGCCGCATCTTGTAGGGGGTCCACTTTTGTCAATGTGATGGTG
>CAEZWE010000057.1_pt1 | contig 11781 bp, 14 predicted proteins | sample 7264891 | NCBI WGS metagenome assembly CAEZWE01 (sample SAMEA6813872, study PRJEB35770) | uncultured Acidimicrobiaceae bacterium | biome: Freshwater; feature: Freshwater reservoir; material: water | place: Czech Republic | collected 2017-07-26 | depth 0.5m m | reverse complement strand
TCCTTCTTCTAGTTCTTGGCCTCGCCGGTGGACTTGGAGTGCTTGTTGTCTCGCGGCGACAAAAATCTAAGACGTCCACAACGGCTCCTGCGCCTAGTACTCAGAGAGATGTACCCGTTGCACCAGAGCCACACGTTGTTGCCGAAGTTGTTGCCGAAGTTGTCACCGATGTCATCGATGAAATTGATACTGACACAGAACCCTCATCTGAAGTTCTTCCTGAAGTCGTTGTTGATGTAGGAAGTGCATCTGAACGCACGCGGTCACTTTTTTCAAAAGCATTTGCCACTCTTCGCGGCAAAGAAAAGATTGATGCAACATCATGGGATGAACTCGAAGAGACTCTGTTGCGCGCCGACATTGGGATTGGTGTCACTAATGCATTGCTTGAACCATTGCGCCGGCAAGTAAAAGAAGGCACTCTCAAGACACCTGACGATTTGATTGGGGCATTACGCGATCAAATGACCGCTCAACTATCGCCCAATGATCGATCACTTGCCACCGATTCGCCCAAAGGACCCAATGTGTGGTTGTTCGTGGGTGTCAATGGCGTAGGCAAGACAACAACCATTGGCAAAATCGCAACAGCCCAAGGTCAAGCTGGCAAGTCAGTGTTGCTTGCTGCGGGCGATACATTCCGCGCCGCTGCAGCAGAGCAATTAGAGATTTGGGCTCAGAGATCTGGAGCGAACTTTGTACGTGGCGCAGAAGGTGGCGATCCCGCATCAGTGATCTTTGATGGTATTCAAAGTGCTTCCGCAAAAGGTATTGAATTAGTACTTGGCGATACAGCAGGTCGTTTGCAGAACAAATCAAACTTGATGGAAGAGTTGAAGAAAGTGCGACGTGTGGCTGACAAGGCCGAAGGCACAGTGAATGAAGTGTTATTGGTCATTGATGCAACTACAGGCCAAAACGGCTTATCTCAGGCCAGAGAGTTCACCGCGGCCACACAAGTAACTGGTGTTGTGCTTACAAAGCTTGACGGTTCTGCAAAAGGCGGAATCGTGTTTGCAATCGAGACTGAATTAGGTATTCCTGTCAAGTTGGTGGGGTTGGGTGAAGGCGCCCACGATTTGGTGCCTTTTAATCCTGCTGAATTCGTCTCGGCGTTATTCGAATAGTTCTACACTTTCGTTCATCATGAAGAAACTGTGTGCGCTTGGTATGGCCGTTGTGTCGATGTTGACTGTGGCCGCATGTGGCGAATCGGGTCCTGTGGTGTTGGCTCTTGCATCGAGCCAAAGTGACTCTGGAACAAATCGTGCAGCCGGAGAAGGCGAAGCAGATGCTCCACAATTCGTAGGAATGACAGTCGACTATCAAGTAGTTGGGAATCTTGACGCCATGCCGACAGAGGCACAAGCGTGGTCGGTGAGCAACTATGGCGAGGCAATGCGCGAGACTCAACGACTTGCAGATGCCCTTGGAGTGAATGCACGGGCGAAGCGATCCGAAGATGACAAGTACGCGTTCGTTGCAGAAGATCCCGACACGAAAGCCAGCGTGTGGTTGTGGAACCATCTCGCCATTGGTGGCTGGTGGTCGTACACGCAAGCCAATGCTTCTGCTGGTTCATCAAGCCCAAGTTGCCCACCTGATGATCGTTCATGTGTTGTGGAACCTGCGCCGGCACTGCCCACCAATCTCATCTCTGTTGATGAAGCAGTGCGTCGCTCTCAGGAGTATCTGACGAAAGCCAAACTTACGACTGCAGATTATGTGTTGAGTGGAACGCGCACAGATTGGTCCACCGAGGTCGCTGGAGTTGTGCAAGTTGAAGATGTGCTGACGAATGTGGCCGTGAATTTCTCATACGGCCAAGATGGCAACTTGATGTATGCATCAGGGCCCATGATGACAGTCTCTCGGGCAGACATGTATCCCTTGGTGACGGTAGAAAAGGCACTTGAACGTTTATCCATGCCGCAATATGGGTTTTATGGTGGTGCAGCACGTATTGCATCTGACATCGCAGTGTCGGATTCACCGACAACTGATAATCAAGCAATTGTTCCGCTCACGATTCCCATTACAGGTGTGCGTCTGACTTTGATGGAGTCCAATCTCAGCAATGGAACCCACATGTTGCTTCCCGCATTCACCTTCAGCAATGGAGATGGTGATGTGGGAACTGTGATGGCAGTGTCGGACGAATTCGTCGTGTTTCCGAATATTGATTCTCCACCCACTGAACCAGGCGCGATTGAACCAGGTGTTCCTGAACCTGCACCTGGAGAAATTGTTCAAGAACTCACTCAAGAAAGCGCAGATTCATTAATTGGCCTCACCGAAGATGAGGCGCAAAAAACAGCAACTGAGCGGGGATGGGTGTTAAGGGTTTCTGACCGTGACGGCGAATTCTTCATGTTGACGAAGGATTACCGCGAGGATCGAGTGAATATCAGCGTGAATAAGGGCATCGTCACTGCTGTCACCGTGGGATAGTTCTCATCGCCTAATGCAACGCTTGCAGTAGTCGGCAACTTTTAGTACCTTCGGAGCCATGAAGGCATCCTCTTTTTCACGTTTGGCCATTTCGGGAATTCTCGCCGCTTCCACTGTCGCGGTCATGGGTTCATCCTCTTCGGTCGGCGCTGCGTGTTTGACCGCCCAAGGTGGGACCCCATTTGTGGTGAATGGGAATCCCGTCCCAGACCTAGTTTGCGTAGCTTTTGGTGGTTACCTCGTGCCGAGCGGTTCAGGTGCAACAGTTCCCGGTTCTCTAACGATTCCAGGCACCAGCATCACTATTCCTGTACCCGCAAATCTTGTCGCAACATTGCCATCAAAAATCACTTCATCAATCAACGCAGACACATTGAAGACTCTTGCTCCTTCCGCATTCGCAGGTATCGATAAAACAGAAGTCAAGAAACTTCTTCCTGATGCACTCAAGTCGCTTGACCCATCACAGTTGTCTCAAATGACACCTTCGGCATTGGCGGCAATGTCGCCAAACCAGATTAAGGCTCTGGCTCCTGCGTCATTGACAGCGATGACAAGCGATCAGATGAAGAGGCTCTCAGCATCTGTCATGAGTTCGTTCTCTGCGAGCCAGATTGATCAGCTTGCTTCTACTGCATTTGCGGGAATGTCATCTGGTCAACTTGCAAAGTTAAAGCCATCCGCCATCGGTGTGATGTCGCCAGAGCAGTTTGATGCGTTGTCGGGCAAGGCTTTGAAAGCGCTTTCTGCCGGTCAGTTCTCAAAAATTCTTCCTGATGCTCTTGCAGCTATTGACCCGAGCAAGATCACTTCTCTTTCTACGACAGTGTTGGCCAAGTTGAAGGACACGCAAGTCGCCGGAATGACTCCGGACCAGATTGCTGCATTGTCAACAAAGCAATTGAGGTCTCTGCCGTCGTCGATTGGCGATGCTCTGACTGTGGACCAACTTGACGGACTCACAGGTGGAGAAGCAAGGGTGCTTGCGCCGAAACTAAAGAAGGCAATTCTTGACAACCTCACTCCTGAGCAAGAAGCGCTTCTTCCTGCAGAGGTGCTTTCTGCACTGAAAAAGTGATGTAGGCGGGAAACCGCACATTGCATGAAGTTCTTGGCAGATATTTGGCAAGAACTCTCAGTCGGTAGCCTAAATCTCAATGTTTGATTCACTCAGCGACCGCTTACAAGGGATAGTTAAACGCCTCAAAGGTAAGGGCCGTCTTACAGAAGAAGACGTCGATGAGGTAATGGGCGAGATTCGCACCGCCTTATTGGAAGCCGACGTCAATATTGGTGTCGTGCGCGACGTCATTGCGCGTATTCGCGAGCAGGCCATTGGCGCTGCGGTGTCTGAAGCACTTGATGCAAGTCAACAAATCATCAAGATTGTTAATGCCGAACTGGTGGCAATGCTTGGTGGTGAAACCCTAAAGATCTCGTATGCAAGTGCGCCGCCCACTGTGGTGTTGATGGCAGGCTTGCAAGGTTCGGGAAAGACAACCAGTGCGGCCAAACTTGCACGTTGGTTCAAATCTCAAGGTCGCCAACCATTGTTGGTGGGTGCAGACCTTCAACGCCCAGCCGCCGTAGAGCAGTTGCGCACCCTTGCAGGTCAAGTTGGCGTATCGGTGTTCTCGGAACCGGGCGATCCAGTTGCCACAGCACGTCGTGGTCTAGAGGAAGCAAAACGTCTCGGCAAAGACGTGGTCATTGTGGACACAGCGGGACGACTGGCCATTGATACAGAGATGATGCAACAGGTTGCAGATATCTCGGGTCAAGTGAAGCCGAATTACACGTTCCTTGTGGTGGATGCAATGACAGGTCAAGACGCTGTCGGAGTTGCACAAGCATTTCACGAGCGATTGTCCATTGATGGTGTGATCTTGAGCAAACTCGATGGTGATGCACGCGGTGGTGCTGCGCTGTCGGTGAAGACGGTGATTGGTCGCCCTATTGCATTTGCTGCAACAGGTGAGCGCATCGATGCCTTTGAACAGTTTCACCCCGATCGCATGGCGGGACGCATCTTGGGAATGGGCGACGTACTGACGCTCATTGAGCAAGCCGAAAAGGTTTTTGAACAAGATCAAGCCGAAGCCGCGGCACAACGCATGCTCGAGGGGCAATTCACCCTCGATGATTTTCTTGATCAACTGCAGCAGCTGAAAAAAATGGGACCCTTGTCGGGGATCATGGGCATGTTGCCTGGTGTGCCAAAAGAGATGAAGAATGCCGAACTAGGTGATGACCAAGTCAAGATCACCGAGGCCATCATTCGCTCTATGACTCCCGAGGAACGTAGAAGTCCAGAAATCATCAACGGCAGTCGCCGTGCTCGAATCGCCAAGGGCAGTGGCACTGAGGTCTCCGACGTCAATCGGCTCATCAAACAGTTCACCGAGATGCAAAAAATGATGAAACGCATGGGTGGAATGGCCGCAATGGCAGGCAAGCCAGGCAAAAAAGGCAAGGGCAAAGTCAACAAACGCCAGGCAATGCGGGAAATCAGCGACATGTTGGGTGGCCAAGGCGGGCTACCGGGGTTCCCAGGTGCCGATGGCAGTCCTGGGATTCCTCCATTCTTCAAGTAATCCCGTTGGGGGATTGGCCTTCTGACCGATAGCCTTACCTAGTCCCTAAAAGGGTCCTTCCAGGAGAATTCGCAACATGGCAGTCAAATTGCGCCTGACACGAGTCGGCAAGACAAAGCAACCGCAGTACCGCGTCATCGCGGCTGATTCACGTCGCGCACGCGACGGTCGTTTCATTGAGATTCTTGGTCAGTACAACCCACGTACCGAGCCATCAACCATTGCAATCGACAACGACAAGGCAGTGAAGTGGCTGATGCAAGGTGCACAGCCCACCGAGCGTGTCCGCAAACTTCTTGAAATCAGTGGTGCATGGGAACAGTTCACCACTGCAAAGTCCAAGTAATCCCGTGTCAGATCTCGACGCAAACTCTCTAGAGGCACCCATCGCTACAGCAGTGCTCACGCATATCGTGCGCAGCATTGTTGATGATGCCGATGCGGTAGCGGTCACTTCTGGTCCCGGCAAGGGCGACAAAATTCTTCTTGAAGTGCGTGTGGGTCCCGGCGATCTTGGTCGTGTGATCGGTCGCCGTGGTCGTACTGCACAGAGCATTCGCACCGTAGTGCGTGCTGCTGCCACAAACGATGACGTCGACGTTGATGTCGATTTCGTTGACGCCTAAACACCATTGAGCCACTCATCTTCGGAAACCTCATTTCTTGAGGTGGGTCGCATAGGCAAACCTCATGGAGTACGTGGTGACCTTTTCGTGTCTTTTACCTCCGATGTGGAACAACGCCATCGTGTAGGTGCGCAGTTGTGGTTAGATCCGAACGGGAAAGGCGAACCACTGGTCATTGTCACCTCTCGTTCTCAAAAAGATCGCTTCGTCGTTCATTTCGAAGGCATTGATGATCGCAATGATGCAGAACGACTGACAAATAAGTTTTTGTTTGCAGAGCCCATCGAAGATGAAGACGCACTTTGGGTGCATGAAATGATTGGCTCGCGCGTGATTGATGCACAGGGGCATTCGTGGGGTGTTTGCACAGGCATCTTGCAGAACCCTGCTCACGACATCTTGGAAATCGAAGGCGGCATTTTGGTGCCGATGCCATTCGTGCACTCTTGTGATGGTGACACCACAGTGATTCATCCTCCCGACGGGCTTCGCGAAGCGTTGTTAGGCGAATAGATAGTCTGAGCCCTATGCGCATTGATGTCTTCACGCTTTTTCCCGCGATGATCAATGAGTTCTGTGCGCACAGCCTCTTGGGTCGAGCAACAACTAGTGGAGCCGTGCACGTGGGGGCCCATGACATTCGTGAGTACTCCACCGATGTGCATCGCACGGTCGATGATGCTCCTTTTGGTGGTGGTGCGGGAATGTTGATGCGCCCTGAGCCAATTTTTGCTGCGGTGGAAGCGGTGCAACCACCTCGGCCTCTTTTCTTACTGGGTCCTGGCGGTCAGAAATTTGATCAAGCCATGGCCGAATCAATGGCCCAGCTCGATGGATTCAGTCTGTTGTGTGGCCGTTATGAGGGTGTGGACCACAGGGTGCGAGAACATCTTGTGGACCATGAAATCTCGGTGGGCGATGTGGTGTTGGCCGGAGGTGAGGTGGCGGCATGTCTCATCATTGAGGCAGTCACGCGCCTTGTGCCCGGGGTGATGGGCAACGCCATTTCCCCCGTCACGGAGAGTTTTGGGGTCGCCGGACTACTCGAAGAGCCCCAGTACACCCGCCCCCATGATTTCCGCGGATGGCATGTTCCTGAGGTCCTGCGCGGGGGAGACCATGCAAAAATCGAGAAATGGCGCCTCGCTCAGGCCCTTTGGCGCACGATGGAACAGCGTCCCGACCTCATTGAGGCACGTGGGGGGCTCACAGATGCGGAAAAAGCCTTGTTGGAAGGGGTGGACTTCGCCTCGTATCCTGTTTCTTTCACCTCTGAACTGCCCGACTAAGGTCAGTTCTCCCCACATCATCAGCCGAAAGCGCTCATCATGAAGACCACAGACATTGTTGACAACCAAAACAAGCGCGATGACATCCCTGCATTGTTGCCAGGTGATGAAGTCAAGGTGCATGTGCGCGTTGTTGAATCAGGCAAAGAGCGCATCCAGATCTTCCAAGGAAACATCATTGGAATTCAGGGTTCAGGTATCGCAGAGACCTACACCGTGCGCAAGCTCAGCTATGGCGTGGGTGTAGAGCGCACATTCCCTAAGCACAGTCCATCTGTTGCAAAGATCGAGGTTCTCAAGCATGGTGATGTTCGTCGCGCCAAGTTGTATTACCTCCGCGATCGCGTGGGCAAGTCCGCAAAGATTCGCGAAAAGCGCGATTCCTAAGGTTTTGTTCCATTGAGCACTGGAGTCTCCAGTGAACACTGATGACCTCGAAGACTTCGAGGCTGAGCGAGAGTACAAACTTGCTCAGGAGTATCAAGATGTAGTGGGCATGTTCCGCTATGCAGTGGAAACCGAACGCCGTTTTTATTTGGCGAACACCGTCACCGTCACCGTAAAGGGTGACAGTGCTCGACCACTTTTAGAAGTGGAGATGACAGACGCGTGGGTATGGGACATGTACCGCAAGACCCGATTCATTCCGACGGTGAGAGTTCTCAGTTTCAAAGACGTCAACGTCGAGGAACTTCCCTCAGAGGACATCATCACGCCAGAAGCTCTGTAGCCAACGTGCGGCTCGGCCGCGCGCGTTGGGCTGAAGAACGTGCAGCCCGGTGGTATGTGCAACAAGGTTTTGTTGTTCTTGCAAAAAATTGGACGATGCGTGGCGGTGAATTAGACGTAGTCGTGCGCCGTGATTCTTTGGTTGTGATTTGTGAAGTCAAGGCTCGGGCCAATAACGATTTCGGTAGCGCCTTAGAAGCAATGACTGAGGCGAAAATTCGTCGCGTACGTAGAGCAGGTTTTCAATTTATGCGCACGTTAGAAGAGCCCGGGCTCACTGTACGTTTCGATGTCGCCACGGTAACGGGCGTACAACTTGAGATGTTTCACGATGCATTTTGATACAAGCACATAAATGGAGTGTTGGTTAACTGCGCTGCGTGGTGCGCCGTTGCCAGCATGGGTGATGCCAATGTCGACGAAGGTCGGGTGCATCATGGGGAACCGCCACCAAATGGCCTGCCCCGGATGGAATTTCTTGGTTGCATCCTGGACAGATGTATGCCTTGAGTGCCTCATAGGGCTGTATTCGTCGCGTTTCAATGGCGCCGTAAAGTTCGCCATCCCACAAATCTTTGGACATAGGAATTAACCGAAGAAAGCCCAGCCCACAAGAGCAAAAGCAACTACAACAGCCGAGATTACAAACCAGATGTCACTGTTTCGTGCAATGCGCTTTCGCGTCGGGTTAAATCCCATGGCTGCAGTATTGCGTGATACTGCCGATGGAGACAACGTGGCAATGACTAGCGTGGAGCAGGTGCACCGTAGGTTCTTTGTTTTTCTTCTTGGAATTGTGTGGGCAATAGGTCTGTGGACCTCGTCAGTGGCGGCTGGTACAGATGGTGGCGTTCTGCGCACACCCTCATCGACCACTGTGGCTCCGTTACCCACCACTACTTCCACCACAACCACGACACTTCCCTCGGCTGTGACCACCGTGCCTCAGGGGTGTGCATTGCCTCCTCAAGCGCTTGCAGTCTTTGTAGGGCAAATCGCATCTACCGATCCTGTGAGCGCCGTTTTTTCTGTTGTACAGATTCGTGCAGGATCACTTGAGGGATATCAAGAAGGCACAACAGTGGAAGTGCGCTATGGCTCTGATGCTAAGTACCTCACAGTGGGTGAGACGTATTTGGTAGGGGTTGCACCTGATCCGGTGTCGTCTCGATTGTCATCGAGCATTCGTGATTCTGCAGAACTTTTCGGTGGCGCAGAAATTGCAGGATCAAATACGCAATGTCCCGAGTTTGAACAAGCCGCACGCACATTGACTCTTGAAGGTCGAGAGATACAAGCGGGGCTCTTCAGTCAGTTCTTTGATCAGCCATGGCGACTCGCACTCGCCATTGTGTTACCACCACTGTTGGTAGTACTTGCACTCTTTGGTCTTGTGTGGTTCCGTCGTGGAGTTGCGACGTAAAGATTTTTAGCCAGTGAAAGATTCAGTGGCAATCTGTCGCAATTGAGTAACCGCATGAGAGAGCCCTTTGGGGTCTCGATAGAGCGCACTTCCGGCAATCAACACATTTGCTCCAGCTGCTGCAGCACCTGCAATGGTCTGTGGGGAGATGCCGCCATCCACTTCCAGATGTACAGAGTCCGCAAGTCCTCGTTCATTGATCATGGAACGTACTTGGCGAATCTTTGGTTCCATGGTGGAGATGTAGCTCTGACCACCAAAGCCTGGATTCACGGTCATCACCAAAATCATGTCCACAAGATCAAGAACATGTTCAACCGTGGATGCTGGTGTGTGTGGGTTCAATGCAACCGCGGCCGTTGCGCCTAGTGCGCGAATGTTCTCGAGCGTGCGATGGAGATGAGTACATGCTTCGGCGTGCACAATCAGTCGTTGACATCCTGCTTCCACGTAGCGCGCGGCCATCACATCGGGTGTGAGCACCATGAGGTGCGCTTCAAAAGGCTTCTTGGTGAAGGGGCGCACCGATGCAATCACGTCGGGTCCAAATGTGAGGTTCGGAACAAATTGGCCATCCATCACATCGAACTGAATGATGTCCACACCTGCTTCGTCGAGTTCGCGAATTTCCTCGCCAAACTTTGAAAAATTTGCAGGCAATACAGAAGGGGCAATTTGGATAGGCAAGGTCACATCGCCACCTTAGTCAAGGATGTATGCAGAAGTCCCGAGCGGTCGCATGGTTGTGCCCTACGCTGAGAAAGTGACAACTACCCATTCCGTCCTTATCGAAAAATTAGTTGCCGGTGGTGATGGACTGTGTCGACTCGATGACGGCCGAGTGGTCTTTGTCTCCAATGTTGTACCCGGTGAGCGTGTGGAAATTGAGATCGCGGAAACCAAGCGTGATTTTGGGCGGGGAACAGTGGTGGCTGTTCTTGAGCCTGCAGCCCAACGCCAAGTACCGCCGTGTCCTCACGTGGCCCAAGGTTGTGGTGGGTGTGATTGGCAACACTTGGAGAGGCGTTATCAGGGGCAAGCCAAGTTGGCCATAGTGCAAGAGGCTTATGCGCGAACTGCACGTCTTGATGTGACGCCGCAACTTCGCCGACTCACTGATACGGCACGACGCACCACAGTGCGCATGGTTTCCACTGCAGATGGCGCACTTGGTTTTCGTGCAGCTGATTCTCACGAGATCGTCCCAGTGAATTCGTGCATGGTGGCTCATCCTTTGATTAACGATTTCATTTCTCGACCGGTGTTGAGCGGTGAGGGCGAAGTAACTATTCGTGTCGGTGCACGCACTGGAGATATCGGTGTGTGGTGTCATGAGGGCACCCTTGCCAATGGCTTACCTGCGGGACTCAAAACAGGTGAAAGAGCAAAGATCACCGAACGTGTGGGTGAACATTCCTACGTGGTATCGATGGGATCCTTTTTTCAATCCTCACCAGAGGCGGCCGAACTCATTATCGATTCGGTATCGCGACGTCTTGACACGTTGGGAATAAATGGTGGATTGATGCTTGATGCCTACGGCGGTGTGGGTTTGTTCAGTCTTGCGTTAGAAGAACGTTTTGATGCGGTGCATTTGGTGGAGTCTTCGCCTTCTGCATGCCGCGACGCAGTACGCAACTTGGCTGAATGTGCAGCGGTAATTGAGCAAGCCGATGTGGATACATGGGAAGCAATAGAAGCAGATGTAGTGATTGCGGATCCTTCACGCACTGGGTTGGGTAAGCATGGTTCGCAAGCCATTATCGAAACAGGAGCACCAACGGTGATTTTGGTGAGTTGCGATCCTGTAGCTGGTGCACGAGATGCACGGCTACTCACCGATGCGGGTTATCGCATTGGCGAGGTGGAAGTGCTCGACATCTTTCCTGAAACGCACCATGTCGAAGTGGTCGCAGCCTTTACTCGCTAAGGCTTACCTGTAGGTAAATAAGTACTTTCATTCTGCAACTATCCATTCGCCCGTTGTTACGGTGATGTAGTCATCGCAGTGACCAACTTCGGGGGGGGGCTTCATTGAGGGTGTTGATTTGGATTAGCAAAGGATTTCTTGAAGACCTTGCTCGTATCGCGACCAAAGGCGAGAAGAATTATGAACTTGCGGGTCTGGTCACAGATACCGATGAGGCACGCGAGCAATTGACGTCAGGAAACGTTGACATAGTTCTTTTGGGTAAAGGGCGACTTGAGGAATGGTCACAGATGTGGCGCGAGGGCGCCTTTGATAACGTTCCTCAGTTTTGCGCGATCTTGGTCACAACAATCCCCGTGTCGACTTCCATTCTTATGGAAGCAAGCCAAGTGGGGATCTATGACGTTGTGGATTTGACCATGGATCGCGATGCCATTGGGCAACGCATGGTGGATCTGTATGCGCAGTTGCGGCGTGATGTTCCGATGCAAAACGGCATTCTTGATTCACGCGGAGGAGATCATCAGTTGTTGCGGGACATCTCTGATGAGACGGATCGAAAAATACTGCTCTTGATTTCTCAGGGAAAGTTCGACAAGGAAATTGCTGAGGAACTTTTTCTCTCACTTCAGACCATTCGCAATCGCGTGAGCCGCATGTTGACCGAATCGGGCGCAAGAAATAGAACACATCTTGCAATCATCTTTACCCGAGAGAAGTTGTCGGGCACCTCTGGCAT
>CAEZWE010000056.1_pt1 | contig 11792 bp, 10 predicted proteins | sample 7264891 | NCBI WGS metagenome assembly CAEZWE01 (sample SAMEA6813872, study PRJEB35770) | uncultured Acidimicrobiaceae bacterium | biome: Freshwater; feature: Freshwater reservoir; material: water | place: Czech Republic | collected 2017-07-26 | depth 0.5m m | reverse complement strand
GACGAAAATTTTCTACGAGCACATCGGCGTCGTCAATCAGTGTGAAAAACACTTCACGGTCTTTAGGGTCTTTTAAATCAAGTGCAATGGTGCGCTTGTTGCGATTCACTAGTCGCCACCACAAACCTGTTCCATCGGCGGGGTCACGCCAACCCATGTTGCGCAAACTGTCACCGCCGCCTGGTCGTTCTATCTTGATGACATCTGCACCAAAGTCTGCGAGATAACGCGCACAGTTGGGCCCGGCCAACACCGTGGAGATATCGATGACGCGAAGTCCGTCTAGTGCTGGTGCTGTCATCGCTGCGGGAACACCAGACAACGCTCTTCTAGAGAGCCCATGGCGTATGTTTCGTAATCGATACCGAAATCTGAATAGAGATGACGGCAACGCTCGCTCCACGAAAGTGCCTCGGGAGTAGAGATGCGATGCACCACTTGCATGACGCCACCTTCATAGACGCGGTATTCGGCCCATGTGCCGGGAAAATCTTTTACGCATCCAATTTCCACACTCGGAACACCCGACAAAGCCATAGAACGAATGCGATGACGATGTGTGTGGCCTGCGGTGTAGGCAATGACATTGTGATGGCGCACTACAAGGCGATCAAGTTCTTCACTGGAATCTGGATGCAATCCGAAATAGGTATCGCTACGGGCGCCTTCAATCCATTGCTGGTGGTGGCCCATCACAATAACAGGAGTTGTTGCCGCACTGAGTTGAGCATCGAGCCAGTCAAATTGTTCTGGGTCGATGCGCCCGGTTGTCTCAGTAGGAATTGTGGTATCCAACAACGCCACTGCAAGACCAGGAACAGTGATCCATGTGTCGCCCGTGAATTCATTTTGACCGCGATACGCATCATGATTGCCGCGTGCAACAACAAGTGAGTCACCAAATGCGGAACCGTAGTGGTGACGAAATGCTGCGAACTCTTCATCTGTGCCATCTTGAGTGAGATCACCTTTGACGATGACGACATCGGGATTCAATGCACGCATTTCATGAATGGCGCCAGCGTTCATCACCACAGGATGTGGTTCTTCGCCTGGTGCGGTGCGTTGAATGGGGCCATCGGGAAGATCATCAATACGTCCACATTCTGTTTCGCCGTAGTGCACGTCATTCACTGTGGCAATTCGCGAGAGAAATTTTCCGCTGGGGCGGGGAAGTGTGTGAAAGTCGATGCCGTGTTCGGTGTAAAACGTGTGCGGCTCTAGATTTTCATGGCGAATGACATGTTCGCCATGATGAAAAACTGCAAGGTCATCTGCAACTGTGGTGAGTTCAGTGCCCTTACTGGACATGTTTAGGCACCAGGGCGGCCGCGACGCGAGATGGCATCGTTAGCCCACCATCGACCACTAAAGCGCCAGTGGTTGTATGACTTTTTGTCGTTGCTGGCCACAACGGGTTGTGGCCACATCATGGTGACAGCAGCGGCAATTGCTGCGGCTTCTTCTTCTGTAGGCACAGGAGAAATGGATGCAACATCAAGACTCATCGCTTCACCACCAAAGTGCGCGCGGCTTTATCGTGCCATGTTTGTTTTTTCGGATCCCACAACATCCATAGAAAACCCAGACCAAATGCCACTAATGAAATATTGGCCACAAAGATGCGCAGGAATGCACGTGGCATACCAATGGGTTGGCCTGTGTTCATGTCCACAATCACTGCGCCGTATCCACGGCGAAACGGTGTGCCACCTTGGCCTTCCCAATAGATCTGCAACATGACGAAAGAAAAGACTCCCAAGGCCGACAGAGTTTGCGCGATGGCGTCATCTTCGCCCGCGTTGATTCCGGTGAGTATCAAGGCAGTCAACATCACGTAGCCGAGATACAACACAAACACATTGAGCGAATCAAGAATGCGCCCAATGGCACGCTGACCAAATGATGCGAGTTGTTGTTGACCCATGTCCACAGCGGTCCACGAAGATTGTGTGACCCCCGCTTGTATCGGGTCAGGTGCTGGCCAGTTGTGTGATTCGTTCATTGCTCTTCCGCCTACAACGGCATGTTGCCATGCTTACGACGCGGCAACTCTTCACGCTTTGTGCGCAACATGCGCAAACCTGAAATCACCTTGCGGCGTGTCTCGGCAGGATCAATCACATCGTCTACGTAACCACGCTCTGCTGCTGCATAGGGGTTCGCATACTTCTCGGTGTATTCGGTGACAAGTTCACTGCGACGTGCAGCAGGATCTGCTGCTTGTTGCAGTTCGCGCTTGTACACAATTTCTACGGCGCCTTGTGGCCCCATCACAGCAAGTTCAGCTGTCGGCCATGCATAGGCCAAGTCCGCACCAATTGATTTTGAGTTCATCACCACGTATGCGCCGCCATAGGCCTTGCGGGTGATGATTTGAATGCGTGGCACTGTGGCTTCACAGAATGCATACAGAAGTTTTGCTCCGTGACGGATGATGCCTTCGTGTTCTTGGTTGACACCAGGAAGGAATCCAGGAACGTCCACAAAAGTGACAAGTGGAATATTGAATGCATCACATGTGCGGACAAAGCGCGCAGCTTTTTCGCTGGATTCAATATCGAGAACACCTGCAAATGCCATGGGCTGGTTGCCTACAATTCCCACAGTCATGCCGTCGAGACGAGCAAAACCACAGGTGATGCTTGTTGCCCAGTGTTGGAAGTATTCGAAGTATTCGCCATTGTCCACAACTTCACGAATGATCTTCTTCATGTCGTAGGGCTGGTTCGGCGAGACAGGCAAGATGTCGCGCAATGCATCACAGGAACGATCAGGATCATCGGTGGGATCTTCAGATGGTGCTTCTTCCAAATTGTTTTGTGGAAGGAACGACAACAGGAAGCGCACATCATCGAGGCATGCTTTTTCATCTGCGGCCACAAAAGTTGCAACACCACTCTTGGAAGCATGGCTCATTGCACCACCGAGTTCTTCCAAAGTCACGTCTTCGCCGGTCACGGTCTTCACTACGTCAGGTCCAGTGATGAACATGTGACTGGATTCGCGCACCATGAAAATGAAGTCGGTCATCGCAGGTGAATACACAGCACCACCTGCGCATGGTCCCAAGATCACAGAGATTTGCGGAATGACACCAGAGGATTGCACGTTGCGATAGAAGATTCCACCGTAGGAAGCAAGTGACACGACGCCTTCTTGAATACGTGCGCCTGCTCCATCGTTGAGTCCCACAACTGGTGCACCCACTTTGAGCGCAAGGTCCATCAACTTGTGAATTTTTTCTGCGAAGACTTCACCAAGTGCTCCACCGAACACAGTGAAGTCTTGAGAAAACAGAAACACTTTGCGTCCCTCGATGGTTCCCCAGCCGGTGATGACACCGTCTGTGTAGGGACGCTCTTCGAGGCCTGCAGCTTGGGCACGGTGGCGAGCCAACATGTCGAGTTCGTGGAATGAGCCTGGGTCGCACAAGTACTCAATGCGCTCCCTGGCGAGCAGCTTTCCTTTTGCTTGATGACGCTCAACCGATCGTGGGCTGCCTGCATTGCGGGCCTGTTCCTGTCGTTGGTGGAGGTCGTTGATTTTGTCCTGCATGGAGGCACCGGCGGTATCAGTCACGCCTGAAACGCTAGTGCCGACAAGGGGTCAAGCGCCCATTGGTTCAGCTGCCGCTGGGTGCTGCTGTGGTGGTGGGGCTGGCAGATGCAGGAATTGTGGTGGTTGTGGGGGCAATTGTGGTCCCCGGCACCGTCGTGGTCACTGGCGGCACGGTGGTGGTCACCGTATTGAGGCCTTGTTTGGGCACAGTGGTCACGGTGGTGCCGTCGGCGATGATGAATTGCGTAGTGAGCGGTTCGAGCTCGCCAATGGTGGTCACCCCAGTGACAGAGACATTCCAGACGCCAGGGGCCAAAAAGCGCATGCCCATATCTTCAGTAATGAGAGCCGCGCCTGGTCGAGTGAGTGGAACATTAAGGGTGTAGCCAGCAAAATTCGGATTCTCAGGGGTGAAGGTGACCACGAAATTCTGGATGCGCGACGGTCCGAAGAGTTCGACCAAAACTTTGTTCTCACCTACGTTGCCTGGCGTGATGGAGAGGCGCACTTTGAATCTGTCGGATCCTTCGAGTTCTTGCACAATTGCGTACTCCACCCGCGGTCCGTTATCTGGCAACAAGATGTAGGGGGGCCTCATAGACAACAACCATGTAGATGCAGCTAATACAACAATGCTGAGCGAGAGCTCTACACCTACGGGTCGCTTCAGTCGGTACACAACTTTTTCATTGAGTGATTTGGCACGACGCATACCGACCACAACAAATTGTCGTACTGCAGCGTTGACAAAAAGCATTGCAACAACAAGAACTATTTTCAGCAAGACCACACGACCGTGACCACTGTTCACCAAACTGATGCCATTGATGCGCCACACTTGAATGGCGCCCGTCACGATGATGCCCACGCTTACTGGTGTTGCAATGCGATACCAACCGCGCAACGCATGCACAAGGTCTACATCACCAGGACCATGCAAAATTACCCGCCAGATAATGGCGACAGCACCTACCCATAAAGCAACAAATGCCATGTGTATGACTGCAATGACGATGCCAAGAATGACTGCACGTCCTGATGCGCGGTCAAATCCGAAAGTCAAAATGGTGAATGCAAGCAAGGCCGTGCTGAGCACGATGGTGGATTCAGTAAAGATTCGCTCTGTAATCCATGCAAAAAATGTCAGAGCACACACTGCGACGAATCGAAGAATGAGTGCACGCCCTTCATTGGTTTCACCAGCTGCTCCCCAAGATGTTGGCGCAATTGATCCACCGATTGTGCCACCAGATTGTTGGGCACTGTAGATAATGATTTGGCCGATAAGTGTGACGATTGCGGCAATGGAGATGATGCGGAAGTAACGCTCGGTGATTCCGTATTCCACTCCCTCTGGCCAAGCAATTTTCACGAAGATCAATCCGCCTACTAAGGCACAGACAAAGAAAAAAGCCAGCCATTTCATCAGACCAAGTGGTCCGCCGAGGCGAATTTCTTCTGCCTCACCCTCTTGGCCAGGTGTTGCAGGAACGGTGGTGTTTGTGGTTCCAGGTTCAGCGGGCGCAGTGGTGGTGGTTTGCACATTCGATACGAAGGTGAACGAACCACTACTTCCGTCGGGCAGAGACCACTCCACGCGACAGTCACCATTTTCAAGAATCTGTGTGAGGGCAGCCGACACCGTGACACCGTCTGCGCCAAGTTGAGGAGCCCCAAGATTGATGATGCGGCTCTCGCAAGTGAGCACGAGCCCCATTTGGGCCACGGCATCTGCGCCACCCACCGGGAGCGTGAAGCGCAACTGAATCTGGGTAGGGGCCAGCGCCACCACTTCACCCGCCGCTGGGGAGGAGGTGCTGATCGTGTTTTCGCCTTCGGCCTGGGCCACGCCAGTGCCCAGTGCACACACACCAAAGAACACGAGGAGGAAAGAGAGAAAACGACGCATGATTACTTCACAACGGTAGCCATTGGGCACCGTCTTATATGGAACAACGATGGCACACACAGACCCTCGGTGCACCGCATTGGTAGGGTCACATCAATGGCAACACAGTCCCTCTACCGACGTTTTCGGCCTCGCAAGTTTTCTGAGCTCTATGGCCAAGACCATGTGGTGCGTGCGCTACGCAATGCGGTAGTGCATCAGCGCGAGGGCCAGGCCTATTTATTTTCGGGCCCCCGAGGCACAGGCAAAACCACCACAGCTCGCATTTTGGCCAAGGTCTTGAATTGTGAAAATCCTGTTGACGGAGAACCCTGCTGTGTCTGTGATTCCTGTAAGTCGGTGGAACTTGGCACTAGCTACGACGTTCTAGAACTGGACGCTGCAAGCCACAACGGAGTTCAAGAGATTCGCGACATCATTGATGCAGCGGCACTCACTAGTCCCGGGCGACATCGAGTCTTCATCCTTGACGAAGTGCACATGTTGACGCGCGCTGCCGAAGCCGCATTGCTGAAGACTTTGGAAGAACCACCCGAACAAGTGGTGTTTGTGCTTGCCACTACAGATCCACAAAAAGTGTCGGAAACAATTCGCAGCCGTGTGCAGCATCTTCAATTTCATTTGCTCCCCATGGATCAATTGGAGAAGTACGTCAGGTTTGTTGCAACATCTGCAGAACTAGAAGTTGATGACGATGACATCGCCATGGTGCTTCGCCAAGGTGGTGGAAGTGCACGCGACACATTGTCGGCTCTTGAATTAGTTGCAGCCGGTGGCGGAGAACCCGAAGATGCGGTCTACACCGAAGAGATCATTCAAGCCATTATTGATAAAGACCATGGTGCTGCACTGGGTGCAGTCGCTCGTGCAATGCAACAAGGTCGCGATGCACACACCTATGCACAAGATGTGGTGCGTGTTATGCGTGATTGCTTCTTGTCGATGATGTCGCCAGAGCTTGTGATGCTTCCTGCGGCACGGGTCGAAGAACTCACGCAATACGCACGTGCACTTGGGGCGCAAAGAATTGTGCGTGTGATGGAGACACTGGGTTCCACGATGGTGGAAATGCGTCATGCACCTGATGCGCGCTTACTTCTTGAAGTTGCGGTTGTGCAGTTGTCATCACCGTCATTCGATGACAGCAACGAAAACCTTCTTGCACGTATTGCACAACTTGAAGACGCTGTAAAGAAGTTGAAAGAACAAGGCGTGGGTGCAGCGTTGCCGCCTCCACCTGTTAACCCCACTACAGGTCGCGCAAAAATTGGCGGCCGCGTTGCCACCGGGGGAACAGGACCGATCGCCAAGCCAGTCACAGATCCATCGCAGCCCACGCCGCAACCCGTCGTGGACACCACACCAGAATCAAGCGCTGTACAAGAACCAACTGTGGCGCCTGCTGCCACCAATGGTGATCCCGTGCAGATGTGGCCGCAAATCTCTGAGTCCATGAAAGGACTTGCAAAAGCAATGTTTAAGCCTGCGGTCGTGGAGTCATTTGATGGCAAGGTTCTCACTATCAAGTTGCCTGCAAATACGCCTGTGAAGCGAGCACAAGATCAGTCAAGTGCAGTAGTTAAAGCGGTAAAAGAGATGTGTTCTGTCACTTGCGTGGTGAACTTCACGCAAGCAGATCCCACTGGTGGCATGGAACGTCCCCAGTTAGATAACACTCCCAAGACCATCGACAAAGTTGTTGCAGATGATCCATATGCACCCGTGGATATGGCCGAAACAGTGGCGGTCCATGACGCCGTTGATCCAATGCTTGAGGCATTGCAGAATTCATTCCCCGAAGGTTCGTTGGTAGACGACGACTCATCTTCTGCGAAGTAGCGACTTGTGGCTTCCCCGTACACACCACCTGTTCAGATACTTATTGATGAGCTTGGTCGATTGCCTGGCATCGGCCCGCGTAGTGCTCAACGCTTAGCACTGCATCTCATTAAGTCTGACGATGAAGACGTCGCACGTCTTGCACGCGCGATTATTGAAGCAAAACAGAAAGTGCGTTTTTGTGAGCGTTGCTTCAATCTTGCGGACGCACAACTATGTGCAATTTGTAACGATGCAAAACGAGATTCGTCCATTGTGTGTGTTGTTGAAGACTCACGTGACATTGCAGCGCTAGAGCGCACAGGTGAATTCCGAGGTCGCTATCACGTGTTGTTAGGGCTTATTGACCCACTTCAAGGAGTGAATCCTGAGAATCTAAAAGTGCGCGAACTTATTGCGCGCATCAAACCAGAAAACATCACAGAGGTGGTGGTGTGTACAAGCAACAACACCGAAGGTGATGTCACTGCGATGTATCTCGTACGTTTGCTTGATCCGTTGGGTGTCACAGTGACACGACTCGCAAGTGGACTTCCAGTCGGAGGCGATATTGAATTCGCCGACGAAATCACTTTGGGTCGAGCGTTTGGTAATCGTCGCCGACTTGACCCATAACTAGGTGTTCTTGCGAACAACGTGTGCGGAGTAGATACTGCCCTTGCCACTGGTGGCAAAAGCGACAACGCACACAATTGCAAACCATACGAAACCTTCACCGCCGAACAGTTCTAAGCCAAGCACCGTACATGCAACTGGGGTATTGGTGGCGCCTGCAAGTACGGCTACTGAACCAATAAGAGCAAACAGTGCAATATTTGCTCCAGTGATACTTGCGAAGCTTGCACCCGCAAGTGCGCCAATGACAAAGAGGGGAATGAACTCTCCGCCTACAAAACCCATTCCAATGGATAACGATGTGAGTGCAAACTTTGTGCCCCATTGACGAGCTGCCGAACCGCTCATTGCCTCGAGAGCTAGTGGCATAGACAGCCCGGAGTAGTCACGCCAACCACATGCTGCAATAACGATGAGAAGCATGACTCCACCAATAAATGGCCGAGCGGGATACCAAGGAATCAGGCGACCTGCTGTGCGACGAATGAAATGAGTGAGAGCAATGAATGCCCAGGCCACAAGCCCAGCAAGGCAACCAAATAACAGCAGTCGCCATGTAGAGGGAATATCTATGCCCACTGAGGTCATGGAAGGAAAATGTGTGTGGTCAACGCCGATTCCTCGCACCACAGCGTCACCTACGAAACTTGCAACACATGCAGGTATGAGTGCCTGGTAGCGCATGCGACCCACACGCTGTACTTCTAGGGCAAAGATCGTGCCCGCTATAGGTACACCAAAAACCGAGCCAAAAGCACCAGCAATTGCGGTGATCAACATGATGGAACGCTCCAATGGAGGCAACCCAAGTTTTTTGCTCAACGGATCAGTGGCACCCGCAGCTAATTGAATTGCAGCGCCTTCTCTGCCCACTGATGCGCCCGCAACATGTGAAATAACGCTTGCGCCAAATATCAAGGGAGTGAGTCGAAAGGGAATCCATTCTGAGTGGCCACGAATTTGCTCGATGACAAGATTGCTTCCTCGCTCTAAACCTCTCCCGCCGTAGTGATAGGCAATGCCCACAATGAGACCTGCAAGTGGCAAGAGGTAGAGCAATCCATCATGTGTGGTGCGCGTAGTGGTTGCCCAATTCAACGCGCCAATAAAAGCGGCCGACAGTACGCCCGAGATAAGTCCGATAACAACAGCAAAGGCCACCCAACGCGCAACCAAAGTGGCTGCGTTGAGTGGCCTTTGGAACATCTGTGTCTTAGACAGTGCGCACGATGATGGCGTCGCCTTGTCCGCCACCACCACACAATGCCGCAGCACCTACACCGCCACCACGACGATGCAATTCATGCAAGATGGTGAGTGCGAGGCGGTTACCGCTCATGCCAATGGGGTGCCCCAAAGCAATTGCGCCACCGTTGACGTTGACGATGTCGTCAGAAATTCCCAATTCGCGCATGGATGCAATACCCACTGCAGCGAATGCTTCATTCAATTCGAACAAATCAACATCGCTTGTCTTCATGCCAACACGATCAAGTGCTTTGAGGATTGATCGGCTGGGCTGATGCAACAGCGATGCATTGTCGGGACCAGCAACCATTCCATAGGACACCACTTCACCCAATGGCTTTACTCCACGTGCTTCAGCAGCTTTCTTTGACATCAATACAACTGCAGATCCACCGTCGGAAATCTGGCTTGCATTTGCAGCGGTGATTGTTCCTTCTTTGTCAAAGGCTGGCTTCAAACCACCAAGAGTGTCCATCGTGGTATCGGCACGTACGCCTTCGTCGTCTTTGACCATGACGGGATCGCCCTTGCGCTGTGGAACTGCCACTTCAACGATTTCTGCTGCCAACTTGCCGGCTGCAATTGCTGCTGCTGCGCGCTGGTTACTCTTCATTGCCAAATCATCTTGTTCTTGACGGCTGATCCCACCAGAGGTGTAACGCTCGGTGCCAAGACCCATGAGGCATGCATCGAATGCGCACCACAAACCATCGCGCACAATTGCGTCTTGTAGTTCTGTATTGCCATAACGGAATCCACCACGTGCACCCTGTGCGAGGTAGGGAGCATTTGTCATGGACTCCATGCCGCCGGCGACAACAATGTCTGCTTCACCTGATGCAATCATCTGGTCGGCTAGGTAAATGGAGTTCAATCCCGACAGACACACTTTGTTGATATTCACCGAGGGAACATTCATTGGAATGCCAGCCTTCGATGCAGCTTGACGAGAAGGAACTTGGCCTTGTCCTGCCATGAGAACTTGTCCCATGATGACGTGCTCTACTTCTTCAGGCTTCACGCCGGCACGCTCGAGGGCGGCCTTGATTGCGAAACCACCAAGGTCGGCTGCGCTAAATGATGACAATGCGCCACTCATCTTGCCGATGGGGGTACGGGCTCCTGCAACGATGTATGAACCGGCCATTTTTGACTCCAATAAATAGGCACCCCGAGGGCGCATTACTTAAAACAGGTTAGGAGATGAATGGCCGATTCTCGCTATCGTCATGGAATGGAAAAAATCCTCCAAGCCATCATGAATGGTGCGTCAGGTGAAGAACTTGCCGCCATCCCCCTCCCTGACACCTACCGGGCCGCGTTCGTTCGTAAAGAAGATGAACATATGTGGGACGGAGTTGCTAGCCAAGACAAGGACCCTCGCAAGAGCATCCATATTGGTCAAGTTCCACTGCCGGAAATTGCTCCCGATGAAGTGGTGATTGCGGTGATGGCATCGTCCATCAACTTCAACACTGTGTGGTCTGCACTATTTGAACCCATCAGTACTTTTGGTGCGCTTGCTCGACTTGGTAGGGAGAGCTCCTGGGCAAAGCGCCATGACTTGGATTATCACATTGTTGGTTCTGATGCATCAGGTGTTGTGTTGCGTGTTGGCAGTGCCGTGCGCAACTGGAAGCCTGGCGACAAGATCACCGTGCATTGCAATCATGTAGATGATCAAGATCCTTCATCACACAGCGACTCGATGATGGGTTCCAACCAACGCATCTGGGGTTATGAAACCAACTTTGGTGGTTTGGCAGATCTTGCAGTAGTGAAGGCAAACCAGTTGATGCCAAAACCTGCGCATCTCACGTGGGAAGAAGCAGCAGTGAACGCATTGTGTAACTCCACGAGTTACCGCATGTTGGTGTCACCAAACGGTGCAAACATGAAACAAGGCGATGTCGTTCTCATCTGGGGAGCATCGGGTGGTATTGGCGCCTATGCAGTCCAGTACGTACTGAACGGTGGTGGAATTCCCATCGGTGTTGTGTCATCTGAGGAAAAAGAAGAAATCCTTCATGAGATGGGTTGTGAGTTTGTTATCAACCGCAAGAAAGCCAATTACAAGTTCTTCAAAGAAGATGGCTCACATGACGAAAAAGAATGGCGCCGTTTAGGTTCTGACATTCGTGCACTCGTTGGTGAAGATCCAGACATCGTGTTTGAACATCCCGGTCGCAGCACCTTTGCTGCGTCTATTTATGTGGTGAAAAAAGGTGGCACCGTGGTGACATGTGCGGCAACAAGCGGCTTCATGATGGAGTTCGACAACCGTCACTTCTGGATGCGTTTGAAGAAACTTGTGGGTTCACACTTTGCAAACTACAAAGAGTCCTACGAAGCAAACCGCCTTATTCAAAAGGGCATGATTCATCCGGTTATGTCGCAAGTGTTCACTTTGGAAGAAGTGGGCGAGGCGTCGTATCAGGTGCATAACAACATGCATGAAGGAAAACTTGGCGTCTTGTGCCTTGCGCCTGAAGAGGGCCTGGGTGTTGATGATCATGAGCTGCGTGCAAAAGTGGGCGACAAGCTCAACTGGTTCCGTCGTTAACAACTATTGAAATAAGGAAAAGAACATGATTTTGACTGAGATTGACCATGTTGCAAT
>CAEZWE010000055.1_pt1 | contig 11895 bp, 11 predicted proteins | sample 7264891 | NCBI WGS metagenome assembly CAEZWE01 (sample SAMEA6813872, study PRJEB35770) | uncultured Acidimicrobiaceae bacterium | biome: Freshwater; feature: Freshwater reservoir; material: water | place: Czech Republic | collected 2017-07-26 | depth 0.5m m | reverse complement strand
CTCAGCATTCCTAGAAAGAGATATCCAATTTGTGTAGGCACATTGGGTGCATCCGGAATGATGTTTTCTGCAAGGTTTTCCACCAATCCGATTTGAATTGCATTCAAGATGGTGCCGATACCAGGGCGCACACGTAGTGGTATCCACAGAAGTAGGAGCACAAACCCTGTTGCAATGATGACTGTCCCAAGTCCGAGATTGAGTTTCTGCGCGATCCCTTGGTGAAATACATCCCATGGAGGAACTCCGATATCGGCTTGTACAAAGAATGCAATACCGATGCCAAAACCTGCAAGTCCCGCAACACATCGTGTCAGTCGTTCTGCAAAGCGTTCACGTAATGGACGCAGTGACGGTGCAGCAGGAGAAGCCATGGCAGTACACCGTAGTGAAGCTTTGACAAGTTTCGATGGTTCATTAATTCAGGTCACGTTTTGCAGTCTGTATGACCATGTAGGGCCTATGCGTGATGTGGTGATCAATCTGAAATATCACGGAGTGCAGTCACTAGCCAAGGATGTTGCCCAGATGTTGAGTCCAGTGATCATGGAGTTCAACGACATCGATGTGATCACCTGGGCTCCTACATCGTCCACGCGCCACAAAGAGCGTGGGTTTGACCACAGCGAACTGATTGCGCGGCATTGTGCGGCAGTGACACACATCGCGCATCGAAAACTGCTTCGGCGTGCCAACGGGGAGCATCAGACGGGTCAAGGACGCCAAGTGCGATTAGAACAACCGCGATTCATTGCACGCCCTATGAGAGCACAACGTGTATGTGTCGTGGACGATGTGATGACTACAGGGGCAACATTGCGTGCTGCAGCACAAGCTCTAGTGAATCGTGGCGCAACGGGGGTGCGGTGCCTGAGTTTGACGTATGTGAAGTAGGGAAATATCGACGGGGCTCGTCAAGTATTAGGCCAGGCCAGCCAATGTGCGCGCATGCTGTATTGCAGGCATCGAGTCCGGTTCCACATGAATTCCGTGTAGCCCCACCGCCGATGCCGCTACAACATTTGCATGGAGGTCATCAAGGAAGGCTGCCCGAGTTGCACTCACACCAAGTCGGTCGAGAGTGAGTTGGTAGATCGCGGGATTAGGTTTTCTCATTCCCACTTCGTGGCTGTCCACAATTGTGGTGAAGAGTGCGTCAAAGTCGAGCAATGGCCACCACCACTGGCGAAACTCGCGGACGTTATTGGTCAATATTGCAGTGGGAATGTCTGCACTTCGCAGATCGTGAATGAATGCAACCATGTCGTCGTTGAGTTCAAAGGCAAAAGATGATCGCGCAGAAGTGGACTCTTTGGGTGAACGCGCCGGGGGCATGACGCCGGCTGCAGCGAGAAGTTGTTGTGTCATTTCACGGCATTGGGCAAAACTGATTTCGCCGCGCTCTACCTGATGCCAGGGATGGTCGGTGTCGAGATGGTGAGGCCCCATGATGAGTTCTGCGATGTGGGCAGGGTCATGGTCGGGATACTGCTGGGTGAAGTCCCGGGGGCTTCCGTTGCGCATAATGACCCCACCAAGGTCGAAAATCACTGCATCTACGGCCCGGTTATTCATGGGGTGATTCTTATGCCGCAAGGACAATTGCTGCGAACTGGGGCGGGAGAGTCCCACGGGTAGGCTTGAGATTCGCATGAAAGTTCTCGACCGCGTCCTACGAGCTGGTGACGGCAAGCGAGTGAAGGCCCTGCAGGGTCTCATTCCCGATATCAACGCCTTGGGCGTCTCTCTCGAGGCACTCTCCGATGATGCCCTCCAGGCCAAAACAGGCGAATTCCGTCAACGTCTCGACAGGGGGGAATCCCTTGACGAGTTATTGGTGGAGGCTTTTGCGGTCGTACGCGAGGCGTCTTCGCGAGTAATTGGTCAACGCCACTTTGACGTGCAGTTGATGGGTGGAGCTGCATTGCACTTCGGCTGGATTGCTGAAATGAAAACAGGTGAAGGTAAGACACTCGTGTCAACATTGCCGGCCTACTTGAATGGTCTCTCGGGCAAGGGCGTACACATCGTCACGGTCAACGATTACTTGGCTCGATTCCATGCTGAGTGGATGGGCCGGATCCATCAGTGGATGGGCTTATCTGTGGGATTAGTTATTCCTGGTTTCCGCGAACAGCCATGGCAAAAGCGCGAAGACTATGCATGCGACATCACCTACGGAACAAACAACGAATTTGGATTCGATTATCTCCGTGACAACATGGCATCCACTTTGGATGACAAAGTGCAAAGAGGTCAGAACTTTGCCATTGTCGACGAAGTTGACAGCATCTTGATTGACGAGGCACGCACGCCTTTGATTATCTCTGGCCGCCTCGCCGATGCTGCTGCGATGTATTACAAGTTTGCATCCATTGTGCGCACCTTGACACGTGATGTCGACTACGAGGTGGACGAAGCTAAACGAGTCCTGTTTCCCACAGAGACGGGCGTAGAACGCGTTGAAGCCGAATTAGGCCTCGACAACTTGTATGACGCGGTGCAACAAAATTTGGTTCATCAGTTGCAAGTCGCACTGAAAGCAAAAGAGTTGTATCGACGCGACAAGGACTACATCGTCGATGGTGGCGAAGTGAAAATTGTGGACGAGTTCACTGGGCGCATCTTGGAAGGCCGTCGTTGGAGTGAAGGTATTCACCAGGCAGTGGAGGCCAAAGAAGGTCTTCGTATTAATGAAGAAAATCAAACACTGGCAACAATCACATTGCAGAACTATTTCCGCATGTACGACAAGTTGTCGGGAATGACTGGTACTGCTCAAACCGAAGCTGCTGAATTGGTGAACACTTACTCATTGCAGGTAGTTCCCATTCCCACCAACCGCCAAGTACAACGTGAAGATCTTCCCGACCTCATCTTTAAATCTGAGGCTGCAAAGTTCCGTGCTGTGGTGGAAGACATTGTGGAACGCAATGCAAAGGGTCAGCCAATTCTTGTGGGAACCATCTCGGTAGAAAAGAGCGAATATCTTTCGCGAGAGTTAACTAAGCGTGGCATCAACCATGAAGTGCTCAATGCGAAGCAACACACACGCGAGGCGATGATTGTGGCCCAGGCAGGCCGGCTCGGATCTGTCACTGTGGCAACCAACATGGCGGGTCGTGGTGTGGACATTCTTTTGGGTGGTAATCACGAACTTTTGGCGCGACAGCAAGTGTTGGCAGAGGGTGTAGATCCTGCCGTATTGGTTGATGAATTTGCGTTGCCTGCGCCTTTGGAGCAACTACACCCAGACTTTCAAGCCGCACGCGCAGCAGGTCTTGCGCGTTATGAAGAGTTGCTCCCCATCTTCAAAAAGCAGTGTGCCGAAGAAGGCGAAAAGATTCGTGCCTTAGGTGGTCTGTACGTGTTGGGTACAGAGCGCCATGACAGTCGTCGAATTGATAATCAGTTGCGTGGTCGTGCCGGTCGCCAAGGTGACCCAGGCGCAAGTCGCTTTTATCTCAGTCTTGAAGATGAGTTACTGCGTCTGTTTGCTACTGGCGCACTCAGTTGGGTGATGGGTCGTACCTTGCCCGACGATGAAGCCATCGAAGCCAAGATGGTCACTAAAGCCATTGAACGTGCCCAAACCACTGTGGAACAGCGAAACGGGGAAGTGCGTAAGAACGTCTTGAAATATGACGAGGTGATGAACGAGCAGCGCAAGGTGATCTACATGCGTCGCGACCAGATCCTGTCGGGCGCAGACCTCACTGCAGCGGCGATGGAATATCTTGCCGAAGCGGTGGATTCCCTGATTGAAACGTATTGCGTCTCTGAAGCAAGCGATGAATGGGATGTAGAAGGTCTTGTACAGCAGCTCACTACTTTCTGGCCTGCTCAAATCACCATTGAGCAAGTGGAGCAGTGCCATGGAACAAATGCTGTCTATGACTTAGTGATGGCAGATGCCAACGCTCATTATCGTCGGCGTGAAGAAGAACTCGGGGCAGATGTGTTACGTCAAATTGAACGTCAAGTGATGTTGAGCATCATTGATCAAAGATGGCGTGAACATCTCGAGGAAATGGACTACCTCCAAGAAGGCATCAACTTGCGCGCGATGGGGCAAAAAGATCCGTTGACGGAGTGGCAGCGCGAAGGCTATGACATGTTTGGCCAGATGATGTCGGGAATCGCACAAGACTTCGTGCGCTATGTCATGCATGTACAAGTAGTGCACGAAGAACAGCCTGCAATTGCGGTGCAAAATCTCACCGAGACCTCAAGCGAAGATGTAGACACAGACGGATTCACCACCGCTGCTCTCGCCGGTGGTGACATCGACCCTGAGTTATTGCGCCCTGCAGAAGAAGAGATTCGTCGACCAGTAGTGAAGGACGCTAACGACTGGTCCACAACTCCGCGTAATGCTCCATGTCCTTGTGGCTCCGGTCGCAAGTACAAGGTGTGTCACGGCGCAGCGTCGTAGCTGTCTTTGTATCGATCTGTATGAGGGATTTCAGTAACGACATTAAAGAGGTCTCACGGCGCTTATCTGAGGCGTATGTGTATCTCAAGATTGATCATGCGCGTGCACGGCTTTCTGAACTTGAAGTGGAAATTTCACGCCCAGATCTTTGGGATGACCAAGATCTTGCAAAAAAAGTGAACTCTGAATACGCCAATGTGAAGTCAGATGTCGATGAATACACGTCACTGAAAGCAATTGTTGATGACGTAGAAGTTCTTCACGAACTTGCCCGAGAAGTGGACGATGATTCGCAAGAGAGTGAAATCGAAGCAAACATCAGCAAAGTGTCTGCTGGTCTTGGTGTGCTGGAGATGCGCAGTTTGTTTACTGGTGAACACGACAGTGTTGATGCGATTGTGCAGATCAATGCAAAAGACGGTGGCGTAGATGCTCAAGATTGGGCAGAGATCTTGTTGCGTATGTACACCCGTTGGGCAGAGCGACGAGGTTTTACGGTCGATGTGGATGATGTGAGTCCAGGTACCGAGGCGGGCATTATGTCGGCTGAGTTAACTATTCGCGGTCGTTATGCATATGGCCTGATGACATCGGAACGTGGCACTCATCGTCTTGTGCGCATAAGCCCATTTGATAATCAAGGACGCCGACACACAAGTTTTGCTGTGGTGCAGGTCTGGCCGGTGATGGATGCCCCTGATATTGACATCAACGAGGCAGATGTGCGTATGGAAGTGTTCCGTGCATCGGGTGCAGGCGGCCAACATGTGAACAAGACATCGTCAGCAGTGCGACTGATTCACGAACCTACGGGTGCTGTGGCGAGTAGCCAAGAAGAACGCAGTCAATTGCAGAACCGTGAAAAAGCAATGGGTCGACTCAAGGCGATGATTGCAGCAAAGATTGAAGAAGAGCATCAAGCCGAAAAAGATCGCATTGCGGGCAAGCCTGCTCAAGTGGGCTGGGGTGCACAAATTCGGTCCTATGTGCTCCAGCCGTATCAGATGGTCAAAGATGTGCGTACTGAAGTGGAGTCCGGCAATGTGGCGGGCGTTCTCGATGGTGACCTTGACATCTTTATGGAGGGCTATTTGCGATGGCGTCGCGAGCTATCTGCCTAGATTTACAAGGGTTTGGGGCCCGACCATGACCAGGTATGCATTATTGCTAGGTTGGGAACTTCCATGATTCGTCTTGAGAATGTCTCCAAGATGTATGGCGGTGAAATTCCCGCGGTACGTGATGCAACCTTCGATATCGCGAAGGGTGATTTTGTCTTCCTTGTGGGTCCATCAGGGTCGGGAAAGTCCACCCTTTTGCGCCTGATAAACCGTCAAGAACGCCCCGAACGTGGTGATGTCTGGGTAGCGGGTCGCAACATAAACGAGATGGCCAATAACCAGATTCCTCATTTGCGACGCACCATGGGCAATGTCTTTCAGGACTACAAACTTCTTCCCAACAAAACAGTGTTTGAGAATGTGGCTTTTGCTCTTGAAGTAATTGGAAAGCCCAAGCACGTCATCGGGCAGCAAGTTCCCCAAGTTCTCGAATTGGTGGGATTGTCGGGTAAAGAAGATCGTTTCCCTCATCAGTTGTCGGGTGGAGAGCAACAACGCGTCTCCATTGCACGGGCCTTTGTGAATCGCCCTCTCATCTTGTTGGCAGATGAGCCCACCGGAAACCTAGACCCCGCAACTGGCGAGGGGATTATGGGTCTGCTTGACGCGATCAATAGAACGGGCACCACTGTGGTGATGGCTACACACGACCACCGTGTGGTCAATGCCATGCGACGACGCGTGATTCAACTTGATCGTGGAGTGATTGTGCGAGATCAAGAACGAGGTGTGTACGAATGATTCAAAGACTTTCTTATGCCTTGCGCGAAACTATTGCTAGCTTCCGCCGCAATGTCACCTTGTCGGTGGCGGCGGTCATTACGTCTGCGGTGTCCTTGTTGCTTGTGGGGGCCACTTTCCTCATTCAAAGAGCATTTGACAACCTTTTGGTGCAGTGGCGCGGCGATGTCGGAATGATTGTGTTCGTGCGTCCCGACGTGACTCCCGATGCACTCAAGCTCATTGAAGACAACCTTCGTTCGCAGCCCAATGTGGTGGATCTTGACAAACTTGAATATCTCGATCGTGATGCGAGTTATGAAGAAGCGAAACGCGTTTTTGTGGGAGATCCCACCACGTTGAGTTTGTTGTCTATTGACACCATTCCGTCGCAGTTCAAAGTCGTTCCGCTCACCACAGATCCAGAGTTAGTACGAAATCTTGCCTTGCAATATCGAACGTTGCCTGGTGTGGCCGGGGTGTCGCTAGCAGAAGATGAATTTGATGTGATTTCGACATTGTCGGGCTTTGTGCGGACGGTGACTATTGCAATGTCTCTGGTTCTTCTTGGTGTGGCGGTGATTCTGATTTGGAACACCATTCGTACGGCAATTTTTGCGCGACGGCGGGAAATTGAAGTAATGAAACTTGTGGGAGCAACGGACTGGTTTATTCGTGTGCCTTTTATTCTTGAAGGTCTGATTCAAGGTCTACTGGGAGCCATCGTGTCTTGTGGTGGCCTGTGGGCATTGAATAGTGCATGGACATCAGGCGTGGCTGGGTTCAAACCTGGCACCGGGGTGAGTTCCTTGATTGTGCCTGGGTCGTATGTCAACGGCGTGATGGTTGCACTTTTGGTGATTGGTGCTTTGGCGGGCGGTATTGGCTCCGGCGTTGCATCCAGCAAATTCCTTGACGTCTAGTTGAATAAATTTCCACCTGACCTACATCGCTAGGGTCTGTATATGGATTTTCACGACATCTCGCTCGAGGTGAGCAATGGCATCGCCACAATCACATTGAATCGTGCCGACAAAATGAACGCCTTCACTGGCCGCATGATGCACGAACTCATCAGTGCATTTGATCTCACTGATGCCAACGATGATGTGAAAGCTGTGATTGTGACCGGTGCAGGAAAAGCTTTCTGTGCGGGGGCTGATTTATCTACTGGTGGTGACACTTTCGCTAAGGGCGGAAGTGATGTGAAAACAGCGCAAGGTATTCCCAGAGATGGTGGGGGCTTGGTGTCCTTGCGCATTTTCAACAGCCTCAAGCCAGTAATTGGTGCAATTAATGGGGCAGCAGTGGGTGTGGGTGTGACCATGACATTGCCGATGGATATTCGACTCGCCAGCGAATCCGCAAAGTTTGGTTTTGTGTTCGCAAAACGTGGAATTGTGCCGGAGGCGTGCTCGTCATATTTCCTACCGCGCTTGGTGGGTATTCAGCAAGCAACCGAATGGGTCTATACAGGCCGCTTGTTTGGTGCCCAAGATGCTCTGTCTGCCGGATTGATTCGAAGCGTGCATTCTCCTGATGAACTGTTGCCTGCAGCACGTGCGCTGGCAGAAGAAATTGCTGCCAACACCGCACCTGTGTCTATTGCGCTGTCACGTCAGATGTTGTGGCGCATGTTGGGTGCATCGCACCCCATGGATGCACACCGTGTTGATTCGCGTGGCATCAAAGAGCGCGGTAAGAGTGCAGACTCAAAAGAGGGAGTGGTGAGTTTCCTGGAAAAGCGCCCTGCGCACTATCCCGATCGCGTCTCTGACGGCATTCCTAATATCTTTCCCAATTGGCAAGACCCAGAATTCTTCTAAGAATGAGTGAGCAGTCGGGCGAAAAAAGTGTGTACGACATCTGCGGTGCAGATTTTTTCGTTGCACTTGTAGATGCTTTTTACGATGGCATTGAAACCGATCAAGTTCTTCTGCCTATGTATCCAGAGGGTTCCGACACAGTAGGTGCACGACATCGTTTGGCAACGTTTCTTATGCAGTATTGGGGTGGACCGCACACCTACATGGAAGAACGTGGCCATCCGCGACTACGTATGCGCCATCAACCCTTTGTGATCGCAGAACGTGAACGTGATCATTGGTTGATGCATATGGCGCGTGCCATCGAATCCACCATGGAGATGATTCCAGAGGAATCGCGAGAAGTTGTTGTGGACCAACTTGCCCAATACATGGTTAATGCTGCTGAGCATCTGAGGAATAACTAGTCACACACCAGAACTAGCCCTACATCAGAACTAGCCCTACATCAGAACTAGCCCTACATCAGAACTAGCCCTACATCAGAACTAGCGAGGGCCAAGAGCAAAAAGCGCTATTGCGGCCGCTGCAGCTACGTTCAATGAATCGGTGTCGCGGAACATAGGAATACGCAACTGATGATGCGCTCTCGAGAGAACATCTGCGGTAAGACCATCTCTTTCACTGCCAAGTAGAAGCGCAATTTTTTGCTCTGGAGGAAATGAAGAGGCATGAATATCTTGTGCATCCCTGTGGGGAGTGAGCGCCACAGTTGCGCAGTTATTTTCTTGCAGCATTGCGTGTAGCTCTAAGGAGTTCTCATGGCGTGCGAAAGGAAGCTGTAATCCTGCGCCCATTGAGACACGCAGTGCGCGACGTGCAAGTGGATCTGCGCTACCTTCGGTAAGGAGCAAGCCATCCCAACCCAGCGCAGTGGCGCTCCTGATAATTGCTCCAAGATTGGTGGGATTATCTAATGCTTCGGCAACCACAATGCGCTGAGAGGACCTTATAAGTACAGCCGGGTCTACCAATCCAGGTCGTCGAAAAAGCCCCACCGCTTTGAGAGGAACTCCAAGTCCGGTCACTTCTCGTCGGAGATTCTCGTTACCCACATAGATGGTGGTGTCGTGTAACTGTTGTGCAAAGTGTGTCCCCATGGGCTCATCGCACAACAATGCAACGGGGGTGCATCCTGCTGCCAGTGCACGTTGAACAACGAGGTCACCTTCGGCGACAAAAAGACCAGCTCCTACTTGTTCGAGACGGTCGAGCTTGCTGGCTAGTTGACGATCACGCCAACGGAATGCGTCAAGGCGCGGGTCATCTTCGCTCTCAACAACGGTGATCATGAAGCGTTAGTAGTACCAAGGAAATGGCGACCAATCAGGATCGCGCTTTTCCAGGAAAGACTCGCGACCTTCTGCCGCTTCCTCTGTTCCATAGGCGAGGCGAGTGGCTTCGCCTGCAAAGACTTGTTGGCCTACTAGGCCATCATCTACGAGGTTGAATGCGAACTTCAACATACGTTGTGCCGTGGGGCTCTTGCCGTTAATTTCTCGTGCCCATTGCAATGCCGTGCTTTCAAGTTCGGCATGGGGAACTGATGCATTCACCGCTCCCATGGCGTGCATTTCATCGGCGGTGTATTCACGACCAAGGAAGAAGATCTCACGCGCAAATTTCTGCCCCACCATTTTTGCGAGGTATGCAGATCCATAACCACCGTCAAAAGATGCAACATCGGCATCTGTTTGTTTGAAGCGCGCATGCTCACGACTTGCCAAAGTGAGGTCGCTGACCACATGCAAGCTGTGTCCGCCACCTGCTGCCCAGCCCGGCACCACGCAGATCACAACTTTGGGCATAAAACGAATCAGTCTTTGCACCTCAAGAATGTGCAAACGGCCAGCGCGGCCCTTGTTCACCGTGTCCTCTGTGTCGCCGTCTGCGTACTTGTAACCGTCTTTGCCACGGATTCTTTGATCTCCGCCGCTACAAAATGCCCAGCCACCGTCTTTGGGTGAAGGTCCATTTCCTGTGAGAAGAACACATCCCACGTCGGTCGTCATTCGGGCATGGTCAAGTGCGGTGTAGAGCTCATCGACTGTGTGTGGACGAAATGCATTGCGCACTTCTGGTCGATTAAAGGCAATGCGTACTGTTCCTTGATCAACTGCTCGGTGATAGGTGATGTCGGTGAAGCTGAATTCTGCAACTTCTCGCCATGCAGTGGGATCAAAAATTGGGGAAATGGTCACCTCGTCATCCTATTGAGTTGCTGTAACTCTTCGTCACCTTGGAATGAGACGGACGACATAAGAGGCCTTTGGTGGGGGATAGTCGGGGAGATTTGCGTATCGTCAATGGTCTATGACGTCAGTTCTTGCATTATCTGGATCGCTTCGCGCCCAATCATTTAACACCCGCATGCTCCATGCACTTCCATCACTGGCCCCAGATGGACTGATGGTCAATGTGTTCAATGTTGCGGACTTGCCGCTGTACAACCAAGATGATGATGCTGATGTGTTGCCCGATAGTGCAGCTCGTCTTCGCGCTGCAGTTGCCGCAGCAGACGGTGTAGTGATTGCAACACCTGAATACAACCATTCTTTTTCAGCCGTTGCTAAGAACTTTATTGACTGGGCCTCGCGTCCGTTTGCCGCGGGTCCATTGTTGAAGAAGCCAGTGATGTTGATTGCTGCAGGTCCTGGACCAAGTGGTGGTGCGCACGCATTGGAGGCAACGGGGACGTTGATGACCTTGTTGGGTTGTCCGATTGTGGCCTCTGTTGGTGTGGCTAGTGCTCATGAAAAAATCAACGATGAGGGACGCATCATTGATGAGAATTTGGCACAAGATCTACGGGCGGGACTTGCGGGCTTCTTGAAAAAGTGACACTAGGGCGATGCGCTCACCACGTGTCGACCATGGGTCGCTTCTTGCCGGGTCGTTGTCGCCATGGAACATAGTCACCCACAATTGCTCGAATTCTCTGGCGTGACTCTGCAGGGTCAATGACGTCGTCGATTTCCATGTGGCTAGCCATATTCAGTGCGCTTCCATTTTCATAGGCGCGCGCAATAAGGGATGCCTCTAGTTCTGCGCGTTCTGCGGGATCAGTGACTGCGTCGAGTTCCTTTTTGTATCCCAACCGAACTGCACCCTCAAGGCCCATTCCTCCAAATTCACCGGTCGGCCATGCCACAGTCATTGCATTTCCATGAAAACTTCCACCCGCCATTGCTTGTGCTCCGAGGCCGTATCCCTTGCGCAACACAATGGTGATCCAGGGCACTGTGATACTTGCCGCAGTCACAAACATGCGACCGAAATGTCGAACTTGGGCGTGCTCCTCGGCCTCTGGTCCCACCATGAATCCAGGTGTATCGCACAAGCTCACGATGGGTAGGTCGTAGGCATCGCAGAGCTGAATAAAGCGCGATGCCTTGTCGGATGCATCGGCATCGATTGCGCCGCCGAGATGTGCAGGGTTGTTTGCAATCACACCCATGGGTATGCCTTCAATACGTACCAACGATGTGATGATGCCGATGCCAAAGGTGGGCCGTAGTTCCGTCACGCTGTCGATATCGGCAAGTGTCTGAATAACTGTGCGTACGTCGTACACGCGTGTGCGCTGTTCGGGTATCAACGTGCGCAGAGATGCGTCGTCATGTCGTGACCATGTTGCAAGAGGCCCTTGGAAATAGCTGAGGTACTTCTTTGCCGCAACTACGGCTTCTTCTTCATTGGCTACGTGAATATCCACCACACCATTGCGTGTGTGGGTTTCTATGGGGCCGATCTCTGTGGGTGCAACAATGCCGAGACCACCACCTTCAATCAT
>CAEZWE010000054.1_pt1 | contig 11924 bp, 12 predicted proteins | sample 7264891 | NCBI WGS metagenome assembly CAEZWE01 (sample SAMEA6813872, study PRJEB35770) | uncultured Acidimicrobiaceae bacterium | biome: Freshwater; feature: Freshwater reservoir; material: water | place: Czech Republic | collected 2017-07-26 | depth 0.5m m | reverse complement strand
CACGATTCCGATGACCCAGTTGAACTCACGTGGTGGCTTGTATGCACCGTGATAAAACACGCGCGCCATATGCAAGAACACGCTCAACACCATGATGTGTGCTCCCCATCGATGCATGTTGCGCACGAGCAGTCCGAAGGTCACTGACGTTTGCAAGGTTTGAATGTCTTGCCACGCATTTGCACCAGTGGGTCGATAGAAGAACATCAAGAAGATGCCTGTCACTGTCAACAGAATGAAGACGAAGAAACTCAATCCACCAAGACACAGCGTGTAGCTGACTTTGACTGCATGTCGCTTCACCTTCACAGGGTGCAAGTGATAGAGCACGGAGTTCATGATCACGTATGAACGGTTACGCGGGCTATCGGTGTAGCCCTTACGGAAGATGGAGCCGGGACGGAAAATTGAATTCCACGCCTGACTACCTTGAATCTGTCCGCCAATTTTTGCCGCTCGCTCTTTCAAGGTGGGGCGGGGGTTGTCAAGTACTTTTGCCATTATTCATTCACCTCAGAGTCGCATTCCATAGCCATAGCCATGATTGTTTGTACGTGTGTGACTGTCACCTTCTGGAGAAGGTGCGCCGACCTTGCCCAAAATGATGACGCCAGTAGGACAGCGATCAACACAGAGTGCGCAGCGTGTGCACACATCGTCGTCAATAATAAAAATCACATTGTCTGAAGGATCTTCTCCAGGCAGTTCGGTTCCTTGTGCCTCTGCAACAGCATCAGGGGTAACCATGTGGATGCACTTCCACGGGCAAATATCCACACAGCCTTCGCACATGATGCATTCGCTTTGGTCGATGTGGATGAACTGCTTTGGCTTTACAGCCTTACCCAGGTAATCCGCATCTACTTCCACCAGTTGGTACTCGGTGGACCATTCAGGCATCGGTGGATTTGCGTCGGTGCGTGCCATGTTTGTTACGCCTTCTTCACCTTCACCAATGGACGACCATATGAAGAGGTTTCGAGTTCTTTGCTGACCTTGTCATGGCGCTTTTGCCACCAGACGAAGAGATAAATCATCAAAGCGATGAAGTACACGTGAATAACGACAACAAGGATGTCGCGCACAGCTTCGTAGCTCACCGTGAATGGGAAATTGCCGCCGTTGGCTTGGGCCTGCAAGAGATCAAAAGGTCCATTCACCAATTTGTCTTTTCGCCAACCAAGATCGTTGTCTGCATGCACGATGAATTGGTGAGGAACAACACCGAATGCAAGGAACATCACGAAAAAGACGTACACCGAACCGATCATTGCTTCACCCCACGTCACGGGAGCATCTTTTGGACGTCGTTTTCCAAACGGTATGGCAGCGAGTGCCATAACCGTTGTCAGTACTAATGAAAACAGAAAGGCCTGATTCATTCCGGGCCATCTGAGGATGTCAATCGCGAGCATGGACTGTTCTACTTCTCCGGTCACGGGGCGGGTGCTTGAGCACTATGAACACTAGCCATCACGGTGCCCATTAGACCCAATCTGTCGACAACGACATCTGTCACCTAAATCCAGATCCAAGAACGGGGACTTTGTGCTTTTGTGCAAAGGGATGTTTGTGCTTTTGTGCCCTAGACCATGGAAGGGCAACACATTTCATAGGTCCCCATGAAGACAAAGATTGCGGGGAGGGGTCGGTTTTTGTCTATCGTGGAGAAGTCTGGCTCCGTGTAATAGGTGGGTAATCCGCCCACCTGAGGTACCTGACGAGGTCTTCCGAGAGGTAAGTGCAGTGACCGAGATCCCCGAGCACCTGTTGAATCGTTCCAAGGCGCGCCGTGAGGCCGCGTCTGGTGAAGCATCAAGCGACGCATCCCCGGCAGTTGCGAAAGCTGCAACGCCTGCAACAACAGAAGCGTCCGCCGCACCAAAGGTAGCGGCGGCACCAAAAGCGGCGGCACCAGATCCTGCCTATGTCGTGGCTGCCAAGACACGTCGCAAGATTCCGTTCTGGGCAATGGCAACACTGTCGATGCTCCCCATCTGGGCACTGTTGTACCTAGTCGCGTTAACACCCGAAGAGAAAAAAGTTGAAGGCCCTATCGCCAAAGGCATCGAGGTGTACGGCGGTTGTGCAGGATGCCATGGTGCAAACGGATCCGGTGGCGCTGGTCAAGTTCTCTACCAGGGCAACGCCGTCAAGACCTTCCCACACATCGAAGACATGTTGAACTTCGTGTACAACGGAAGCCAAAAGTATTTGTCTGCAGGTCTTGCAAGTTATGGAGACCCCAACCGCGAAGGCGGAGTGCGCACATTGCTGGGATACAACGGCGCTGCGATGCCACAGCAAGGTGAAAGTGCAGGCGGTGCACTCACTGAGTACGAAATTCTCGGTGTGGTTTGCCACATTCGTTATGACATCGCAGGTGCTGATCCCGCCGATGAACAATGGGCTGCTGAATACGAACACTGGTGTTCTCCTGAATCACCCATTTTCAAGGCACTCCAAGATGGCTCGTCATCTTTTGACACACTTGCAGATGACTTCAAAGACTTGATGCCGACACCAATTGCTGTGGGCACAGATCCAAGAGCTAACAAGTCAAAATAAATTGCTCGCGTGCTTATTGCACGCACGACACTGCAACAACATTGTCGGTAATCATGTTCACCAACGTCGTGCTTTGCGCGTCAGGGAAACGTGTGATGAAGTCCCGCAACGATGAAGTGTCCACATCTCCACACTCGCGACGCACTCCATTGGTGAGATTTACTACCCAACCATTGCGCAACACACCCTCATTCCCATTGTCACGCATGTCGATGAGACCTGGCAATGTAAGAAATTCTTGGCCCGATGAAGTATCTGCGGGCACAAGCGCGAACCACACCACGGCGTCTCCCAACATGTCAGCCAGAAGAACACATGCGTTAGGCGTCACGAAATCTGTGCACGCAGGAAAAGTTGCGTAATCATCAACCAGAGTCGATTCAAAAATAGAAATTGTCCGTAGGTCATCAAGTGCTAATTGCATTTGTCCACCCGAGGTGCGCGAACCATTTTGAGACCAATTCGGATCCGCGGCAATGGAATTCACTGATGCAACAAGATCAATTTTCCGCAGCACTCGATCGGGGGATATCTGGCCGTCACCTTGAAAGAGATTGACGATGATGTTTCCCAAAAACAACACGCCAGCCACTATGACTGCAGTGAACACAAGGCGTGATCGGCTCAACGTTGCAAACTCCCCAACGCAAGAGAAATTCGATGAGCTAATTCATCCATCACCGCATCATTATGAGCGAGCCCGACAAACAAAGCCTCATACGCGCCTGGTGGGAGTGCTACCCCTGCAGCAAGCAATGCATGAAAAATTTGTGCATAGAGCTTCTCATCTGTGGACTTGGCTTCTTCAAAGTTTGTGGGCGCCTCGGTCATCGCATCACCGAAGTACATACCCACCAGAGTGCCGACCACTGGAAACTGAGCGCGCACACCCACAGAAGCACAGGCATCACGTAACAAGGCGGACAAGTGACGTGCACGTGCGAGGAGTTCGATGTACTCCCCTTGACCAAGTTGCTGCAATGTGGCTAGGCCCGCTGCTGTTGCGAGTGGGTTGCCGGCCAATGTCCCTGCATGAAACACAGTTCCCAATGGAGTGAGGTTTTCCATCACGTCTTGACGTCCGCCCACTGCACCAATAGGTAGGCCGCCACCGATCACTTTGCCAAAACATGTGAGGTCTGGGCGAACATCAAATTTTGCTTGTGCACCACCTAAACCAAGACGAAATCCGGAGATGACCTCATCAAACACCAACAGCGCACCCACACGATCGCATTCACGACGGAGTCCTTCGAGAAACCCCGGCGCAGGTGACACCACACCCATATTCGCTGCAACTGGTTCAACAAATACCGCAGCTACATCATGGTCCAACTGTGGAACAACGTTGTAGGGAAGCACCCATGTATTTGCCACTGCTTCCTCTGGAACACCTGCTGTTCCGGGCAATCCCAATGTGGCGATGCCACTTCCCCCTGCTGCAAGTAATGCATCTGTGGCGCCGTGAAAATTTCCGTGGAAGGTAACGATGCGCTTACGACCCGTCGTACCGCGCGCAAGACGCACAGCAGTGCTGGTGGCTTCGGTGCCACTGTTCATAAAGCGCACACGCTCACATGACGGCACGCGCTCCGAGATTGCTTCGGCAAGTTTCATTTCTCGCGTTGTAGGAGCACCATAGGAAGTTCCATCACCTGCGGCGCTTCGAATTGCCTCTACAACTTTGGGATGCGCGTGGCCCAAAATGATCGCACCATAACTTTGTACGAGATCTATGTACTCGTGACCTTCAACATCAAATACTTTTGCGCCCTCTGCACGCGACACGATGTAGGGGTTGCCGCCTACTGATTTAAAGGCGCGAATGGAAGAGTTCACACCGCCAGGAATGGCACGTGACGAACGTTCAAAAATGAGTTGGTTTGATGCAATTCCTTCGCCACGACATACCACTGGGTTGCAGTTAGCTTTGGCACACGCAACTTCATCGCAATATGCAATCTGGTCAGCCATGGCGACCTTGTTGAGCAGCCTGTTCAGCGAACCAACGAGTGAAGTACGTCAAGATGATGTCTGCACCGGCACGTTTAATTGCTGTCAGATGTTCCAGTGCGACCGCATCATGGTCAATCCATCCACGCTCGGCCGCTGCTTTAATCATCGCGTATTCACCACTGACGTGATACGCAGCTACTGGATGATCCACCGATGCTCGCACTTGGCCAATGACATCCAAGTACGCAAGTGCGGGCTTGACCATGACGATGTCTGCGCCTTGTTCGATGTCTTCAAACACTTCTCGCATCGACTCTCGCGCATTACGCCAATCTTGTTGATAACCCTTTCGGTGCCCACCGCCTGCAATTTGCACATCCACCGCGTCTCTAAATGGTCCATACAACGCAGATGCATATTTGGCCGAATATGCCATGATCGCAACTTCTGAATGACCGGCATCATCGAGGGCGTTTCTAATTGCACCTACTTGTCCGTCCATCATCCCACTAGGTGCAACAACATGAGCACCGGCGTTGGCTTGGGCAATTGCTGCTTGGCAATAAATTTCCAATGTTGCGTCGTTATCGACATCGCCGTGTGCACCCACAATTCCGCAATGTCCGTGAGAGGTGTATTCATCGACGCACAAGTCGGCCATCAAGACCACATCGTCACCGATGGTTTCTCGCAAACGGCGAAGTGCAACCTGCACAATCCCTTTCGGGTCATATGCACCAGATCCAACCTCGTCTTTGTGTTCGGGTACTCCGAACAAAATCACTGCACGAACCCCTAAGTCACGCAGTTGCACCACTTCGGCAACTAGGGAATCAAGCGTGTGCTGGACAACGCCTGGCAAAGACACGATGGGCTGCGGTTCGTTGATTCCCTCTCTCACAAAAAGAGGTGCGACGAAATCTGATACGCGCAGATGCGTCTCAGCAACAAGTTCTCTCATGGCGTTCGTAGAACGCAGGCGACGGGGACGTGAGGTGGGGAAAGTCACTCTTCGATGATATTGGCAGGAATAGCCACCTCGACAGCCACCGATCCCTAACGCGCCCCAAAGGCATCCGAGGTTGTCTCAATCAGAGCCGAAAGGGACTGTTCATGAGCAATAGCGGTCACATGCAGACCGAGATCGTTCGCTCTTTTTGCAGTGGAGGGCCCAATTGCGACCACTACTTCGGGGGCTGTTATACCAAAAGCATCACACCACGCAGATGCGGCACTTGATGAAGCCAACAGCAACGCATCTGCCGATATTGCAAGAGCGCGTTTGTCCGGGTCGGGTTGAAGTTGAACTGTGCGATAGGCAACAACTCGTGTCACTGTCCAACCTTTTGCCCCGATGCCATGTTCCACCACATCATCAGCGAGATTGCCTTGCACTACAAGAACATTTCCGCGGCCTTCGGGGAACATCTCTACCAGTATTTCTGCGCGCGCTGGGTCTGCAACAAGGTGTGCGCCCATGTTGAGTGACCGCTGCGTTGCAGTACCCACAACCGCAATATGTGGAAAATGATCTGTGTCACCGGCTGCAACTGCAGCACTCAGAAATGGTGCCACTCGATCCGCACCATTAGGTGAGGTCACCACAATCCAGTCAAATTCATGAAAGCGCTGCAGCACTGTGTCGCGTTCACGACCTTCGTCATCAGGTTCAGTGATAGCGAGTAGTGGGACTTCTATAACAAGGGCACCTTGTGCCTCAAGCAGACGGCGGAGAGATTCGTTCTGATCATGTGATCGCGTGATCACTACGGATCGTCCTTGAAGTGGTGTGCTCACTTCATCAACCTTGTGCAGACAACCTGTCGCGACATTCTTTCGCCATTGCAATTCCCACCACTCGGTGATCATCGGTATCGCCAATGAAACCCTCGATTTGTACCGAATCACTCATGCCGTCATTGGCCATGAATGCTCGAAAGACTCCATCAGTGGAGAGATGAGCCGCGACGGGCAATGAACAACCTGCGCCTAGTTCGGCGAGAAATGCGCGTTCTGCTTCCACTGCACGACGGCTCTCACTGTGATCTATTGCTGCGAGTAATTTCTGAGTTGCTACATCGTTGTCGCGACATTCCACGGCGACAGATCCCTGTCCCACCATGGGAACTGCAACAGATACATCCAGGGTTTCTGCAATCTGATCGGTAATTCCGAGAATTTCCATTGCAGCTACAGCCATCACAATCGCGCCACCGTCTGGAATCTTTGACAATCGTGTCTGTATGTTTCCGCGGAGATCTACAAAAGAAAGATCCGGGCGTAGACGTTGCAACTGAGCGCGACGACGCACAGATCCCGTGGCAACAGTGGCACCGTGGGCCAATTGTTCAAGAGATTTGCCTACCAATGCATCATTGGGGCTACGACGTTGACCAATGGCACCAATCACCAGGCCGTCGGCAGTTTGAGAAGGCAAATCCTTTGCAGAATGCACCGCGATATCGGCTCTGCCATCCAACACTGCACGTTGTACCTCTTTGACGAAAACACCTTGACCACCCATTTGGTGCAGTGGTGTAGTGGCGTTGAGATCACCTTGAGTGTCTACATAGACATATTCGATGGTCGTTGAAGGCAATGTCTGAGTCAGTAGTTGCCCAACAAATTCTGACTGCGCTCGTGCTTGGGCGCTTGAGCGTGTAGCGATACGCAACAAAGACATGATTACTTCTTAGCCGACACCGACTCAGTCGAGATGAAACAAGTCTCGAACAGCTGCGGAAAGTCGCTCACCTTGAGGAGTGCCGGCCGCTTCACGTAAGCGTACGGATGGGCTATGGAGAAGTTTTGCCACAATGCCACGGGTAATGGATTCCACTACTTCGCGGTGCTCATCACTCATGTCACTGAGTCGAGTTCCAAAGCGTTCCATTTCTGCAACTCGAAGAGCCTCCACGACCTCACGCAACTGGGCAACTAATGGAGCTGCTTGTCGTTGTGCTTGGTCGAGTGCAAAACGGTCAACTTCTTCAGTGATAATCGACCGCACTTGATCAACCTCTGCTGCACGAGACTCAATGCCACGCTGGGCCCACTGGCTGAGATCATCGAGGTCGCGCAATGTCACAGATGCAAGTGTTCCCACCGATGCATCCACATCACGCGGAAGTGCAATGTCCACAATAAGCAATGGCGATTCGACCAATTGACGAGCCTGGCTGACCATTTCATGATCAATGATGGTTCCACCTGCTCCCGTGCATGCAACAACAACGTCACTCTTTGCAAGCTCTTGTTGCAAGTCATCAAATGGTGCAACACGAGCGCCTACTTTGTCGGCAAGTGTTTCTCCGCGAGAGGCAGTGCGGTTCATCACCGTCACACTGTGAGCACCTGCGCGTGCAAGTGCAGTGGCAACACCCTCGCCCATCTCTCCTGCACCAATGACAAGAACTTTTTTCTCTTCAATGGTGCCGAGGATTTCACGAGCCATCTCTACCGCTGCATGGGATACTGACGCTGTCGATCGGCTAATCGCAGTTTCAGTACGCGCGCGTTTTCCTACTTCTAAGGCATAGCGGAAGAGCAAGTTGAGAGTATTGCGCGATGAACCCTCAGCCATAGCAGTTTCCCACGCACCGCGTACTTGGCCCACAATTTCTGTTTCGCCCAAGACTGCAGAATCAATTCCTGATGCAACTTCAAATAAGTGCACGATCGCATCGTCATCATGTTGGCTATAGAGGTGTGGTGTGATTTCGTCGGCAGGAATTCCACTTGTCTCGCAGAGGAAATCACGAATGTCTGAATATGCGCCGTGAAAACGTTCGGCAACTGCATAGACCTCAGTGCGATTGCAAGTAGACAACACCACTGCCTCGCGGATGTCATCACGCACAATCAAACTGTGCAAAGCCTTAGGCATTCCGCCATCAGAAATCATGACCTTTTCCAGTAGCTCCACTGGGCCAGTGCGATGATTCACTCCGATGACGACGATGGACATAACGACCTACGCGCTCACAGAATCTGATTGATTACCAGTGGGAACAGAACGCAATCCGTTGTTGCGACACTGTTCGTAGTAGCTAAGGATTTGAAGCTCCAGAGCCAAATCAACTTTGCGCACATTGACATCACGAGGAACCGACAACACTGTGGGTGCAAAGTTCATGATGGAACCAATGCCGGCCTTCACTAATGCATCTGCTGCTTCTTGCGCGTGCTGAGCAGGAGTAGCGATGATTCCGATGCTGACATGCTTAGCCTGCACGATTTGTGTGAGTTCATCTGCATGCTTCACTCGCACGCCACCCACAACAGTGCCGATCTTGGTCTCGTCTTTGTCGACAACGCCCACAATGTGAAAACCACGTTCGGAGATTCCCGTGAAATTGGCAAGTGCTTGACCAAGATTGCCCGCGCCCACAATGACCACTGGCCATGACTGGTTCAGACCTAGTTCACGCTGAATCTGATACGTAAGAAATTGCACTTCGTATCCCACCCCGCGCGTCCCGTAGGTACCGAGGTAGGACAGGTCCTTGCGCACCTTTGCTGCATTAACTGCAGCAAGTTCGGCAAGTTGCTCACTAGATACCTGCGTCACCTTGTCGTGCGAAAGATCGACAAGGATTCGTAGGTAGATAGGAAGGCGACCGAGGGCGGCTTCTGGAATTTTGCGGCGAGGGGATTCCGACATCACCCTTACGCTATTCGTTTGTTCACTCTTTCACGAACTCCTCAGAGTTCCCTCTAGCCTGTTTAAGCGTGACCTTGAACACGGCTCTCGCTGCTGGCGCTGCCATAGTGGCCCTCGCATTCGGACTCAGCACCTTCGACCGCTGGCTTCGCCGACGTAAACCACACGAATTGGCCTGGACAATAGCCATGGCCCTGTTCGTTATCGCGTCATTGGCCCTCTGGTGGGCTGAGGGAAGCGGTTGGAGTAATGCATCATTTCGCGTCTTCTTTATGTTTGGCGCCATCGTGAACGTCCCGTGGCTAGCTCTTGGAACGGTGTATCTCCTTGCTGGCCCTAAAGCCGGTGCTGTGGTCACTCGGTTCCTGTTGGTGTTTAGCGGTTTCGCAATTGGGGTGGTCCTCACTGCCCCCATCAACGGCCAGATTTCACCCATGGGAATGCCCGCCGGCAGGGATCATTTCGAGCCACTACCGCGCATCTTGGCCGCAGTGGGTTCAGCAATCCCGGCCATCGTGATTTTTGGTGGCGCTCTTTGGTCTGCCTGGCGCGTACTGCGCGGAGCTAACCCCGCCATGACAAGTGCGGCTACACGTCAAGTGAGTTCGGCACGACGATTAGCAGGAGGCAACATCTTGATTGCAGCAGGTGCAGCCACATTGTCGATGAGCGGCACATTTTCAGGACGTCTCGGTGAAGATCGGGCATTTGTCGTCACGTTGCTCGTCGGCATCGTGATTTTGTTCGCAGGCTTCCTTGTGGCAAGTAATGCCACGCAAGGCGCTACCTCAACGCGTAGCGCTGCACCTTCCCGCTGACATTGCGCGGAAGAGAATCCACAAACAACACCTTTGACGGGCACTTGTACCGCGCCAACTTTGTGCGGCAGTAATCAATAATTGCGTCTTCATCAAGATGTATGCCATTTCGCGTGACTACGTATGCGCGCACTGCTTCACCGGTATGTGGGTGTGGTGTACCCACCACTGCAACTTCAGAGATGTCGGGATGTGCCGAAAGCACTCCTTCAACTTCTGCAGGAAAAACGTTAAAGCCCGACACGATGATCAAATCCTTGGCACGATCAACCATGTAGAGATGGCCTGAATCATCGACAACTGCGATGTCGCCTGTTCGCAACCAGCCGTCGCGAGTAAGCACACGTGCAGTCGCTTCTGCGTCATTGAGATAACCCGCGAAAATATTTTCACCGCGAATCCAGATTTCTCCAGAATCACCCACCAACACATCTCCGCCGTTTTCATCTACGACGCGTAGTTCAATTCCAGGAACGGGTCGACCAATAGATCCAGGTATCCATTCCATGCCGATGGATGTTGTGACTACAGGAGCTGCTTCGGTGAGCCCGTATCCCTCTTGAATTTGCAAACCGAATCGAGCACTGAAGGATTGACTGATTTGTTCGGGAAGTTTTGCTGCACCTGACAACGCAAGTCGTATGGAGCTAAAGACATGTGGTGATTCGTGATCGAGTTGACCAAGTGCAGCCCACAAACTGGGGGCGCCTGGCAAGACGGTCACACCACGCTCAGCAATTGTCTCCATAGTGGACACAGGATCAAACCGCTGCACAAGAACCAAACATGCACCGCCAGCCAATGTTGTTCCAATCACCACATTGAGACCAAAGATGTGAAACAGAGGCAACACACCGAACACCACATCTGTGGGTGCGATGTGTTCGGCCACGTTTGCTTGACGAATGTTCGTCAACAAATTGTTGTGAGTGAGGATTGCAGCTTTCGGAGAGCCCGCTGTGCCACTTGTAAACATGTACACAGCAGGATGAGATGCTTCGACATCAACCACCGCCGCAGAATCACCGGTAAGAAATTCATCAATTGTCTCGGCACCTTCAATGACATGACCTTCGGTGGCAATCACAATGCGCACCGCCGACGTGGTGACCGAGGGGATGTTCTTCCATGCTTCATATGCGGACGGCTCAATGATTGCCACGGTGGGCGTGACGACATGAAGTTCGTTTTCAATTTCTGGTGCAGGACTCGTGGGATTCAAAGGAGCAACGATTGCTCCAATGCCAATAGCTGCCAGATACGACACGATGAAATAACGACTGTTGCCGCACAGCAACACCACAACGTCACCTTTTTGAACACCGCGTCGAACTAGTGCCCCGCGCATGGAGCCCACTTGTTCTCGCAGTTGTTGATATGTGGTGCTACGACCACGACTAATCAATGCCGTGCTGTTTCCATCATGACCTTCAATGATCTGTGAGAGGTTCATGAATGATGCACTTCTTTCCCTATCGCAACATCAAAAGTTGAACGATGCCCGCAGCGAAGATGACTCCTAGAAGAAGGGCAATAGACAAGGTGGTTGCTGGACGCATTGGTTGAACCTTACTTGGTGGAACGGAGGGTCACGGACGAGGTGGAAATCTCGCTATCGCCTTGAAAGACAAGTACTTCATCGCCTTCTTGGAGACGCAAGGCTTCGGCGGCCGACCCACGATCGATCGCCAATGCAATCATCCCGTAGGAGTCCAACACGGCACCTATGGCACCGCCATCGATCTCAGCAAAATGTGTGACGAGACGTGCGCTGCGTACATCGTCCCCCATCACTAATCGAAAGACGTCGCCCATGTGAGCAACATCTTCGGGTCCAATGTTGAGTTGGCAATTTCCAAACACATCAACCCATGCCACTTCACAGTGCAGACCTTCACCATGTACTGGATGATTTTCCT
>CAEZWE010000053.1_pt1 | contig 11961 bp, 10 predicted proteins | sample 7264891 | NCBI WGS metagenome assembly CAEZWE01 (sample SAMEA6813872, study PRJEB35770) | uncultured Acidimicrobiaceae bacterium | biome: Freshwater; feature: Freshwater reservoir; material: water | place: Czech Republic | collected 2017-07-26 | depth 0.5m m | reverse complement strand
GTCTTCACCCGACTTGCCGGACTCGATGAGAAGACGGATCAACTCATTTTCTGACTTCAAGGATTCTTTGAGAAGTTGTGCTTCGCAATGAGAAATCAAACCGTGGCGACTTCCAAAGTGGTGATACAACGAGCCGCGAGACACTCCAGACTCGCGCAGAACGTTCTCCAAGTTGAAGTTCACTGAGCCACTTTGTTTCAATTCCTCCATTCCAAATTGAAGGAGGACTTCCATCGTGGATGCACCGTTGACGTTCTTGCGCGATGGTCCCCCGATTTCACTCACTCCAATATGTTGGCACAGGTGGCACTGTGGACAACGGGGCGACCGATTTGGGGGCTGAAAATGGAGCCCAAGATGAGAATCGAACTCACGACCTACGCATTACGAGTGCGTTGCTCTACCGACTGAGCTACCTGGGCGGGTAGACGAATAACGATACCGACCCTCTAGCGGGCTACGACATCTCCGGGTACAGCGGGACGTGAGGTGTCCGGATTGGCTCTCGCTACTTGCACGGCGGCCCAAATAAAGAGGAACTGAAAAGGCAGACGCGCATAGGAGACGAACTGCTCGCTTGCGGCACGATCACGCCAATCCCAGGTCATGTAGAGATTCGCTGGGTACACAGCCACGAAGAGCGCCACGGCCAAATACGCACCGCGACGACGAGTGCTGGGTCGAAACAACATGAGGGCAATCACGATTTCGGCGACACCACTTATATACGTCCAAAACGATTCGCTCGGTGGCAGCCATGGCGGAACGATGTCGTTGAAGAATTGTGGGTTCACAAAATGCATGATTCCAGCAAAGAGTAAAAAGAAACCCATCACGATGGCGATGCGATTCCAGAAGGGCGTATTCATTCGTGTGCCTCCGCGAGGACAAATTGAAGAGCAGCGTCTGCTGCTGGTGAAGGAAGGGACCAGATGAGGTTACGCAACAGAATTGCTTCATTTACATTCAATGCAAGATGTCGCATTGCTTCATGTAGGCGAGAGATGGCTGCAACGTAGGCCTCTGGATGCAAGATGTGGCCATTGCGTGTGAGTTCATCTCGGTAGATGCCCGCAATCTCGGTGAGTCCTGCACGCAACTCATCTGTACGATGGCGACGTACTTCGCGTTTGTGTTTGTCTTCCAGTGCTTTCTTTCCACCACGCTTCACTCCCATAACAGCGAGTGTCTTTTCAAGGTCAGCGATTTCTTGTTCGTGCCGTTGATGAATGGGCTCAACAGATTCATCAATCATTGCGACAATTTGTTCCACAATGGCAATCACTGTTGCGCCGGTGCCATCAATGCGCCGCGGAATGTTGGCAAAGAATTCTCGACGTTGTACAAGTTGTCGATCTGAGGCAAGAAGACGTGCACGAGTAAGGCTGCCATGTGCTGAACGCGCCGCAACTGTGGCGGTCTCTGACTGGACACCCTCGCTTATCAACACATCAAGCACCACGTTGTCATTGAGTGCCCCAAAATGCACGGTGAAACACCGCGACACAATGGTTGCGAGCGTGTCATCTACTTGGTCTGCTAACAACACGAAAAACACTCCACTTGGTGGCTCTTCTAATGTCTTGAGCAAACGCACGATGGCTGCGGGCTGCATGAGATCGATCTCGTGCATGATGATGACTTTGCGGTTGCCTTCTGTGGGTGTCACCGAGGCAAGACGTACAACTTCTTCGGATTGATCCTTGATGATGGATGCACCTTCACGAACTACTAGGTGAATATCAGGATGAGCACGACGCTGTGCAAGATCGTTAGTGCGATCGGCGGGGTCATCATTGTGTGCAAGCAAGACACCAGCAAATGTCCGCGCAGCTTCTTCTTTGCCGCACCCTTCCGGACCCACAAAGAGATATGCGTGCACAGGTTGTGCGGCTGCGGTGCGCAAAAGAGCGATAGCTCGGTCTTGCCCGCGCACTGAGTCCCACACTGAAGTCACAATGTGAGACTACTGAGAAAGTCGTGCCAGAACCTTGGTGTGGATATCTGCTTCGACATCATCTTTAGGCATAGTGCCATCGATGACTATCCAACGTTCGGGGTCTGCCTGTCGTAGTTCAGAAAACCCCTGCGCAATACGAGCAAAAAAATCGGCCCCCTCGCGCTCAAAGCGATCGAGGTCGCGCTTGGCGAGTCGTTCGTTGAGCACATCTGTGGGGACATCGATGTAAATCACAATGTCGGGCAGACGGTCACGTAGTGCCCATTGTGAAATTGCAAGGAGGTCTGTTGTGCCGAGTTGTCTGCCGTAGCCCTGATAGGCAAGCGTGGAATAGATCGAACGGTCACTGACCACATGCTGACCGCGTTCAAGTGCGGGAGCGATGACTTCGGCCATGTGTTGAGCCCGATCGGCGGCCATCAGTAATGCTTCGGTGCGACGATCCATTTCAACATTGTCGGGGTTCGCCAAAATGGCTCGCAATTCTGTACCAATGCGTGTTCCGCCAGGTTCACGCGTAATGACAGCATTGAGATGTTGACCAAGTCGAGTGGTGTGCGTGCTTTTGCCGCACCCCTCTAGACCTTCTAGTGCAATGTAGGCAGGAGTCTTCACTCGCCCTCAGATTCAGCAGCAGGCTTTTCCTTCGGTGCAGCCTTTTTCTTGGGCGTTGATTTCTTTGCTGCAGTCTTTTTGGCCGCGGCTTTTTTCGCAGGAGCTTTCTTGGCAGCAGTTTTACGAGCGCCAGACTTCTTTTTGGGTCCACCATTTGCTTCGATGTATTCACGACGCAATTGCAGAAGTTCGTATGCACGCTCGTTGGTCATCAGTTCCATACGGTCGCCGCGGGTAAGGCCTGCGTTGGTTTCACCGTCGGTGACGTAATCACCAAAGCGGCCTTCCTTGCCCACAACTGGCTTTCCGCTTGCAGGATCGTTGCCGAATTCCTTCAATGGTGGTTTCGCTGCTGCACGACCACGACCAAACGTACGCGGTGTAGCAAGTAAGGCAAGTGCCTCTTCCAAAGTAACTTCGAGAATCTGCTCTTCGGTTTGCAGTGAGCGACTTTCTTTTCCTTTAGAGACATATGGTCCATAACGACCATTTTGTGCAAGCACCATTTCACCATCTGAGGGATCTGGTCCCAATTCGCGTGGCAGACCTAACAAGTCAATGGCATCTTTCATAGTCATGCGGTCGATGTTCATTGTTTTGAACAATGACACCATCTTGGGCTTTTCCATTCCGCCAGGTGGCTCGTCCATGGTGCCCCACTGCACATAGGCGCCATAGCGTCCGGACTTGACGAATACTGGATGGCCATTCCATTCGCCAATGGGCACGTCACCTTTGGGTGCACTCAACAAACCAAGAGCGATGTCGAGAGTCAGTTCGTCAGGTGTCATCGAGTCGGGAACACTGGCGGTGTTCTCACCAGATCTCACATAGGGGCCATACAGACCTGGCTTCACGATGACTTCTTCACCGGTGGTGGGATGGGCCCCCAATACAAAGGTGTTCAACAAGGCAGCATCGATGGTGTCGAGATTTGAGGTCACGATGTTCTTGAGACCTGGCTCATGCTCGCCACCAAAGTAGAACTCCTGCAACCATGCGCCTTTTTTCAGTTCACCGCGCGCAATGGCGTCGAGGTCGGCGTCAAGATCAGCTGTGAATTCATCATTGACGAGTGCTTCAAAGTTCTCCGTCATGAGACGAATCACCGAGAACGCTGTCCACGTAGGGATAAGTGATGTTCCTTTTTTCCAGAGGTAATGACCTCTATCCACCATGGTGGAGATAATCGAGGCCCACGTAGATGGACGACCAATGCCTTTTTCTTCCAACACTTTCACCAATGATGCCTCGGTGTAGCGAGGTGGTGGAGTGGTGGCATGTGGCGTTGCGGAGTAATGATCAACAGAAACTTTCTGTCCAGCCGCAAGATCAGGAAGCAACAATGCCTTCTCGTCGTCGCTCTCGCTTTCATCTTCATCGCGCGACTCTTCGTACGCCGCACGATAACCAGCAAATTTGATGGTGGTTCCGCTTGCAGTGAACTCACAATCACTACGTGATGCATCGTTGGCTGTTGCACCCATACGCAATGTCACGGTTTGTCCGATGGTGTCCGACATCTGTGACGCCAACGTGCGCTGCCAGATCAATCGGTAGACCGCGATGTCTTGTCCACGCAGTTCGTTACTCAGTGAATCTGGTGAACGCAAAGGCAACGCAGGACGAATTGCTTCATGCGCTTCTTGCGCGTTTTTCACTTTGTTGGGGAACGTACGTGTGGTGTTGTGGACGTAGTCCTTTCCATAGTCGCGTTCGACGTAGGTACGAATTTCTGCAAGTGCTTCCGATGACAACGTCACGGAGTCTGTACGCATGTAGGTGATGAAGCCACGTTCGTAGAGGCCTTGGGCCACGCTCATTACTTGACGTGCAGACAAACGAAGTTTGCGTCCAGCTTCTTGCTGCAATGTGCTCGTTGTAAATGGTGCCTTTGGCGATGATCGATACGGCTTTTCGTCACGTGAACGCACAACAAGATCTGCACTTGTCAGACCTGCAATGAGTTCATTGGTGCGTTGTTCATCAAGAACAACTACATCGTTTTGCTTCTCGCCTTGTTCTGTGAAGTCTTTACCACTGGCTACGCGAGTGCCATTAATGGAGTGCAGCTTTGCCACAAAGTTAGGCGAGGTAGATGTGTGTGCTTCAAGTGAGAAGTAGTCGGCCGCACGAAACTTGATGCGTTGCCATTCACGCTCCACGACAAGACGCAACGCAGGGCTTTGCACACGACCAGCTGATAGGCCTCGATTCACACGGCGCCAAAGAACTGGTGACACTTCGTATCCATAGAGACGGTCGAGAATGCGACGTGCCTCTGCCGCATCAACAAGGCCATAGTCGAGATCACGGGGATTTGCTACTGCTTCCAGAATCGACTTCTCGTTGATTTCGTGGAACACCATGCGGTAGTGAGGCACTTTGGGCTTGAGGTGCTCGAGGAGGTGCCAGGAGATTGCTTCGCCTTCGCGGTCTTCGTCGGTTGCGAGATAGAGAGCGTCTACCTCTTTTAATGCAGCTTTGAGCTCCTTGACGATCGTGCGCCCTCTTTCGGTGAGCTCATAAGAAGGTTTAAAGCCATTCTCCACATCGACGGCCAACCCCTTGCTGGGGAGGTCGGCAATGTGTCCCACTGAGGGTCGAACATCGAAGTCCGGCCCCAAGTATTTGGAGATGGTTTTTGCCTTAGCGGGGGATTCAACAATTACGAGTGACTTAGCCATACCTTTTTCATCGCTACGTGATAAACCCCTGCCTTGTCAAGGCAACATGCTTAAATCCTTATGGCACTAGGGTTTCGTGGTTCCGACTTGGGCATGGGTGCCCTCGACATCGATCTGTGGAAGCACCCGATCGAGCCATTTGGGGATCCACCAGTTGCGGGCGCCCAGCAGTTCCATCGTGGCGGGAACTAACAACATGCGCACCACCGTGGCGTCGATGAAAACAGCGACCGCCATACCGAGGCCAAAGAGCTTCAATGAGCGATCGTCGCCGAGGACAAATGCAGCAAATACACACACCATGATGAGCGCTGCAGCCGTGATGACGCGCGCCGTTGCGGCAACACCATCGGCTACTGCAAGAGCGTTATTACCTGTCTTTTGGAACTCTTCTTTCATGCGCGAGAGCAAGAACACTTCGTAGTCCATGGAAAGACCAAACACGATGGCGAACAAGAACATTGGTGCCCACGCCTCAATAGGTCCTGGTTTACCCACACCAATGACATCTGCAAGCCAGCCCCACTGGAAGACCGCAACAATGACTCCATAGGAAGCGCCCACCGAGAGCAAGTTCATAAGAACTGCTTTGAGGGGAACCAGCAAACTGCGAAACACCATCATGAGAAGAACAAATGACAGCAAGAGCACAATTCCGATTAAGAAGAACAATCGTTCTCCGAGATAATCAGAAAAATCAATCGACGCAGCTGTCCACCCGCCGAGCTTTGCATCAATGTTTGCCGCCGGAATGACGTCATCGCGTAATCGATGCACAAGTTCAGTTGTCTCCGCATCTTGTGGTGCTGTGTTGGCAATCAAGCTGATGAGTGCAACATCGGGAGAAGGAAGCGGAAGACGTCCTGCGTATGCAACTCCATCGGTGTTCAACAATGTGTCAACAAAGCCATCCACAACAACAGTGTCGTTTGCATCGTCACCAGTGATGGTGATCAACATGGGACCGTTGTAGCCAGGACCAAAGCCTTGGGCAATGAGGTCATATGCCTTGCGCACCGTTGCATCTTCAGGTGCGTTGCCGAAGTCACCAAAACCAAGACGAATAGAAAACATGGGAATAGACAAGATGCCAAGAAGCACTGTTGCGCCAATGAGAGACGTCCAAGGTTTGCGTTGCACTGTGCGGCTCCAACGCCACCACACGCTTTGTTTGTGATCGTTTTGTGCCTTATGTGGCAAGTATGTGCGCAATGAAGGGACAACGAGGCGCAGTAGCTGTACGAGCAGTGCAACGAGTACACCAGCCAGCAAAATCGCATAGTTATGGGTGAAAACAGCGACAAAACCACTGACCACGAATGCGGCGAGTCCTACTAACGCGGCACGTGTTGTTTCGTCAATCTTGTGTCCCACCATTGCCAGAAGTGCCGGCAACAAAGTCACACTTGCAATCACCATTGTTGCCACACCAATTGACATAGCGATGGCAAATCCACTGACGAATTCAAGGCCAATGGTTAACAGTCCGAGCAGTGCAATGATCACAGTGAGACCAGCAAAAATCACTGCACGACCAGAAGTATTGATTGCTTCAACAATTGCATCTTCAAGATCTCGTCCGTCATGTCGCGCTTCGCGGAAACGGGTGACAATGAAGAGCGCATAGTCAATTCCTACGCCAATGCCAATCATTGCAACCATCGACGTTGCCGCATCGGGCATGCTGACGATGTTGCTTGCAATGGTCACGATGCTGGATGCAACGGCTAATCCAAGAAGTGCGATACCGATGGGCAATCCCATTGCAAGCACTGAACCAAATGCAAGAACCAAAATGATGATGGCTGCAAGAAGTCCCAGGGCTTCGCTTTCGGGAATGGGGAATACGGCAAATAAATCGCCGCCGTATTCCACTTGTACACCGCCCACGGCAAGTGGGTCCATAATGTCGGTGATTGCATCGACATAGGGCTGCCGTTCACCGAGGTCCATCCGCGGTACATCTACCGTTGCATAGGCAATGGTGCCTGAGGTACTGATTTGATTTGTTCTCACAAATGGGCTTGTGACGTCAACATTGTCTAAGGCGTCAATACGCGCAAAGGCATCAACGAGCGAAGCTACAAACTGTTCGTCCGTGAAACCCTCGGGTGAGTTAATGACAATCTGAGAAGAGATTCCCGCCTGGGTGGGATTGATGGTGGTGAGAATGTCGTTGACTTCACGTGCTTCGCTGGAGGGCAGGTCCATCGATGTTTCAAATGCTGGGCCCACTCGCATACTTCCCACGGCAAGCACAATGGCCAAAGGAATCCAGAAGGCAAAAACGACGATGCGCTTGTGGCGCACGCAAAAACGGGTGAGAGGTAAAAGCACGGGAAATCCTGTATTTGTCGGGGTCTCTAAAGAATAGAAAGGAACGGCCCTGTGATGCTCTTGTCCCGATACGGTTTTATGAAATGGATGCACATGTCACACCTCCGAACCCAGGTGATTCTCCTGTGCTGTCAGGGCGGGTCATACGGCTAGATCGAGGATGGAGCACAGTACTGCTCGACGATTCATCGGTGGTGCGGGTCCGCAATATCGGCACCGAGATAGCCGTGGGCGACATGGTGGATGTCTCCGGTGATTTTGAGCGCATACATATGGTGCATGAAAGAAAAAGTGCACTTACGCGAAGGCATTCCTTCGAAGGCGCCCGTGGCGTACGACAGATCGTTGCCAGCAATATCGATGTGGTGTTTGTTGTTCATGCAGTGAATGCAGCAGTGAACCAACGCAGACTCGAACGCGAATTAGTTCTCGCTTTTGATAGCGGTGCAACACCAGTGGTGGTGCTTTCAAAAATTGACACCGTGGATGACGCGGTACATGCATCAGTACAACAACAACTCAGTGCTGTGGCTCTTGATGTAGAGATTGTTCCCATTAGTTCCCAAACAGGTCGCGGACTGGAACGTATACGTGAGATTGCACATGAAGGAATCACAGTTGCGTTCATTGGTGCAAGCGGTGTAGGCAAGTCAACACTTGTGAATGCCCTTGTAGGTCACGAAGTGCAGCGCACCGCTGAAGTGCGCAGCGATGATCAACGCGGACGACACACCACCGTTGCTGCAGAACTCATTCCTCTTCCTGGAGGAGCATGGTTGCTCGATACTCCCGGCCTACGCGCAGTCACATTGTGGACAAGTGGTATTGGAATCGAACGTGCATTTCGTGATGTATTTGAGCATGCAGATCGTTGCAGATTTAGAAATTGCAAACATCTTGATGAACCAGACTGTGCAGTGCAACAGGCAATTCGCGACGGCCACCTAGATGTTGTTCGCCTCGAAGCAATGAGACGTTTAGTGGCTGAGGAATTGTCGGTTGAAGAAGAACAACTTGAGAGAGTACGCCAACAAGATAAGCGTGGATTTCGCAAAAAACGCCCGTAATTATTGGGCTTTTAGGCAACCATAGGAAATTGAATTCCTACAATTGCGCCACCGCCGGCGTTATCTAATACATAGGCAGTGGCACCGTGATCTTCGGCAAACTGTGCAACGATTGCTAGACCAAGACCAGACCCTGGCATGGAACGCGTAGAAGTTGCTCGATAAAAACGCTCAAAGATGTGTGGCTTGTCTGCATCTGGAATACCAGGGCCGTGATCTCTCACTTCTACCCGACGCGCCCCAATGTGTACCTCAATAGGAGTATCTCCATTGTTGAACTTCACAGCATTATCAATCAGATTAGAGATAGCTCGATCAAGTTGCGAGGGGCGAGCAAAAACGTGAGTATCGGCAGTGGCATGCAACGTGATGGGCACATGAGCACGCCGCATGGCGCGTTCTGTAACTTCGGTGACAACATCGAGAAGATCAATCTCTTGTGTGGCTTCCGACGCTCTCTGATCTGTCGCTAGTGCACTGAGTTCTTGGGAAAGTTCGGTGAGCTCGTCCACTTCAGCTTTCATATCTTTAAGAATCGCATTGCGATCTTCATCGGAGAGCACAGCTCGTTCAAGTAGTTCGGCATTTGCGCGCAAACTGGTGAGAGGCGTGCGTAGTTCGTGGCTGGCATCTTGTACAAGGCGACGTTGACGTTCTGTACTTTCGCGCAGTGCCGTCAACATGGTGTTAAAACTGCGCCCCAATTGTGCGACTTCGTCTGTACCTACAACGTCAATATTGCTGTCGAGGTTCTTCGTAACTGCAATGGATTCAGCTGTGGCGGCAAGAGTTTCAATAGGTTTGCTGATGCGACGTGCGAAAAGCCAACCTGCACCCGCAGCAATGAGAACGGCCAGGGTTGCGAACAAGGGGAACCAGATACGCATGCCCTGTTGGGCATCCACGAGGATTTGAGTTCCTTTTGCAACTTGAATGAGACCACCGCCAGGTGCAGCAACCGTCAGCATCCGAAATTCACGCCCTTCCACGGAAATAGTGGAGTAATAGGTGCGTTGTGTGCCGTCGCTCATTGCAAGATCTTCAGGTGTGACGGGCAAGGTGGGGTAGTCCACTCTTTTGATGATGGTGCCATCGCCCGAGACCAATTGCGTAATGGAATCTGTCTCCGGTTCCACTAACGCGCGGTTTAGCGGGCCTCGACCAAAGACATCGTCAAAGTTGAATCGGGGATTGTCGAAGGCCTTCAGAACTTGTGTTGCTCTGTTGTTGAGAGATTGTGTGACTTGATTTTCTAGCTGATTCGTTGCAATGGAATATGCACCGACGCTGATAGCTAGGGCAACAAGAAACACAAGACCAGCAGTCACTGTGATGTAGCGAGTGCGCAAACTCATGCTGTCTTCACCGTGTATCCCACTCCGCGAATCGTGTACACGATGCGACTCTCGTTGTTCTCTTCAGTTTTGCGTCGTAGATAACCAATGTAGACATCTAATGACTTCGAACTGGTCTCAAAGTTGTAACCCCAGATGGTCTCATAGATTTGCTCACGTGTGATCACAGCGTTGGGGGTCTCCATAAGAAGTTCCAAAAGGTCAAATTCAGTTTTGGTCAACTGGATATCTCGAGAACCTCTTTTGACTTCGCGCGTCTGAGGATTCAAGGTGAGATCACCCACACGCAACAGGGTGGAATTCTCTGTATTGCCTGAACGACGAAGCAATGCGCGGCATCGTGCGAGGAGTTCATCAACTTCAAAAGGTTTCACGAGGTAATCGTCTGCACCGGCATCAAGTCCGGCGACCCGGTCACCCACTTCATGTCGTGCGGTGAGCAACAAAATGGGAGTTGTTATGCCGCGATGACGAGATTCTCTACATACGGTTAACCCATCGGCAAAAGGCATCATCACATCTAAAACAATGAGATCAAACTTCTGTTGTTCAAGAGTCTCGAGTGCTTGGCGTCCATCGTTCACTGCGGTGACGTCGTATTTTTCAAGCTCCAGAACACGTTGAACGGCTTTACGCACCGAGGGATCGTCTTCGGCCATCAGCACTTTGACACTCTCCATGTCTTCACGGTATCTATATCCCGCAAGGGTTTGGGAGTCTTGGACATATTCTTGCCATTCTCTTACCTCACTCATGGAGACTTCTTACCTACGAGGGAGAAAGTGTTCCCAGCCAGGAATTCCTGGTGAACACCCCACAGAAGGAATCCCATCATGAGAACCACATCCCGTTTCACCAGAGTTGCAGTGTCTGCAGGTCTTGTTGTTGCAGTAGGCGCCGGAGTACTTGGCATCACAAGCTTTGCAAGCGCTCAAATATCTGGATCGCCATCGGCGCCTCAGGCTATTGAAGTAACTACGAACGATGACTCAACATCTTCGACGGAGTCCAAAGATTCAGGTCCAGCGAGAAGCTACACCGGAAGCACATCCGTACGAGTGTCTCCCGTGGCAGTTGCTGCAACAGCGCTTGGTATGACAGAAGCCGAATTGCGGACAGAGCTCGACGCGGGCAAGTCCATTGCTCAAGTTGCTGAGGCGAAGAATGTAGAACTTCAAGTCGTTATTGATGCGCTTGTGGCAAAGCACAAGGAACACATTGCCGAACATGTGACTGAAGGAAAGTTGACTCAGGCTGAAGCTGATGCAAAGTTGGCTGATTTTGAAACGCGCATCACTGAGATGGTGAATGCAACACCGTTCCCCATGAAAGGTGGACCTGGAGGCAAGGGCGGCCCTGGCGGCAAGATGGGCCATATCAAAGCAGCATCGGAAGAGTTAGCTGCAGTGTTGAACCTGACCACTGCTGAACTTGTCACTCAATTGCGCGATGGTAAATCAATCGCAGCGATCGCTGAGGCACAAAATGTGGACATCAGCAAGGTGAAAGAAGTTCTTACTTCGGAATTCAAGGCACACCTTGATGAAGAAGTTGCCTCGGGTAAGCACACTCAAGCAGAAGCGGACGAGAAGCTTGCAAAGTTTGTGACTCGTCTCGATGACATGGTGAACAAGGCTCGCCCACAAGGCGGACCAATGGATGATGATCATGGTCGTGGTGGCCATGGCCCACGCGGAATGGGTGACGCACAGCGTCAACACAACCTGTAAGAACCCCCTACAGGCGGCCGGAGTCCAACATAGAGAGGACTTCGGCCGCTCTGTCTTTTATGGCATCAATGTCAGAAAGTTTTTGTGCTGCACGGATCTGTGTAGCCATACGCGGGTTTCGCTGAAAGCGATCTGCATGTCGAAGAAGAAAATCCCAATACAGCGTGGTGAACGGACATGCATCGTCACCCACACGCTTCTTGCGGTCAT
>CAEZWE010000052.1_pt1 | contig 12000 bp, 15 predicted proteins | sample 7264891 | NCBI WGS metagenome assembly CAEZWE01 (sample SAMEA6813872, study PRJEB35770) | uncultured Acidimicrobiaceae bacterium | biome: Freshwater; feature: Freshwater reservoir; material: water | place: Czech Republic | collected 2017-07-26 | depth 0.5m m | reverse complement strand
TGCTGGCAAGAGCTAGGAGTTTCTCTGATTGTGGTCGCCAACCAGGTGAATGGTTTTATTCTCATTATCTTCTCGGTGGGAATTACCGCATGACCGAATGGCAAGGTGCTGTGCTCCTTGCACAACTTGAAAGATTCCCGCAACAGCAAGAAATTCGTGCAAGAAACGCTGAGATGTTGAATCGAGAACTCGCTCAGATACCGGGTATCCATCCTCAAGGTCGTCATCCTTCGTGCACGTCTCAAGGAAATTATTGCTATGTAGTGCGCGTAGATGAACAACATTTCGGCGTGAGTCGTGATGTATTGCGCGAAGCATTAATTGCTGAGGGCATTTCATTGACGATGGCATATCCACCTCTCACTCGTCTGGATGTATTTGCAGATCCCAATGGATTTGTCCCTCGCCTTCGTTCGCGAAAAGACATGCAGGATTTTTCTTCGCTCCAACTTCCTGTGAGTGAGGAACTGGCAGATACCACAATGTGGTTTACAACGTCAGTGTTGATGGGCAGTGAGAACGACACAAGAGATGTTGTACGGGCGATGGAAAAGATTTATACACACCGAAATGAGATCGCGACACATGGCTGAGATAGGTAATGCGTTCACTCTTGTAGAGGCGACCTTTGCGGAGACTCTTCACGGGCTTGGAAGCGTTGCATTGGTTGTGAATGATCCACCATGGTCACATCTGGCCAGTTCTGTTGCAACTCCAGCTTCTGTTGTGCAGGCCTGGGACATGGATATCGCACACCTCGAGGCTGTAGCGAAAACACAGCCTGTAGGCGACACCGTGGTGGGAGTCGGTGGCGGAACTGCGATGGATACAGCCAAGTTTCTTGCATGGAAACTGGGCCGACCTTTAGTGCAGATTCCATCAATCACTTCTGTTGACGCTGGCTTTACTGATGCAGTTGGTGTGAGAGTAGATGGCAATGTGCGCTACATCGGCAACATTCGCCCTGAAAAAGTGGTACTTGATATTGCACTTGTGTGTGGAGCACCTGCACATTTGAACCGGGCGGGAATTGGCGACATCATCTCGTGTGCGACCGGGCTTTTTGATTGGCGCCTTGCTTCGGGGAAAGCAATTGGTCACGTATGGAATACAGACCTTGCAAACTTAGGCGAAAGGCTTTTGGTTGATCTTGAGAAGCATTTGGAAGAAATCGCTCAAGTTAGTCCGGCGGGTGTGCGTTTTCTTGCAGAGTCATATCGTGCAATCGGGGCTGCATGTGCCGATGCTGGTCACAGCAGATTCGAAGAAGGTTCAGAACATTTCTGGGCTTATTGTTATGAATCACTCACTGGGGCACATCCGGTACACGGCGAAATAATTGCTTTTGCTGTAGTGGTGATGGCCTATATACAGGGAAACAATCCCGAGCGATGGCGAGACCTTGTTGTGAAGTGTCAGGTGCGTGCTCATCCTTTGGATATCGGCATCACACAAGATGATTTTGTGAAAACTTTTGCGCACCTCAATGAATATGTGCAGAAGTACTCACTGGATTACAGCATTATCAATGAAGAGGAATTCACATCTGATGTGGTGGACGCCGCATGGGAATTCGTCACTCGCATACCACGACAAGGAAGTATCTCGTGAAATTTGCATTATCTGGGTATGGATGGGCAGCACGCATGCACGCCAAGGCGATTCGTTTGGCAGGACATGAAGTAGTTGGAGTATCCGGCCCCCATGAAGAGCGTCGCGCAGTCTTTGCAGAAAAACACAATTGCCAAGTGTCTTGTGATTCGGTGTCACAGATGCTCGATGAATCGGGTGCGGAGGCTCTTGTAGTGTGCAGTCCTAATGCTGTTCACCACAGTGACACCCTTTTAGCTATTGACGCAGGCGTGCATGTGCTCGTGGAAAAGCCAGTCACTGTCACTTTGGAACAGTGTGATGAGATTGCGGCACTTGCTGCAAGCAAAAAGGTAACTGTGGGGGTGGGTCATATGTGGCGCCATCACAATGAAGTGATTGCGATGCGTGATGTCGTTGCCTCTGGTGTACTTGGACGAGTTGTTCGAACGCATGGTTGGGGTGTGCATGCAAACTGGGGACCATCTGGATGGTTTATTGACCCGGAGTTAGCAGGTGGTGGAGCCTTGATTGACATGGGAATCCATGCAATTGATACCGCTCGGTTTTTACTTGGTGATCCAGACCCAGTGCGCGTGCAAGCCAGTATCGGCTTTGGAGAATTCAGCGACACAGTTGTAGACGATGATGGCGTTGTGATTATTGATTGGGACAACGGTGTGCGAAGTGTGATCGAATTTGGATGGTGGCAACCAGTACTTGGTGGTCTTGAGGCCGATACAAAGGTGTACGGCACCAAAGGCGCTCAACAAATGTGGCCCAATTTCAACGAATTTGGATCTGATTACCAACACTGCGGTGTTGAAATGTACACAGAACAGATTGTTGATTTCGCTGATGCTTGTAGCACCGGACGTGATCCTATTGGTTCATTATCTGTGGGTCGCACCGCACTTTCAATTGTGCGTGACGCGTACAACTGTGTGCGGTGAACTCAATCAGTTCGTGTGACACCAAATCGATCAAGCCACACACCAAGACCGCCAAAGCGTGTCACCCGGAACTCTTCTGCAGCGCCGAGTCCGTAGTGTTCTCCAGTGCGACTTGCACCTGCACGCAAGAGTGGTTCCATAAGCGGCTGGACATTTCCGCTTTGCAACACTTCTTCAAGTAAGGGCACGTCATAGCCACCAGTGGATGCCTGGAGTTTTAGTTGGTGTGCATAGTTGACCAGCATTGTCTGGTGTGTGCAGGCCGCTTCAATCTTGCGTGACAATGTTGTAGAGATATCCACCACGTCGGTGACTTCTCCCACCGCGCGACCAAAGTACCAACGCTCAAAACAGCCGTGGGGGGCGAGTCCTTCGTTGAAGTGTTCTGGATGGTGCTTATCAAATTGACTTGTCCAGAAAGCTTCATCGGTTGCCCGGGCAATCATCTTGTGATCTTCATTGTCTTCGGCAAATTGGCTACATGGATCGAAAGTGACAAGTGTGTGAGGGCGATGAGTTCGGATCTGACGAATGATTTGTTCACGAATTACTAATTCACTTGCATCGCCCAATGAATCGGTTGGCCAGCCCAACTCAACAATGTGAGAAACCCCAAGTATCCCCATCGCTTTATCAAATTGCTGTTTGTTCTGGGCAGTAGTTGAAGCCTCGTCAAGATTCCATGAATCCCATCGATCATCAGTGGCACGCACCACAACTACGCGCCAACCACTATCAGCCCATCGAGCCACCGTGCCTCCAAGAAACAAGGTGGGGTCATCTGCGTGTGCCACTACAACAAGGACAGTTCGATTCTTCCCTGGTGGTATCTCAGTAATAGATGCCATTCCCCGACGATAACCGCTCTGCCCTATGTGAATGATGAGGGATCGGGCACCACGAGAGGCTCGTACTCACCGTTTTCCCGTAGTCGCAGGGCCTCTTCAAAGATGTGGTCAATGAGGGTGTTCCATATTTCTTGGGCGCGATCTTCATCTGGTGTGTCTTGACATATGCCAGCAACTGAGTGCGCAAAGTCGCGTGAGACCGCCACGAGAACCCGGTTCTTATCAAGAGTGGGAATCAAGCGGGGATTTTCGCCGGTGTGAATTTCTGGTGGAACCAAGATTGCCGTGACGGTGAGAGAAAGTTCGGTGGCAACAAAAAGGACAGAACTTGAATCGTGGAGTAGGTGTTGGAATTCTTTCTGCAGATTCTGTGTGAGTGACTCTGGCAAGTTGGGGCATTCGGAGAGTTCCTGTAAGAAAGCGTCAGTTTCCTCAAAATTGAATCTTGAACTGTCCATTACCTCTCCTTGTGGCCCACCTACTTTCTAGTAAGGACTACGGTTGGACGACAATTTTCTTGCCGTTTGGTCCTGACTGGTAATTGTTGCGTTCCCTCCGTACGTTGCACGCCCACACATTGTCCCGACATTGTCGCAATGTCACGAAAGAGAGGCAGGTCACACATGGAATCATTTCGGACAGACAGTGCACATGATCGACTAACTGCACTACGCAGACCCACACCAAGTAACCCATCAGTGGCAACAGTTAATTCTCGACGTCTTCTGGCTGTAATTGGGGGAGTCGCATTTGTTGTTGTGTGTGCCCTGGCTTTTCTTCTCAGTCAACGAGCAACTCCTCAAGTTGTACCTGCGGAGGTTGTTGTGAGTGCACCCCCTAGTGACGTACCCCACACTCTTCTTGATGGTGAGTCATATGTTGCTATTGCCGCTGAAGTGGGGACATTTCCACCTGGTCTCTCCATTGGAGACACGGTTCGCGTCGTGGTCGTATCAAATTTTGACACGGGACAACCCGCACGTTCATTAGATGACATTGCGATGATTCGTGATGTCACGCCTCCCGCGGAATTCGGTAATACCTACGTGATTACAGTCCGTGCGCCCCTCTCTGTTGCAGTTGCTATCGCTGATGCGCAGAAAGTTCATCTGGCGGTTGTAAAGGAAGCAGTTTCATGAGCGTGTCAGTCATTACGTCTACAGAGTTATCAAAAGTCATTGCCTCAGCTCTTGCCGATGAGCGAATGAAGCGTCACCGTGAGGAATTGGTTCCTCCCAATCCGGACGAAGAAAAAAGTATTGCCCGACAAATAGCGGCGCAACACCTTCGTTTGCATAACAGTCAGAACCAGTGGGGTTTTGTTCATGACAGCACACAAGATGATGTACTGATTGAAGAGGCAATCGCACAAGTACTTGGCTTGGGGCGACTTCAACCATTACTGGAAGACCCTGAGATTTCTGACATACATGTGCGGGGTAATCGGCCGGTGTGGGTCAAAATGAGATCAGGCGAGCGAATTCAGCATCCCCCGATTGTGCACAATGATGCTGAACTGGTTGAGTTGATTCGCCGTATTGCTACACGTATGGGACATCGGGAACAACGCTTTGATCCCGCGCATCCTGAATTGAATCTTCAGATGCAAGATGGTTCGCGACTCTTTGCCACCATGGAAGTATCGAGTCATCCGTCGTTGATTGTGAGACGACATCGATTTGATTATTCATCTTTGGGTGAACTTGTTTCCCAAAAGATGATGTCCCCTACGATTGCCCAATTTCTCGCAGCGGCAGTGCGCGCTAGGTGCAACATCGTGATTGCTGGCGGTACTGGAACAGGGAAGACAACCTTGCTACGTGCACTCATAAATGAAATTCCACGAACCGAACGCATCGTGACAATTGAAGATGCCTTTGAAATTGGACTCGAGCACTTTGAATCTGCTCATCCTGATCATGACTCGCTGCAAGCTCGCCCTGCCAATACCGAGGGGCTAGGGGAAATCACCATGGCTGATTTGGCGCGTATGGCCTTACGTATGGATCCTGATCGCGTGATTGTGGGAGAGGTGCGCGGGGCCGAAGCTTTTCCCATGCTCTTGGCGATGACGCAGGGCAACAACGGTTCAATGTGCACGATTCATGCCGATAGTGCACGCACGGTATTCCCGAAGCTCTTGGCCTATGTTTCGCTTGCTGAACTGTCGCTACCACCGGAAGCCATCTACTCACTGATATCTACTGCAGTGCAACTGGTTGTTCATGTGCAACTGGTGCAAGGTGTGCGCCAAGTGGTGAGCATTCACGAAGTTGTTGATGCAGATGGAGTTTCCATTGCATCAAACGAGATCTATTCACCAAATTCACAACATCCGGCGTTTGTGGGCCTCCGATCTGAAACCACAGCCTTGTTGGAAGACCATGGATTTAGTCGTCCTCGTGAAATGGCTTGGTGCCCATGAAGAAGCAGGGGTTGGGTTCAACGACGGGCCAACGAGAAGTAGTGGAAGCTATTGCCACATGGACCGAGAATTTACGAGATGTAATTTCAGCATCTGCAGGTCTTCATGATGCAGTTCTCACAACTGCCCAATATCCACCACAAGCAATTGCGGAAAGTGTGCGTCGCTTGGCTGCATCGTTGCGTTATCAATCGCTCGAAGTATCCCTGCGTGAGTTTGCGGTAGATATCTCGCACCCTACGTGTGATTTCGTTGTGGCAGCACTCATAGTTGCCTCTCAGAACCAAGCACGTGATATTGCTGAGCTTCTGTCGCATCTTGCAAAGTGTGCTCGATCTGAGTGTGATGTGTACTTACGTATTTGGGTATCACGAGCGCGATCGCGCACGGCAATCCGCATTGTGAATGGGGCGATGGCGTCTTTCTTTGGTGGAATGTTTCTGTTGAGCCGTGAGTATCTGGCTCCATATTTCACACTTCAAGGTGTAGTGGTCTTACTTTTCATTGCCGCAGTAATCGGTGGAAGCACAATTGCCATGTATCGGATTGCTCATATCGAACTACCTCAGCGATTTCTTTCCACAAGGGAAATGGCAGACACTGCATGAACATGTTTGGTGTCTCTCGGACAGATGCAGCAATCTTGGGCGTGAGCCCCTCTTCGGTGATGCAGCGTGCCATTTACCGTTTAGTGGTGACGGCCTGTATCGCCATCGCCATACTTATCGTCATTGCAATTTGGACGAGAGCATTTCCTGTACTTGCGGTGTGGTTGATTGCAGTTGGTACGGTTTGTTTTGTTCCGTGGCAATTCTTGCGAGAAACCTCGTATGCAGCGCAAAAATGTCGTGGCGACATGAACATGGCGGTAGCAGTTTTTCTGGACTTAGTGAACGTGCTGTTGGCTGGAGGCGCAGGTATTGAAACTGCAATACTCACGGCGGCATCAGCTGGCGATGGTTGGAGTTTTGATTGCATCCGTAGAACCTTGGCACGGGCACAAAGCTCTCGAGACAACTATTGGGATGCACTTGAACGTCTGGGTCTTGAGTTTGAGGTGCAATCGCTACAGGACGTTGCACAAAGTATTCGTATAGCTGGAGAACATGGTGGACGTATTCGACAATCCTTGTCCTCGCGTGCTGATGCATTGCGCAAGAACAACTTGGCCCTCATTGAACATGAAGCACAGCGTCGAACCGAACGTATGGGGATTCCAATGGTTGCCATGTTCGTTGGCTTCGTCGTATTCATTGGCTATCCAGCCTTTGTGAGCACCATGACTGCTCTTTAAGAGTCTCAAACAAGAAAGAAGAAACACATGTCATTTGAACGTCAATGTTTTGACTACTACCGCACACGCTTTTTGGCCTCACGCGACAGGGATCGTGAACGAGGAGAAGTAAGCGCAACGACTGTAGTGATGGCAGCCGCGCTAGTGGCCCTGGCAATTACGGTGAGTGCAATCATTAGTACGCGCGTGCGCGAAAAGGCCAATTCGCTCTACTTGGGCTAATCGTGAGTTACCAAACGCATAACGGGCGAGGCAACGTGACAGTTGAATCCGTTCTCTTTTTTCCTGTTGTCTTGATGATTGTGTTGAGTGGTTTTCACCTCGCCGCATTGATGCACGCACATCACGTGGGATCTGTAGCTGCATCACGAGGCGCATCGTTGATGGCGCGCTCTATGGCAAGTCATGGGAATGTGACACGTGCTGTAGATGAGATAAACCGTGTCACCAAAGAAATGGGAGGCGTTCCATTTGGGGGACCAAAGATCACAGAATCACCGACCCATTTTGAAGTCACCGTCTCACTGAGTTCGCCACAAATCGTTCCATTTCTTCCAGCTTCAGTGCATCGAACTGCTACTAGTGCAAAAGAGCTCTTCATTGAGGAGCAGGACCGATGAAACCAGTACGTAGAGAACGTGGCTCTTTGGCTGTTGAAGTGGTGCTTATGGTGCCCGCACTCATGATGATTGTGATGTTCGTTGTTTTCGTGGGAAGAGTACAAGCAGCATCTATCGCAGTCCGTCACGCGGCGGACGTGGGTGCGAGAAGCGGTTCTCTCACTCATGCCGCGAATGCCGAGCAAAGAGCTCACCTCTCCACCAAGGAGGAACTATCTCGCACTCAACATCTGTGTGCCTCAACTCGGGTTAATGCAACAACACAGATAATCAACGGTGAATTCATGGTGGTCGCTAGAGCACAATGTGTAGTCCGGATGAATGGGTTGACCTTTTTGGGTCTTTCTGGTCCCACAGTGCGTGGACTTTCCTCTGAAGTCATTGATCATTTCAGGAGTTCGTGATGAGGCGGCAAAGAGGTTCTCTCTCAGCATTTGTTGTATCAATGACCGTGGCCTGTATGTTACTTGTTGCCTTTGTGCATGACAGCGGTCGTGCATTGTCGCACTACGTCACCTTGGCAGATAGTGCTCAGAATGCAGCACGTATTGGAGCTCAGTCCGTTTCGGATATTCGACGGGGAGATCCCCAGATTGATTCCGACAATGCCTTGCAACGCGCACAGGCGTATTTGGCACGTCACGGTCTTGTTGGTCACATCACTTCGAATCATCAGTCGGTCACGGTTGAAGTGAAGCAAGTCGTGCCCTTCACAATGTTGGGTGGCTTGGGTGTGTATTCACAAGCTATTTCTGTCACTCGTACTGCACTAGTAGTGGGGGGTTAGAAATGTCTTCAGCAGCCAAATCAGACACAGTGGTAGTTCGGCTTTATGGTTTCCCTCGAGTAGAGAACTTCAAAGGCGATGAAGCAATGTTTCGAAAAAGTCGCGCCTTAGAACTCCTGGTGTGGTTGTCCTTGAATAAGGAACGCCCCCGAAGATCTGCTGCACGCACAGCATTGTGGGAATATGCCGTGAGCGACGCCACTTTCTGCACTGTGATTTCTGACATGCGCAGAGGCCTTCAAGAACTGTCTCCACGAAGTAGTTCTACTGACTGGTTTCGACCAACCTACACAGATGCAATCACTATGGATACTGAACTAGTTACTGATGCTGAGTTGATCATGCAACGTTTGGACGCATTTCGAAAAGATCCGAATATGTGGAAGGAACTTGCAGATGTCTTGTTCACAATTCGCGATGCGCCCTTTGCGGGAACAGAATTTTCATGGGCTGACTTAGATGGGACAACGACCAGGCTGACGATCTTGGCTATTGAAGCCTCTAGCACCCTTGCGCAATGGGCACGTGATAGAGGTGACTCATCTCTTGCTCTCCGTGCTACGTCTGCAGGTTTGAAGGTACTTCCTGGGTGTGAGGAGTTACTGGAGATAGAACAATCATTCCTTCCTGCAGTATCAACTTCCCGTTCACGTCGTGTTGGTTGAATTGGGGTTATTGCATCTTTAGTGTCGTCCTTAGTTCCCACTACAAGGAGAAAAGAAATGTCACTAGTTAGAAAAGTTGCAGCCGACTTTGATTGGCCCGCATGGATGGCGGGAAGATCAGTTCTGGATTTTCCAGAATCATGGATTGACAGCACTGGTGAGGCTGCTATTCGTGTTGAAGAGTTTCAAGATGATGATCAACTCATTGTGCGTGCCGAAGCGCCTGGGGTGAATCCCGAAGACGATATTGAGGTCACTGTTACTGAAGGAATGTTGCGGATCATGGTGCAACGCAAGAAGGAATCAAAGCACGAAGGTGCCCGTCACTATCGCAGTGAATTTCAGTATGGATCTTTTGTACGCACGTTGGCCTTGCCCGCTGGCGCCACAGACAAAGATGTGAAAGCTCGTTATGCAGATGGTGTCTTGGAAGTACGAATCCCCATGAACGGCAAGCAAGCTGAATCTAAAAAGGTCACCGTCACACGTCACTAAGTCTCACAATGCAATCTTTTTTCTTTTCAATGTCTTCCGATTGATAGTAAAAATTTGCCACACACTCTTGCTACTGTCCGAACTCATTGAGTTTCCAGTACGGAGGTTGTTGTGTTTTATAAAAAGACCTTGGGTTCAGGATTGTCATTGGTGTTGATTGCATCGTTGATAACTAGTCCGGCAAATGCAAGTGAGAAGGCGACGCCTCGGAGTGAGCCCCAATCATCTGTTAGACCGTTTTCAAAAAAGGTGGCAAATCGACCAGCAGTGGTATCGGTAGTGGCATCGCGGGCAAAATCGAAGCGAGTAAACATCACAGTCACTTTGCAGTTAGGTGCAGTGATTCAAGGTGCTGCACCCACAGGATCTGAAGTGCGTGTTGGTAACAACATTTGTCGCATGACCAAATCCAAAACGAAGTGCACCATTCGCAACGTGGCAGTCAATTCGCGACTAAGAATTAGCGCCCGTACGCGAAATAGTGCCGGCTTTAGTAAGTGGTCGAAGTCGGTGTCATTTCGCGCCACTTCCGGACATCGTTGGTCGCTTCAATCAGGTACACCCGGTAATTCATCACCAGGCACACCAGGAGCTACAACACCACCACGATCCACAACTCCAACTCTTTTGACCAATCGTTCACTATCCCGTTTACTTAAAACACAGGCAACGAAGTTCTCTAAGTTTCAAGCACTTTCAGCTCCAGTAGTGACAAGTTCTGGAGTGAGAAGGTTTACTGCTTCAGGAAATATCACATTCCGTGTGAGCTCAATCATTGGGTTAGCTCAGACTGATACGAATATGAACTCAGGGAGTGGACTTTTTGCCGTATCCACCACAGGTGATTCGTTTGATGCACTTGCCACGGGTACCGCAACTATCTCTCAATTCCATGTTGGTCCTGATGGGAAGTTCTATGTTTTGTTTTCGTCACCGACACCACTCGTAGTAAACGGACCGAATTGCTTGTTGGCTGAGGTAAGTCAACAGTCAGGTATTCCCACTTGCATCGATAACTCATTGACAAATATTTCATGGGGAATCGATAAGCCAATTCAATTTGACTCCAGTGGTCGTTTATATTTTGTTGGAGATAGCAATGGGAGAGCAGTTCTGCGCCGTTATGCAGCCGGTCAAGCGACGGATCTCATTAATGACAATGTGACAGTGAATAACTTTGAAGTTTTGCCTGACGGAACAGTTTTACTTAGTGGAACTACAACAGCTAACAGTACGTCTTGGGTGCGAAGGCTGACTTCGGCGAATTCTTTGTCAACTTTGGTCACAGGAGCAAGTGCAACTTTCATGCAAAAATTCCCGGACGGGAATATCTATTTTGGCTTATGGGGAAATAACAACTTTGGAGTGCGTCGATACGTGCACTCTGTAGGCAGTATTGATTCCAAGTATTGGATTGCCGGCAATATGGGGGCAACTCCTGTGGATCGATATTTTGACGCGTGGACTATGTGTCAAGCGTATTTGTCAACAATGTATGGATTTTGCGGTGCGTATGGAGCAAACGTTAGAAGCATTTTCTCTTCTAGTTCAGGCTCTACCTTTGCGGTAAGCGGTATCAGAGGGCAAAGCAGCATCCTGATGCAATATTTTCCAACAGTTCAGGTCGTACCAACCGTGGTCAAGTCTGTGACCTCGGCGATGATGGCGGGCTCAAAGATTGTTGTTGCTGGTACTAATGAGGCTGGACGAAATGTGCTGACAATTTTTGATCCTGCTGCAAACTCAGAGACAATCGTGCTTGACGCAGAAAATGAAGTGGAGATGTATTCACTTGCGTATTCAGCGAGTCAAAATCGACTTCTTTTCAGTGGACTCCAGTTCTCCAACAACACAGTTGTGACGGGTGAGATAGTTCTGCCATAAACACTTAGGGGTGCGTAACATGAAGATATGTTCGGGCGTAAGAATCCAGTGTTAATCACTCCAGACCAGGCCTTGCCTGGTCGTACAGATCAGACAATGCCTATTCCCGATGCTCACTTTGAGCTGGGTGTGCCATTGGTGGGTCCATGGCCCGACAACGTGGCCACCTTGGTGGTGGGCATGGGATGTTTCTGGGGAGCCGAGCGTAAGTTCTGGCAAGCAGAAGGTGTGTACTCCACAGCTGTGGGATATGCCGGTGGCTACACACCGAACCCCACCTATGAAGAAGTGTGTTCAGGGCTCACTGCACACACCGAAGTGGTGTTGGTGGCTTTCGATACAACCGCAACTTCGCTGGGAAAGATGCTGCAAGTGTTCTGGGAAAATCATGACCCCACCCAAGGCATGCGACAAGGAAACGACATCGGCACGCAATATC
>CAEZWE010000051.1_pt1 | contig 12448 bp, 12 predicted proteins | sample 7264891 | NCBI WGS metagenome assembly CAEZWE01 (sample SAMEA6813872, study PRJEB35770) | uncultured Acidimicrobiaceae bacterium | biome: Freshwater; feature: Freshwater reservoir; material: water | place: Czech Republic | collected 2017-07-26 | depth 0.5m m | reverse complement strand
GGATGGTGAATCTTGCGCCCACGGAGCGTATAAATAGGTAAGTGATATCTGCCCTACTTGCCGCGGGAGGATCCCTGGACTACGGGGCGATCTTCTTAGACCTTGCCCTCATTTTGATTATTGCCAAGGCCGCCGCCGAGGTGTCCGAGCGAATCGGCGTGCCCGCAGTGATTGGCGAGATCGTGGCCGGCATCATGATCGGCCCGTCGCTTCTCGGCCTCGTCGAGCCAAGTGATGCCATCCGAGTTCTCGCCGAAGTAGGCGTCATCATCTTGTTGGCCGAAGTCGGGCTTGAGATGGACCTTGATGAATTACGCAAGGTAGGCCGCGCATCGATACTCGTGGCCATCATTGGCGTGGCAGTGCCGATGTCATCAGGATTCTTTGCTGGCTCCATTCTTGGTGAATCGGTGAATGCATCATTGTTTCTTGGCGCAGCACTCGCGGCCACCAGCGTGGGAATCACCGCTCGAGTTTTTGGCGACCTGAAAGCACTCTCATCAACCGAAGCGCGCATCGTTCTCGGCGCAGCTGTTGCCGATGACGTCATTGGTCTGGTGATTTTGACCATCGTGACACGCATAGTGGAACAAGGCTCGGTCGACGTCGGTGGCTTACTTTCCACAATTGGCCTTGCAACGGGATTCTTACTTGTGGCTGGTGCAATAGGCATTTTGTTTGTGCCACGACTGCTGGCGGCGATTGGCACACGAGCACTTTCTCCCGTCACCATTGGGGTGATTGCAGCAGGAATCACTTTCGGTTTCTCTGCTGCAGCAAGTACCGCAAACTTGGCACCCATCATTGGCGCATTTGTGGCCGGTGCCGCATTAGGTCGCAGTTCCTACCACGACAGAATCGCACGCGATTTCGCAGCCATAGGCGCAGTGTTTATTCCCGTGTTCTTCATGTTGATTGGCATGGACACTGACGTCACCAAGTTCTTTGACCTGCGAGTGCTTGGCATTGCCGCCATTCTCGCGGCAATCGCCATCGGCGGAAAGATGGTTGCCGCGGTGGGAGCCGGAGGAGCCAAAGCGGACAAACTTCTCATTGGCATGGGAATGGTTCCACGCGGTGAAGTGGGTCTCATCTTTGCCACAATTGGCGTCTCGGTCGGTGTCTTCAATGACGATCTCTATGCCGTCGTACTTCTGGTCGTGCTTGTGACCACTGTGTCTGCACCCCCATTGTTGCGTTGGCGCATCAATCAACTCGCCGACAAGATCACTACATCTGAGGACTCCGTTGATGTAGTGGAACCAGTGGGTGGATGGATTGTGGTCATCAAAGATGAAGTACGCCTCCAAGGCAACCCGCCAGGAGAATTGACGTTGTCTCTTGCACTAGAGGCCGCTCTCCGTTCTGCCCATGCCGTTCCCGCAGAATCACTCAATCAATGGCTACACGCACATCGCAACGAGCCTGTGTCCTGGAACCACGAAACCACGGAACAACTCATTGAAGTTCTGTTTCGCGGGACCCCTCGTTCATGGCGACTCCTCGATGCCACTGGCATCATCGAACGTGCGCTTCCAGAAGTCGCCCAAGCCATCAGTCAACGTCGTGGCTCCACTTTGGAATTAGATCCTTTGCATCACGTTGAGATGCCCACCGTCGAAAAAATTCGAAATCGTATTTCTGCATCCACAGTGGAGGAATCTGCTCTTTTGCTTGCAGCTTTCGTTTCTGATTTCTCTGACACACAGTCAGTAATTTCAGTGGTGGACAGACTTGAGCTACCCAATGAGATCCCTTCTCAGGTGCGCTCGCTTGTCTATGCCTCGCGCCTATTGCGTTCGGTTGCCGCCGTGGAGCCCTTTGTGAGCGACCCACGCACCACTGCACAACTTGCGAGCTATCTCGGTACGCCAGAGTTGGTGGAGAAATGCCGTCTCCTCACAGAAGCACGTGGTGATTTCAACGAACACCAATACGCCGAAATGATCAATGTGATCACCGGGGTTCAGCAACTGCTTGCTCATCCAGAATTGATTGAAGGCATGCACCAGTCATTAGAGAATGTCCGACGCAGTGAAGCACTTGAACTTGCGGGAAGCCTCGCAGCAAAAGATCGTATTGAAAATACTGCAACACAACATTTGTTGGCCTATGAGCCGGCAACACTTGCTCGCCATGCCTCGCTTGTAGAACCAGTTCCGTCACAAGGAAAAGTGCGCGTCGACGTCAGTGCAACATCAGCAAATGACATGTGGATCATCGATATCGCCACGCGTGACCAACGCGGGCTCTTAGCCCGATTGTGTGCAGCACTCGTGGATGAAGGACTAGAAATCACCTCGGCAGCAATTGCTACGTGGGCCGATGGTGCGGTACTTGACACTTTCACCGTCCGTTGCCCCATCAAGCCCGATGCAGACAAAATTGCTCGCGCAGCCGAAAAGCGGCTGGAGACTAAGTTGTCGCGCTTGTCTCTACCCGCCACAACCTCCACATCTCATCTCAAGTTGACACTTGACAACAATTCCAATCCTTGGAACAGCATTGTGGTGGCCACCGGTGTTGATCAACCAGGCGTGCTTCAAGCAATCGCCACTGCATTTGCCCAGGCACGCATTGAAGTGCATCATGCACGCATCAACACCGACGGTTCAGCCATTACCGACCGATTCGAAGTGACCACCAGCAAGGGCCGCAAGATCACCCCACAGATGCTGGACAAGGTCTCTCGCGCACTTTCTCAGCACGATTAACACTGCGTTTACATAACAACCAATTCGCCACACAATGGAAACATTGAGGCGACAGATGAGAAATCTCTCTTCCTTATGGTGTGAGTAGTTGCAAGAGCAACTCTCGACACGTCACCTTCGGGCGACTCAACATAAGGAGACAAGATCCGGTGAAGTTGATCACAGCAATCGTTAAGCCATTTAAGGCAGACGATGTGAAAGACGCACTGAAATCAGCAGGTGTGCAAGGCATGACCGTTTCGGAGGTTAAGGGATTTGGTCGTCAAGGCGGCCACACCGAGACATACCGCGGAAGTGAATACGCCATTGATTTTGTGCCAAAGGTAAAAATCGAAATCGTCGTGGACGATTCAGCAGCAGATGAAGTGGTGCAGGCCATCACGACAGCTGCAGGAACAGGAAAGATCGGTGACGGAAAAATCTGGATCACCGACATATCGCGATTGATTCGCATTCGCACCGGTGAGGAGGGCTCAGATGCTGTCTGAAGCAACTATTGAATCTGTCCAAGTCCTTTTGGACAATGTATGGATCTTGATGGCGGCAGTACTCGTCATCATGATGCAAGCAGGCTTTGCACTCGTTGAAGCGGGACTAACTCGCGGTAAAAACGTTGCCAACATCTTCATGAAGAACTTGATGGACTTCTGTATTGGAGCTCTTCTCTTCTTCGCAGTGGGATATGCCGTTGCGTTCGGTGGAGACATGACCGGACTCGGTTCCTATATCGGTGGTGATGGATGGTTCTTAGCAGGTGATGGAATCTTCACATACGGAACCTTGGACAAATTTGTGTTCTTTACATTCCAAGTCGCATTTGCCGCAACAGCTGCAACGATTGTGTCGGGAGCCATGGCAGAGCGCACCAAGTTCAAGAGCTACATCTTGTACTCCGCTGTGATCTCTGCAGTGATCTACCCGATTGTTGTGCGCTGGCAGTGGGGCGGCGGTTGGTTGTTCCAACTCGACACACCGTTCCATGACTTTGCAGGATCAACCCTTGTGCACATGACTGGCGGTATCACCGCAGCAGTCGGTGCAGCATTCCTTGGACCACGCATCGGTCGATATGGAGCAGACGGTAAGCCACGCGCGATTCCTGGCCACTCCATTCCGCTTGCCATTTTGGGAACTTTCATTCTGCTCGTGGGCTGGTACGGCTTTAACGCTGGATCATGGCTTGCAGCAGGAACTGAAATTGGCGCCATTGCTGTGAACACCACACTTGCAGGTGCCGCTGGAGCATTTGCCGCAATGATGACAACATGGCTCCGATCAGGCAAACCTGACGTTGCTATGGCGGGCAATGGTTTGCTCGCCGGTCTCGTAGGTGTCACCGCAGGCGCATGGGTCGTCAATGGACTCGGCGCAATCGTGATCGGTCTTGCCGCAGGTGTGATCGTGGTCTATGCCGTGTCATTCTTTGACAAGATCAAGATTGATGATCCCGTAGGTGCAGTGAGTGTTCACGGTGTATGCGGAGCATTTGGAACATTGGCAGTGGGATTATTTTCCACCATCGAGTCCGACGGCATCGTGAAGAAAGGCCTCTTCTACGGTGGTGGCACAGATCAGTTGGTGAGCCAAGTAATCGGTGTCGCAGCCGTCGCCGCATTCGTCTTCGTTGCTGCTGTCATTTTGTTTGCAACATTGAAAGCCACCGTTGGCCTTCGCGTTGACCCGCAAGAAGAGATCGAGGGCCTTGATGTCCACGAGCATGGTTTCCCTGGATACAGCCACGCCGACTAACTAGTCCCTATCAGTAGACAGCCCGTCTTCTGCCATACGGCAGAGGCGGGCTGTGTGCATGTTGGGGGCACTGAACATGGCGCCACAAGGGCCGAACCCCTAGTCTCGGTATATGACGATGACACCTGATGCACCCGCCAAAGCCGAGCGTTGGACCGCGCAATGGAAAGAGCTCTATGAAGAAGTCATCAACACTGGCCTCTGCACAGGGTGTGCAGGATGTGTAGTGACCTGCCCTCACGATGTCATTGGGTACGAACACGAAGAGGGCAAGTACAAGCCCTTCCATCTTGAAGAAGAACTCGGCCTCGATAACTGTCTGCATGGAGAAAAAGGTTGCACCACATGCACCCGTGCGTGTCCGCGTTTCCGTAGTTGGGAATCTGCTGCCAACAACCACCTCTTCGGACGTGATCGTCAAGACGACGAAATGGCCGGCATCTGGGAACAACTTCTCCTCACTCGTGCAACCGACAGAACGCAGCATGAAAAAGGACAAGACGGTGGATTCGTTACCGCGATGTTGTCGTGGCTTTTGGATAACAACTACATCGAAGGCGCACTTGTCAGTGGCGTAGAACAAGATGATGCTTGGAAGGCCAAGCCTGTGCTTGTCCAAACCAAAGAGGAAGTTCTTGCTACCGCTGGTTCGCGTTACACATATTGTGCAAACCCACTTGCACTTCCCGAGGCAAAAGAAAAAGGACTCACCAAACTTGCCCTCGTCGGCATGGGTTGCCAGGTCTCCTCCCCACCAGTGATGTGGGATCGCAAAGCTGGAAAAGTATCAAAGCCTTTCCAATTCAATATTGGATTGCTGTGCAGCAAAACATTCGATGATGCAATCTTCACTGAGTTGTTTGAACCTAAATACGGTTTGAAAAAACAAGACATGGTCAAGATGAACATCAAGGGTGCGTTCCAAATCTGGATGAAAGATGGTTCGTATCACGAGATCGATCTAAAGGAATGTCATCAGTGGACTCGTGAGGGCTGCAAGAACTGCCCCGACTTCGCAGCTGAGCACGCAGATATCTCCACAGGTGGAATTGGGAAAGACAACGACTGGACCTTGACCATCGTGCGCACAAAGCTGGGTGTCGAAGTCATTGAGCGAATGATTAAAGACGGCGTGATTGAAGCTCGCCCCGCCCAAGAAGACGAAGTGGCAATGAAGTTGTTGCGCACGTTGTCCATTGTGAGTCGTCGTCGCTGGCCAGAGTGGGCTGAAAAATCTGTCAAAGTAGGAACCCCCGCAGTAAAAAAGAAAGCAGTTCCCGATGGCGCTCCACCCGCAAGCCCAAGCGATTCTTGATGCTATGGCCGCACTCGGCGGCCCAGTTCTTCACGAATCAGATCCCGTTGTCTTTCGCGAGTACTACGCCTCGCGCGCAATGCCTTCTGCTGATGTTGTGGAAGATGTGCGTGATATTTCCGCTGGCGGTGTGCCCGCGCGTCTCTATCGCCCACGCTCAAACAGCGACTTAGGCCTATTGGTGTACTACCACGGTGGTGGCTGGGTAATTGGAGATCTCAATACTCACGATGCCATCTGTCGTTCGTTAGCTCTACGCATGAACCACGCAGTGTTGTCGATTGATTACCGCATGGGACCTGAACACAAACATCCCGCCGCCGTGGAAGATGCTCTGTGTTCGCTACGTTGGGCATATGAAAATGCCCAAGAACTTGGCATTAATCCGGATCGCATCGCAGTAGGTGGCGACAGCGCAGGTGGAAACTTGGCGGCAATAGTCGCCCAACAACGTCCAGTGCCACTGGTCTTTCAACTATTGATTTATCCAGTTACCGATTTGACCCAGTCACATGCATCGCATGTAGAAAATGCTGCTGGTCCTATGTTGACTGCCGAAGGAATGTCATGGTTCATTGGTCACTACTTGGCCAACGATGCAGACAAGACCGATCCACTCGCCTCGCCTCACTTTGCACCCGACGCACTTCTCCATGGAACTCCGCCTGCGCTCATCATTACCGCAGAACATGATCCACTTCGCGATGAAGGCGAAGCATATGGTCGGCGATTAATTGCCAACGGTGTCACCACAAGCATTGTGCGCTACAACGGCATGTTTCATGGATTCTTCAGTATGCATGCACTGCTAGATGACGCCGATACTGCCCACACCATGGCGGCAACTCTTACCGCAAAGGCATTCAACGCTTAACTTTTTGCTCACTCGGCATAGTTACGTGCACGGGAAAAAACGTCATCAATCATTGGTTCAGTCAACTTTCCAGTGAACGTGTTTTGTTGACTCGGATGAAATGAACAGATGATGTGCATCCCGTTTTCGGTCGTTGCCTCAATACCGTGTCCGAATTTTGGTCGCGGTGACACCACAAATTCCTTACACACGGTGTCGTATGCAAACTTTCCCAGACACACAATCACATGTACTTTTTTCAACAAGGCACGCTCTCGTGTGAAGTACTGCACACACGTATCACGTTCTTCATTAGTGGGCTTGTTATCAGGTGGTGCACAACGCACAATCGATGACACCCATGCATTGTGTAACTCCAACCCATCATCGAGGTCAGTACTCTCAGCCTGTGAAGCAAACCCTGCTTTGTGCATCGCGCGATACAACCAATCACCACTGCGATCGCCAGTGAACATCCGGCCCGTGCGATTTGCGCCATGGGCGGCCGGCGCTAATCCCACCACCCAGAGGCTCGCATGAGGATCACCAAACCCTGGCACGCCACGACCCCAATATGTATCGTCGCGAAATGACGCTCGTTTTTCCACTGCAACCTGTTCACGCCATTGCACCAATCGTGGACACAGATGACACTGTGAAATGTCCTGCCCTACTGCCTTCAACGAATCCACTCCATCAACAGTAGGTTGGAGTCACCATGGCCACAACAAAAACGAAAACTGCTCCACCTTCGGCCACTGTGGTGCTGCTTGTGCGCCACGGCCAGACCCCAACCACGGGCAAACTTCTCCCAGGCCGTGCACCAGGCCTGCATTTGGCCGAGTCCGGCACCGCCCAAGCACATCGAGTCGCAGAGCGCATTGCTGAACTGCCAAAGATTGACGCCATTTATGCCTCGCCGCTAGAGCGGGCACGCGAGACTGCAGCCCCTATCGCCAAAGCACTCAAGCAGCGCGTCAAAATTGACAAGGGTCTACTGGAGTGTGATTTCGGTGATTGGACCGGAGCAGAGTTGTCCAAATTGATGAAGAAACCCGAATGGTCCACCGTGCAACGTGCACCCAGCACCTTTCGCTTTCCCAATGGTGAATCATTTACCGAAATGCAAACACGCATGGTCACCACTTTGGATCGACTGCGCACAGCTCACCCGGGCGGGACAATTGTCTGTGTCTCACACGCTGACCCCATCAAAGCAGCGGTAGCCCATGCCATGGGAACACACCTCGATTTGTTTCAGCGCATTGTGATTGGCACGTGTTCGGTCAGTGCCATTGCATATTCACACCACGGCCCCATTGTTCTCACCGTAAATTCCACTGGCGGCTCGTTGGCCGAACTTCGCCCTTCGTGATTTCGCTGGCACACTGGTAGCACCATGGGCATGTATTACGACTTCGAAAACGCCGATGGATTCGCCACGGGCGCTATCGGTCAACCGGGTGCACGCACGTTTTATCTGCAAGTACGTGCAGAGGGTCGCACCGTGTCCATTAAGTGCGAGAAGCAACAAGTAGCCGCGTTAGCGGAATATCTACGCACCATGCTCGAAGACATGCCCGATACGGGAACAGAGGTTGATCCTGTGAGTTCCTCACTTATGAATCCCGTAGAACAAGATTTTGTGCTCGGATCTGTGGGGCTTGGAGTGGATCGCCCCAACATGCGCATGGTGATTCAACTAGAAGAGATGATTCTTGTTGATGAAGATGATGACGACATTTTTGATCTACTCGACGACGATGACGACGAGATTGATTCCACTGTGGTGCGTGTCTTGGTCACACCATCACAGGCGCGCGCATTTTGTGACACTGCCGATCTTTTTCTTTCCGCAGGTCGTGCTAACTGCAAATGGTGCGGCACACCCATTGACCCTTCGGGCCATGCATGCCCGAAATTCAATTGAGATGCGCAAATGCCTCGAGCTCGTCGAGCAGCTCACACAGGACGACATCATCATTGAAGGGCGCATGCCCAATTCATCCAATCTCACTTTTCGCGTGTGGGTCGGCAATGAAGACAGCGACATCAAAGGCATCTACAAGCCGTTAAGCGGAGAGCGCCCGCTATGGGATTTTCCACCAGGGCTCTACAAGCGTGAAATTGCCGCATATCGACTCAGCGAGGCAATGGGTTATCACATTGTTCCGCCCACCGTTTTGCGAGAAGGACCACTAGGTGAGGGCTCACTACAGCTGTTCATCACTCATGACCCCGCTCAGCACTATTTCACCATGCTCGATACGCGACTTGAGCTACACGATCAACTCCGCACCATGGCTGTGTTTGACGTTGTCGCCAACAACACAGATCGCAAAGGTGGACATGTGCTTGTCGACGATGACGACAACATCTGGGGTATTGACCACGGCGTATGTTTCAGCGATGAGTTCAAGCTTCGTACCGTGATTTGGGATTTTGGTGGCGAAACAATTCCCGACCACATCCTCACCCCGGTTGCTTCGTTATTGCAATCAGTTCCCTTGGGAGTTGCTGCCCTGTTAGACGAGGAAGAAATAGAAGCATTGCAAGAACGCGCACAATGGCTTGTCGATCACGCAGTGTTTCCGTCCCCAGAGAGTAGATACCAGTACCCGTGGCCACTGCTCTAGAACAACTCATTCATCGCGCCGATCTCGATGGTTTAGTGCGCTACGTGGACGACACCTGTGCGGGGCGCGATTGGGAGCATCTTGTAGAGATTCGCAATGACGCACGAGCAGCCGTGAACACTGGGCGCCAGTTATGGCCCATCGCAACACTTGCCAATTATCGACTTGCGTTGTGGGCGCCTGCACATTTTGCAGTGCGCGCACTTGAAGACACTGCGCGCACCTTTATGCCAGGTCCGGTGTCAGAGATTCTCGCAGTGCATCACAGTTGGCAAGATCTCTCAACGCTTCTCGAACCTGGCCATGATCGCGGTGTATTTGCATACGAACGCGCTCTGCGTGGAGACATCATCAACTCAGACGAACCAGAAATTCTCGACATCCCCATCACTCCACAGCCGTGGGAACCCACGTATCGCTATGTCTCCTACAACGATGATGGTGTGGTGGAAGAGTTTCCTACATCTCCACTATGGAACGAGAGTGTTCTTGTTTCGGGGATCAATGCCACGCCACTTGATGAGAGCGACACAATTGACGCGTTTCGACGCATGATGAACGCGTGGACCTCTCAGTCCAACGGAACAGCAGACCTCGCCATTGTGGAGGGAGACCCGGCCCATGCATTGGGCGCACTTGGATATGCCGGCATAGACAGCGAGCTCGCTCCCCTGTCGTGTAGCGAGGCCTGGGAGACCCTCACATGGGCTGCATCAACCGGTGGGGCTCATGGCAAGCGACGAGGCGTAGCGACTGCCAGAAGCGACGTGTGGTGGCTCTTTGCCCATATTGCAGGACTCGTCGACGAATGGCCCTGTGATCCGCAAGAGTGTGGCGAGATTGCACGCGCATGTGAGTACTACGCGTTCAGAAACGATAAAACCCCCACCGAAGGGTGGGGGCTTCATCTCGTTATTGTCGACCCTGATGAGGGTCTCAGTGTTGCACTACGTGCACACGATTCGCAGTAATTAGCGACCCTTCAGTGCTTCGATGAGCTTGGGAAGAACTTTGTGGACATCGCCCACGATTCCCAAGTCTGCAACTCCAAAGATGGGTGCTTCTTTGTCTTTGTTGATGGCGATGATGTTCTTAGAACCCTTCATACCCACCATGTGCTGTGTCGCACCAGAGATACCGGCAGCGATGTAGATGTTGGGCTTGACAACCTTGCCGGTCTGGCCGACTTGGTAGCTGTAGGGAACCCAACCTGCGTCCACGATTGCACGTGATGCACCAGGTGCACCTTTGAGAATCGTTGCAAGCTCATCCACCATTGCATAGGCAGGAGCTTCGCCAAGTCCGCGTCCACCAGCAACAACAATGTTTGCTTCGTCCAACTTCGGACCAGTTGTCTCTTCAACGTGTACTGCATTCACTTGTGCACCGCCTGTTGCACCCAAATCGGGAACAGACACTGCAGTGACAGCAGCGGCTGCACCGCCAGCTGATTCTGCTGCGAAAGACTTTGGACGGAATGCTGCGAGGAATGGTGCTGCACCTGTGAATGTGGTGCTGACCAAAGTGTTGCCACCGAAGATCGGTGTCACCACAGTGACGCCATTACCGCTGTCAACAATGTCGACGTTGTTGGTGATGACTGTCTTGTCGATCTTGACGGACAGACGTGACATCACGTCACGGCCTTCGTAGTTCTGTGGGAACATCACCAAGTCAGGTGTCTCGCCACCGTCGATGACTGCCTTCATTGCTGATGCAATTGCAACACCTGGCAAGTTCTTGCCTGTGTCTGCGGCATAGACCTTGGTTGCGCCGTACTCACCAAGTGCAGCAGCGGCAGCATTGCCGTCGCCTGCAATAAATGCTGTAACAGATGATGAAAGTGAACGTGCCTTGGTGAGCAGTTCAAGAGTGGCCGATGTTGGTGCGCCATTGGCGACCTGTGCAAAGACCCAAACGTTGTTCAGTGCCATGATGATTCTCCTCTTGACTTCTTACTCAGATTGCCTTCAGGTTCTCTAAGAACCCGACGATCTTGGCGAATGACTCGCCGTCATCTTCGATAATTTCACCAGCTTGACGTGCTTCTGCTTGAGCAACGTTGGTGATTTGCTGACCAGCACCTGCCCAGCCCACTGGCGTCACACCAAGGTCTGATGCAGTGACTTCTTCAACGGGCTTTGACTTTGCAGCCATGATGCCCTTGAAAGATGGGTAGCGAGGCTCCACCACGCCGGCAGTCACGCTGATGAGAGCAGGCATTGGGCATGTGACTTCGTCGTAACCCTCTTCTGTCTGACGATCAACTTTGAGAACTCCACCTTCAACAGAAACTTTCTTTGCGAAAGTCACTGAGGGCAATCCCAACAATTCAGCCATCTGCTCTGGCACTGTGCCGGTGTATCCATCGGATGATTCAGTCGCACCGATGATCAAATCTGCTCCGCCAAGTTTCTTGACTGCTGCAGCAAGAACTTTTGCAGTGGTGAGTGCATCGGAACCCTGCAATGCAGGATCGGACACCAACACACCTTTTGCTGCACCCATTGCAAGTGCTGTGCGCAAGCCTGCTGTTTCACCGTTAGGCGCCATAGAGATCAGACTTACTTCACCGCCTCCTGCTTTGTCGACAAGTTGGAGCGCCATCTCAACGCCGTAGGCGTCGGAGTCGTCCAAAATTAACTTGCCGTCACGCTTCAGCGTGTTAGTGGCCCCATCAAGCGCACCAGGCGCTGCGGGGTCGGGGATCTGCTTGACACACACGATCACATTCATAGGTGACATTGTTACCCACTAAGTGCCCTTTCACCCAACCCAAACCCCCACACAATTGCCAATTTGGAGTGACCTTTGTCGTATCTGGTCCCCAGCCGTCCTGATACCGTGAAAAGCCTTGCGACTCTTGCTTATCGTCAACTCGTTTGCGTCCTCGGTGACGGCCAAGAACACCGTTGCGGTGCACCAACGCCTTGCCCAGTATCACGATGTCCAAGTGGTGGAGACCAATCGTCGCGGCCATGCCACCCGATTCGCCGAAGACGCCGCACGCCGCGGCATTGACGTCGTGGTGGCCTACGGAGGCGATGGCACTCTCAACGAAGTAGCAACCGGCGTAGCAACAACTGATACCGCGTTGGCAGTTTTGCCCGGTGGGTCCACAAATGTGTTCGCACGCACCCTTGGTATGCCCAATGATGCACTGCAAGCAGTCGAACACATC